>Ga0207641_10001096_pt1 | contig 27229 bp, 24 predicted proteins | sample KBSSwiS62_FD_184306 | JGI IMG/M metagenome (GOLD analysis project Ga0207641, IMG submission 184306) | Switchgrass rhizosphere microbial communities from Kellogg Biological Station, Michigan, USA - KBS Switchgrass S6-2 (SPAdes) (version 2) | ecosystem: Host-associated > Plants > Roots >... | reverse complement strand
GATTTTAGATTGCAAGAGCTGATAACCGGAGCCCTTGGCGTCTTCCTCCGGGTGCAGGAAAGACGTAATCCTTTCTCTCTGATACGGCTTGAGGAGGTGCTTGCTGACGGGAGGATAAAAAACAGCTCCCACAAGCAGAACTCCCGCAAGTGTAAAAATTCCGGCGTGAAGCCACTTCAAGCCCGCCAGGAAAGCGCCCACAGCCAACATGGGAACGAGCACCAACGCAGTGCCGAGATCCGGCTGCTTCAAAATCAGAACCAGTGGCACGCCCACGAGCATGCCTGCTTTCAAGAGGTCGCGCAGGTCGAGCTCGTCTGAGCGCACTTCCGCAAAGAAGCGCGCCAGTACGATGATTATAATCAACTTTGCCAATTCCGACACCTGAAAGTCTTGACCAGCGACATGAATCCAGCGTTTAGCGCCGAAACGGGAATTGCCAAGTACCAGTACTGCACTGAGGGCGACCAGACAAATCACGTAAAGGACGGGAGCCTGGTCCAAGATGAGGTGATAGTCGAGGCGAGAAAGCGCAAACATGATGATGAAGCCGAAGATCAGCCAGCGAATCTGCTTGTAGTGCATGCCAGCAAGCCCGCCGCTGGCATGAGTGGCGGAATAAATTTCCAGGACACCCAGGGCGCAGATGGCCATAAGGATGGCGATGAGCCACCAGTCGTAGTCGCGAGTTGCCTGGGCGTCTTTCATGGTCAGTCGGGATCCCTGTTGGCAGAGTCGGATTGCGCCGTGGTCGGCACGTCTTGTTCCTTGATGGCGACCGCAGGAGCAATCACGGCAGCGCCGTTGGTCGGAGCGGAGCGGCGATCATCGGCGGTGACGGTGCCCGGCGGAATGCGATTTTTCTTGTCGTAGTAGGCCTTAACGATATCGCGCACGACGGGGCCTGCGGCTTCGCCACCGTGCTGGCCGCTTTCCTGAACGAGGACGGCGACGCAAATTTCCGGATTGCGCCTGGGCGCATAGCCGACAAACCAGGCGTTGTCTTCGAACTTTTTCTGTTTGCTGAGTTTCGCGCGCGTACCGTAGCCAATGACCTGAGCAGTACCGGATTTGCCGCTGAACTCGATGCCAGCGAGTTTGAGCTGGCCGCCGGTGCCGCCGGGCTGGTTGACCACGCCGTACATGCCATCGGTGATGCGGTCAATTGTGTGTTCGGAGAGCGAGAAGCGCTCTGCAGGAACTTCTTTAACGTCCTTAAGCATGTGGGGCTGCTTGAAGATGCCGCCGGAAGCGATGCCCCCAATGATGCGAGCCAGTTGCACCGGAGTCGTGGTGATGGCGCCTTGGCCGATCGCTACAGAGATGGTCTCACCCGCATACCACTTTCGGTGGAAAACGCGTTCGACCCACTGCTCGGAAGGCATCAGACCGACTTCTTCGGAAGGCAGATCAATGCCTGTTCTATGACCGATGCCAAGCTTATCGCCATAGAAAGCGAGGCGGTCAATGCCCATCTTCATGCCAACCGTGTAAAAGAAGACGTCGCAGGATTTTAGGATGGCGTCGTGAAGATCGGTGCTGCCGTGGGACGTGGGGCCCTTCTTTGAGGAATAAACCCAGCACTTGAACTGGCGGCCGTAAAAAGTGCCGTAACCGGGGCAGTAAGTGGTGAAACTCTCCGGGATGCTGTGGTCTTCCAGCATCGCGGTGGCGGTGATGATTTTAAACACTGAACCAGGGGCGAGTTGCGCCTGGATGGCGCGGTTGAGGAGAGGTTTGAGGGGATCTTCGTTGAGCTGCTTCCACTCTTTTGCGGAAATGCGAACGGCAAAATCGTTAGGGTCGGGGGTGGGGCGGCTGACCATTGCGAGGACTTCACCGGTGCGAGGATCAAGCGCGACCACGGCACCGGGGCGGGCGCCTAAAGACTGTTCTGCGACTTGCTGCAAATCCATATCAATGCTGAGCTGAACTTGCTTACCGGGGATGGGATCCTGCTGAGTGAGGTGGTCGACTTCTTTGCCAACGCTATTGACGATGACGCGGCGCATGCCGTCCGTGCCCATCAAGATGTCGTTGTACTGGCGTTCGAGGCCGGACTTGCCGACGACGTCGCCCGGGCGCAGCTTGCCGTTGCTGTTTTCGATTTGATTTTCGCTGGCCTCACCGACGTACCCGGTGGCGTGCGCGAGAAAGCCGTTAGGCAAGTAGCGCCGGCGCGAGACGGACAGCATTTCGAGTACAGGAATATCGGAGCGGTGCGATTCGATGAAATCGAGATCCGCGCTGGAGGCTTCTGGCTTGATAACGATGGGCTGGAACTTGGGCAGATTGCGCGTGTTTTGCAGCTGATCGTGAAGATCTTCGATGGAGATGCCGAGGCCGTCGGATATGGCGGGGAGATATTGTTCGACGAGTTTGGGGTCGTCGCGGAGAAGCAGGACGGAGAACGACGGACGATTGTCGACCAGCACACGGCCATCACGGTCGAGCATGCGGCCGCGCGGAGCGATGATGGGAATGGAGCGGACCCGGTTCTGCTCGGCCATCTGGCCGTATTTGTCGCTGTCGATGACCTGGAGCTTCCAGAAGCCGAGCAGCAAAACGCCAATCATGCCTACGATGATGTAGGAAACGATAGCCAGCCGCGTTTGCGGCAAGCGATTGTCATTGCGGAACCAGTACGACACGAAAGCCTTGTCTTGGTGCGAAAGGTGAACAAATGCGCGCAAAACTTCGCGCGACGCCCGTGCGGCGAAGTCTTCTAGGAAAGTAGAAGACGGGGGAAAGTGCTGCAACCCGTCCTGAGGGACAGGTTGCGGGGTGGTCAACGGCAGAGGCCAAGTACGCGCAGGATCAAAGAGAGATTCCTCGCTGCGCTCGCAATGACGAATTGCGAGCTATACGTGCAAGGCTCTAAAAAAGAGCGGTAGGGCGGCGGAACCAGGGTTTGGATTTTTCTTTGGCTATTTTTTCGAGGTCGGCCACGTGGGCTCCGGCTTGCGTCAGCACGTGATGCAAGTCGTTACCGATGCTGATGAAGGAAAAACCTTTGTCGAGAAATTCACCGACGCGCGACGTGCCGAAAAGAAAGAGGCCGAGGATGACATTATTTTTGCGGGCGTGTTCCACAAGGCTTTGCGTGGCGGCGTTAAGTTCGGGAGAAGTGTACATGTGGGGGAATTCATATTTCTCGTAGAGGCCCATGGACATGCAGAGATCGTTCTGACCGAGGAAAAGAATATCGACGCCTGGAACGGCCGCGATTTCGGCAATATTTTTGATGCAGTCCGCGGTTTCGACTTGCAGGGCGACCATGCCGTTGTTGTTCCAGTTACCAGCGTAGCCGAGCAGGCCGTCCTTGTTCATGCTGCGCTGCGGAAAATAAACGGAGCGCGTTCCGGCCGTGGGATATCTGGCGCAACTCACGGCCTGGCGAGCTTCAGCGGCGGTGTTGATGTAAGGGATAAGAACGCCGTCGGCACCAAGATCGAGCGCCTGCTGGATGCCACCGCGATCGTGGTAGCCCTCGACGCGTACAAGTGATTTTGCGCCGCCACTGGCGATTCCTGAGAGCATTGCGGAAAGTTTTTCGAAACCCATGGGGCCATGTTGCGTGTCGACAAGTAGCCAGTCATAGCCGGAGTGGGCGAGCTGTTCGGCGATGGTGGGGCTGTGCGAGTTGAGAAAGAGGCCCATCTTGGGCTGCCCTGCGCGTAGCTGCTTTTTGAATTCGGCACCGCTGAGTTTTTCTGCGGACATGATTCGCTCCTCGAGCTGAAATACTTCAGAAGAATTGTGGGTACGGTGAGCTAACACAGTACACGTGGAAGAGACATTTTCCAAACGGTGGCGCGCCCGGCGGGAACCCATCAGTATTTCTAATGCAGGTGGACGAAAAGCGCCGTTTATAATTATAGGCAGTTTGGGAGTGTCCTGCGACTCATGCGCAATGCTGAGGAGAAATTCGGCGCGACGCCGAACCGCAAACCGTTGCGGATCGCGCTGATCGGCATGTCCGGCGCGGGCAAGACGTTCTGGACGCGGCGGATGGCGGAGAGCGGAGTGCCGGCAGTTTCGTGCGACGACGTGATTGAACAACGATTGGCGCCGCGGCTGGCGCAGGGTGGATTTTCCGGAATAAACGGCGTGGCGGCGTGGATGGGCTGGCCAGATGCGAAGACCTATGCGGAAAGGGAAGCAGAGTATTTAAAGGAAGAGATTGCGACGCTGGACGAAATTTTGAGCGGGCTGGAAAAGGACGCGGAGAGGCCGCTGGTGCTGGATACCACGGGAAGCGTGATTTATACCGGGAATCACCTGCTCATGCGGCTGCGAAAGTTAATGAAAGTGGTGTACCTGGCGGCGAGCGACGCGGAGCAGCAGTTGTTGATCGAAAGATATTTGAGCGACCCGAAGCCGGTGCTGTGGCGCGGGGCGTTTGCGGCGAAGTCGGGCGAGATTCCGCGCGAGACGGTGGCACGGTGCTATCCGCATTTGATTGCGGCGCGGCGGCAAAGTTACGCGGCGCTGGCGCATGTGCAGGTGCAGGTAGCGGAATTACGGGAGCTGCCGCACACGGCGGAAGCGTTCCTGGAGAAAGTGGAAGCAGCCATGAGCCGCGCGCGATGAGATACCGGAGTACAGCTGGCAAGGCGGCGCTGACTTCGCTGCGCGGAGCGGTGTTGCGGGGAATGGCACCAGATGGCGGATTGTACATGCCGGCGGAAATTGCGCGGCGTTCGCCGGAAGAACTGGAAGAGTTTCGCGCGCTGCCCTTCACGGAAGTCTGTTTTCGCGTGGTGAAACCGTTTGCCACGCCGGACGTGCCGGAAGATGTGTTGTGGCAGATCGTAAGCGAGGCGATGAATTTTCCGGTGCAGCTGGTGTCGCTGTCGCCGGGGCTGCACATTCTCGAGCTGTTTCACGGACCGACGCTGGCCTTCAAGGATTTTGGAGCTCGGTTCATGGCGCGGTTGATGGGATATTTTGTGCGCGGCGAAGATCGCATGCTGACCGTGCTGGTGGCGACTTCCGGCGATACGGGGAGCGCGGTGGCGCACGGGTTTCTGGGCGTGCCGGGAATCCGCGTGGTGATTCTGTATCCTTCGAAGCGCATCAGCGAGGCGCAGGAAAAGCAGTTCACTACGCTCGGCGAAAACATCACCGCGCTGGAAGTGAGCGGAACGTTCGACGATTGCCAGCGGCTGGTGAAGCAGGCGTTCGCGGACGAAGCGCTGAACAAGCGCGCGTTCCTGACTTCGGCGAACTCGATCAATATCGGGCGGCTGCTGCCGCAAATGTTTTATCACGTGGCGGCGTACCGGCAGTTGCCGGTGGCTTCCACGCCGCTGGTGGTCGCGGTGCCCAGCGGGAATTTCGGCAATTTAACAGCAGGACTGTTTGCGAAGCGAATCGGCTTGCCCGTGGCAAAGTTTGTTGCGGCGACCAACGCGAATGACGTGGTGCCGCAATATTTGCTGAGCGGGAAGTACGAGCCGCGCGCGGCGCAGGCTACATGTTCGAACGCTATGGACGTGGGGAATCCAAACAATTTTCCGCGGCTGTTGGATCTGTGCCGCGGGCGGCTGGAGTATGTGCGACGGGAAATTTGGGGGCACGGTGCTTCGGATGCGGAAACTTTGGCCGAGATGAAAACGGTGTGGGACAAATTCCGCTACATTGCCGATCCGCATACAGCAGTGGGAATTTTAGGCTGGGAAGCGTACAAGAAAAAACATGCCGAGCCGGCGCAGGGATTGGTGCTGGCCACGGCGCATGCCGCGAAGTTCGCGGAGATTGTGGAGAAGGCGATTGGAATCGCGCCGCCATTGCCGGACCGTCTGGCGGCTTACTTGAAGCGGCCAAAGCTGTCTGTAGCGATGTCGAGCAACTACGAGGACTTCAAGCAGTTCCTGCTAGCGCACTAAAAAGTGAATTTCCGGCGATCGGTCTCTACGACGAAGTGCGATACCGTAGCGTTTGCCACTATTCCCCTTCATTCGCTCAGCACCGCCAAATCGAGCGCACGCAGCCGCTCCGGATTCACAATGATCTCGACTTCCCGAATTTTCCTGTCCGCAATCGTGAACCGCAGCGCGCGACTCAGCTTCCCACCGGGAGCAAGAATGATCCCCACCGCGCCATCCACCAGCGCCGGCTGCATAAATCTTGCAAACTGCGCATCGCGAAATCGAGCCTGATACGCCAGCGCGCCCTTCGCCCAGTTCCGCGCACCACGAATCTCCCGCACGCCTTCTGCACTCTCGGCGCGCACCACCACCTCGGGATCGAGCACCGCGATCAGCCCTTCGAAATCCCCCGCGTGCATCGCCGCCAGGAATGCATCTACCACCTCTCTCTGGCCAGCTAGTTCTGAAAGCGGCAGCCCTCTCTCGCGAACCCTGTCTGCGCCTTGCACTCGTCGCCGCGCGCGGCTCGCCAGCTGCCTAGTCGCATCCCCAGACCGCCCCACGATCGGCGCAATCTCTTCAAACGGCATAGCAAACATGTCATGCAGCACAAACGCCAGCCGCTCTGCCGGGGCCAGCGTGTCCAGCACCACCAGCAACGCCAATCCAACCGACTCCGCCAGGATCGCTTCCTGCTCCGGATCAACCCCTGTCCCTGTCGCCGCGACGGGTTCCGCCGCCTGCGTTTCCAGCGTTTCCTCCGACCGCGCCTTGCGCGACCGCAACATGTCTAGACACACCCGCGCCACCACCGTCGTCAACCATCCGCCTAAATTTTGTATGTCGCCGCTTTCCGACCGGCTCAGCCGCAACCACGCTTCTTGCACCGCGTCATCGGCCTCGTTCAGCGACCCCAACATTCGATACGCCACTGCTCTCAAGTGGCTCCGGTTCGTCTCGAATTGTTCGGCTATCACTTCTTTCGCGCTCATGGCGAAATTCCCCTTTCCAGCTTGTCACATTTTCTCAATTCCCTTCGTCAAGGTGATGACGAACCTAACCCGGTCTTTGTGACGGCCCTCGGGAGAGGGCAAGCACTGACACCACAAGGAGAACCATCATCATGCAAGCACGAATCCAGAATCCCGCCACGCTCTTGTCGGACGCCATGCCGCATTTGCAGGCCCTGGCCAAATCCACGGAAAACTCCGGAGTCCCTGCGCAGACTCTGGCTCTCGCGCACCTGCGCGCCAGTCAGATCAATGGCTGCGGCGTCTGTGTGGATATGAGCTTCCGTTTCAAAAAACCAGAAGAAACCGTCGAACGCCTCTTCGCCGTTTCCGCCTGGAGAGACACGCCTTACTTCACCGATGCCGAACGCGCCGCGCTCGCGCTCAGCGAAGCTGTCACGCGCCTCAGCGACCGCCCAGATCCTGTCCCCGACGAGGTGTGGAACCAAGCCCAACGCCACTTCAACGAACCCCAGCTCGCCGCCCTCATCCTCCACATCGCCATGACCAACGTCTGGAACCGCTTCAACGTCACCACCAGGCAAATCGCCGGCGAATGGGCCAAATCCGCCGACGCCAAAAAATGGGTGGAAAAAGGCCACGCCGCCGCACGCTGAAGCGACCGCTCGGCGGAATCGCGCTCTATTCTGGGCACGAGTGCCAAGTTTGCGTGACAACCGAGGGTAGGACCTTGAGTTGTCACGCAGACGCACTCCTCGGGCCGCATTTCGCGCGCGTCTCCTTACGTCTAACTGCGGATCAGCATCCCGGTTGCGCGGTGTATTGAATTAGCCTGCATCGCCTGCCAACTCAAAAAACTCTCGCTGGATTGCAACACGCCGGATCCTCAGCGGAAAAGTACCCGGCTTGACGCTTATCGGCGAAATATCGTTTTGCACTCGCCTTCTTTTTATGCTTCTATTCGCGTGTTCGATTAATTCCACCTAGCCGTATTCATTCGCAACTGTTCCTGAGGAGGTCAACATGGATTGCTCTCATACGGACGCTGCTACCGCTCTCCTCGGTCGCCGCCGCCTCTTCTTTGGAGCGCTCCTCGGAGTCGGCGGCCTGGCAGCTGCCCCCATCCACACCTGGGCAAGCGTGGCCGACGAAGTCTCCCACTCCACTGAAGCCATCCATCAGGAAGTTGTTTTCAAGGCCCCGCGTAAGCGCATCTACTCCGCTCTCATGGATACCGCGCAGTTCGACAAGCTCACGCATCTGGGAGCCGCCATGCAGGGCAACTCATCGCTCGGCAACCAGCCCACGCAGATCAGCCCTGAACTCGGCGGCACCTTCACCTTATTCGGCGGCCACATCGTCGGCCGTCATCTTGAGCTGGTCCCCGACACGCGCATTGTCCAGGCTTGGCGCGTCACTGACTGGGATCCCGGCATTTTTTCCGTCGTCAAATTTCAGCTTGCGGACCAGGGTTCCGACAGCAAACTTGTCTTCGACCACGTCGGCTTTCCGCAAGGTCTCGGCCAGCACCTCGCCGACGGCTGGACCGGCAATTACTGGCAACCCCTGAGCAAATTCCTCGCCTAGCTATTTCTCTGCTTTACTAAACCTTTCAACCCTTTAACTTCTAAACCTCTTCCCTCCGCGCGGCCCCGTGCCTAGTGCGCGTTTCATGTCGCTTTCAAATCGACGGAGACCTATGGACTTCTTACCTCCGCCACTTCCACAACACCCTCCAAGTAGCCACAAACTCCTGCATCAGCCGCGGCGTCGGCAACTCCAGAAAACGGCAGCGATCGGCCAGGTGCCTGTACTTCTCTTTCAAAATCATCGGGCTCAGCAGACTCAAGCTCCGCTCCAGTTTTTTCAACTGACTCGCCGTCATCGCGTCGTTCGGCAATGGGTCCGGTCGCCTGGACATAACCCGCATCCTAACATATTCGCTTTTAATTCGCCTAAATGCTCCGCCACGCCATAGGGGACTCCGACAGCGCCAGCCCATCCAACACGAACCGCTCTCCGCGCGACTCCAGAAACGTCGAAGTCATCAGCCGTTCCCACCCCTGCCCCTTCCAATCGAGAACGTGACACTCAACCAGTCCAGTTCCAGGACTGTCCCGCATCCCGCACCGCCGTCCAGTTGACGCCACGTCCACAATCCGTTCCGCGTTCAGGTGCTAACTGGACGCGAGGCGGAAGGAGGTACTACAGGATGGGTCGGTCGAGGATCCGAAGTCCTGTGGAATCAACACTTACAAAAAATCCCCAGCTAATCTTTTTAGAATGAATACCTACCGAAAACTGCGGAGTGGTGTGGCGAGGCAGCCAGGCCGGAGTCGTTAAAGCTTTCCCCAAACCCAGTGTTTTCAGCTCGATGATACGAAGGACCCGCGGTGGCATACAAGTTTTCGTCTAACGACACACCCAGCGAAAGGGGACTTTGGTTCTATCGACGCGATCCTTTGCGCAAAATAACCTCTGGGCAAAGCCATGAGCACAGAGACCTTCGCTGCCACTCGCCGTTACCGGCGTATTTCGCTTCCCCAGGGCATGTTAGTCGCCTGGTACGGAGGCGGGGAACAGCGCGTTTCCCGCGTCAAGACACTCAGCATGGGCGGTCTTTTTGTCGCTGAACCCAACGCGCCTCGCGTAGGCACTAACCTTCGCCTCAGCTTTGAAGTGCCGGGAGGCAGCGTTCACATGGAAGCCGTGGTACGCAACGTCACACCCGGTCATGGCATGGGCATCGAGTTCGTGCGACTCAATACACGCGACCGCGTCCTGATGGAAATCTTGCTACGGCGCTTGCTGCGGGAAATTCCGCAATAAAAAAAGAAGGGCGCGGCGAGCCGCGCCCCTTCTAGAATGCTTGCCAGCCGGAAAACTGACTACCGGCCGGAGCAGCCTTACCTACCGAAGCGATAGACAATCCCGCTCTGGATGCGGAAGTTGTTCTGTCCTTCGCCGCCAAAGTGCGTGTAGAGATAGTCAAACTGCGCCGCGCGCAACGAAACATGCTTGGACAGCGTGATGTCCGCTCCACCACCAAACGCCATGGCGAATGCGCTGTCCGACGCCGAACCGAAACCGCTAATCGACGTGGAGACCTGCGAGCCGCCAAACAGCGCCTGCACGAATGGAAACACCCGTCCGCGGCTGGTCGGGAAATACATCCGGGGCCCGAACAGATAATTCAGCTGGTGCGCCGAAACGCCCGAAGGCAGACCGGTTGTCTTGCACGCGCCGAATTCCCCAATGATGCCGAGCCGCGAGGTCAGATAGGCTCCGCCGGAGCCGGATCCGCCGTGGCAGTTGATGCCGTCGGCGCCGTTGCCCGGGTTGAACCGGAGATACTGGTAGGTGCCGGAGACCTCAAACCCGCGGTTTTCCTGGGCCTTGGCGGACCCCGCCGCCATGCTCGAGAGAGCCAGCAAACATCCTGCAATCAATAACTTACGCATTTCTTCCCTCCGAAGAATGTAACTGCTGAAACAGGCTGATCACCTACTATGCTGACGGGCGAGCACGCGTCCGGCAAGGCTCGCGGCAGGCAGGGTTTCGCGGGCGGAACTTGGCCGTATGACGTGGTACCCAGCCGACCGGAAGGACAGTTTAGGAAGCGTGCGGGTCGGCGCAGCGGGGAAGATTGAAGTTGAAACAGAAAAGGGCGGCTATCGAGCCGCCCTCGGTAACACACTGAATTTTTGAAGGTTACAGGATTAGTACATGCCGCCGGTGACGCGAATCTGCTCGCCGGTCAGGTACTTCGAATCATCCGAGGCAAGGTAAACCGCGGTCGGAGAAACGTCGTCGGTCTGGCCGATTCTGCCAAGCGGCGAGGTGGATTCCACCCACTTGCGGAAGTCGCCTTCGTTGAAACCCTGGGTCTGCACGCCTTCGGTTTCGATCAGGCCGGGGTTGATGGAGTTGACGCGAATCTTGCGCGGCCCCAGCTCCTTGGCCAGCACGCCAGTGATCGAATCGACCGCTGCCTTGCTCGCAGTGTACACCGAGGAATTCGGTGGGTTAATGGTGCTCACGCCGGAACCCACATTGATGATGCTGCCGCCTTCTGGACCAATCAACTTGACGGCTTCTTGGGTGGCGAGAAGAAGGCCCAGAACGTTGAGGTTGAATTGGCTGTGAAACAATTCTTCATTCACGTTTTCCAGCGGCGCGAATTGGTAGATGCCGGCGTTGTTCACCAGAATGTTGAGTTTGCCGTACGCCTTCTTTGTTTCGGCGAACAGCTTGGTGACATCAGCTGGCTTGGAGAGATCGGCTTGCACCGCGATAGCTCTGCCGCCCTTGGCTGTGATTTCCTTCACCACGCGGTCCGCGCCTTCCTTGCTGGACGCGTAGTTCACAACGACGGCAGCGCCTTCGGCAGCCAGCGCCTTGGCGATGCCCGCGCCGATGCCCTTGGAGGCTCCGGTGACGACTGCAACTTGGTTGTTAAGCTTGCCCATAAAAATCTCCGTTCCTACGGCCACTTCGTGGCGGTTCGATGTTTAGACGACCGTCTAATTGATGTAGAGGTTGAAAAAAGGTTACGAGAAAGTTTTCCAAGGGAAAATCCGCATGGAAGCCCTTTGTTTGCAAGCATTGACGGCGCAAAGGCATTTCTGGCAGAGGGGAGATTCAGCGATTTTCGGGGACTGCAAACCAGCAGATTTTAGCGGCTTGATCCGTGGAGCTACAGTCGCGGAAGGACGATACCGCCCTGCGACTGATACTTGCCTTTTTTGTCTTTGTAGCTGATTTCGCAGTCCTCGTCGGACGCGAAGAAGATCACCTGGCAGAGTCCTTCGTTGGCGTAGATTTTTGCGGGCAGTGGCGTGGTGTTGCTGATTTCCAGCGTGACGTAGCCTTCCCACTCCGGTTCAAACGGAGTGACGTTGACGATGATGCCGCAACGCGCGTAAGTGGACTTGCCAACGCAGACCGTCAGCACGTTGCGCGGGATGCGGAAATATTCGACAGAGCGCGCCAGAGCGAAGGAGTTCGGGGGAACGATACAAACGTCGCCTTTAAATTCGACGAGCGAGCGCGGATCGAAATTTTTCGGATCAACGATGGTGGTGTTTACATTCGTGAAGATGCGGAATTCGTCGGCCACGCGAATGTCGTAACCATAAGAAGAAACGCCGTAACTGATCACGCCTTCGCGCACCTGGCGGTCGGTGAAAGGCTCGATCATTTTGTGTTCGAGCGACATGCGGCGAATCCACTTATCCGGCTTGACGGACATCATTTCTCCTTACGCGTTACGGCCGCGAATGTGAAATGCAATTTCATGTTTGAGTTCGCGAACCGCACGACGAAAACGAGTTGTGTATTGCGTGAAGAACAGTCAGTGTAGACGAGCCACAACGTCTTGACAACCTGGCAAGGTGCCTCTAGCATCTGCCAGCGGAATTCGCTAAGGTAAGGGCACAGTGCGAATGTCCCGATAACAGCGCGAGATTTGCAGCGGCGGCGCGAGAAATCTGCAAGACCGATTGGCGGAGGAACGCTTGATCAAACTGGACATCGTAAACGCGGTGCTGGCAAAACTGGAAGGTGCGAGCATCAGCCGTGTGAAGGCCGAGCAGGCAGTGGAAACGGTTTTTGAGTCGCTGAAGAACGGCATGGGGCGCAGCCAGCGGATTGAGCTGCGACGTTTTGGCGTGTTTACCGTGAAGCCGAGAAAAACGGGCATCGGGCGCAATCCGCGCACCGGCGAAGAAGTGAATATTCCTCCAGGGAAAGCGGTTCGTTTTAAGCCCGGCAAAGAGCTGCAAGGACTGGGCGAGCAATAGTCTGAATAGATTTTCGTGGTTCACCGCAGAGGAAAGACCAGCATCCAAGTTTTGTGAACAGTGAAGACCAGTTTCCACAGCAGGCCATAGAGCTCGCAGAACTGAGAGCCGCGACCGAAGAGCTCCCTCCAGCCGTTCCGCTCTGCCAGCCGCCGATACAAAAACCGAAGCGACTGTGGCTGGCGCTGCTGCTTTTTGCGGTTACGTTTTTAACGTGTCTCGCGGCGGGGCGGCAGTTTGCCATGTCGTTTGCCAACGGACATGCAGCTTCGATCGACGAGTTCGTGGTCTCGTTGAAATTGCTGTACAAAGATCCAACCGCGCTGGGACCTGGGTTTCCTTTTGCACTCGCCCTGATGAGCATCCTGCTGGCGCACGAGTTAGGACACTATTTCGCCTGCAGGTACCACGGGATTCGCGCGACGTATCCCTATTTCATTCCGGCGCCGACGCTGATTGGGACTTTTGGTGCATTCATTTTGATGCGGTCGCCGATTCGCAGCCGGCGCGCGCTGTTTGACGTGGGCGCGTCGGGACCACTGGTGGGATTTCTGGTGGCGATTCCGCTGCTGATCTACGGCGTGGCGCATTCCTATGTTGTGCCGGGCTTGGCGACACAAGACGGAGAGTGGATCTTCGGCCTGCCGCTGGCGTTGCGGTTTGTGGAGCGAATGGTTTTTCCTGGTGCTGATCCGGGCACAGTGTTGCTGCATCCGGTGGCGAGGGCAGCTTGGGTGGGATTGCTGGCTACTTCGTTGAATTTATTGCCGGCGGGACAGCTCGATGGCGGACACATCCTGCGTTCTCTGAATACGCGGGTGCATAAGTGGATTGGATTGGCAGTGCCGGTGGTGTTGATCGCGCTGGGATTTGTGAACCGCTCCGCAAAGGTGTGGCTGCTGTGGGCGGGGATTTTATTGGCGCTGCGGTTTTTGCGAACCCCGCCGGTCTATGATGAGCGGCCGTTGGATCCCCTACGTGTCGTTTTGGCGGCAGCTTCGCTGGTAGTGATGATTTTGTGTTTCATGCCGGTTCCTTTGTGGGAGCCGTGAAGTTTTCATTGACGCGATTCGGCTGGCGATTATGATGCTTGCGGCGCGCGGCTTTCCTTTCACGCATCCACACAGGACTTGATGGCCTCACTGGTTCGCACACTTCGGCTCCGGGACATCTTGCTCTTGTTCATTGGCTCCGTCATTGGGTCGGGGATTTTTCTGACGCCTGGGCTGATTCTGAAACAAGTTCACGGTTCGGTTGGTCTGGCGATGCTGGTGTGGGTTGCGGGCGGAGTCATGTCGCTGCTGGGCGCACTGACCTATGCGGAGCTGGCGGCGTCGAATCCTGAGGCCGGTGGTTTGTACTGTTTTATTCGCGATGGATTTGGGCGCTTGCCGGCATTTTTGTACGGATGGTGCTTGTTCCTGGTGATTTCGAGCGCGACGATCGCGGCGCTGGCGCGAGCGTTTTCGCGGTATCTAGCGGAGGTGATTCCCTTAAGCACATTTCAATCAAATTTAGCAGCGATGGCGATGATCGCAGTGGTAGCCGTCGTGAATGTGCGCGGGACGCGGCAAAGCTCAGATTTGCAAAACTGGACGACGCTGATCAAGGGCGGACTTGTAGTGGTGCTGAGCCTGGTGCTGCTGACGCTGGGCAGGCACGCTGGTGAAATTCCCGCCTCTGCGGGGACTTCTCTGAGCGGAGTAGAGCTGTTTTCGAGTTTCAGCCTGGCCATGATTGCGGTGCTGTGGGCGTATGAGGGATGGCAGTTCGGAACGTACAGCGCTGGGGAAGTGGTGGAGCCGCAGAAAGTCTTTCCTCGGGCATTCTTGCTAGGTTCGCTGCTGTTGATGGGATTGTATGTGGTGGCGGTGCTGGGGTATCTGGTCGCGCTGGGTCCGGCGCGCGCGAGTGAAAGCGAAGCAATTGCCGCAACTGCGGTAAACGCCGTGCTGGGGCCGTGGGCGGGCAAGATCGTGGCGCTGACGATTTTGATTTCGGTGTTCAGCGCGACAAACAGCGTGGTGCTGACGGCGCCGCGAGTGTTCTACGCAATGGCCAAGGACAATCTGTTTTTCAAGACATTGGCGGAAGTGCACCCGAGATTTCATACGCCGGCGGCGGCGATTATCGTCTTGTGCGGGTGGTCGGCAGTGCTGACGTTCGCGGGAAAGTTTTCTGAACTGATCGACGGTGTCGTTTTCATCGGCTGGATTTTTTACGGACTGTCCGGTGCGGCAATTTTCCCATTGAGAACGCGGGGCGCCGGGAAGGAACTGCCATATCGCGTGCCCGGCTATCCGTGGACGCCGATTGTATTTTTGATAGCGGCCGCGGCGGTGGTGGGCAACGCGATTTTTCTGGCGACCCAGGACCCGAATCAATTCCGGCACGTGCTGGCCGCACTGATTCTGATGGCGCTGGGCGTCCCGGCGTATTTTTTCTGGCGGCGGAATGCGCGAGGCAAGACCTCTTAATTTGCGAGGTGGGCAAATGGCCGACAATCCAACGAAGAGTTGCTGGAGATCGCAGGATCGGTGGCAAATTTCGTCGGTTCCGTCGCATTGATCCGTTTTCGAATAAACAGCGGATGTACGACAAGGGCTCTGTAAGTTTTCACTAACGCATTGATGATCGGCTTGGCGCCCGATTTCAAATTGGCCTGCAGCTCCCTCTTCGTGTCAAAAAAGCCTCCACAGTCATCCAAACTCGCAAAGCGGTACTCCGCCGCACTGGCATAGGTACGATGCGGCTACTTTACATATTCGGCCGACGGACCGGTCGCCTTCACAAGAGCTGCAGCGGGTCCATATCGACCAGGAGCGCTGTGTCGGGGATATCTTTGGCACTGGCGTAGGCGAGGCCGGCTGAGAGAAGTTTGGCCAGGGCGGCCTTTTTGCGGGACTTGAGCAGGAACTGGAAACGGAATTCGGATTTGAGACGGGAGAGCGGGGCACTGGCGGGCCCAAGAACACGGATTTCGTTGCCGGCGTGCGGCGCGAGAAATTGCCAGAGCTGCTTCGACCATTGGATGGCTTTGTCGAGATTGCGATCGCGAATGATGATGTTGGCGAGCGAAATGAATGGCGGATAGGTCATGACGCGGCGGAAGTGGAGTTCGCGTTCGAAAAAGGCGACGTACTCCTGTCTGACGGCGTCCTGAATGGCGTAGTGATCGGGATAGAAAGTCTGGATGAGGACGCGGCCGGGAAGATCGCCGCGACCGGCGCGACCGGCGACCTGAGTGAGCAGCTGGAAGGTGCGTTCGGCCGCGCGAAAGTCCGGCATGTTGAGCGAGCTGTCGGCGCCTACAACGCCAACCAATGTAACGCGATGAAAGTCGTGGCCCTTGGCGAGCATTTGCGTGCCAACGAGAATGTCCAGTGCACCTTCGGCGAATGCGCTTAGTGTTTCCTGATACTGGCGCTTGGTGCGGGCGGTGTCTCGATCGAGTCGAGCGATGCGAGCTTTAGGGAATTCCTTGCGCAGGCGTTCCTCGAGCTGCTCGGAACCTTCGCCGAAAAAATATACGTATTGCGAATCGCACTTGGCACATTTCTTCGGAATGGACTGGGTGGAGCCGCAATAGTGGCATTCAAGGCGGTTGCGGTTTTTGTGGTGCGTCATGCTGATGCTGCAGTTGGCGCATTGCACCGAGGCCCCGCAACTGCGGCAGATAACGGACCACGAGTAACCACGCCGGTTGATCAGGATAAGCGCCTGGGTGTTGAAGGCGAGGCATTCTTCGATGCCCTTGCGCAAGGCGGAAGAGATGGGACTGGTGCGATGGGTCTGCTTGAATTCTTCGCGGAGATCGAGGATTTCAACGGAGGGAAGAGCGCGATCGGCCACGCGCTGGGTAAGTGAGAGTAGCTCATATTTGCCGCTGCGAGCATGGTGGTAGGTTTCCAGCGAAGGCGTGGCGGAACCGAGAAGAGCGACGGCATTTTCGAGTTTGGCGCGGACAATGGCGACGTCGCGGCCGTGGTAGCGCGGGGTTTCTTCCTGCTTGTAGCTGGATTCCTGCTCTTCGTCGACGATGATGAGTCCCAGATTTTCGACGGGCGCGAAAATCGCGGAGCGTGTGCCAACGACGACGCGGGCTTCGCCATTACGAACGCGCCACCATTCGCGAGCGCGCTCGACATCGCTGAGAGCGGAGTGAAGAACGGCGACGCCTTCGAAATGAGCGCCGAACCAGGCGCGGCACTGCCGGCCAATCCAAAGAGTTAGCGCGATTTCCGGGACGAGAATGATAGCGGTTTTGCCACGCGCGAGCGTGTCCTGCACGGCGCGAAGATAGACCTCGGTTTTGCCGCTGCCGGTAACGCCGTGGAGGAGCTGAACACCGAATTCGCCGAGTTCGAAGCGAGCGCGGATGGCGGAAAAGGCGCGCTCCTGTTCTGTATTAAGCGCGTGGGCGGGCGGAGTATAACCGGTGTCGAAGGGATCTTCGGCGGGATCGAGCGGCTCTTCCCAGGATTCGAGTTTGCCTTGACCAAGCAGGCGCTCGATGACGGCGCGGGAAAGGCCGGAAAGCTTCAGGAGTTGCGGAAAAGGAAGCGGGCCGCGTTCGATAGAGAGAAGATTTTTGAGGAGCTGTTCTTTTTCGAGCAGGGGCTTCAGGGTTTCGGCCGCTGGAGCGTCTTTCCAGGCGATGATGCGCTGCATGCGGCGCTTGCGATCCTGCACATCCTGGCGAATTTCGAGCAACGCGCGGCGCTGGAGTTTGAGGAGATCGGGCAACGGAATACCTGAGCGGATCGCTGCCGGAAGAAGGAGACCGGATTTTGCGGAATTGAGTTTTTGCAACAGCGGCAGTGCTTGTGCCGGCAAAGATACGGCAGTTAACGGATTTGATTGCAAAGAGAAGTCGGATTCTAGCGCACAGTTGGCGGAGAGCGTGGCGTCAAGAGCGGCGCGACCGGTTTCGGTGAGAACGACGCGCTGCTGAGCATGGAGTTCGGTGAGCGGGGGGAGCATAGCGCGATAGACTTCGCCAATGGGCGCGACGTAATAGGAGGCGATCCATCGGCCGAGTTCGAGAAGTTTGGGATTGAGAGCAGGAACGACGTCGAGCGATTTCTGAATTTCACGAAGCTTGGCGCCGGCGGGCGGCTTGTCGATGAATTCAGTGACGACACCGACGGTGGACTTCTTGCCGAACGGGACAAGAACGCGGCAGCCGACCTGAATTTCGCGGGCGAGACGGGTGGGGATTTTGTAGGTGAACGAGTTGCGGAGCGGGACTGCCACACCCACGTTGCAGAGTTTGTCGGACATGCGCGGGAGTAGTTTAGCAGGGGAAGAGTGCGCGGCTGATTCGGCAAGGGAATCAGTAGGTCACCGAAGCCGGACACCTCAGCGGTTCATCAGGATGATTCCGGAGAAGATCGAAGCGATGCCGAGCCATTGCAGGGCAGCGATGCGTTCGCGCAGGAAAAGGGCAGAAAGCACAACGGTGACGGCGCCGTAGAGCGACCCGAGGACACTGACGATGGCGACTTGCTCGATGCGCATGCCGAGATTGCTGAGTGTGAAGGCGGCGGTGTCAAAGAAACCCATGGAGTAGAGCTGGGCACTGGTGTGTTTGTTTTTGACGCGGAAGGAAGTTTTTTGCGCGAGCAAGATGGCGAGCGTGATGAGAGTGCCCGTGACGCGGATCATCCAGATGGTGGCGAGAGCACCGGTGCGGGGAATGATGCGGGTGCCAAGCAGCCAGAAGAGTACGCCGAAGCCGAGCGCGGCCGCGACGGCCCACGGGATGCCGCTTGACTGGCGCGCACGATTTTGCGCTGGAGAGGTCATGAGTTTTATGGACCGTGGTGCGGCGGAAGAGGTTGGCGATTGTGCAGATTTTTCACCGGCGGCGACGAGCATTACGCCCGCCAGGGCCGCCAGAATTCCCAGAGCGCGATAGAGAGAAAATCGTTCACCAGAAAGCGTGGAAAGAAGGACGGTGAGCGCAGGGTAGCTGGCGGAGATGGGCGCGACGACGGCCATCTTGCCCACGGAGAAAGCGCGATAGAGCGCGAGCATCGCGCAGGTGTTGATGCTGCCGGCGACGATTCCCCAAGCCCAAGGCGGCCAGCCGGAGCCATCAAAGAGGTGGCCCCAATCGTGAGCGAAGAACAAAAGAATCGTGAGCAGGAGCGCTCCCCATGCCTGCACGCCGAAAAGCGCCCGGACGACGCCGGTGGTGCGGATGGCAAAACGCGCGATGAAATCGGAAGTGCCCCAGGAAATTGCCGTCGCCACGCCCAAGACGACTCCGCCGGGCATTTACTTGGCCTTGGTCTTTTTGACTTCGAGGCCAAGCTCGGCCATCACCTTTTGCAAGTCCTTCCAGACGTCGGCTTTGGCCGCAGGGTTGCGCAACAAATATGCGGGGTGATAAGTGGGCAGCATTTTGTAACCGCGGAAGTCCAGCCACTGGCCACGGAAATGAGAAATGCTGCGATTGGATCGCAGCAGAGTCTGGAATGCCGTGGCGCCGAGGCAGACGATGACTTTGGGTTTGAGCGAGTCGAGTTGTCGAAAAAGAAACGGGGAGCAAGCCTCGACTTCGTCGCCTTCGGGCTGACGATTGCCGGGCGGGCGGCACTTGACGACGTTACAGATGTAAACGTCGCGGCGCTCTAGGCCCATGGCTTCGATCATTTGAGTGAGAAGCTTGCCGGCGCGGCCGACGAAGGGAAGGCCCTGCGCATCTTCATCGGCGCCGGGGCCTTCACCGACAAAAACTAGTTTGGCTTGCGGGCTGCCGTCACCAAAGACGATTTTGTTGCGTGTGGTGTGGAGTTTGCAGCGAGTGCATTCGCCTAGGTCGTCGCGGATTTGCAAAAGGGTTTCGCTCGGTTTCTTGTTTGCAGCTTCGAATAGCGAGGGCGGAGCGGGCGTCAGTGGTATGAAAGCCTTTGTCGGAGTAGCAGGAGATGGTACGGCCGGCGGCTTCGGAGTGGATTTGGGCAATGAAGGTTCCTCGATCGAGTGAGACGACGTGACGGCAGAACTTACAGGTGACGGTGGCCGCGACGAACGCGAGGTTCCGCGGTCGCGATAAAACAGAGTGAGGCCGAGGTCTTCGTAAAATCGCAGGCGCTGTTTGAGTTTTTCGCTGGTCGCGATGTCGGCGGATTCAGGCATGGATCAATCGGCGCTCTGGTGTTTGACGCTGGCGCTCAAGCGGACGACTTCGTCGAGAATGCGGTGAGCGACCTCGCGCTTGGTGAGTTTGGGAAGCGGCAGGTCGCGGCCGTCGCGAGAGAAAAGCGTGACGACGTTGGTGTCCACATCGAAGCCGGCGCCTTCGGCAGTTACATCGTTGGCGACAATGAGGTCGGCGTTTTTGTCTTTGAGCTTTTTGCGTGCATTTTCGGCAACGCGATCGGTTTCCGCAGCAAAGCCGACAATAAGGCGTTGGTACTTCTTGCCGGCCATGGCTGCGAGGATGTCGGTGTTGGGAACGAGTTGCAGCGTGATGCCTTGTTCAAGAGAACGCTTGATCTTGCTGGAGGCGCGGTCGACGGGGCGATAGTCGGCGACTGCCGCGGCGAAAATGGCGATCGTGGCTTCGGCAAAATGTTGTTCGACGGCGGCCAGCATTTCAGCTGCGGTGCGAACCTCGAAGCGGTTCACGTTTGCTGGCGTGTCGAGCGACGTCGGACCGCTGATGAGAATGACCTTGGCGCCACGCTGCGCGGCCGCCTCGGCGACAGCGTAGCCCATACGGCCGGAAGAGCGGTTGGTGAGATAGCGCACCGGGTCGATGGCTTCCTGCGTGGGACCAGCGGTGAGCAAAACGGTTTGGCCTTCGAGGTCACGACCGACGCGCAGGACTTCGCGCACGGCGGCGACGATAGCTTCCTGTCCAGCAAGACGGCCAGCGCCGGTCATACCGCAAGCGAGGTACCCTTCGTCGGGATTGACGATGTGAACGCCACGGCCGCGCAAGCGATCGAGATTTTCCTGCGTGGCAGGATGATTCCACATGTTGACGTTCATGGCCGGCGCGACAACCACGGGGGCCGAAGTCGCCAGATACAAAGTGCTGAGAAAGTCGTCACTGATACCGCGGCTGAATTTAGCCAGGACGTCGGCGGTCGCCGGAGCGACAAGCAACAGATCGGTGCGCTGAGCGACGGCGATGTGTTCGATGGCACTCTCGAGGTTGGCTTCGCCGCTGGATTCGGCGAAAAGGTCAGTGATGACTTTCTTGCCAGAAAGTGCGGCGAATGTTAGCGGGCGCACGAACTCGCAGGCCGCGCGGGTCATGACAACCTCTACGGCGAACCCTTCCTGCTGGAGGCGGCGCACCAGTTCGGCCGCTTTATAGGCCGCCACTCCGCCGGTGACGCCGAGGGTGATCTGCATGGAGGTGATACCGAGTTACTTGCGCCGTTTGACTCCGTCTTTATCTTCATCCACGGCCTTGCCGGGCTCGAACTCGTATTCGATCAAGCCGTGGTTGACTTCCTCGCAGGCCACGCGCGTCGCTTTGAGCGTGCGCGGATTTTCGAGAAGCGGAGGCGCTCCCGCCATAATTTGACGCGCGCGCCGGGCTGCAAGCACCACGTAAGCAAACTGGCTCTCTGGAGCTTTGGTTTGCACGGTCATCTCGATCTTTCCCCCAGTCGGCCGCTCGGCGGCCGCCTGAATCAGCCGGTCGTTCAGCGAACGTCTGATTCAAATGATGCCAGAAGTCCTTTGACGCGGCCACGTTGCCGGGCGCTGCTGCAACGGATGGCGGTCAAAATGGCTTCCACCTCGCGGCCGGCCTTTTCCACGTTGTCGTTAACCACGCAATAGTCGTAGAACTTGCCGAACGCTTCGATCTCGGCGCGCGAGCGGGCAAGGCGGCGTTTAATTTCTTCGTCCGCATCCTGGCCGCGGCCGCGCAGGCGGCGTTCCAACTCTTCACGCGACGGCGGCAAGATGAACATGGCAACCGATTCCGGCAGCTTCTCTTTTACCTGCGCCGCACCCTGTACGTCAATTTCCAGGACCAGATCCAATCCGCTGGCACGCGATTTATCCAACCATTTCTTCGGCGTGCCATAGGAATGCTTGCCGAAGACGCGCGCGTATTCGAGGAATTCGCCGCGGGACACCATCGCTTCGAATTCCTGTTCGGTGACGAAATCATAACATTTCCCACTGGCCTCAGTCGCGCGGCGGGGCCTTGTAGTGCACGAACGGGAAGCCATGGTGCCGGGCATCTGCAGCAGCCGCTGCACCAGCGTGGATTTTCCCGAACCTGACGGACCGGACACAATCAACACCAGCGGCGCCTGAACTCGCTCAGAGGTCATTCGATGTTCTGAACCTGTTCGCGCAATTTTTCGATCTCCGCCTTGATTTCCAGGCCGATGCCAGTAATGGTCAGCGCTTCGCTTTCCACACCGGGCGTTTTGGAAAGCATGGTGTTGGCTTCGCGGTGCATTTCCTGCAACAAGAAGTCCAGTTTCTTGCCGAGTTCGCCGGCTCCGTCGAGCAGCTTACCGAATTGCTGCAAGTGGCTGCGCAAACGGTCGAGTTCTTCGCTGATGTCGCTGCGCTCGGCGAGCATGGCGGCTTCCTGCGCGATGCGAGCAGGATCGATGGTGGTGCCGCTAAGCAAATCCTTGAGGCGCGTTTCCAGCCGGCGGGCGAATGCCGGACGCAACTGCACGACAAGGCCACGCACCACTTCGGTCTGCTCGCTGATATGGGCGAGGCGCCGGCGCAAATCCTCAACCAAGTGCCGACCTTCGGCACGGCGCATTTCATCGAGCTTGCCAAGAGCCTCGCGCAGACAGCCCTCCAGGGCCTTGCCGAGTTTTTCCTGCTCTTCTTCACTTTCCGGGACCGCGGGCGCAAGACCGCCGATAACGCCAGGCAAGCGAAGCAGCGCAACCACGTCGAGGGCAGCGGATACGGAAGTTTGCAGACGCAGTTCGTCAGCGGCGCGAAGATAGTTGGTGACCAGGTCGCGGTTTACCTGAATCGGCGTGGCCACACCGGGTTCGACGTTTACGTGAACCTCGACATGGCCGCGATGAATTCGCTCGCGCACCAACTGCCGCAAGCGTAATTCGTACAGGTCGAAGCCGTCCGGCAGGCGCAGTTTTAAATCCAGAAAACGGTGATTGACGCTTTTGACGCTGACGCGGGCGTCCCAACCAAGCACCGAGCCCTTGGCTTGTGCATACCCCGTCATAGACAGACATTCGGCTTTCTTTGTTTGCACTGCGCTCTTTTCGCTCATGTGACATTCCTTACTGAGGGCAGTGGGGGTAAAGCCGTGGGTGCCGACGCAGTCATTTCGTCATCGGCAAATTGCAGGTCGTGCAGGCGAGCATAGGTCCGGCCCTGCGCAAGCAGTTCGGCATGCGTGCCACTTTCGCGGATTTGGCCGTCTTCGAGGACCAGAATTTTATCGGCGCGACGTATCGTCGCCAGACGATGCGCGATTACGAATGTCGTTCGTCCCACCATCAGGTTTGCGAGCGCTTTTTGCACGAACTTTTCGGATTCCGCGTCGAGCTCCGAGGTCGCTTCATCGAGAATAAGAATCGGCGAATCCTTCAGGATGGCCCGGGCAATGGCGATGCGCTGACGCTGGCCACCACTGAGACGCGTGCCGCGCTCGCCGATTACGGTATCGTAACCCAGAGGCAGTTCCTGAATGAAATCGTTAGCCAGCGCGGCTTGCGCTGCTTCGACAACCCGGTCTTTCGCAACGTTCGCCAGGCCGTAGCAGATGTTGTTCCACACGGTGTCGTGGAAAAGGATATTTTCCTGGGTGACGATGGCAATTTGGGCGCGCAGGGAACGCAGCGTAACTTCGCGGCTATCCGTTCCGTCGATTTTGATCGCACCACTCGTAGGTTCGTAAAAACGCGGAATCAGGTTGATTAATGTGGTCTTACCCGCGCCGCTGGAACCAACGAAGGCGACGACCTGGCCCCGATCGGCTGTGAAACTGATGCCACGCAGCACGGGTGTCGCTTCATAGGAAAAGCTGACATCTTCGAAGACGATCTGCCGGGAAAACGCGGGCAATAGCGTGGCTCTTGGCGAATCGCGCTCCTCGGGCAGATCCAGGTACGCAAACACCTGCGTGGTAGCGCCTTGCGCCTGCTGAAACTGCTGATAGACGGCGCCCATTCTCTTCACTGGCTCGTACGATTTGAACAAGGTATAGACAAACGCGAAGAATAGGCCAGTAGTCATTTGGTGCTGCAAAATTTTGTCGCGCGCGTACAACAGCAGCAGCGAAATCACAATCGGCTGGAGCAGATCCATCAGTGGTGAAGTCACAATCTGGGCGCGTACCCAGCGCATAGTCTCGCGCAGCAGGCGAGCGGCGGCTGAGCGAAATTTGCGAATTTCGAAATCCTCCATACCAAAAGCTTTTACGATGCGGTTCCCGCTTACCGTCTCCTGCAGAATCTGATTGAGCTCGCCGAGCTTGGTCTGGCTGCTTTCCACTGAACGCCGGATGCGGCGGCCTAATTTGCCCACCGGCCAGACCACCATGGGCAAGAGGACCACCGCGCCCAGTGTCATCTTCCAATCGATCTGCAGCAGGACGCAGAAAAAAACAACCAGACTGAACGCCTGGCGAAACACATCGGCCAAATATTCAGAGAGCGCCAGACGCGCACGCTCCACGTCATTGATCACAGCGGAAATCAGACGCCCGGCAGGTTCTCGCTGAAAAAAACCAATCGGCTGACGAATGATTTTTGCGTAGACCTTGTTGCGCAGATCCGTGATGGCCCGGTGCCCGACCGATTGAATCAACACTCCGCCGATAAACTCAGCCAGCGACTTGGCCAGAAAGACAACCAGCAATGAAATGATGACGACGTTCTTGACGTTGTGAATGCTGGGCGGAAAAAGATTGTTCAAGTAAAAGGTGTGGCCGCCAAACGGAAGATGAAACAAAGGAACGTTGGAATCGCTGCTGGCGGGGTTCAGAACACGATCAATAATCGGAGCAATGAGCAGCGCGATGACGCCTTCGGCCAGCGCGACGATCATCAGCACCACCACGCCCGCGACCATCAGCAGCCGATACGGCCGCACGAAGGCCAGCAGCCGCTTCAATTGTGGTGAAAGCAACGCCAAACCGCTTCGCTCCCCTGCCGGAAACTCGCGTGCAATAATCCCGCGTGCAAAAATCCGGCGTGTAAAAATCCACAGTTACGCTATGCGCCCGCCGAGGGATGTGTCAAGTTTGGCCGGGCCACGGAACGCTTAGAAAGCTTCTCTATTTTTCGATATCGCGGTGGAACACTTTCGTTGCGTACTTCTTTTTCTCCAAACCTTTCTTAATCTCTTCCGCCAGCATCACCGAACGATGCTTGCCGCCGGTGCAGCCGAAGGCAATCGTCAGGTAGCTCTTTCCCTCTTCAATGTAGTGAGGCATCAAATATGCCAGCAGGTCTTCCATGCGCTTCAAGAATTGGCCGGTCTGCGGGAAGGACCGGATAAATTTGCGTACATTGGCGTGTTTTCCGGTAAAGCGCCGCAGACGCGGCACAAAATGCGGGTTGGGCAGGAAACGCACGTCGAACACCAGGTCAGCGTCGTTTGGCACGCCATATTTGTAGCCGAAGCTCACCACCGAAATCAGCATGGGGTGACGGTCGGGATTCTTGAAACGCCGCGTGATGAAGTTACGCAGTTCGTGCACGTTGAACTGCGTCGAGTCGATCACGACGTCGGCCAGCGAACGGATCGGCTCCATCAGCTTCCGTTCGTGCAGCAGGCTTTCGCGCACGGAATAGTCTTTGCCCAAGGGATGCGGCCGCCGCGTCTCGCTATACCGCCGCAACAGCGCCTCGTCGTTCGCCTCGATGAACACCAGAGAAATCCCGTGCTCGCGCCGCAGATGTTTCAGCAAACCCGGCAGCTTCTGCAGCTGCTGCCCCTCCCGCGCGTCCACCAGCAATGCAGCGCGGCTGAACTCCGCTTCGCCCGCCGCGTGCAGTTCCGCAAAAATCGGAATCAGCTCCACCGGCAAATTGTCCACGCAATAAAAGCCCATGTCCTCAAACGCGCGCAATACGGTGCTTTTGCCGGAGCCGGAAAGCCCGGTCAGAATGACGAGTTGGCTGGAGTCTCTTTTCCTAGGAACCTTCAAGTTGGAACGCGCGCTCAGCTTTTCACCCGGCGCTGGTGGGTACTGGGAATGCGCATGTCTTCGCGGTATTTGGCAACGGTGCGGCGCGTCACGTGAATGCCCGCGTCTTCCAGTTTCGCCGCGATGTGCTCGTCGGTCAGCGGCTTGGCGCCGTCTTCTTCCTCAATCATTTTTTTGACCAGGCGCTTCAGTGTGAGCAGCGACATCCCGCCGCCTTCGGGCCCGTTCACTGATTCGCTGAAGAACGAACGCAATTCCAGTACGCCCTGCGGCGTATGCGCATACTTGCTGGCCACCGCGCGGCTCACGGTAGAAGGATGCACGCCCACTTCTTCGGCGACTTCCTTAATCATCATAGGCTTCAACGCATCCGGCCCGTGATCCAAAAATTCGCCCTGCCGCGCGATGATGGACTGGCACACGCGCAGGATGGTGTGCTTTCTTTGCTCGATGTTCTTCAACAGTTGAATCGCCGCAGTGAATCTTTCCTTCACGTAGTTGCGCACATCGCGGTCGGCAGCGTCGCGCGCCAGCAAACGCCGATACGTCGGGCTCAGTCGCAATTGCGGCATGTCGTCTTCGTTCAGGAAAACCTGCCATGCGCCTTCCGTCTTACGGAAATACACGTCCGGCTCCACCAGCCGCGGTTCGGTTTTGTTGTAACGCAAGCCGGGCCGCGGATCGAGTTTCTTGATGGTCTCCAGCGTGCGCTTTACCACTTCAATCGGACGATTCACCGCGCGCGCAATTTCCTTCAGCTGATTGGATTGCACTTGCTTCAGATGTTCGGAAACAATTTGCTGCGCCAGTGTATTCTGCGAATCAAACGCCTTCAGCTGCAGCAGCAGGCATTCGCGCAAATCTCGCGCACCCACGCCGATCGGGTCGAAATCCTGCACCACCGCGACGGCATCTTCCAGATCGTCCTGCGTGTATTTCCCTTCCTGCAGCAGCTCTTCCTGCGAAGCCGTCAAGTAGCCGTTCTCATCGAGATTGCCGATGATGCTTTCCGCGATTTCCCGCACTGCGTCGGAACAAATGGTCACGCTGAGTTGCCAGGTGAGGTGCTCGGTCAATCCTGCCGGCGAAGACAAAAACTTCTCAAACGACGGCCTCTCGGAAATTTCGCGCTCTTGCGACTTTCCGCCGTCGCCGCCGGTGTCCAGATACTGATTAAAGAAAGTCCCGACGTCGAATTCATCGAACGGATTCGACTCCGGCTTTTCCGGCACTTTTTCCGTTTCGTTTTTCAGAAAGTTTTCGTCGCTGTAGTTGTCGCTGGTGGTGGGCTCTTCGCTAAGCTCTTCCAGAACGGGATTCGCCACCACTTCGGCGTTGATCATTTCGCGCAATTCCAGGCGGTTCAGCGCCAGCACGCTGACCATCTGCACCAGGCCGGGCGTCAGAATCTGCTTCTGCGCCACCTTCAGATCGAGTTTGAGTCCCTGCCAG
>Ga0207641_10001092_pt1 | contig 27283 bp, 24 predicted proteins | sample KBSSwiS62_FD_184306 | JGI IMG/M metagenome (GOLD analysis project Ga0207641, IMG submission 184306) | Switchgrass rhizosphere microbial communities from Kellogg Biological Station, Michigan, USA - KBS Switchgrass S6-2 (SPAdes) (version 2) | ecosystem: Host-associated > Plants > Roots >... | reverse complement strand
CTCGGCCGCCATGATGAGGTCGCCCTCGTTCTCCCGGTCCTCGTCGTCGACCACGAGGACCATCTCGCCGCGGCGCAAGGCCTGCAGCGCCGCCTCGACGCGTGCATGATCGCGATGGGTGGGGCCGGGCCGCTGGGCGTCGACGCTTGGTTCCGACGTACTGCCGGTGGACATCTGTCAACCTCCGAACAACTGTTTGTTCAAAGGTAGCGATTCGTGCAGTCGAGAGCAAGCGGAGCCTTCGATCCCGGGCCGCGGTCGCCGGTCGGCCGGTGAAGGTGCTCGTCGGAGCGCGAACAGGAGGTGAGGCCCGACGGTCCTTGACAGCGATCGAGGGTCACCCCAGGATAAAACAAACCATTGTTCGCAGACATCGTCTGCTCGGTGGCCCCGATGAGGTGGTGTGCATGACTCCCGAGGAGCTGGAGCGGTCGGTGCTGGAACTCCGCGACCGCCAGGCGATCCACGACTGCCTGATGACGTACTCGCGAGCAGTCGACCGGCTGGACCGGGAGCTGTTGCTGTCGGTGTACCACCCGGACGCCGTGGACGACCACGGCGTGTTCGTCGGCGGCCCCGAGGAGTTCGCGGACTGGGCGATCGCGATGCACAGCAAGACGCACCTGTCGCACCAGCACTGCGTCCTCAACTACACGGTCGACCTCGACGGCGACGTCGCGCACACCGAGACGTACTACATGTTCGTCGGCATGAATCGTGCGGGGACGCCCCTGGCGGTGAGCGGCGGCCGCTACGTGGACCGCCTGGAGAAGAGGGACGGTCGTTGGGCCATCGCGGCGCGGGTCTGCGTGCGCGACTGGGCACCGCTGGATTCCGTACCGACCTCGCTCGACGCCTCCGCCATGACCGTCGTGAAGGACCTCGATGAGCAGACGGTCCAGCTCATGCGCTCCGGCGCCCAACCGAGCCGGGACCGCGCCGACATCTCCTACCAGCGCCCCCTCGTCGTGGATCCGGCTCGTGTACCGGCTCGGTAGCGCCGGCGTCCGCATCCCCCGAGACCGGTGTCGGCGATGAGCACGGTCATCCAGTTCGCGATCCTCGGTCTGGGGATCGGGACCGCATACACCCTGCTCGGGCAGGGTCTGCTGCTCATCTTCCGCGGTTCGGGCGTGGTCAACTTCGCGCACGGCGCCGTGGCCATGCTCGCCGCCTACCTCTACTGGCAGTTCCGGGTCGGCTGGGGGCTGGGCTTCGTCGTGTCCGCCCTGCTGGCCGTGCTGATCGGGGCCGGCCTCGGTGTCGCGACCTACCATCTGGTGATGCGCCCGCTCGGTCGGGCATCCGCCCTGGCGCGCGTCATCTGCACGCTCGGGCTGTTCATGCTCCTGCAGGGCGTGGCCCTGCTCGTCTGGGGTCCGTTCCCGCGCACGCTGGACTCCGACCTGCCGACGACGCTGCTCGCGGTCGGCGGCGTCCAGATCGGCGTGGACAAGGTCCTGCTGCTGCTGATCGCCGTGGTGCTCACCGCGGTCCTGTGGGCAGTCTCGAAGTGGACCCCGATGGGCCTGGCCGTGCGGGCCAACGCCGAGAACCCGCGGGCCGCCGCGACGCTGGGTTGGTCGCCGCACCTGCTGGGCGGCCTGACCTGGGGCGTCGGGTGGGGGCTCGCCGCGGTGGCCGGCATCCTGATCGCCCCGCTCGTCGGCGTCACGGTGGACGCGATGCCGCTGCTCGTCATCCCGGTGCTGGCCGCGGCACTGATCGGCAGGCTGTCGTCGTTCTGGCTGACCCTCGCGGGCGCCATGCTGATCGGTGTCCTGCAGTCGCTGGTCGGCCGGTACGTGGACTTCGTCCCCGGCGCGATGCAGGCGGTGCCGTTCCTGGTCATCCTCGCGGTCCTCGTGCTGCGCAGGCAGGGCGTGCCGTCCCGAACCACCGGCGCGCAGAAGCTGCCCACGCTGGGCACCGGGCGCGTCCGATGGGTGTGGGTCGCAGCCTTGGTCGTGATCGCCGCGTTCGCACTCGCCGTCGGGCTGGACGAGTCTCTCGTCATCTCCCTCGGCGTGACGCTGAGCTGGGGCATCGTTCTGCTCTCGGTCGTCGCGCTGCTCGGCTACACGGGTCAGCTATCGCTGGCGCAGTTCGCGCTGGGCGGCGTCGCCGCGCTGGTCGCGGGCCGGCTCGTCGCCGACGCGGGACTGTCGTTCTCGGCCGCGGTCGTCGTGGCATGCGTGGTCGTGCTGTTCGTCGGGCTGCTGTTCGCCCTGCCCGCGCTGCGGACCCGGGGCATCGACCTCGCGATCGTCACCCTGGGGCTCGGGGCCACCGTCGCGGCGCTCGTCTTCACCAACGGCGCCCTCACCGGCGGGGTCGACGGCACCCCCGTCGGGCCGCAGACGCTGTTCGGCATCGACCTCGACACGATCTTCTACCCGCGGCGCTGGGCGCTGCTGATCCTGGTGGCGTTCACCCTGTGCGCCATCCTGGTCGCCAACGTCCGCCGCGGCAGCAGCGGTCGTCGGATGATCGCCGTGCGCACCAACGAGCGGGCGGCCGCGGCCCTGGGCATCGACGTGCTGCGGGTCAAGCTGTTCGCCTTCGGGTTCGCCGCGGTCATCGCCGGTATCGGCGGCATCCTCGTCGCCTTCCGGAACCCGACGATCCTCTACAGCGAGTTCGACCCGTTCCAGTCGATCCTCGCGGTCGGCTACGGCTTCATCGGTGGCATCGGCTTCCTCGCCGGCGCACCGCTCGGCGGCACGCTGGTCCACGGCGGCGTCGCCTCATGGCTGATCCACCAGTTCGCCCCGGACGCCTCCCCGGCATGGCTGTCGACGATCGCGGGCCTGATCGTGGTGCTCCTCGCGTTGCTGCACCCGGACGGCATGGCAGGTGCGCAGGTCCACGAGTTCCAGAAGCTGGTCGCGCGGTTCGGCCGCAGGCGCACCGCTGCGCCGGCCGCGGCCGAGGCGGAGGAGATTCCCGTCCCGCAGATCCAGCCCTCGACCCTCGACGTCGAGGACGTGGCCGTGCGGTTCGGCGGCGTCACTGCCGTCGCCGGCGCCACACTGCGTGTCGAACCGGGCCGGATCGTCGGCCTGATCGGGCCGAACGGCGCGGGCAAGACCACCCTGATCGACGTCGTCACGGGCTTCGTGCGGCCGGCGAAGGGGCGCATCACCCTGCACGAGGACGACGTCACCTCCTGGCAGGTCCACCGCCGGACGCGCGCCGGGCTCAGCCGGTCCTTCCAGGCGCTGGAGCTGTTCGAGAGCAGCACCGTGCGGGAGAACCTCGCGGTGGCGTCCGATCCGGCCGGGACGGCGACCTACGCCACCGACCTGGTGGCGCCGCGCCTCAACCTGCTCACCCCCGCCGCCCTCGCGGCGGTCCGCGAGCTCGGCCTCGAGAACGCGCTCGACCTCACCGTTTCCGAGCTGCCGTACGGGCGCCGGCGCCTGGTCGCCATCGCGCGGGCCATGGCGAGCGGCCCGTCGGTGCTGCTGCTCGACGAGCCGGCCGCCGGCCTGGACTCGGCGGAGACCGCAGAGCTGGCCAGGGCACTTCGGCGCGTCGTCGACAGCTGGGGCCTCGGGATCCTGGTCGTGGAGCACGACATGTCCTTCGTGATGAGCCTGTGTGACGAGATCGTGGTGCTGAACTTCGGCCACCAGATCGCCCGCGGCACACCGGACGAGATCCGCGCCGACCCGAACGTCGTGGCGGCGTACCTGGGCGAGGACGACGAGGCTGCATCCGAGGTCCCGCCTGCGCGGTCGCCCGAGCTCCCACAGCTGGCCACGACGGCCCGAGAGGAGCACTGACATGGCCGTCGAGGCCGTGGCGGCCGAGACGCCCATCGGGCCGGCCGCCCCCGCGCTGGAGGCCCGGGCGCTGAGCGTGGGTTACGGCGGTCGCCCGGTCGTCGAGGCGCTCGACCTGACCGTCCGGCCCGGCGAGGTGGCCCTCCTGCTCGGCCCGAACGGTGCGGGCAAGACCACCAGCCTGCTGGGCCTGGCGGGGGAGCTGACCCCGCTGAGCGGTTCGGTACGGCTGGTCGGCGCACCCGCCCCCGCGGGCCTGCACCGCAGGGCCCGCGCGGGGCTCGCCTTCGTCACCGAGGAGCGCTCGGTGTTCATGGAACTGACGGTCGAGGAGAACGTCCGGGTGGGCCGGTGCGACGTGGCTGCCGTCGTCGCGCTGTTCCCGGAGATCGAGCCGCTGCTCGGCAGGCGCTGCGGACTGCTCTCCGGCGGGGAGCAACAGATGGTCACCTTGGGCCGGGCGCTGGCCCGTACACCGAAGGTGCTGCTGGTCGACGAACTCTCGCTGGGACTCGCGCCCCTGGTCGTCTCCCGGCTGCTCACGGCCGTGCGCGAGGCCGCCGACCGGGGAGCCGCGGTCGTCCTGGTCGAGCAGCACGTCGACCGGGCGATGCGGGTGGCGGACCACGTCCTCGTCCTCGAGCGGGGTCGGGTGGTCCTCAGCGGGCCGACCGCGGACGTGGCAGGTCGAGTGAAGGACATCGAGGCGTCGTACCTCGCGGTCGGGGGGAACGACACCCCCGGTTGCGAGCAGACGGCAGCGACGACGAGAACGGAGTAGGACACATGGCACGACGAGAAGGCCCCGCCGTCTGGGCACTGTTCCTGTGGCCCGGCGGACACCACCACGGTGCCTGGCGACTGCCGGACAGCACCGGCGCCGACCTCATGAGCTTCGAGAACTACAAGCGGATGGCTCAGGAGGCCGAGGCGGCGAAGCTGGACATCATCTTCCTCGGCGACCGGCTGGACGCCTGGCCGCTGCCCAACGAGTACCTCGCGAAGACCGCGCGCGGCGCCCGGCTGGAGACCATCACCACCATCGCCGCGCTCGCCGCGGTCACCGAGAGGATCGGCCTGGTGGCCACCGCGTCGACGACCTTCTCGGAGCCGTTCAACCTGGCCCGGATGATCGGGGGCCTGGACCACATCTCGCACGGTCGGGCCGGGTGGAACGTCGTCACCAGCTACACCGACGACCAGGCGCAGAACTACGGCCTCGACCACATCCCCGCCCGCCCCGAGCGGTACGCGCGGGCGCAGGAGTTCCTCGACGTCGTCAAGGGTCTCTGGGACACCTTCGAGGACGACGCTGTGCTCCGCGACAAGGAGAACGGCCAGTTCTTCGACCCGAAGAAGTTCCACAAGCTCGACCACAAGGGCGAGCACTTCCAGGTCGCCGGTCCCCTCAACATGGAGCGCCCGCCGCAGGGCTACCCGGTGATCTGTCAGGCCGGTGCGTCGGCGGACGGGATCGCGTTCGCCGCCAAGAACGGCGAGGTCCTGTTCTCGGTGAACTCCAGCATCGAGCGGGCCCGCGACTACTACAAGAAGATCAAAGCGGGTGCGGACGCGGCGGGCCGCGACCCCGACAGCATCAAGGTGCTGGCGTCCATCAACCCGGTCGTCGGGCGCACCGAGGCGGACGCCGAGGCGAAGTACCAGAAGATGCAGGACCTGCTCGACGACGACGTCTCCCGGCACTTCGCGGAGATGTACTTCGGCATCGACCTGGCCCAGTACGACCTCGACGCCCCGGTGCCGGAGATCGAGCTCCCCGAGGTGGCCCACGGCATGCCGCGCGCGCACCAGGAGTACATGCTCACCAGGGCGCGGGACCAGAACCTGACGATGCGGGAGCTGGTGCAGGGCTTCAACGGCACCAACATCTACCCGAAGTCGGCCGAGGCCGCGGCGGACGAGTTCGAGGAGTGGTACGAGACCGAGGCCTGCGACGGCTTCATCCTGCAGATCTCCGACGTGCCCGAGGGCGTCTCGGACTTCTGCGACCACGTCGTCCCGATCCTGCGCAAGCGCGGGCTGGTCCGCGAGGACTACGTGGGCACGACGATGCGCGAGAACCTGGGCCTGGCGTTCCCGAAGAACCGCTACGCCGAGAAGTAGGACCGGCCGGCCCCGGCGACTCACGTGGTCCGCCGGGGCCATGGTCGGCCCAGGACGGGTCGGGGGATCCCTTTTCATCCATGTGGAGGAACAATGGTGTTCGGGACTCGCTCCCGCCTCGGCGCGCTGGCGGTCGTCGGAGCGGCGACGGCGCTCCTGGCGACCGCGTGCGCGGGCGGCGGATCGACCTCGTCCGGCGGTGACGCGCTCAAGCTGGGCGTCATCACGGCCGTCGGGTCGAGCCTGACCAACTACCCCGACGTCGAAGCGGGCGTGCGGGCTGCGGTCGACAACGTCAACAAGGCAGGCGGGGTCAACGGCAAGCAGGTCGAGGTGTTCTTCTGCAACACCCGTGGCGAGGTCAACCAGGCGGTGGCCTGCGCCCGCCAGGCCGACCAGGAGGGCGTCGACGCCATCGTCGGCCGCGTCGACGTGTTCAGCACGCAGACACTGCCCGTCCTGGAGAAGGCCAAGATCCCCGACATCGGCAATGTGTCGGCCGGAGCCGAGGTGGACTACACCAGCCCCGACACCTTCCCACTGCACGCGGGCAACTTCGGCGCCTACGGGGCGATCCCGTACGCCGAGAAGGCGGCCGGCGCGAAGAAATACGTCTTCGCCTCGATCGACCTGCCCATCGGCATCCGGCAGGGCGAGTACGCGGAGAAGGTCGCGCAGAACATCGGTCTCGAGGTCGCGCCGATGATCAAGATCCCGGCGCAGGGCGTCACGGACTACACCCCCTACGCCCAGCAGATCAAGGACTCCGGCGCCGAGGCGGCGACCGTCGCCCTCGGCCCCGCAGGCTTCCAGGCCTTCGTCAAGGCCGCGGACGCCGTCGGGCTGACCGCCCGGCTGTCCGGCACGGCGTTCACGTTCGGCCAGTCCGAGGGTGCGGGCGTCGGTGCCCTGGCGAACCGCATGTGGGTCACGGCGCCGTTCCCGTCCACGGACGACAGGAGCGTGGCGGCCATCGCCCAGTACCACAAGGAGCTCGACGCCTTCGGCACCGAGAACAGCCCGGCCATGCGCAGGCTCGCCGGCCTCAACGCCTGGCTGTCGGCCCACGCGGCGATGCGGGTCGCCGCCACAATTCAGGGTGACGTGACCCGGGACTCCATGACGACGGCGCTGCAGAAGACCACGGGCATGGACCTGTACGGCCTGGTGACCTTCAGCCCGAGCGAGCTCGCGGGCCTGCAGGGCACGTTCGCGCGGTTCCCGAAGACGGACTACCACACCCTGACCTTCGACTCGCCGACCATGAAGGACGCGGGGCAGGCGCCCATCCCGGACCCGCTCCAGACCGTCCGCGGCGGCGGCGCCTGAGCCGGGTCGAGGAACAGGAACGCCGGTACGACCTCGGCCTGTTCGGTTGAGGCGGAGGCCACCCGTCGTGGGCGTTCAGCGGGTCGGGTGTTAGGTTGAAACAACTGTTTGTTTAGCCGGGCGGCTGAGGAGTGGAGTGCCAATGCGTGACGTCGTGATCGCCGGTACCGGGATGACCCCGTTCCGGCGCGCCCCCGGAACCGGCCTGCGCGCGTTGGCGAATGCGGCGACCGATGAGGCCCTGAAGGACGCCGGGGTCGCCGCGGACGTCCTCGAGCGCGTGTACTTCGGCAACGCCGCCGCCGGTACGGTGACCCAGCAGGACATGATCAAGGGGCAGGTCGCCTTCCGCCGCAGTGAGCTGGCGGGCCTGCCGATGATCAACGTCGAGAACGCCTGCGCGTCGGGCAGCTCCGCGCTGCAGATGGCGGTGGAGACGGTCTCCGCAGGCCTCGCCGAGGTCGTGCTGGCCGTCGGGGCCGAGCAGCTGACCAGCCCGGACAAGGTCCGGTCCTTCAAGGCGCTGCGCGGGTCCACCGACATCGGCGAGATCGGCGAGGCGGGCCCGGACGAGGACTGGACCAAGTCCATCCTCATGGACTTCTACTCCGAGGAGGCCCGTCGGTTCCTGGAGCGCAACGGCGCCGACGTGGAGGACTTCGCAGTGGTCGCGGTGAAGAATCGCAGGCACGCGGAGTTCAACCCGCTGGCCCAGTTCACCTCCCCGCAGACGGTCGAGGAGGTGCTCAACGCCCGGGTCATCGTCCCGCCGCTGACCCTGCCGATGTGCTCGCCGCTGAGCGACGGGGCCGCTGCCGCGGTCGTCTGCTCCGCGGAGTACGCCCGCACCCGCCTCCCGGACGCCGAGGCGCTCGCCGTGCGCGGCTGCGCCATGCGCGGGGGCCGGGCCGACCCGCCGGTCACCGAGGCGACGAGGGCTGTGTACGAGGCCTCCGGGGTCGGGGTGGAGGACGTGGCGCTCATCGAGCTGCACGACGCCGCCGCCCCCGCCGAGCTCATCCAGTACGGCGAGATCGGGCTGTGCCCGGTGGGGGAGGAGCACCTGCTCGTCCGGCGCGGGGACACCGCCCTCGGCGGACGCATCCCGGTCAACACCAGCGGCGGCCTGATCTCCCGCGGGCATGCGCTCGGTGCCACCGGTCTCGCCCAGATCGCCGAGATCGCCACCCAGCTGCGCGGCCGGGCCGGCAAGCGTCAGATCGAGGGGAGCCCGCGCCTGGGCCTCGCCGTGAACAACGGCGGCTGGATGGCGGGCGGCTATGCGGTGACCGTCGCGACGGTGCTCGAGGCGGTGCGATGACCGAGCCGACCTTCCGCAAGCGGGTCGACCTGGACAACCTCTACTACGAGTTCCCGGCCGAGGGCGTCGCGGTGCTGACCCTCAACCGGCCGGACTTCGGCAACGGGGTCGTGCCGGAGCTGGTGAGCGACCTGCAGGCGGCGTTCGACGACCTCGAGGGGGACGCGGACGTCCGCGTCCTGGTGCTGACCGGGGCCGGCAGGCAGTTCTGCGCCGGGGCGGACATCAAGGCCATGCAGGTGTACCTGCGAGACGTCCAGCCGGTCACGCACGAGCCGTACAACGCCCGCGTGCTCTACCCGCTCACCCAGCGGGTCGCGGCCAGCAGGCTGCCGATCGTCGCCGCGATCAACGGGGGAGCGACCGCGGGCGGTCTCGACTTCGCGATGGCCTGCGACATCCGTATCGCCTCCACTCGGGCCAGGCTCGGCGAGACCTACGTCAAGCTCGGCCTCCCGCCGGGCAACGGCGGGGCCTACTTCCTCCCGCGGCTCGTCGGGTCCGGCGTGGCCGCGGAGTTGTTCCTCACGGGCGACGTCATCGACGCCGCGCGTGCCCTGGAGATCGGGCTGGTCAACCGGGTCGTCGAGCCGGAGCAGCTGCTCGACGAGGCCGTCGCGCTCGCGGCCAGGATCGCGAGGAACCCGTGGCGTGCGGTCGAGGCGACCAAGCAGGCGCTGCGTGCCACCTGGGGGCAGGACCTCCAGACCGCGATCACCTCCGGCTACTGGGCCGTCGCGGCCCTGCAGCACTCGGACGACATCCGGGAGGGCATCGCGGCCGCGATCGAGAAGCGCGCGCCGCAGTACAACCGACCCGCCACCGAGCGGCCCTAGCCGCAGCGAAGGACGATCATGTCGCAGCAACGCCCCCTGAAGTTCGGTGTCTTCGTGCCCCCGCAGAACGTCGTGGGCCTGAGCCCGACGTTGGCGATCCGGCGGACCATCGAGCTGGCCGAGCACCTCGACCGGCTCGGCTTCGACGAGATCTGGTTCGGCGAGCACCACAGCGGCGGCGCCGAGCTGGTGGCCTCGCCCGAGCTGCTGATCGCGGCGGCGGCCGAGCGCACCCAGCGCATCAAGCTGGGCACCGGTGTCATCTCCCTGCCCTACCACCACCCGTTCCAGGTGGCGGACCGCATCGTGCAGCTCACGCACATGACGCGGGGTCGCGTGATGTTCGGGGCCGGCCCCGGTCAGCTGCCCACGGACGCGGCGATGTTCGGGCTCGAGGCGACCCAGCTCCGGCCGCGGATGGAGGAGTCGCTCGACATCATCCTGCGCCTGCTCGCGGGGGAGACCGTGAGTCACAAGTCCGACTGGCTGACCCTGCAGGACGCGGTCCTGCAGCTGGGGCCGTTCCGCGGCGAGCTCGACGTCTCGGTCGTCGGCACCGTCTCGCCCTCGGGCCCCAAGCTCGCGGGCAGGCACGGGCTGGGGCTCCTGTCGCTCGCCGCGACCGACCCGACGGGCAACGACCAGCTGCCGGTGCACTGGGAGATCATGAACGAGGAGGCCGACCGCACCGGCCACACGATCGACCGGTCCAACTGGCGGCTGATGGGCCCGATGCACGTCGCCGAGAGCGAGTCGGCGGCCATCGAGCAGTGCCGCTACGGCCTGCGCTGGCAGTACGAGTACCTCTCGCACATCACGCCGTCGGCGATCGCCGTCCCCGAGACCACCGAGGGCCTGGTGGACGTGCTCAACAGCTCCGGCCGGGCGTCGATCGGCACCCCGGACATGGCCGCCGCGCAGATCCAGCGGCTGATCGACCGCTCCGGCGGCTTCGGCACCTACCTGTTCCAGGGCGTCGACTTCGCGAGCTGGCAGGACACCCTGCGCAGCTACGAGCTGTTCGCCGAGGAGGTCATCCCGCGCTTCGACGGGACCCTGACCCCGGTCCTGTCCTCGTACGAGCACGTGCTCTCGAACAGCGACTCGAACCGCTCGGCCACTGCCGCGGCGCGCGTGGCGGCGAGCGAGCAGTGGAAGCGCGAGCGTGAGGCGGCGGGCTAGGTCGCTGTCCCGGAACGTTGGTCGAGTTGGGGGTCGCCTCACCCATCACGATCTGATTGATCGTGATGGGTGAGGTCCTGCTGGGGAACGCCTCTTCTCCTGGTGCGGCTCAGCCGCCGGCGACGAGATTGAAACCCGCGTCGACCGACAGGGACACGCCCGTGACGTAGCGGCCCGAGTCGGCAGCGAGGTACAGCACGGCGTTGCTGATGTCGACGGGGTCGACGGCGTCGACCGGCAGTGCGTTCGCCATGACCTTCAGCAGGTCAGGGTCGCGCGCGATGCGACCGCCGAGGACCTCGTTCTCCGCCATAGGGGTGTGCACCCCGGTGGGGTGCACGGTGTTGAAACGGATCGAGTGCGGGGCGTAGTCCTTGGCGTAGCCCCGCATCAAGCCTGTCAGCCCGTGCTTGGCCGCGGTGTAGGCGGTCAGGGCGAGGTCGTTGTAGGTCGACCCCTTCAACCCGGCGGTCGAGCTGGTGATGATGACCGCGCCGCCGCGCCCCTGCTCCACGAGGATCGGCAGGGTCGCCTCGATGGTGTGCCAGACGCCGGTCAGGTTGACGTCGATCGTGTCCCTCCACATTGCAGCACGCACCGCCGGGTCCGACGGCTGCGGCTCGGGGTTGATCGCGAAGATCCCCGCGTTCGCGGAGACGATGTCCAGCCCGCCGAGCTCGGCGACTCCCGCATCAACGGCCTCCTTGAGCTCGGGGAGGTTCCGCACGTCCGCCTGCTGGGTCACGATCCGCCGGTCGAGCGCCTCGACCTGGCGCTGCGTCTCCTTCAGGTCCTCCACCGTGGACATCGGGAACGACACGGAGTCGATCTGCCGGCAGATGTCGACCGCGATGACATCGGCACCCTCCTGCGCCAGCCGCAGCGCGTGTGACCGTCCCTGGCCCCGCGCCGCGCCGGTGATGAGCGCGACCTTGCCGTCGAGCTGTCCCATGTCTGACTCCTTCGTCGTCGATCCCGTGGGTTGTATGTGCCTGAGGGGAGCCGTTGCTCCCCTCGACGAGTCTCGGCCGGAACAGCCGAACGGGGCCGCGCACCACTGGAGGGCGGGTCCGCGGCCTGAGCCGTAGCCGTGCTCAGCCGGGCAGCCCGAACCAGGGCACGGGCCGGGCGGTCATCTCTTCGGTGTCGGCGGGGCGGAAGACGACCGCGCCGTCGAGGGTGTAGTGCCCCCAGTCGCCCTCGGCGTCTGGCCAGAGGCGGGCCAGGAACTGGACGTCTCCCTCGAGCTTGACGATGCCGACGGCGTAGGGGAGCTGGTGCTCGAAGCCGGTCGGCGACCCGACCCGGTGCACGGCGAAGCTGTGCAGGGTCCCGGTGGTCGGGCCGGGCACGAAGTCCAGCTGGTCCTCGTAGCAGAACGGACACAGGTGCCGCGGGTACATGATGGTGCGGTCGCAGGCTTTGCAGTGCTGCACGACCAGCTCGCCGCGACGAAGTGCCTCGCGGTAGGGCTCGGTCAGCGCGTCCATGCCGACGTCGTTGGAGCTGCTCATGCGGAGACTCCTTCCAGGAGCAGGACCTGCGAGTCCATGTAGGTGCCGCCCGATCCGCCCAGGACCGCGCGGGTGGCGCCATCGACCTGGCGCTCGCCGGCTCGACCGAGCAGCTGGCGCACGCCTTCGGTGAGCAGGGCGGTACCGCCGCCGACGCCGGTGTGGCCCGCGGAGAGGAGCCCGCCGTTGGTGTTGGTGGGCAGCCGTCCGCCGGGGGAGAACTCGCCGCGGGCGAACATCCGTGCGGCCTCGCCCTTCGGTGCGAGCCCGAGGCCCTCGAGGCCGCTGGTGAGCACGGCTGCGTAGGAGTCGTAGATCTCGGCGATGTCGGCGTCCTCCGGCCCCCAGCCCGCCGCCTCGTAGGCTGCGGGGCCGGCGAGTTCCCAGCCGAGCTTCCCGACCTCGCGCTCCTGGCCGATGCTGTAGTGCGATACCACGCCGCTCTCGCCCGCGATGCGTACGACGCGGTCCTTGCCGAGCGTGCGGGCGTTGCTGCGGCTGGTCAGGACGAGGGCGCAGGCCCCGTCGGCGAGCATCGGGCACTCGAAGGCGCGGATCGGGTCGGTGATCATCTTGGAGTTCAGGACCTGCTCGACGGTGAGCTTCTTGTCCTTGTACATGGCGTTGGGGTTGAGGTTCGCCCAGTCCCGCAGCGCGACGCAGACCGAGGCCATGTCGGCGGGTGTGGACCCGCTTTCGAACATGTACCGCTGCTGGATGAGGGCGCCGACGGCGTTGAAGCTGAGGCCGGACTGCTTCTCCCACTCGCGGGGGATGCCGTTCGCGGTGAGCATGTCGATCATCTCGGTGACCGGGGCGGAGCCCCACTTCTCGGCTTGGAGTACCAGGACGTTCTTCGCGTGGCCGCTGTCGATCAGGCCGGCGGCGGTGCGGATGGTGTTGTCACTGGTCGACCCACCGGAGTGGACCATGTACTGGCACTTGACCTTCTTGTTCAGCCCCAGCTCCTCCACGATCCGGGAGAAGACGAGGTCGGCCTGGTCGGCGGGGGAGTGCAGGCAGGGGATGAGCAGGATTGTGTCGATGTCCTGCGTCGTCAGCCCGGCGTCCTTCACGGCGGCGACGCCGACCCGGACGAGATCTCCCATGAAGGGGCGGTTCGGGTAGCGGCCCGACGGCTGTTCGCCGATGCCGATGAAGACGGGCTCGGTGTCACTCACCCGGGTCCTCCTGGTTCTCGCTGAGCTCGCGGCGGGCGCGGAGGACGAAGCGGAACCGCATGACCTCCTCGTCCTTCTGGTTGAGCACGGAGTAGTCGATGTGCAGGGTCCCGTAGTGGGGCTTGTGCCCCGGAACGGTCTCGACGACCTCCGCGCGGACCCGGAGGGTGTCTCCGGGGTAGACGGGGGCCAAGGCGCGCAAGCCCTGGGTCTCGACGAACGCGATGATCGCGTCGCCGAGGAAGCCGGACAACCCGACGAGCCCCACGGCGAAACCGTAGGTCAGCGGGCCGTGGGCGATCCGGCCGCCGAACTGTGTGGAACGGCAGTACTCCTCGTCCGTGTGCAGCGCGTAGTGGTCACCGGTCAGCCCGGCGAACGCGATGATGTCACCGATGTCGACGGTCCGCCCCGCGGTGACGACCGAGTCGCCGACCGCGAAGTCGTCGAAGGTGCGCCGCAGTCGGTTGAAGGTCTGCTCGCTCAACGTGCTCTCCGTGGGTCTACAGCGACTGCGCCGTCACAGCGACAGCGCCGCGAGGGCCTCATGGGTGAGACCGAGGGCCTGCTGTTCGTGGATCAGGCGCTTGATCTCACGGGTCAGCACCACCCGGGAGTAGCGGGCGCCGAGCACCGGCTTGGCGGCGATGCGGGCGGCGATCTCGCGGGCGCGAGGAAGGACCTGATCGGGCGGCAGGACCTCGTTGACCACCCCGTACTCGAGCGCCTCCTTGGCGTCGAGGGTCTGCTCGGTGAGCAGGAAGTACCGGCCCCGTTGCGGCCCGAGCACGTGCATCCAGGCCACGTGGGCGCCGTCGCCGGGGACGATGCCGTTGGCGAAGTGCGGGCTGTCCGCGAAGACGGTGGTGTCGGCTGCGATGGTGATGTCCGAGAGCACGGGGATCTCGGGGTGGACAGTCACCGGGCCGTTGATCGCGGCGATCACCGGAACCTCGATACCCATCAGGTTCTGCAGGAGCCGCTGGCCCTCGAAGATGATCTGGGACCAGTCCGCGGCGGTGCCGAGGCTGAAGCTGGTGAAGTCGATCTCGGCGCAGAAGGAGTCGCCCGCTCCGGTGAGGACGACCGCCTTGTTCCCGGCATCGCAGGCGATGTCGGTGAACGCGTAGGCGAGCTCGTCGTGGGCCTGGGCGGTCCAGATGAGGCTCTTGTCCCCGGTGTGCAGGGTCACGGTCAGCACGCCGGCCTCGTCGCGCTCGAGGCGGATGTTCTCGTACTTCGCCGCGTAGTCGTCGAACGACGGAGCGATCAGCGCCATTGGGCGGGACGGCGTCAGGAGCGGCGGCGCAGTCCGGTGAGCAACGCCGCCGCCAGCGAGTCCGCGATCTGGTCCGGCGTGGCGGGCCCGTCCGGGGAGTACCACTCAGGGGTCCAGTTCAGGGCGCCGAGCACGCCGAGCACCGCCACCTTGACGTCCAGCCCGGCGTCGAAGTCCTCGTCCACGACGCCCGCCCTGACGGTGTGGGTGAAGAACTCCTCGTAGTGTCTGCGCTTGGTGCGCAGCCGGGAACGGTGCGGCTCCTCCAGGTAGCGCCACTGGTGGAACACGACCAGGGTGCGCTGTGGGTTCTCGGCCACGATACGCAGGTGCTCACGGATGACGGCGTGGAGCGCCTCGCCCGCGGGCAGGCGCTGTCGGTCGACGCGGTCCGCCGCGGCGTTGAATCGGTCGACGCCGCCCTCGATGATCTCGAGCAGCACCGCGTCCTTGCTCTCGATGTGCGCGTACAGGCTGCCTGGCAGGATGCCCACGGCCCTCGCGATGTCCCGCATCGTCGTTCCCGTGTACCCCCGTTCCCCGAAGAGGCGGGTGGCCGCGTCGAAGATCAGGTCACGCGGGCCGGATCGGCGTCCGGTCGGGCTCGGGATCGGCTCGAGGGTCATGGGGAACTGCACTCCCGTCGACTGTCGCTTCCGACCTGAGTCGGGCCCCTGCATGCTAAACAACTGTTTGTACGCCAGGGAAGGTGTTCGCCGACCTCGCAACCTTCGAGCGAATCGAGGCGTACTCCAGGGCCCACCACAGCTCGACCAGGACGTCGGTATCCGCGAGATCTGCACCGGTCAGCTCGGCGAACCGGGCGAGCCGGTACCGAACGGTGTTCTCGTGCACCGACAGCTCGCGAGCCGTCGCGCCCACGGACCGCTGCCGGCGGAGCCAGGCGGTCACTGTGGCGAGCACGTCCGCAGCTCCGGGGCCCCGCCCGAGCAGCCCGGACAGGTACCTGCGGTGGAGGAGCTCGCCCAGATCGGTCTGCTGTTCTACGGCGAGTCGCACGGACAGCGACGAGCTGTCGACGAGCCCGTCCCGGTCGTAGCGCAGCGCCACGGCGAGCACCCGGCTGGCTTCGGCGAAGGCGGCGGGCACGCCGGCGAGGTCGACGGGCCCCGCCACGGCGATGACGCTCTGCTCGAGCGGTCGCGGCGGGACTGTGGTGATTCCGGCAACGTCGTCGTCGAGCGGGGCGACGAGGGCCCGTCCGACGCCCGCGCCGTGCTCGAGGTGCCGGGCCAGTCGCTGCGAGTCGGCGCCCGACCGCAGTCCGCGGCCGCGAACCGCCCAGTAGCACAACCCGGGCAGCACGCTGTGCACGGCTCCGCCGGTCTGCAGCTCGGCCGGGTCGAGCCCACCGGTGAGCACTCGCTGGAGGAGCGCAATCCGGTGCCGCTCGTCCCGGCGGGCGGCGTCGATCTCCACCTGCTGGCGGGCGGAGACCAGCACGCTGGAGAACCGGTCGGTCAGGTCCCAGAGCCGGGTCGTCCCGGCGAGCACGGTCGTCGTGTCGGCCCCGGCCGCCACAGCCTCTTCGATGAACGCGTCCCGCAGAACCGCCAGCACGGCCCGGTAGGCCTCGACAACCGTGTCGGACGGTACGCCTTGAAGCGCCCGCCGCTGCCCCGACGCCCGCTCGTCCTCCTCGACCTCGGCCGGCAGGTCGGTCCGGCCGAGCGTGGCCAGCACCCGCACGACGTTGCGGTGGCAGGACCGCCGCAGGTCGCCGTGAGGCACCCGGCGATACCCGGGGTAGGAGTGCAGGACCGCCAGCTGCCGGTCGACCAGCTCGTCCGTGCGTTCCGCGAGGCGGGCGGCCACGGTACCGAGCAGATCGGCGCAGGTCGTCATGGCGTCCCCTGGGGAAGTCTCCAAAACAAAGGTTTGTATTTCGTGAGTCTTCCATATCGCAGTGCCTCCGGACGCTCTACCGTCGCGGCATGACTGAAGCCCCGGCAACGGTGCCGCCGACCGTCACCCACGCCGATCCCGCGGCAGCCGCCTCGCCGACCGCGGCCCAGGTCCTCTGGGCCACCGCGGCGCGGACCCCGTATCGGGACTGCGTGACCGACCTGGACTCGGCCGACCGGCCCGGGCCGGTGTCGTACGCGGCGCTGGTCGACCGGGCCGCGGCGATCGCCGGCGGGTTCCGGCAGGCGGGCCTCGAGCCCGGTGACCGGGTGGCGCTGCTGCTGCACAACGGACACGCGTACGTCGAGGCCTACCTCGGCGCCAACGCGGCGGGCCTCGTCGTGGTCCCGCTGAACACCCGGCTGGTCCGGGAGGACTACCTGCACATGCTCACCGACTCCGGCAGCCGGGTTCTGGTGACGTCCGCGGAGTTCCTGGCCAGGGTTCCCGAGCTCGCGCAGGTCGAGGGGCTCACGGTCCTGGACGCGGACGCCGGGGCGCTCGAGGAGCTGACCGGCCGCGGCACCCCGCTGGACGAGCCGGTCGCGAGCGACCCAGAGGCACCGGCCAGTCTGATGTACACGAGCGGGACGACGGGCGCGCCGAAGGCCGTCACGCTCACCCACCGGTCGTGGGCGGCCGTCTCCGACCGCGCCGAGGAGGTCCTCGGCTTCGGTGACGACGAGGTCGTCCTGCACGTCGCGCCGCTCACCCACGGCGCGGGCTTCCTGTTGCTGCCGACGCTGAACCGCGGCGGGCACAACCTGCTCAGCCGCAGCTACGACGCCGCTCGCACGGTCGCCCTGATCGACGAGCGGGGCGTGTCCGGGATGTTCCTCGTCCCGTCGATGATTCGGATGCTGCTCGACGCGCTGCCCGAGGGCTGGACGCCGCCGGCCGGCCTACGGCGCATCTACTACGCGGGCTCCCCGATCGACCCCGTGACGCTGCGGGAGGGCGCCGAGCGCTTCGACGGGCGGCTGATCCAGTCCTTCGCCCAGATGGAGTCACCGATGTTCTTCACGGTGCTCGACGCCGACGACCACCGGCGCGCGCTGGCCGACCCGGACTCGCCGCTGGTGCGCTCGGCGGGGAAGGTGTTGGACGGCGTCGAGCTCCGGGTGACCGACGACGAGGGGGCGGTGCTCCCTCTAGGGAAGCCGGGGGAGATCGTCGCCCGCGCGCCGCAGACGATGGCGGGCTACTGGAACCGCCCGGAGGCCACGGCGGCCACGCTCGTCGAGGGCTGGCTGCACACCGGTGACATCGGTTACCTGACCGAAGACGACTATCTGTACATCGTGGACCGCAAGAAGGACATGATCGTGACCGGCGGATCGAACGTCTACGCGCGCGAGGTGGAGGAGGTCCTGGAGCAGCTCCCGGGGATCGCGCAGGCCGCAGTCGTCGGGTTGCCGGACCGCATCTGGGGCGAGGCCGTCACTGCGGTCGTGGTACCCGCGGTCGGGGTGGAGCGCGACGATGCCGCGGTCATCGCGGGCTGTAAGGCCGTCCTGGCCGGGTACCGCGTGCCGAAGCGGGTCGTGTGGGTGGATGAGCTGCCGCGCAACGCCTACGGCAAGGTGCTCAAGCGGGCGCTGCGCGAGCAGTTCGGCTGAACCGCCCGGCGCGCGCACCTCGTCAGCGGGGGGTGCGCGCCGGTCGTCCCGCCGCGTCCCGCAGCCGCGCCGACGTCCATTGGGCGAGGAGGTGCTTGCGCACCTTGCCGGTGGCCGTCCGCGGCAGCTCGTCCGTGGCGCAGAAGAAGATCGTCACCGGCACCTTGAACCGGGCCAGGCGTTCGCGACAGTACTCGAGCAGGTCCTCGGCGGTGGGTGATCCGACCCCCTCGTCGAGGACGACCCAGGCACAGCCCACCTCGCCCATCCGGTTGTCCGGAATGCCGACGACGTGCGCGTCCGCCACTCCCGGGTGTGACATGAGCAGGTGTTCGACCTCGGCCGGCATGACCAGCTCGCCGCCGCAGCGGTAGGTGTCCCGGCGGCGCCCCGTCAGAACCAGGTAGCCCTGGTCGTCCACGTGGCCGAGGTCCCCGGTGCGCAGCCAGCCGTCAGCGGTGAAGGTCGCCGCGGTCTCCTCGGGCTTCTCGTAGTACCCCCGCGTCACCGCGGGGCCCCGCACGACGAGCTCCCCGGTCTCGCCGCGGGGGAGGTCCGCGCCGGTGAACAGGTCACGCACGGCGTACTCGGCCAGCAGGCCGCCCAGGGTGGGGTCACCCGCGACCCCGGCCGGCTTCGGCGCGCCGTTGGTTCCGGTGAGGCGGTCCAGGGGGTCCCCCGGCCGGGTGCAGACCGTCGAGGCGGTGGTCTCGGTCTGGCCGTAGGCGGTGAACACCTCCTCCACCCCCAGGACCTCGATGGTGTCGGTCCACAGTGACGCGGGGTGCGGGCCGCCGGAGGAGAACATGGTGCTAAGCGATGCCAGGTCGTAGCGGCCCGCCCGCGCGTGCGAAACCAGCGCCGACGTCATCGAGGGTATGCAGATCAGCTCGTCGATCCGGTGCGCGCCGACGTCGCCGAGCATCCGCACGGGGTCGAAGGTCGCATGCAGGCACACGGCGCCACCGACGAACATCGCGGCCAGCAGCCCCTCGACGTAGCCGAACACGTGGTGCAGCGGCAGCGCGAACAGGACTCGCCAGCCATCCGCGAACGCGCGGGTCAGCGCACTGGAGTAGGCGGTGCGCAGCAGCGCGTCGTGGCTGAGCTGTACGCCCTTGGGCTTGCCGGTGGTCCCGGAGGTGTAGAGGATGTCCGAGACGTCGCCGGGGTCGCCCGCGGGGGCCATGGCGAGCTCCCCGCCCCCGTCGAGCTCGGTGAACGGGATCCCCCGCGGCGCAGTCCCCGCCATGCCGTGGACGAGGACCTCCCGAAGCTCCGGGAGGTCCACGCCGCCCGCTCGGCCCCGTGGCCTGCGGTCCCAGCCGGGCGCGATGTGGTCGAGCTCGGTGAGGTAGTCCAGGTCGCGGAAGCGGTCCATCGTGACGAGCACGCGGGCGCGCGACTGTCGCAGTACGTAGCCCAGCTCGTCTCGGCGCAGCTGGATGTTGACCGACACCGCGACCGCCCCGATCCGGGACACGGCGAACCGCAGCGCGACCACCTCGGGGACGTTGGCGATGTCGACCGCGACCTTGTCACCAGGCCGGACGCCGAGCCGGAGCAGCCCGGCGGCCAGTCGCTCCGACCAGGCGACCATCGCCGCGTAGGTGACCGGCGCGCCGTCCGTGAGCAGGAACGGCCGGTCGGGATGACCTGCGGCAACGCTGTCGAGCAGGCCCGCTGTCGTGCGGCAGACCCACGCCGGGTGGCGCGCCTCGAGGGCGGATCGGCGCTCCTGGGTGGTGGACAGGGTGCTCCTCGGCATCCTCGACTGCCTCGTTCCTGTCGGCCCCGATGCCGACGGAGGTCAGTTGTACTTCGCTCGGTGACCGGCGTCGACCGGCAGGGTGACGCCCGTGACGTACTTCGACTCGTCCGACGCGAGCCAGACCACGGCGTCGGAGGTTTCGCTGGGTTCCGGCCACGAAATCGCAAGCAGGTTCATCGCGGAAGCCGTCGACGGTGGGGTTCTCCAGGCCGGGCGCGAAGGCGCCCAGGACCACCTGCCGTCGAGCTTCCCCACACTGACTCCCTGCGTCGTCGCGGAGGCAGAGCAATCGTTTGTGAGGAACCTAGAAGTCGCTGCGAAGTCGTGTCAACGGGCCAGGTGACGGCCTTGACGTGGAGTGTTGGACCGCAGGCGGGTCGCTCTCGACCCCATACGGTGATACCACCATCCGACAAACAAATGTTTGCTCTTCCTCGGCTGTCGACGTACGGTCGAGCCCGTCCGGCGCGTCCGGGCCCTCAAGGAGACGGCGACGGCGCCCCGTTGGGGGCGGAAGGCGGAGCGGACCGGTGAGCAGCGCCGATACGTTCAAGGGTGTCCGGGTACTCGAGCTGACGACCACGATCGCGGGTCCGTACAGTGCGATGATCCTGGCCGACCTCGGGGCGGAAGTGATCAAGGTCGAGCGCCCGGGCGGCGGGGACGACGCGCGGAGCATGCCGCCGCACCGCGGCACGGGCCTCGCGGCGGAGAGCTCGGTCTTCCACGCCGTGAACCGCAACAAGCGCAGCGTCGTGCTGGACCTCAAGGACCCGGCAGGGCGGGAAGCGTTCCTGCGGCTCGCCGACACCACGGACGTCGTGGTGCAGAGCTACCGGCCCGGGGCGGCGGACCAGCTCGGCCTCGGCTTTGACGACGTGCATGCCCGCAACCCGCGTGCGGTGTACTGCTCGGTCTCGGCCTTCGGCACCTCGGGTGCCGCAGCGGGGCTGCCCGGGTACGACCCGCTCATCCAGGCCTTCACCGGGATGATGAGCATGACCGGCCAGCCGGGCGGGGCCCCCGTCCGGGTCGCGCCGTCGCTCACGGACCTGACCACGGGCATGTGGGCGGCGATGGCGATCATGGCCGCGCTGCGTCGCCGCGACCTCACCGGGATCGGCGAGCACGTGGAGGCCACCCTGGTGGACAGCGGGTTCGCGCTGCTCTGCCACCAGATCATCGGCATGTACGCCACCGGTGTGACCCCGGGCCCGCTCGGCTCGGCCTCACCGATCACCGCGCCCTACGAGTGCTTCGAGACGAGCGACGGCTGGGTCATGATCGCCGCGGGCAACGACGGGCTGTTCGGCAGGCTGTGCCGCGCGCTCGGCCTCCCCGAGCTGCTGGTGGACGAGCGGTTCATCGGCTCCGCGGCGCGCGTGCGCAATCGCGATGTCCTGCACCAGGTCATCCAGGCCTGCGTCGGCACCTTCACCACGGAGAGCTGCCTGTTCGTACTGCGCCAGGCCAAGATCCCGGTGGGTCCGGTGCACGACCTCAAGCAGGCCGTCGACCATCCCGTCGCGCTCGATCGGGGCGTTGTGCTCGAGGCGATGCTGGAGCCCGGCGAGCCCTCGACGCTGCCGATGGTCCGGCTGCCGATCGACGACGAAAGCACCTCCCGCGTGCGACCCCCGCACCTCGGTGAGCACTCGGCGGAGGTGCTCCGCGAGAACGGCTTCACCGACGACGAGATCAGCACGCTGCTCGACACCGAATGATCGGAAGGAGGCGGTCGCGTTGCTCTGCGCCACGGTCGGCATGGCGGTCGGGCTGCTGCCGGCCTGGCGGATCGGCCGGGGCGGCGGCTGGGCGCGGGTGCTCGGCGGGGCCGGGACCTGGTCAGCGCCGGCGCAGGTCGTACTCGTGCACCGCAGGCCGGTCCACCCCGTCCGCGGCCAGCTTGTACTTCTCGACCCGCTGACTCGGGGTCCGGGGCAGCTCGGTACGGGCCTCGAGATAGCGGGGGACCATGTACCGAGGCAGCTGGTCGCGCAGCCAGTCGTGCAGCTCGCCCAGCGTGGTGCCGTCCCGCACGACGAGATCCAGCTTCACCTCGTGCTCGCCCATCTCGCCGGGCACCGCGTAGGCCGCGGCGTCCGAAACGGCCGGGTGGCCCAAGGCGATGTTCTCGAGTTCGACTGCGGAGATGTTCTCGCCCCGCCGTCGGATGCCGTCCTGGTTGCGCATCACGAAGTGGACGTTGCCGTCCGTGTCGTAGTAGCCGAGGTCGCCGGTGTGGAACATGAGGTTGCGGAAGGCGCGGTTGCTGGTCTCGGGATCGCCGAAGTAGCCGCGGGCCATGGCGTCGGGGATCAGCGGGCGGTAGACCAACTCTCCGAGCTCGCCCGGGGCCAGCATGCGGTCGAACTCGTCGACGACGCCGTGGTCCACCCAGTCCGGGGCCGGGCCGATGGTGTCCGCGGGGACGTCCTCGAGGCGCTGCTTGCGGGGCAGGTGCGGGAAGATCTCGGTCATCCCCCAGCCCTGCCAGATCACGGTGGTCCGGTAGCGGTGCTCGAACTCGACGCGGCCGAGCGGCTGGGGCAGGACGTAGACGTGGCTCAGCCGGTGCTCGGGCGCCTCGGGCACGGCGTCGAGGATCATCGCCGCCATCGGCCCCATCAGCATGGCGAAGGTCGCGCCGTCCTCGGCGACCTCCCGCCACCAGTTCCGCGCGGAGAAGGTGCTCTTCAGGTGCGCGGTGCACCCCACGTGCAGCGCCGAGTTCGCGAAGACCTGCAGCCCGGCGATGTGGCACATCTGCAGCGGCGTGCTCAGCACGTCGTCCGCCGTGTGGCCGAGCGTGTCGGAGGCGGCCGCGGAGGCGAGGTACAGGTAGTGGTGCGGCCACATCGCCGCCTTCGAGCCGCCGCTGGTCCCCGACGTGAACATCAGGACGGCGAGATCGGAGGGCCGGGGAGGCCTCTCCGGGGCCGCGGCAGGGTCGGCGCTCAGGAGGTCGGCGTAGTCCACCACCGGAACGCCGTGCACCTCAGCCGGAGCCGCTCCGTCGCCGCACGCGACGACGAGCCGCACCCCGCCCAACGACGGGAGCTCCTCGAGCCGGGGCAGGAGGTCGGTTCGAACCGCGAGGACCTCCAGATCGCACCGCTGCAGGAGGAGCGCCAGCAGTCGCCCCCGGAGCTCGGGGTTCATCGGGACAGCCACGCCGCCGGCGACCAGGGCGCCGAGGAACAGCGGCATGAACTCGATCTGGTTCCGCAGGAGCAGAGCCACGCGCCCGCCCGCGACGCCGCGTGCGTCCAGGCTCGCGGCGACCCGGCGCGACCGCTCGTCCGCCTGCCCGAAGGTCAGCCGGTCCCGGGAGTCGAAGATCAGCCAGTCGCGATCCGGGATCGCCTCCGCCTGTGCACGCAGGACGTGCCACAGCGTGCGCTGCTCGGGCGGGAAGCGCTCGACGAGCGGGCCGAAACCGGGCCCGGTCCCGCGGAGCAGACGCGAGTCCGCGGCGAGTCGGGGACCGCCGGCCGCCTCGTCCGGCGGGGACTGCAGTACTTCGGACACGACGCCTCCGAACAAATAGTTGTTCGGAGGATGCGTCCGTCCGCCGCGTCGGTCAAGTCCGCGGCGTCACGCCTGGATGCCCCGCAGCGCGGTCTCGGCCAGCTCGTTGGCGACCTCGAGAGCGGTCAGTTCACCATCGGGATGAAACCACTCAGTGGCGTTGTTCAGCATCCCGATGAAGGCCAGCACCGTGACGCGCGGGCTGCGGAGTTGCCGGAACTCCCCGGTCCGCACGCCGTCCCGGACGATGTCGACGAAGAGGTCCTCGTACCGCTGCCGCATGGCGATCACCCGGCCTCGCTTGGCCGGTGAGAGATACGTCCACTGGAAGAACGCGACGCGCGTCTGCTCGGGCGTACGGCTGAGCACTTCGAAGTGGGCGGCGAACGCCGCACGGAGCCGGTCCGACGCAGACTCGTGACTGTCGGCGGCGCGGCCTATCGCGTCGAGGTAGTTCTGGATACCCTTCTCGACGATCCGCAGGAGGACGTCCTCCTTGCCGCTGATGTGCACGTACAGACTGCCGGGCAGAAGGCCGACGGCGTCCGCGATGTCGCGCATGCCGATCACGGGATACGTCTTCTCGGCGAACAGGCGGATGGCCTCCTGCTCGATCTGCTCGGCGGAGACCGGCCCCGCGCCGCGGGTACGCCGTTCGCCGCGTGTGGTCGCCACTCGGTCGACCCCCTTTCGCCGTCGTCGGTCATTCTCCCACGGGGGTGGTGAGCAGGCTGATTCCGATTATAAACAATCACTTGTTCAGGAGCGCACCGAGGCTTGGCGTGGTCTCGCCAACCGCGCCGTTCGTCGCCATCTTCCTGGTGGGGGGGTTCTACGACAGCGGCACCTCCACCCGGTACCACTGGGCCGAGGCCGGTGGCGTGAGCGTCGTCGGCGCCGGGAGGCATGGGCGAACGGATCCACCCGCATCCGCGTCGGCGTGACCGGCCTGACCCCTGATCGCACGGATCGAGCAGGTCTCCGGCCCGGGCTGGACGGCGGAGGGCCGCCCCGACTGACTGGAACCCCGCCGACGACAGCGAGGACGCGAGCAGATTCTCCGTCACCTCGCGGACGTCGTCCGGGCGGTCGACGCGCGGGACGCCGCACTCGGCGGCGGCCACCTCCGGGTGCCGGTGCACCCGCGGAAGCGGGACGAGGGGGCCGCCGGCCGGTGCAGGTCGGTGCGCTCGTCGTCCGGCCGACGCGGGGGCGGGGCCCGGCCCCCTGGCTCGCGGAGCTGGAGAGCGGCACCCTGTAGCCGGTCTCAGGCGTCACGAGGAGTGGGCGTGGCGCGACCCCCACTTCCACATCAGGTGCCGGACAGCTCGTGCGCGTGGTCCACGGTCCGCGGCGCCGCAACGACAAACAGCTGTTCGCTCCAGTCGGGCGCTGGATCGCTCGTTCGGGCGAAGCCTGATCCTGGAACCTTGCGGCCCGACGGCCACGACCCGCCTGACCTGGGCACCCTGCTCGTTGTCTGCTTCTGTTCGCCGTCGTGGATCCGATTGACCAGGCGGGCGTGGTGCGGCTAGGCTAAAAACAACTGATTGTTCTTTGTCCTGCCGAGTGTCCAGCGGAACGTGCTCACCCTCGTCCACCAGGTCAAGGTGGCCGAACACAGAAGGGAGTGTCGCCGATGGCCGGAAGGCTCCAAGGCAAAGTCGCGATCGTGACCGGGGCGGGTTCCGGGATCGGGGCCGCCACCGCGCGGCGGTTCCACGAGGAGGGCGCGAAGGTCGTCCTCGCAGACGTCTCCGGCGCCCAGAAGACGATCGCCGACGAGCTGGGGGAGCGTGCTCTCTCGGTCGACGTCGACGTCACCGACGGCGAGAGCGTCCAGGCGCTGATCGCCACGACGGTGCAGACCTTCGGGCGCCTCGACGTGCTGCACAACAACGCCGGAATCGACGGCGAGGTGGTGCCCATCGCCGACATGTCCGAGGAGGCGTGGGACAAGGTCCAGCGGGTCAACCTGCGCGGTGTCTTCCTGGGCATCCACCACGCCATCCCGGAGCTGCTGAAGTCCGGCGGCGGATCGATCATCAACACGGCCTCCATGGCCGCGACCGTCGCCTTCCCGTCGATGGCGAGCTACTGCGCGGCCAAGGGCGGCGTGGTCATGGTGACCAAGACGGCGGCCGCCGAGCTGGCCGACAAGGGCATCCGGGTCAACTCCATCAGCCCCGGCACCATCCAGACGGCGATCACCGTGAGCCTCCCGCAGGACATGATCAACGCCATCATCGATCGCAACCCGGTCGGGCGTATCGCGGATCCCGCCGAGGTCGCGAGCCTGGCCACCTTCCTCGCAAGCGACGAGTCCGCCTTCATCACCGGAGCCGACTACCTCATCGACGGGGGCTACACCCTCGTCTAGGTCGAGCTCTTCTCCACCCGATGCCGAGACCTGACGACCAACGGAGGTTGCCTGCAATGGCATTCAAGGCGCAAGAGACCAACTACACGCAGCCGACGCCGGACGACGTCGACCAGTCGATCCGCAAGTACGGGCGCGACATCTACAACGACTTCGACCTCGACGACCCGGTCTTCAACCAGAAGCACTTCGAGATCCTCGACGACCTCGTCGCCAAGTGCCCGGTCGCTCACAGCAAGGTCGGCAATGGCTACTATCTCGTCTCCCAGAACAAGCTCGTCCGTGAGGTCGGCCAGAACTGGCGGACCTTCTCGGCTGCCGGCGGTTACATGCCCAACCGCCCGGAGGGACTCCCGTTCCTGTTCCCGGAGGAGTCGGACCCGCCGCTGCACACCGCGTGGCGGCAGGAGCTCAACCCGTTCATGGGCCCGTCGGTCATCAAGGACTACGACGCGCAGATTCGCGCGGACGCGAACACACTGATCGACTCCTTCATCGACAGGGGCGAGTGCGAGTTCGTCAGTGAGTTCGCTGCGGTCCTGCCGGGATGGGCCTTCTTCAAGAACGTCCTCGGTGTCCCCGTCGAGGACCTCGACAAGCTGGTCGACGGCGTCGAGTCGGGCACGTTCTCACCCGACCTCGAGGAGCGCGGGCAGAAGTTCGGCTTCGTCTTCCAGTACCTGGGTGACTACCTCAAGAAGCGCTCGGAGGAGCCGCCGCGCGGCGACATGGTCGACATGATCGCTGCGGGGGTCACCTACGAGGACGGCACCACGTCGCCCTGGGAGGACCGGGTGTCCGTCCTGGTCGACATGACCTTCGGCGGCATTGCGACCACAACCTACGTGATGGCCTCCGCGATCAACTGGCTCGCAGAGAATCCGGAGTCGCGAAAGCTGCTGATCGACGATCCCGAGACCTACATGCCGCGGGCGATCGAAGAGTTCGCGCGAGTGTTCGCACCCGTGGTCGCGCTCGGGAGGACGTGCACGAAGGACGTCGAGCTGGGCGGTCGCCAGCTCAAGGAGGGTGACTTCGTCATGATGGTGTACGCGGGAGCGTCGCGTGATCCGCGCGTCGTCGAGAACCCTCAGAAGATCGACATCACGCGCGAGACCGTCCTCCACTCCGCGTTCGGGGTCGGCATCCACCGGTGCATCGGCTCCAACCTCGCCCGGCTCGAGCTGCGGGCGACGTTCGAGGAGTTCCTCAAGCGAATCCCGGACTTCCGGGTGGTCGAGCAGCCCACCCACGTGAGCGGGTACCTGCGCTCGATTCGGACGCTCAAGATCGCTTGGTGATCGGTCGGACACCGAAGCGGAAGGGGCAGCGTGTGAAGGTCCACATCGACGTAGGCGTGGACGGAGGACAGCAGGGCTGCACCGGTCACGGCCGTTGCGCCATGATGGCCGGGGAGTTCTACGAGCTCGACGACAACGGTTACGCGTTGCGCCGCGGCGAAACCGTCGATGTCCCCTCCGGTCTGGAGGACGCGGCACGCT
>Ga0207641_10001091_pt1 | contig 27302 bp, 22 predicted proteins | sample KBSSwiS62_FD_184306 | JGI IMG/M metagenome (GOLD analysis project Ga0207641, IMG submission 184306) | Switchgrass rhizosphere microbial communities from Kellogg Biological Station, Michigan, USA - KBS Switchgrass S6-2 (SPAdes) (version 2) | ecosystem: Host-associated > Plants > Roots >... | reverse complement strand
CCGAATCTCATACACGAGCCGGACTTCGTCGCCCGGTTCCACCGAGAGGCCCGGGCGGTCGCCCAGCTGAACAGCCCGCGGGTCGTATCGGTGCTCGACCAGGGTTCCGCGCAAACCCCGGCCGGCGTCCTCAACTACCTCGTGATGGAGCTGGTCCGCGGCCGGTCGCTTCGGCAATACCTGGGCAGTCGCGGGCGCCTCATGCCCTACGAGGCGATCGACATCATCGACGCGGTCGCCGAGGCGCTGGCCGCGGCGCACCTCGCCGGGATCATTCACCGCGACATCAAGCCGGAGAACATCCTTCTCGGCGACGACGGCCAGGTGAAGGTCGCGGACTTCGGGCTGGCCCGCCCGCTCGGTCAGCCAACCGCCGCGCTCACTCAGGGCGTCGTCATGGGAACCGTCGGATATCTCGCGCCCGAGCAGGTCACCCACGGAATCGCCGACTTCCGCAGCGACATCTACGCGGCCGGCGTCGTGCTGTTCGAAATGCTGACCGGTCAGCTGCCGCACACCGGCGCGACGCCGATGTCGGTGGCCTACCAGGCGGTGCACAGCGAGGTGCCGGCGCCGTCCCAGATCGTGCCGGGGATCCCCCCACAGCTGGACGACCTCGTGCTGCGGGCCACGGCCCGCCGGCCCGACCAGCGCCCGCCGGACGGCTCCGCGCTACTCGAGGACGTCCGCGCGGTTCTGCCGTTCGTGGCCGAGCCCGCGGACGCGGTCGGGCCGGCCGGCGCCACGACGGTCTACCCGGGCGCCTACTCGACGCCGCCACCGACCCCGGGCTACGCGCCGACCAGGATCGACGGCGTTGCCGGGATCGACGGCCTGGACGAGTTCGTCGACACGAGCGACACCGGCTACGGCGAGTCGGCCGGACCCGTGTACGCCGGCCGGCAGGCGCGCGGCGGCCCCGCCGGTCGGCGGCGACCGCCGACCTGGCTGCTGGGAGTGCTCGCCGCCGCGGTGGCGCTGCTCGTGGTGATCGTCGCCGCGCGCGCGCTGGTGGGTGGCGGCGGCGGCAATCAGGTGCCGCTGCTGACGGGCGAGTCGAAGGACGACGCAGTCCAGGAGCTCAGGCAGGCCGGGCTGAACGCTGCCTTCGGCACGCCGGTCAACGACGAGGCGATCGCGAAGGACCACGTCGTCAGCCAGTCCCCCAACGGCAACGCGAAGGTCAAGGCCGGGGACACCGTCACGATCATCCTCTCACTCGGCCCGAAGCAGATCACCGTCCCCGACCTGCAAGGGCTGTCCCCCGTGGCCGCGCAGGCGCGGCTGCAGGCGCTGAACCTGGTCTCCGGCGGGGTGCAGACCGAGCCCAGCGACACCATCGCCGAGGGGCAGGTCATCGAGACCGACCCGAAGGCGGGCACGGCGGTCGACCCGTCCAGCCAGGTCACGCTGATGGTCAGCAGCGGCAAGGCGACCCTGACGATCCCGGCCGACATCATCGGCAAGAGCTTCGAGGACGCCAAGGCCGAGCTCGAGGCGATGAACCTCAAGGTCCAGCAGACGACCGACACGAGTGGCACAGCCGGCCAGGGCGACGTCGCGGCGGTGGACCCCGACGTCGGCTCCACCGTGCGGGCCGGCGACACTGTCACGCTCGCCGTGTCCGTCGTCGACCAGCAGGGCGCGCCGGTGAAGGTGCCGAACGTGAAGGGCAAGTCCTGGTCGGACGCGCAGCAGATCCTGCAGGAAGCCGGCCTCAACCCGCAGAAGGACTTCTGGTCGAACTTCAGCGGCGGCAAGGTGACCTCGACCTCGCCGCGCGCGGGTCAGACCGTCCCGTCCGGCACCACGGTCACCGTGCATCTGGGCGGCGACTGACCCGAGCCGTCCGGCACCGGTCTGACCGGCCGAGCAACCAGACAGAAGGGGGCGAGCCCGGCAGGCTCGCCCCCTTCTCGACGGTCGCGGGTCGCTAGTGGGCGTGCCCGGACGCGCGGCGCGACCGGGTGGCCTGGAGCATCTCGGCGACGAGGAACGCCAGTTCCAGGGCCTGGCTGGTGTTCAGCCGCGGGTCGCAGGCGGTCTCGTAGCGGCCGCCGAGGTCGGCCTCGCTGATCTCCTGGCCGCCGCCCAGGCACTCGGTCACGTTCTCGCCGGTCAGCTCGATGTGCAGGCCGCCCGGGTGGGTGCCCAGCTCCTTGTGCACCTCGAAGAAGCCCAGTACCTCGTCGAGCACGTCGTCGAAGTGGCGGGTCTTCACACCGCCGACGTCGCGGGTGTTGCCGTGCATCGGGTCGCAGGCCCAGACCACCGGGTGGCCGGCGCCGTTGACCTTCTCGACGATCGGCGCCAGGGCGTCCCGGATCCGGCCGGTGCCCATCCGGGAGATCAGCGTCAGCCGGCCGGGGATGTGCTCCGGGTTCAGCTTCTCGGCGATCGAGAGGACCTCGTCCGGGCTCGCCTTCGGGCCGATCTTGCACCCGATCGGGTTCGCGACGCGGGACAGGAAGTCCATGTGCGCGCCGTCGAGGTCCCGGGTGCGCTCACCGATCCAGATCATGTGCGCGGACAGGTCACAGACCGCGCCGGTCGCCTCCTCGACCCGGGTCAGCGCCCGCTCGTACTCCAGCAGCAGGCCCTCGTGGCTGGTGTAGAGCTCGACGCCGCCGAGTTCGGCGGTGCGATCCAGGTCGATGCCGCAGGCGGCCATGAAGTCCAGCGCCCGCTCGATGTCAGTTGCCATCAGCTCGTAGCGCCGGCCGGCGGCCGAGTCACGCACGAACGCCTTGTTCCACTCGTGGACCTGGGAAAGGCTGGAGAAGCCGCCGGTCGCGAACGCCCGGATCATGTTCAGCGCCGCGGCGCTGTGATGGTAGGCGGAGACCATGCGGAACGGGTCGGGCAGCCGGGCGTCGAGCGTCGCGTCCAGGCCGTTGACGGCGTCGCCGCGGTAGGACGGCAGGCCCGTCGACGCCTCGATGTCCGCCGAGCGGGGCTTGGCGTACTGGCCGGCGATCCGGGCCACCTTGACCACCGGGGTCGACGCGCCGTAGGTGAGCACGACCGCCATCTGCAGCAGCGTCTTCACCTTGTCGCGGATCTTGTTCGCCGTGTTCGCGGCGAAGGTCTCGGCGCAGTCGCCGCCCTGCAGCAGGAACGCCTCACCGCGGGCCACCTCGGCGAGCCGGTCGGTCAGCGAGCGGACCTCGGGCGCGATGACCAGCGGCGGCAGCGACGCCAGCTCGGCATAGGCCGCCCGCAACGCCGCCTGGTCGGGCCAGTTCGGCTGCTGCTTCGCCGGCAGGGTCCGCCAGAAGTCCAGCTCCGGCCGGGCCACGTCGGGATGCACAGGGGCGCTGTCAAGTCCGAGCTCACTCACCCACCCAGCGTACGGGCACACCCCTCAACGTTTCACGTTGGTTTCTCACCCCGCCCGGTTCCGGATGATCGCCGCTCAGCCGAAGAAGACCTCGGCCTCGGCATAGAGGGCCTCGGGGACGAGCTTGAGCTCACGGACAGCCTCGCGCAGCGGGACCCGCTCGATCCGGGTGCCACGCAGGGCGGTCATCGTGCCGAAGTCGCCGTCGTGGACCGCGTCGACGGCATGCAGGCCGAAGCGGGTCGCGAGCCACCGGTCGAAGGCGGTCGGGGTGCCGCCGCGCTGCACGTGGCCGAGCACCGTCGCCCGCGACTCCCGGCCGGTCCTTGCCTTGATCTCGGCCTCCAGCAGGCCCGAGATGCCCTGGAGCCGCACGTGGCCGAACGCGTCGAGCTCGCCCTCCTTGACCACCATCGTCCCGGCCAATGGGGTGGCGCCCTCGGCGACCACGATGATCGGCGCGTAGTGGGTGGCGAACCGGCTCTCGACGTGCGCGCAGACCTTGTCGATGTCGAACGGCCGTTCCGGGATGAGGATGACGTTCGCCCCGCCGGCCATGCCGCTGTGCAGCGCGATCCAGCCCGCGTGGCGGCCCATCACCTCGACGATGAGCACCCGGTGGTGGCTTTCCGCCGTGGTGTGCAGCCGGTCGATGGCCTCGGTCGCGATGTTCACGGCGGTGTCGAAGCCGAACGTGTAGTCGGTGGCGGCCAGGTCGTTGTCGATCGTCTTGGGGACGCCGACCACCGGCACACCCTCGTCGGCCAGCCGGCTGGCGACCCCGAGGGTGTCCTCGCCGCCGATCGCGATGAGCGCGTCGACGCCCTGCGCCGACAGCGTGGCCCGAATCCGCGCGGCCCCGTCGGCGATCGTGTACGGGTTGGTCCGGCTGGAGCCGAGGATCGTGCCCCCACGCGGGAGGATCCCGCGGACCGCCGCCACGTCGAGCGGCATCGTGTCGCCCTCGACCGGGCCGTGCCAGCCATCCCGGAACCCGACGAAGCTGTGCCCGTAGACGCCGACGCCCTTGCGGACGACGGCGCGGATCACCGCGTTCAACCCGGGGCAGTCGCCGCCCCCTGTCAGCACACCGATCCTCACGGCCCTTGTCCTCCAGCGGTCGACGAAGCCGGACGACGACGCAGCGTAGGCTTACGAACACGCCATCTCAAGGTCCACATACCGACGGCCACACCGTACGCACGAGACGCGTCCGGCCACCAGTGGTCCGAACGGCTCGCGCACCGGTCATAACGGCCGAGTCGGACCTGCCGTCGGGCACCCGCGGCTGGGACCTAGGTCAGGCCACCCTGCGAGCGCGCAGCGGGGCGAGAACCCGCCAGCGGGCCAGGTTGTGCCGGGCGTCGATGAGGGCGTCGTGCGCGCCCTTCGGCGGGGACGGCAGCCTGGGCCGGCCCAGCTCGTCCCACAGCTGCCGCAGGTCGCGGGTGAACCGCGGCAGCTCCTGTGGAAGCGCCGGCATCATCCCGAACAGCTGGCAGAGGACCACGTGGTCGTAGGCGCCGTACCAGGCCCACAGCTCCGGCTCACCGTCGGCGGTCAGGAACGCGACGAGATCGTCACGGATCCGCGCGCGGGAACGCCAGGCCGTCGACGACGGCGCCGGCAGTTGGTCGAGCACGTTGCGGCGCACCCACTGGCCGGCCCGGGACGGGTCGAACTCGGTGGAGACCGCGTAGAACTCGCGGTCCCCGTCCTCGCTCACCACTCCGATGCTCACCAGGTCAAGCCACAGATGACCGCCGTCCAACCGCTCGATGAACTCGGTGTCGTAGAAGTACCGTCCGCCGCGCACACCCCCAGTCTGCCCGTCCGCCGGCCACCCCTGATCTCCCAGCCGCCCGCCGACCCAGGATCACCTCGACAACGGCGCTCCAGCGCCCGGTTTCCGGCCGACGCCCCAGCCATCACGCAGCAACCGAGCAGCGAAACCCACGCCTGGCATGAACCCCTGGACCCGCCAGCCCCAACGTCAAGCGGCATCGCGGATCACGCAGGGGAGGGCGCTGCGCGCCCGGACCAGGCAGAGCCGCCCAAGGGTGCTCAGCGCCCGTTCGGGCGGATCGCCCGCCTTAGTCTTAGCGGGCGTCGTGGAACGTGCTCGGCGGCTCCGGGGGCTGGTAGTCGGGGACCAGCTCCTTGGCGAGGTGCTCGAGGAACAGGCCGGTGTCGGCGACCACGCCGAGGGCCTGGGACGCCGCCCGGTCGGTCAGCGCGGCCACCGTCGCCGGGTTCATGTCGACGGCGGCGAGCGGCACCGACGCCGGCAGGATGTTGCCCGTCGCGACCGAGTGCAGCGCGGTGGCGATCATCATGGTGAAGCCCACGCCACGCAGGGCGGACCGCATCGCGCGCTGCCCCGCAAGCACGTCGGTGTGCACGTCCGGCAGCGGGCCGTCGTCGCGGACCGAGCCGACCAGCACGAACGTCTTGTTGGCCTTGACCATCGCGTGCAGCACGCCTTCGGAGAGCACGCCCTGCTCGACGGCGGCCCGCACTGAGCCGGCGCGGCGGATCGTGTTGATGGCCCGGATGTGCTGCTCGTTGCCGCGCTGCACCCGCTTGCCGCGCAGCGGGCCGACCCCGATCGGGTGGCCGTAGAGCGCCTGCTCGATGTCGAGGGTGGCCAGCGCGTTGCCGGCGAACAGGACGTCGACGTAGCCGGCCTCGACCAGCGCCACGAGCGCGCCGGACGCCCCGGAGCTGATCGCCGTCGGGCCGGCGACCCACAGCACCTTCTGGCCCTCGGCCTTGACCTCGCGGATCTGGCGGGCGATCGCGCGGACCAGCATCGCCTGCGGCTGGGTGGAGCCGGCCGGGGGGAGCGACATCGCGCCGAAGGTGCCGTAGGACTGGGCCGAGTGGGTGGAGTGGTCGGTCATCGGCAGAACGACCTTCACCCCGGACGACCCGCAGACGATCTTGTCGCCGGCGCGCACCTCCGCGACCGGGACGGTGCGGACCCGCCCGCCGGAGACGACCAGGCCGCAGTCCATCTCGGGCTGCTCGACCGGCACCCACTGGCCGTCGAGGTGCACGACCGTCTCCAGGTTCGTCGTCGCGTAGAAGTCGGCGGGGAAGACCCCGTCACGGTCGGCCGGGCGCAGGACGGCCTCGCCGGGGTCGACCCGGTTGACGCCGTGCACCTGGATACGCATGAGGATCCGCATCAGCAGTTCCTCGGAGTCCGCGCCGACGATGACCACGGCGTGCGACTCGTCGTCGTGCGTCTTGCCCAGGTCGATGCGGTCGACCCGGTAGTCTCCGCCGTAGTCGAGCACGTCGTCGAGCACACGGGCGAGTACGCCCGTGTCCATCAGGTGCCCGTGTACCTCGACCTTCTCGTGGAAACGCACGCCGCCGTCCCTTCGTGTCCAGTTCGGGGACCCCCGCCCGCTACCGCCCCCACCACAGCCCGCTGACGCCCGCCCTCCGCGCGCAGCATCCACTCAGGGTGACGCACCTCGGGCCGCGACGCCACGGGTCGGACGCCCGGCGCGGCAGTTCTCACCCCGTCGGCCGGCAGCGCGGCGGCTCGACCCCTCGATGATGCGCCGTCCGTCCGACAGAAAACGCGGACGCGGGACCTTAGAGCACCGCGCCGTCGTCCGGCCAGTTGTCGTCGTCAGTCGGCGGCCGGTCCCCCATCCGGGCGACCAGGGCACCCACACCGCCGAGGATCAACAGGACCCCGAGGATCTCCTGGACGGCCGTGCTCGTCGCCCTCGCCACGAGATCCGGTACCGCGAGGACCACGATCCCGAGCGCGATCGAGGCGATCGAGGCAACGGTGAGCGGCCGCGGCCGCGGCACCCGCGGGGGCGGCGGCGCCACGTAGTGGTCGTCCTCGGTGCCGTCCCCCGCTTCACCGCCGGTGAGGTCGCCGGGCACAGCTGGTGCCGACCGGCCGTCCCCGACGATGTCACCGGGCGGGCCGACGACGAACAGCGTCCGCCCGCCGGCCCGGTCGATCCCGTCGCCCGGCCGCTCGTCCCCGGCACCGTCCGGTGCCTCGAGCCCCGGGTCACGGTGCCCGCCGAGGTTCTCCGCGTCCGGCCAGACCCGGGCGTCCGGCTCGTCGTGGAAGCGGGCGACCAGCTCGGCGAAGACGTCGTCGTCCGCGGGCTGGTCCGCCGGGCCGTCGGCGGAGACCGGATCCGAGGGGTCAACCATCGCGGTCAGCGACCCCGGGCGCGGGCGACCCGGCGCCCGCCCCTGGCCCAGGTGACACCGCGCCCGCGCCTGGCGCGGGTGAGACCGCGCCCGTCCCGAGCTCCGCCGTGCGCGCCTGGACGAACTCGAGGCTGCCCTCGAAGATCGTCTGCTTGTCGTTGTCGAGCGTCGCGACGTGGTAGCTGTCCGGCAGCAGCAGTTCGGTGACCGGAGCCGAGGTCATCCCGGCGAGCAGCAGCCGCCCTGAGCTCGGCTCGACGACGTGGTCGATGACGCTGCGGAAGGTCAGCACCGGGCTGACGATCCGAGGCAGGTCCGGCACCGTCACCTTCCACAGCTCCATAAGCGACAGGAACGCCCGCACGGACACCCGGCCATAGGCGACCTCGTGCACGCCCGCGGCCTTGATGTCGCTGGAGATCCCCGGCACCGACGGGCGAATCCTGGCGATCAGCGGGGCGATCCTGGCATCCCATCGCTCGGTCGTCAGGCTCGGGTTGACGGTCACCGCCCCGGCCACCTCGGCGCCGCGTTCCTCGGCGAGGCGCAGCGTCAGCGTGCCGCCCATCGACAGGCCCATCACGAAGACCAGGGCGCAGCGGGATCGCAGGTCGCCGAACGCCTCGTCGACGGCGCCGTACCAGTCGCGCCAGCCGGTCCTGGCCATGTCCTGCCAGCGGGTGCCGTGACCGGGCAGCAGCGGGCAGCGGACCGTCAGGCCGGCCGCGGCGAGGTAATCACCCCAGGGGCGCATGCTCTGCGGCGTGCCGGTGAAGCCGTGTACCAGCAGCACGCCGACGTCGCCGCCCTCTCCCAGCGCGAACGGCGCGGCTCCCGGCAGGACGGCTGACGAGGATCCCGCGCCCAGGGACCCGGCGCCCACGGACCCCCCGACCACGCGGCCCCGGCCGGCTGCAGCCATCTGTGACCCGCCTTCCCACATCGCATCCTCGCGAGGCCTCGCCGTCCCGCCGGCGGGCGCGGGCCCCGCCCGGCCGGACGCCGAGCGCCACGACCGACTGTGCCCATCCAGCGACTGTGCCCATCCAGCGACCGTGCCATCCAGACCGAATGTTCCTGCACAGATCGGCGGAGCCTCACGCCCATGCTGCCATGTGGCCCGGAGCGAGACCACGGGCTTGCCGGCCCGAGGACCCCGGGAGCGAACCCGTAACACGTGAGCCACGACGGCCGGTAATCACGGGAGGGATTGCTCACGGGCGGCTCTGGAGAAGGCTAGGGTCGATTCGACCATCGAGCGCGGCCACCGGGATGTCCGGTGGCACCGGGTGCACCCGGAGCGTCCGAGGCCGGGCGGCCGCGGCACGGCCGAGCAGGGGAGAGCTGCCGTGTTCTACTGGATCCTCAAGGTGATCCTTTCGCCGTTCCTGCGCACGTTCTGGCGGCCCTGGGCCGAGGGGCTGGAGAACGTGCCGGCGGAGGGGCCCGCGATCCTGGCTAGCAACCACCTGTCGTTCCTCGACTCAATCTTCCTGCCGCTGATGCTGCCGCGGCGGGTGACGTTCCTCGCCAAGATCGACTACTTCACCGGCCGCGGGCTCAAGGGCCGGGCCAAGCGGATGTTCTTCAGCGGGGTCGGCCAGCTGCCGATCGACCGCAGCGGCGGCAAGGCCAGCGACGCGGCGCTGCGCTCCGGGGTCCGGGTGCTCTCCGCCGGCAAGCTGCTCGGCATCTACCCGGAGGGCACCCGCTCCCCCGATGGGCGCCTCTACCGCGGCAAGGTCGGCGTCGCCCGGATGGCGCTCGAAGCCAAGGTGCTGGTTATCCCGGTGGCGATGTTCGGCACGTTCGAGGTCCAGCCACAGGGCAGCACGATCCCGAAGATCCGCCGCGTCGGCATGCGGATCGGACGGCCGCTGGACTTCAGCCGTTACGAGGACATGGCCGACGACCGGTTCGTGCTGCGCTCGATCACCGACGAGATCATGTACGAGCTGATGCAGCTGTCCGGCCAGGAGTACGTCGACATGTACGCCCAGCAGGCCAAGGACGAGCTGGCCGCCACCCGCGCGGCCGCCGCGGCGGCGTCAGCGGAGGCCATCGGCACCACTCCGGCGCAGGCCACGCCCCCCGACCCCGCCCGGGGGGCCAAGCAGGCCGGCGCGCCCCGCAAGGCCGGCGCCGCCCGGGCCGGCGCGAGCCGCGAGACCGACTGAGCGGGCCGGCTCCTACGCCGCCCGGCCCTTGGGCTGGGCCACGCAAAGGCAAGCGGAAGCCGTCGGCTGGGCACGAAACCCCGCTGGGCGTGCGTGCCGTGCGCCAGCCGTCGGGCGGCCGACTCCTGGCCCGACCGGCACGGCAGTATGGAGCCCGTGGGGGCATATTCGGCGCGCAGCGGGCAAGGCGGGCACCGCGGCGCCCAGCTGGCCATCGGGACCGTTCTGGCCGCCTTGCTGACCGCGCTCGGGCTGGTCGCTGGCCCGGCCGCGCTGGCCGCGACGCCGGCGACCGGGTCGGCCGGCGCACCGGCGGTCCAGGCCCCGGCGGGCACGGTGACCCAGACCGACGGCTACCTCGCCGACGACGCCGGGCGGACCTTCGTCCCGCATGGCCTGACGCTGCCGGCCGGCAGGACGCCGACGGCCGCTGACCTGGACGCGTGGGTCCGCGCGGGCTTCGACGCGGCCGGGGTGACGATCCCGCTGACGGCCGCGGGGCAGTTCCCCGAGCCGGCAACCGGCGCCACGGCGAACGACCCGGGGCTCGCGGCCGCCGCCGGTGTGGCCCGCATGTTGACCGACCGCGGTTTCGTCGTGGTCCTGCGGGTCGCCCCCGTCGGCGCGGCCACGGTGGGCGCCGCGACGCTGCAGGCGTCGCTGAGCCGGCTGGCCGCCGCGTTCCGCGACACCGGCGGCCTGATCGGCTACGAGCTTCCGCACGCGCAGACGAAGGACGTCGGCGCGGTCCGCGCGGCCAGCGAGGCGATCGGCGCCGTCGACCCGTTCCACCGGCTATGGCACGAGCAGCCGGCCGGCTTCCAGCCAGCGGCGACAGTCGCCGTCAACGACCCGACCGGCTTCCTCGTCGCCTGGCCGGGCAGCGGCGACCAGGCGCTCGCCGCCCTCGCCGCGGCCGCCGACGCCAACACGATCGGCTGGCTGTCCCCGGCCCCGGCCACCGGCGCGCCGGTCCCGGCGGCGCTCGCCCGCCCTTACCCGGTGGCGATCGCCGGCACGCGGGCCTCGTTCGGCGTCGACGCCACCGGCACGCTGAGCCTGCGGTACGCGGCGGCGACGCTGCCCGACGGACGGCCCACCCCGGCCGGCTGGGTGACCGCCGTCAGCCTGCCAGCGGCCGCCTACCCGACCGGGTACACCGTAGAGCTGACGGGCGCGCGGCTGCTGTCCCGGCCCAGGTCGGGACTGCTGTGCGTGGCCGCCGAGCCCGGCGCCGCCCAGGTCTCGCTGACGGTCACTCGGACGGCAGCCGGGCAGCCGCCGGCTGCGGCGCCCTACGCGGGTGCCAGGGCCTGCGCCGACCCAGCTGTCACCGTTCCCCCGAGCGCCGCCCCGGCGAGCCCTGCCCCGCGCACCACCGCCGCCGCGAAGCCCGAGTACACCGGCCCACTGCTGTGGGCGCTTCCGCTGCTCGGCGCCGCGGTCATGGCGCTGCTGCTGGTTGTGCCGTTCCGGATGCTGCGCGGGCTGCGGATCGGCACCGCCGGCGGCCGCGACAGCGACCCGTCCGCTGGAGAGAACGCCGCCGACGACACCGACCGGGCCAGCAGCGAACGCCCGGACGAACCGCCGACGGGCCGGCACCGGCACCGCGCGGCCGCCCGCTGACGGTAGGGCCTACTGCTCCCCGGGGCCGTAGATGTCGGTGACGGCGCGGGCGTACTTCTCCATGACCAGTGCGCGGCGCACCTTCAGGCTGGGCGTCAGCTCGCCCGACTCGACCGTGAAGTCCGCCGGCAGCACGGTGAACTTCTTGATCGCCTCGGCGTGCGAGACGGAGGCGTTGGCCGAGTCGACGGCTCCCTGCAGGTCGGCCAGCACCTCGGCGTCGTCAACCAGGGCGCTGGCCGGGATGTCCGCCGGTCGGCCGTGGGCGGTCAGCCAGTGCGGCAGCGCGTCCTCGTCGAGGGTGAGCAGCGCGGCGACGAACGGGCGCTGGTCGCCGATCACCATCGCCTGGCTGACCAGCGGGTGCGTCCGCAGCCGGTGCTCCAGCGGTGCCGGCGCCACGTTCTTGCCACCGGCCGTCACCAGGATCTCCTTCTTGCGGCCGGTGATCCGCAGGAAGCCGTCGGCGTCGAGGCTGCCCAGGTCGCCGGTGCGGAAGAAGCCGTCGGCGTCGAGCGCCTCCTTCGTCGCGGTCTCGTTCGCGTGGTACCCGCGCAGCAGCAACGGGCCGCCGACCAGAACCTCGCCGTCGTCCGCGATCCGCACCGTCACCCCGGGCAGCGGCAGGCCCACGGTGCCCACCCGCACGTTGTCGGGACGGTTGACGGTGACGGCGCCGGAGGTCTCCGTCAGGCCGTAGCCCTCCAGGATCGTCACGCCGACGCCGCGGAAGAAGTGGCCGAGCCGGTCACCGAGCGGGGCGCCGCCGCTGACGGCGTACCTGACCTGGCCGCCGAGCGCGGCGCGCAGCCTGCGGTAGACGAGCCGGTCGAACAGGGCGTGCCGGGCCCGCAGCGCCAGGCCCGGGCCGGACCCGGTGTCGAGCGCCTGGCTGTAGGCGACCGCGGTCGCCTCGGCGGCGTCGAAGATCCTTCCCTTGCCCTCGCTGTGAGCCTTCTGCCGGGCGCCCGCATGCACCTTCTCGAAGACCCGCGGCACGGCCAGCACGTAGGTCGGCTTCGCCTTGCCGAGGTCCTCGAGCAGGGTCTTCGTGTCCGAGGTGTAGGCGATCGGCAGACCGGCCTGGATGCCGATGTTCTGCACCAGCCGCGCGAAGATGTGCGCGAGCGGCAGGAACAGCAGGGTGGAGGCCGCGCCGTTGAAGACGTCGGGCGCCACCGCGATCCCGGCCAGGGCGTCGAACAGCAGCGCCCGGTGGCTCAGTTCACACCCCTTGGGGCGGCCGGTGGTGCCGGAGGTGTAGATGAGCGTCGCGGGGCTGTCGGCCCGGACCCCGGAGCGTGCCCGCGCGAGCTGCTCGGAGGTGACGCCCGCGCCGTCTGCCCGCAGGATCTCCAGGGCGCCGCGCTGGCCCGACTCCGGGTCAAGGACGAGCACCTCGCGCAGCGTCGGGGCCTCGGCCCGGACCAGAGCGACGAGCGACGCGAGCTTCGGCGTCTCGACGACGGCGAGACTCACCTCGGCGTCGGTCAGGATCCAGGCGACCTGCTCGGCACTGGAGGTCTCGTAGATCGGAACCGTCACCGCGCCCGCGGCCCAGACCGCGTAGTCCAGGACGGTCCACTCGTACCGGGTCCGGCTCATCACGGCGACCCGGTCACCGGGGCCGATTCCGTGGGCGACGAGCCCGCCGGCCACGGCCAGCACCAGCTCGACGAACTGCCCAGCCGTCAGGTCGACGAACCGGCCGTCCACCTTGTGCCGGATGAGCACGTCGTCGGCATGGCCGTCCGCCAAGCCGAGAACGCGGTCGGTGAGCGTCGCGTCGTCGGCCACCGTGACCAGGGCTGGTGAGGTGAACTCGCGCACCGGCAACAACTCCTCGCACTGCGGGTGTCCGACGCGGGCACGCCGGCTGTCGGGGCAATGCGCTCGCGGGTCGACGCGCTCTGGGGTAGTCGCGCCGGCCGGCCACGCGAGGCGGCAGAATACCAGTCAGACGGTAGTCCGCGTACGCCAGGTCGGCGAACGTCAGATCGTCCGGCGGCCGCCGGGCTCCCCCGAAATCCGCACGAAACGCCATGAAGGCATCCGGAAATGACGCTTCTCCAGCCGGCCGCGAGGCACGGCGACCGGCGGGTCCGATGTCCTAAGCTTCCGACATGCGGGTCCACGTGGTGAGCGACGTCCACGGCCGGGCCGACGCGCTGCCGGCCGCGGCCCAGGGCGCGGACGCGTTCATCTGCCTCGGCGACCTGGTGCTGTTTCTCGACTACCACGATCACACCCGCGGCATCATGAGCGACCTTTTCGGCGCCGCGGCCGTCCAGCGCATGATCGAGCTGCGGACCGCGCAGCGGTTCGACGAGGCTCGGGACTGGTCACGGGCGCTGTGGGCCGGTGTCGAGGGCGACCGGGCCGCGATCATGGAAGCGGCGATCCGCCGGCAGTACGAGGCGATGTTCGCGGCCTTCCCGACGCCGACCTACCTCACCTACGGCAACGTCGACCTGCCGCACCTCTACCCGGAGTACCTGCGCGACGGGCTGACCCTGCTCGACGGGCAGGCCGTCGAGATCGGCGGGCTGCGCTTCGGCTTCGTCGGCGGCGGGCTGCGCACACCGATGCGGACGCCGTTCGAGATCGACGACGCCGCGTTCGCCGCCAAGGTGGCCGCGGTGGGCGAGGTCGACGTGCTGTGCTGCCACATCCCGCCGCACGTGCCCGAGCTGGTATACGACGTCGAGGCCGGCCGCTTCGAGCGCGGTAGCGAGGCCTTCCTGGAGGCGATCCAGGCGACGCAGCCCAAGTACGCGCTGTTCGGCCACGTCCACCAACCACTTGTCGACTCTTTGTATATTGGCGCGACGCGTTGCGTGAACGTCGGGCATTTCAACGCCCGTGGCACACCCTTCGTCTTGGAGTGGTAGGCACCAGGAGATGCGAGAATGTCCGGCCGCGTCGGCGCGGGCCAGGCGCCAGAGGCCGGCGGCCGCGCCTCCAGATGCCGTCCAGGACCGGCCAAAGGGCGTACGATCATGGGTTCTGACGTGCCCCTCCACGGGCACCACCGAACAGGTGCGATCATTCGTCTGACCGCATCCGAGGTGGCTCCCGGCCGGGCCGCGTGACGTGCGACCACGCTCGGTCCCGCGTGTCCGCGGACCCGTCGGCTTGACCACGTTGGGGATGTCGTTGCCGGGGGGCCGGGTCAGCCCCGGGCGGATCTGGAGGTACCGACTGCGATGGCCGATCACGCCAGCGCCTCGATCGTCATCAACGCGAAGCCCGCGACCGTGATGGCAACCATCGCGGACATCGCGAACTACCCGACCTGGGTTGGCCAGATCGAGCAGACCGAGATCATCGAGGTCGGGCCGGATGGCCGGCCGACCAGGGCCCGGTTCCGGGTGAACGCCGTCATCGCCAAGGACGAGTTCGTCACCGACTACACCTGGCACGGCGACGACAAGGTGTCCTGGTCGCTCGTCGAGGGCGAGATGATGTCCGCCCAGGACGGCAGCTACACACTGCGCGATGTCGGCGACGGGCAGACCGAGGTCACCTACGACCTCACCGTCGAGCTCAAGGTCAAGATCCCGGGCCTGCTGCGCCGCAAGATCCAGAGCGGCATCATCGACGCGGCGCTCAAGGACCTCAAGAAGCACGTCGAGAGCTGAGGCCGGTGTGCGCGATGCCTCTGATCGGCCTCCGCGGCTGGCCGAAGGCCAGGATGCCAGCCGCTTCGGCCAGGCCTCTGATCGGCCTCCGCGGCTGGCCGAAGGCCAGCCTGGCCGGATCGTGCTCTTCACCGGCAAGGGCGGCGGCGGGACCACGACGGTAGCGGCGGCGACCGCCACGCTGGCCGCGCAGCGCGGCCACCGCACGCTGCTGGTCTCGTTCAACACGGTCGGCGGCCTGGCGGGCACCCTTGACCATCCGATCACCGGCGAGCCGCTCGAGCTGGAGCCGGGGTTGTTCGGCCAGCAGGTCGACCTGCGGGACGCCTTCGAGCGGCGCTGGGACGCCGTGCGCCCGCTGCTGGACGCCGCCTGGACGCACGCCGAGATCGAGCCCATCGAGGCCGAGGAGCTGGCCGCGCTCACCGGCGTCGGTGAGACGCTCGCGCTGCTGGAACTGCGCGACCAGCTCGCCTCCGGCCGGTTCGACCTCGTCGTCGTCGACGCGGGCCCGGCGGCGGACGCACTGCGGCTGCTGTCGTTCCCGGAGACGCTGTCCTGGTACTGCCGGCGGTTGCTGCCCCCGGACGGCCGCTTCGTCCGCTGGATCCGGCCGTCGCTGGCCCGGTCGGCGCGGCTCGCGGCCCGGGTCGGGCATCTCGCCGAACCGGCCTACGACGTCCTCACCCGGTTGCGCACCACCGCGGCCGACCTGCGTGAGATCCTGACCGACCCGGCCCGGGCCAGCGTCCGGCTGGTGCTCACCCCGGAGACCGCGTCGCTCGCCGTAACCCGCCAGACATTCACCGCATTGTCGCTGCACGGCCTGCCGGTGGACGCGCTGATCGCCAACCGGGTGATCGGCCCGGGCGGCGGCGACGTGTGGCGGGCCGGCTGGGCCGCGTCGCACCGCGAGCAGCTGGCAGAGATCGAGGGGGCCTTCGCGCCGCTGCCCGTCCTGCGCGCGGCCTACCGCGGCGGCGAGCCGGTGGGGCTGGAGGAGCTGGCCGCGTTCGGCGCCGCCGCCTACGGGTCGCTCGACCCGGCCGGGGTTCTCGGCACCCGAGTCGGCACGGTCGGCGAGGCGCCGCTGGTGGAGCGGACCGAGGACGGCTACGCGCTGTCGTTCGGGGTCCCGTTCGCCGAGCGCGGCGACGTGGACCTCGCGCGGATGGGCGACGAGCTCGTCGTCACGGTCGGCCCGCACCGCCGGCTCCTCGCACTGCCCGCCGCGCTGCGCCGTTGCGATGTGCGGGCCGCGTGGCTGCGCGACGACCGGCTGGTCGTCTCGTTCGTGCCCGACCCAGACCAGTGGGTACGGGCGTGACCGACCGACCCGTCCCGCCGGAGGAGCAGCGGGCCCCGTCGCAGGGCCGGCGCGTCCCGCCGGAGCCCGGCTCCCTGGCGCAGGAGGCGGCGCTGCTGGCGGCGGCCGTCCGGGAGTGGCTCGGCGCCCACGGCGGGCCCACCGACGCCGCCGGCCCGGCCGATGAGGAATGGTCTGGCGACGAACCAGGCGCCGGCGCCTTCCACGGCCCGCCCTGGACGGTGCCGCCCGGAGCGACGCTGTGCACCGGCTGCCCGCTGTGCCGCCTGCTCGCCACGGTCGCCGGCAGCCGGGCTGACGTCCTGAGCCATCTGTTCGACGCCGCCGCGTCGCTGGCGGCCGCCGCCCGGGCCGCCTGGCCGCCCGCCGATTTTCCCCGCAACGCCGACTCCCCCGGGCCCGCGTCGCGGCCGGCCCCCGCACGACACCCCACGGATCGACCCCGGGCGGACCGCGACCGGGTACAGAGGATCGACATCAGTGAGTAGCTCCACCAGCTTGGGTCCCACCTCCGGTTCCGCCCCGGCCGCCGCGGGGGCAGGGCTCGCGATCGGCGTTGACGTGGGCGGCACGAAGGTCGCCGCCGGCGTCGTCGACGAGCGGGGTCGGATCCTCGGCTCGGTGCGCCGGCCGACGCCGGGCCACGAACCCCGGCTGGTCGCGGACACGATCGCCGAGGTCGTCGGCGAGCTGCGCGGCCGACACACCGTCGGCGCGGACACCCCGATCGGCATCGGCGCCGCCGGCTGGCTCGACCGGGACGGAGCCCGGGTGATGTTCGCCCCGAACCTCGCGGGCTGGCGCGACGAGCCGCTGCGCGACATCATCTCCGCCCGGCTCGGCCGGCCCGTGGTCGTCGACAACGACGCGAACACGATGGCGTGGGCCGAGTATCGGTTCGGCGCCGGGCGGGGCTGCGCCGAGCTGTGCTGCGTCACCGTCGGCACCGGGATCGGCAGCGGGCTCGTGCTCGACGGCAAGGTCCGCCACGGCGCGTTCGGGGTCGGCGCCGAGTACGGGCACATGCAGGCGGTGCCGGCCGGCCTGCCGTGCGGGTGCGGCAGCCAGGGCTGCTGGGAGCAGTACGCGAGCGGCCGGGCGCTGGTCCGGCACGCCCGCGACCTCGCCGGCGGCTCCCCGCAGGCCGGCCGGCGGCTGCTGGAGCTCGCCGGCGGCGACCTGGCCCAGCTCACCGGCCCGCACGTGACGATGGCCGCGCGCGAGGGCGACCCGGCGGCCGTCAAGTGCTTCGAGGAGATCGGCTACTGGCTCGGCCAGGGGCTCGCGAGCCTGTCCGCCGTGCTCGACCCGGCCCGGATCGTCATCGGCGGCGGGGTCTCCGACGCCGGCGAACTACTGCTGGGGCCGGCCCGCGCCCAGTTCCGCGCCGCGCTGCCCGGCCGCGGCCACCGCCCGGAGGCGGAGATCGTGCTCGCCGAGCTGGGCCCCGACGCCGGCTTCGTCGGTGCCGCCGACCTGGCCCGCACCGGCACCGTCGGCCGGGCCTGACCGGCGGCCCGTCCTGGCCCGCGGCGAGGTCAGAGCCCCTACTTCGCTCCGTCCGCCGCGAGCTACGGCCCCCGGGGTTCCTGCCGGATCGCGCACGGGGTCCGTGCCGGATCGACGAACGGGGTCCCTGCCGGATCGACGAAGTCGATCTGGCAGGTCGTGATCTGGCAGGTCGTGATCTGGCAGGTCGTGATCTGGCAGGTCGTGATCCGGCAGGTCGTGATCTCGGAGGTCGTGATCTGGTAGGTCCGCTCCTACGCTCAGGGCGCGGTGGCCGGCGGGCTGAGCAGCTCCTGCAGTCCCTTGGTCAGCAGGTCCCAGCGCCAGGTCAGCTCCACCCAGGCCCGGCCGGCGGCGCCCATGGAGCGACAGCGGGCCGGGTCGTCGAGCAGCTCGCCGACCGCCGAGGCGACCTCGTCCAGCCTGCGGCCGTCGACGACCAGCCCGGTGCGGCCGGCGAGGACGGCGTCGGGCGCGCCGCCGCTGTCCCCGGCGACGACGGGCAGACCGGCGGCCGACGCCTCCAGGTAGACGATCCCGAGGCCCTCGACCTCCAGCCCACCCAGCCGGGACCGGCACGGCATCGCGAACACGTCGCCGGCTGCGTAGTGCGCCGGCAGCTCCTCCCAGGGCACCGGGCCGGTGAACACCACGTGGTCTGCGACGTCATGCTCCCTGGCCAGGCGGTCCAGGTCGGCGCGGTACGGCCCGCCGCCGACCAGGAGCAGCGCGGTGTCCGGGTAGCGCCGCCGCCAGCGAGGCAGCGCGCGGATCAGCATGTCCTGCCCCTTGCGCGGCACCAACCGGCTGACGCAGACGACTACCCGACGCCCGGCCAGGCCGTGCCGGGCGCGGATGTCGTCGCGACCGGCCCCCGGGCGGAACAGCTCCGCGTCGACCCCGCTGGGCAGCCGCTCCAGCCGCGGGTGCGAGCCGAACGCCGAGCCGATCCGGCGGCGGGTGTAGTCGCCCAGGTAGGTCACGACGTCGGTGGTCGCGCCGATGCGGCGCAGCGTCTGGCGGGCGCCGGGCAGCGCGGCCCAGCCGACCTCGTGGCCATGGGTGCTGGCGACGACCCGCTCGATCCCGGTCGCGGCGCGCAGCCGGCCGCCGAGCAGGCCGAGCGGCGCGGCGGCGCCGAACCAGAGGGCGTCGCAGCGTTCGGCCCGGGCGATCTCCCTGGCCCGGCGCAGCACACCGAGTGTCGGCAGCATGAGCGACGTCTTGTGCCGCACCACCTGGAAGCCCTGGGCCGCGTCGAACTGGGCGGCGCCCTTCCACGCCGGCGCGTACACGACGACGTCGTCGGCGGGCAGGCGGCTGGCGAAGTTGTGGACGAACGACTGGATGCCGCCGGGACGAGGCGGAAAGTCGTTGGTCACCACGAGCACCCGCATGCTCTTATGGTCCCGCACGGGCCAACCGCTCCAGCCGCCCGCCCCGGTCACCTCCCTGACCAGCGGTTTCGCGACGGCCGGGTCGAAAGCTCGCCAGGAGCTGGCAAGGTGCGGACCAGGTGTGGGCTCGGCACGGGACCAGGCACGGACTCGGTATGGACCAGGCACGGGCTCAGTACCACGGCTGCCACTCCGTCGGCTGCGTGCTCCGGCCCCGCCCTCGCTTCGCTCCGGGCGAGACCTCCGCACGCCGCCTCCTGCGTGTCAGTGGGCCGCGCCGCCGCCCGCCGGACCGCCGAGAACCGCCACCAGGTACGCGCGCCAGGCGGCGACGAACGCGGGCCAGCTCAGGCCCGTGTCCGCCCGTAGCGCCACGGACTCGGCCAGGGTCCCAGCGCCCGTCCCCTGCCCGGCCCGGGTAGCCGTGCCGCCTCCGGCGCTCGTCCCGGGCGAGGTTGCCGGCGTGCCGGCGGCGCGGGGTGTGGCCGCCGGCGCGGTGCGCGGTGCGCCGACGTCCCGATAGAACCGGGCGAGCCCGGCCAGGCCGAGGCGCTCGGCGAGCAGCCGACAGGCAAGCCACGCCTCCTGGTAGGTCTGTGCCAGACGCCCGTCGGAGCCGTCGAAGGCCGAGTCGGCCGGCAGTTGGGCCGGCACCCTGCCGGACTGTGTCTCGGCGGCCAGTTCCGCGGCGGCCCGGTCGACGGTCAGCGCGGGTCGCGCGGCCGCCGGCGCGGCCGGGGAGGCCGCCACCGCGGAGCCCGCTGCCGAGACGCCGGCAACCGCGGGGGCCGTGGGCCCGGCTGGGCAGCGCGGGCCGGCGGCCAGCGGGCGGAAGTCTCCGCCGCAGACGACGACGCCCTCGTGCCCGACCTCCTCGGCGAAGCCCTCGACCAGCCAGACCGGCATACCCGCCGGCGTCTGGGCGGCCGTCGCCAGGTGGGTCAGTTCGTGGCGCAGCACGATCCGACGCCCGTCGATGGTGAGCCGACGGTACACGTCCAGATCCACCAGCAGCCGCCCGCCTGTCGCGCCAGGCGTGGCCGACGGCCCGGAGGGCGACGACGTGGTCGGAATCGGCAGCACCGCGACCGCGGCGACGGTCCCCACGGGACCACCGCCGAAGCCCGACCAGCCGGCCTCGGCTCGCAGTTCGGCGTCCGTGGCCACCAGGCGGGTGTCGACCTGGCGGGACCAGCCCCCGGGCAGCAGCGCGGCCACGTCGGCGACAGCGGCGGCCACCTCCGCCCTGACCCGGGCGGCCCAGTCCGCCGGCACCTCGGGGCCCGCACGCAGTGTCACAGGCCCGGGCGCGGCTGGGCCGCTGGCACCGGCCGGCGGCGGCCCGACGGCGCGGCCGGCGCAGCCCGCCGCAGCCACGACCGTCGCCAGCAGCGAGGCCACCAGCGCGACCGCGAGCGCCGGTATCGGCGTCCGCGCGGGCGCCGACGAAGCGGCGACGCGGCCGGCCGGCCGGATCAACCCGCGCGACGGCCGCGCCGGCCGGGGCCGGCGGCGTCGGGACGGCGCGTCGGCCGAGTCCGCTGGCGCGGGCCGGTCGCGAACGGATCCCCGAGCGGGATCGCCGGCTGCACGGGCGTGGGCGGGGGCGCCACGGGCGTGGGCGACGCCGGCCTGACCGCCGCAGTGGCAGGGTCGGTCGGGACGACGTCCAGCGGGGCGACCAGCCGCAGCCGGGGCAACAGCCCGGCGTCGGCGAGCAGCGCGAGGGCGCGTCGCTCGTCCTCGTCCCACTCGACCACCGGCGGCGGGGCGACCAGCACGGACATGACACAGTCCGAGCACGCGTCCCCGCGCACCGCGCAGGAGTCACAGTCGATCAGCATCGCGCTCACCCTCCACAGGGCCTCCGCCTGTGCGCTCACCATGCCGGTGCGCTCATGCGGCGGCCGAGCTGCCGTGCCGGCCCACGGCAGCGGTACGACACCGTGGGCTTTCGGTAGCGCTCCGGAGGCTGGCCGCGCGCCCGAGGGTGCCCATGCCCCCACACAGAGCATTGGCTCGTCGACCCGCGTGGCCAGCCGTCCGTACCGCGCTGTCGCGGACAGTAGACGGGCGGTCCGACAGTTTTGCTGCGCCGAGCGCTCGCAAGCGCTCGTCAGGGCTCGTCAGCGCTCGAGGCGAGCGAGCAGGGACGCGGACGGGACCGCCCGGGCCCCGGCCGCCGCGCTCGCCTCGGCGACCTCCCGGTCCGAGGTGACGACGACCACCGGCCGGCCGGGCGGCTCGGCCCGCACGAGCCGGACTATCTCCTCGTCGGCGAGCTCGCCGAGCCGGCTGAACACGACGCGCACCCCGCGGGGCGCGGTCACGCCGACCGGACGGCTGGCCACGGCGGTCGCGTCGAAGACGACGGTGATCTCCGCCTCGGCGGCCCGGCCGGCGAGCGGGCCGAGGCCGGCGAGCAGCCGCACCCGCTGCGCCTGAAGCGGGAGCGTGCCGTAGCCGCGTTTCGTGACGTTGTAGCCATCGATGATCAGGTGCACGCCTGGGATCCGGAGGACCGCGTCGATGATCGTCGGATCGTCCTCCGGGCGGCCTCGGGGGCCGATCCCGGCGAACGCGTCCCGCGGCTGCCCCTCGACGGGGGCGCACAGGTCCGCCGGGCGCAGGACGGTGCTCGGCAGGCCCAGCTCGCGGCGGACCCCGTTGGCCGCGCCCATCAGCGTGTCCAGCAGGACGCGCAGCCGGGCGTCGTCGAGGGTGCGGGCGTCGCGCCCGTCCCGCCTGGCCGCGGCGAGCGCCGCTTCCAGCTCACCGACCCTGGCCCGCAGCCGCCGGGCCTCGGTCTCGGCGGCGCGGGTGGCGGCGCGGGCTGCCTCCCGGTCGGCCACCGCCGCGGCGACCTCCTCCTGGGCGGTCTGCTCCGCGCGCCGAATCCGGTCAGACGCGGCGCGCATCCGCCGGCGCAGGTCGTCGAGCTCGCTACGGCTGGCGGCCAGCTGCTCGCGCAGCTGTTCCTGCTCGGCGCTGCCGGCGCCGCGGGCGGCGGTGAGCGCCTCCCGGAGGCGGTCCAACTCCCGGGCGGCCTCGTCGGCGCGAGCGGACATCGCCGCCCGCTCGGAGGAGCGTGCGGCCGTCGCGACGAAGCCCTCCCAGCCGGGCGGGCGCAGCACGAACGCGGCGGCGGCGATGTCCGTCGGCGGCGCGGCCGCCGGCGGCCCGCCGGTCGATGTCACCGCGTCGGCAAGCTCGGGATGGGTGCGCCGGACGAACTCGGCGACCCGGCCGCGGAACATCGCGTCATGCTCGACAGCCGACGCGAGCGGCGTCGCGCCCTGCTTGGCCCGGCGGGCCGGCGTGAACCTGCGCACGGCGGCGAGGCTCGCTGGCACCTCGGCGTCATCAAGACCGGCGAGTGTGTCGGCGGCGAAGGCGACGACCTGGGTGCGCACCTCCGCGGGCAGCGGCTCGCTCATCGCGCGGCCCGCGTGGCGGCTCGACGGGCGACGAGCAGGTCGACGGGCACCGTGCGAATTCTCCCTTGCAGGAAAGGCTGGCAGCACTCCAGCCTAGCCGGACTACATGGCAGTCACCTTCCGTCATGAACACCGGACGATCTGCCACCAGTGGGCGTGACCAGGCCTCCAGGGTCGATACCCATGACCAGCTACAGGCACCAACACTCTGGAAGAACAAGTACCAACCCGTATGGACACCCAGCCCACACCGGATAACGGTGAGAGGTCGTACAAGTACCGCGGGGGTGCCACATATCGCTCGCGAGGGCAATTCCGGATTAGATGACCGACTTCTGTAATCTCGCGCTATCAATCCTCGATTGCTCGGCTATCTGGCATCGGGGCGTAACTCCGAGAGGAACGCTGTGAGCGACCAGAACCCCCCAACCCCGCCAAACAGCGGGGGTGACCCCCCCGCGGCCGGCGGATGGCCGCCCGCCAGCCCAGCTCCGGACTGGCAGGCGATGCCCACCACCAGGGCCGACTCGCCTGGCTGGCCGACCCCGCCGGGGCAGACACCCGGAACCACACCGCAGACCCACACCCCACCGCCAGCTCCCAGCCCGTGGCAGGCTCCCCCCGGCTACGGCCAGCCCGGCTACGGCCAGCCGGCCCCCGGCACGCCGCCGCCCGGCGGCTACCCGGCACCGGGCGGCTACCCCCAGCCGGCTCCCGGGACGCCCGCGCCGGGCCAGAACACCCCTTACCCGGGTGGCTACACGGACCCGCAGCAGGCCTACCAGCAGCCGGGCTACCAGCAGCAGACGGGCTACCAGCAGACGGGCTACGGCCAGCAGGCGTACGAGCAGCAGCCCGGCTATCCCGCGCCCACCGGCCCGAACTGGCCCGGCCAGCAGCCGCAGCAGAAGTCGAACCGCAACGCGGTCATCCTCATCTCGGCCCTGGCGGCAGTGGCGGCGATCGTGCTCGGCATCGTCATCGCGCTCGCGGTGCATGGCGATGGCGGGAGCAAGCCAGTCGCCGATTCGACGCTGAGCCGGGCGACGCCCACCGCCAGCGCGCCGGCGGGCGGCGGGCAGGCCAGCGGGCCGGCCGTCTCCCACACGACAGCCCCGCCAGGTTGCACCCCGCTGCAGGCGCCGGCCGGTGCTCCGGACGCCGGCGTCTACCAGCTCGGCCAGACGGCGACGGTCAGGGGTGATGGCGACACCGACATCAGCACCTACACGGCGCGGATCACGCTGAACAGCATCTGCTCGCAGACCGCGCCGGTGGAGAGCTACGGCGACCCGCCGAAGAACGGGATGTTCGTCGTCGCGAACTTCACCGTCGAGATGGTCGTCGGCTCGGCGAACGTCTATCCGCTGAGCTTCTTCGGGCAGACCCCCGACGGCTCGCGGTACGACGCCACCTACGACACGGTCGGCTCACAGCTGGACGCCGACGACCTCGCGGCCGGCCAGAAGGTCACCGGCAACATCGTGTTCGACGTGCCGCCGGACAACCACCTCGTCTACTGGGAACCGCTGTTCGCCACGTCCCGGGCGAACTTCCGTTACTAGTCCCGGTTCGACAGGTAGGTCCACGTTCCGCGAGTGCGGCCGGGCCTTGTTCCAGCCCGGCCATCGTCCGACGGGCCGACGGGCCGCGCCGCCGCCGGCCCGTTCCGCGTCGGGGCGGGCCTGGTCAGGCAAGCGCGGACCGGATGCGCTCGGCGGCCTCGTCGAGCTGCTCGGCCGGCGGGTTCGGGTCCGCGAGGGCGAAGTCGAGCTGCTTCTCGTGGTCGATCGGGACCAGGTGAACGTGCGTGTGCGGCACCTCCAGGCCCGCGACGATGGCGCCCACCCGGCGGGGCTGGAAAGCGGCCTGGATCGCCCGGCCGACCTTCGACGCCGTGCTCCACAGCTCGCGCTGCGCCGCGTCGGGAAGGTCAATCCAGTGGTCGATCTCCAGCCGCGGTACCACCAGCGTGTGGCCGGGGCGGATCGGCGCGATGGTCAGGAACGCGACCGTGTGCTCGTCCTGGTAGACGAACCGACCTGGCAGCTCCCCGTTGATGATCCGGGTGAAGATTGTCGGCATGGCCAGGACCCTACCGAGCCGGGGACCCGGCCGATCTCCCGGCGCGCGGCCCGCCCTGCCGGGTCGCGCCGGCCCGTTTCGGTGACGGAATCACAACACGCCGGCCACCAGTGAGCCAAGACAACCGCAATGCGGCATCATGCGCGAGTGGCCGGGTTTGAGACGCACGGGCTGAGGGTGGCGCGGGTCGGGGTCGACTGTGTGGACGTCGACCGGATGACTCGGTTCTGGTCACGGGCGCTCGGGTACGAGGTGGCCCGCCGGGGCGGGGACAGCGCGGAACTGCGGCACCCGGCGAGCGCCGGGCCGAAGCTGCTGCTGCGCCAGGTCCGCAAGCTCGGTCCGGCCCGCAACCGTTTACAGCTCGACCTGTACGCGGTGGACGCGGAGCGGGTCGCCGGGTGGCTGGCCACGCTGGGGGCACGGCGGGTGCGCCGGCTGGAGTCGGCCGATGAGGCCGGCTACCTGCTCGCCGACCCGGAGGGCAACGAGTTCCGCGTCATCACCGCCGGCCCGGCCGGCTTCACCCGCCCGTTCATGTAGTTCCGCGGGCTCACGGCTCGACGGGCCGGGTGCCCGGAGTGTCGGACCTGGTCACTACGGTCGCGGTGTGTCTCCCGATCTCAGCGCTCGACGTTCCGCGCCGCCAGGTCCCGCGCCCGTGACGGTGGCGGCCGGTGGCCGGCAGGGCAGCTTCGAGGAGCTGGGCCGGCCGCTGCGGGACGTCACGTTCGTCGTGTTCGACCTGGAGACGACCGGCACCGGGCCGACGGTCTCCGAGATCACCGAGTTCGGCGCGGTGAAGGTGCGCGGCGGGGAGGTGGTCGCCGAGTTCGCGACGCTGGTCCGGACCTCGTCCGGCATGCCGCCGCTGATCACCGTCCTGACCGGCATCACAGACGCGATGCTGGCCGCCGCTCCCCCGCTGGCCGAGGTGCTGCCCGCGTTCCTGGAGTTCATCGCCGGCGCCGTCCTCGTGGCGCACAACGCCGGCTTCGACCTGAGCTTCCTGAAGGCGGCCTGCGAGCGCGTCGGTTACCCGGTCCCGGCCTGGGAGCACCTGGACACCGCCCGGCTGGCCCGGCGGATCGTCACGCGGGACGAGAGCCCCGACAACAAGCTCTCCTCGCTCGCCCGGCTGTTCCGGGCGCGCACCGAGCCGTGCCACCGGGCGCTCGCCGACGCGCGTGCCACGGTGGACGTGCTGCATGGCCTGTTCGAGCGGCTCGGCAACCTCGGGGTCACGACCCTCGAGGACGTCCACGAGTACAGCGCGCGGGTCTCCCCGGCCCAGCGCCGCAAACGGGTGCTGGCCGACGACCTGCCCACCGGCCCCGGCGTCTACCTCTTCCGCGACCGGACAGGCCGGGTCCTCTACGTCGGCAAGTCGACGTCCGTGCGGGCCCGGGTGCGCACCTACTTCACCGCCAGCGAGACGCGGACCCGGATGGCGGAGATGGTCGCGGCGGCCGAGCGGGTCGACGCGGTCGCGTGCGCCCATGCCCTGGAGGCCGAGGTCCGCGAGCTGCGGCTGATCGCCGAGCACAAGCCGCCCTACAACCGGCGCTCCCGGTTCCCGGAGCGGGTCGTGTTCCTGCGGCTGACCGACGAGCCGTTCCCCCGGCTGTCGAAGGTGCGCCAGGTCCGGGCCGACGACGGCGCCTACCTCGGCCCGTTCGGCGGGGCCGGCGGCGCGGAGCTGGCCGCCGACGGCCTGCTGGAGGCGGTCGCGCTGCGCCGCTGCGGCGGGCGGCTCTCGCCTCGGGTGGGCGGCCCGGCCTGCGCGCTGGCGGACCTCGGCAAGTGCGGCGCGCCCTGCGACGGCCGGCAGTCGCAGGGCGAGTACGCCGCCGTCGTCGCCGCCGCCCGGGAGGCGATGACCGGCGACCCTGCGATGGTCGTCGCCGCGGCCAGGGCTCGGATCGCCCGGCTGGCCGAGCAGACCCGGTTCGAGGAGGCGGCGCTGGTCCGCGACCGGATGGCCGCGTTCGTGCGAGCCGCGGCCCGCCAGCAGCGGCTGGCGGCGCTCGGGTCAGTCCCCGAGCTGGTCGGCGCCGTGCCGACGGCGGACCGTGGCTGGGATCTGGCGGTCATCCGGCACGGCCGGCTCGCCGCGGCCGCGACCGTCGCCCGCGGCGTCGACCCGCGGCCGTGGGTGGCCGCCACCGTCGCCACGGCCGAGACGGTACGACCGGGCCCCGGGCCGACTCCGGCGGCCACCGTGGCGGAGATGGAACGGATCGAGCGGTGGCTGGGCAGCCCCGGCGCCCGGCTCGTCGCCCTGACCGGCACCTGGGCCTGGCCGGCCCCCGGCGCCCACCGAGCGGCCGCCGAGCTCCCCGCGCCGCCGCCGGCCGAGCGCCGCGAGCCCACCGAGCGCACCGCCCACCAGCCGGGCGTCCCGCGCCGCTGACCGCCAGGGCGCCGCGAAGCACCGGGGCGCTCCAGAAAGGACCGAGGGAGGCGAGCCCGCTGTGGGCCCACCTCCCTCGGGTGGCTACGTCCTGGCGGACCGGTCGTGTGGTCCGCCGCCCGGTCAGCTAGTGGCCAGCCGGCTCGTCGCCCT
>Ga0207641_10001082_pt1 | contig 27422 bp, 28 predicted proteins | sample KBSSwiS62_FD_184306 | JGI IMG/M metagenome (GOLD analysis project Ga0207641, IMG submission 184306) | Switchgrass rhizosphere microbial communities from Kellogg Biological Station, Michigan, USA - KBS Switchgrass S6-2 (SPAdes) (version 2) | ecosystem: Host-associated > Plants > Roots >... | reverse complement strand
ATCCTTCGTTCAGCACGCCCATGGCCTGATGACCGGGTTGCGCCAGCAGCCGCCGGGCGAGTTGGTCGGTCCATCGGGCGTTGGCGTCCACGGTTGACCGCGAACCATCAACGATCGACTCGCCCATGGCGACGATCAGGCCAGTTTGCTCGGACGCCGTGACGTCCACTCCCGCCAGCCAGAACCGCGCCAGTGTCGTCGAGCTGACCGGCATCACGGCGCTCGCTGTGAAATCTCCCGGTGGAGAGATGAAGGAGGTCTGCCGCCCCTCGAAATGCCACGTCGCCGGTCCTGTACTTTCGGGCACGAAAATGCTGACGGCTAAGTCGCCTCCGTCCGGGACCTCGAGCTCCACGGGGTCGCTCACTACGAGAGCGCCGGGTGGGATGGTGATGGATGGATCACCGCCGAAGGTCAACGTCCTGTCAGACCCTGGTACTGTCGATGGTCCCGTAGCGCTCAGCGCGATATTCGCCGCTCCAATCACCAAGCCACTCGCTCCAAACGTCGATAGCCGCACGCGCACTCGAGCGCCTCCGCGGCTGACGTGCACGATTTGGCGGAGAGTTTGATGGTCGAAGCCAGAGTTGTTCAATCCGGGGACGCCGAGGTCCGGCTGGTGCAATGCGTTGCCCCAGGTTCCGACCCACTGTTCCGGGTGGCCATCGTCCTGCCGATCGCTCGCGATGGCCGTTGGCGCAAGGGTGAGGATCGCAAGGGCCAGCACGGTTGCTACGACCGTCTCCGGCGGACGCCGAGTCCGAACACTCATGGTTTGTCTCCTTTTGAGAAGATGGCGTCGAGATCGGTGTCGAGCGATGGGCCTTGGGGCAGCGAGACGACCATTAGAGATGCTTGGAGACGGGCGATCTGTTGCTGGGCCGGGACGGGTTTCATGTCAGCCGTGAGTTTGTCGATGCGGGCGAGACGCTCGGCGGTACTGTCACGCTCGGGTGCCATGTCGGCCTTCCCTTTCTAGGGAGAGGGCGAGCGTAGGCTCGAGCGTGGCGGCGCGGCTGTTCAATGTTGAACAGTCGGCCGACAGGCCCGTGAGATGCCGAACAGGCCAATTACCCGGTTCGGTCGCAGTCGAGAAAGGCGGCGCGTGGCCTCTCGGTGTCTTACTGTTTGTCGTACACCAACACGTTGGTGGAGTCCGGCTGGCCGCTCACGGACACGCCCTTCGACGTCACCGTCATAGTTTTGCCGTCGGCCGACAGCGTGTTCGTGCCTGTCTGAACGACCTTTCCCGCCTTCTTGCGGGTGATCTCGAACGTGGTGGCATTCACCCGCTTCCAGGATGTCATGTCCCAGTTCTCGTTCCCGGTTGTGGCGTGGTCTTTCCCGTCCATCGTAATGGTTTGCCTGGTCTTCTCGGGGTTGATGGGCTTGTCGGCAGGGTCGGTGCCCTGCAGAAAGGCCACCAAATTGTCGCCGGTCGCGGTATAGACGAGCGTCAGCGCTTTAGGCCCCGGGCCAGGCGTAAACGACGACTTCTCAGCGTTCATTGTCCACGTGCCGACGCGCGGATTCGTTTTCGCGGAAACAACCGACGGAAGGGCGGCGACCACGCACGCGAGCAACACTCCTGTAACACGGTTCATACGAACTCTCCTATCTGAGATCCCTTGGGGAAACGGCCGCCATCGACTGGTGGACGACCACGAAATGGCTCGAGGTGATCGCGATGTCTGCACCCATCCGACCTCTCGGGCGCAAGCATCGTATCGAGGGACGATGCCGCGTGTCTGTTCACAATGGCACAGACTCACCCATCTCGCGAGGACCGCGGAGGACGCACGAGCCACAGGCGGAGGAACATCATCGGGGAGAATGACAACGAGACGCGACAAGCGAGACGCGACTTACCATTTGCGAATGGCACGCACATCGGCTCGTGACGGTCCCGCCCGGCAGAAGTATGATTGAGTCTGCTTTCCCGAGCCTGCGGTCCTGTCTTGACAGCAGCCCTCCTAGAAAGCTGAGAGGACCCCGGCGCCATGCCCAACAGTGCGACAACGCGATCGAGCACCTACTCGCCGCCGAACAATCCCCGGGGCACGCCCCGCACGGGTCGGATTGTCACGCTGTTGACTGGCAAGGGCCATGGGTTCATTCGCCTGCCCAATGCGCGTGAGGTCTACTTTCATCGCGCGGACCTGCAAGCGGGCACCGCATTCAACGACATCCGGATCGGCGACGCGGTGTGTTTCGAATTACTGGAGGATGCGGTGAGCGGAGCGCGAGCGCTGCGCATCGCGCGACAGCCGTCAACAGCATGACGTGATTCGGGCCCTCGAGGAGCGGACGCTCACGTCACTCGTCGCATGGCCGCCCCGAGCGCCATCCATTCTCGCACCTGAGGCCGCCGCCAGCGGTCCCTCAAGATACAGAACATTTTGTCGGCATTCTCAGTGACGGCCCGCAGGACTTCACTGTCCCGCACATAGCCGTAACGATCGAGCATGCGTAAGGATGCTCGAACACTCGACGCCATCGACGCGTCGGGGCCACCTGAGCACTGTTTCCTGGGCCCATCACCGTGCCACTTTCACGGCGCCCTGATGACACGTATAACAGGTAAACGCAGCGGCTCTCGCGAAGTTGAAGTACTTGGGAAATTCCTTCATGAGCGTGGCCATCGCGAGAGCGGTTCGCATTGCAGGCTTTTCGGTGCCTTTCCATCCTGATGCCGCGTGACAATAGCCACAGTCGACGCCGAGGGCGACGGTGTAAAGGGCCATTTCGCGCCGCAGCTGCTCATTACCTGGGACGCCTACGGGCCATTTCGCAATCGCCGCTTGCACTGCTCCACGATCGGCACCAAATGGATGGAGGGAACCGCGCGGTCCGCCACGATGGCAACTGAAACAAGTAATACCGCCTGTTGTCTTTAACGGTCCCTTATTCAAGCCATCCACCATGCGGAGCATGACCTGTGCCCCTTCTTTCACGTCAGCAGCGCGTGGCGCGTCGCGATGGCAGAATGCACAGTCCCGGCCGAGACCGCGCGTGAACGCACCAGCGTGCGGATCGCGAGCCGACGTCTGAAGAGCGACCCAAAACAGCAGGAGTCCCGCTACCACGCGGCGACATTTTGGATCATCCCCGCCGCGACTCCGCCTTCAAGGCATGCGGCGGTGCGAAGCGACTGGAACTCCCGGCCAGTGGACCAGGTGTGCGGGCTCGCGGAGGTCCAACCCATCAACGGCCAGTCCCACCGCGAGGCCATTTCGACGCACACACGCGCGATCCACTTCGGTTTTGGTTCGTTGTGAATCCTGATTGGCAAGTCGACCCGGTGTTGAAGCACTAGCCTGAGCCGTTCCGCCAGGGCGAACTCTGAGATCAATTGAACTGCCACATTTCTGGTTGCAAAGACGTAGAGAGTTCGGTTCTACTATCGGCCGCCGTAGATGCTGGTGAAGGCCAAAATCGTCGCCGCGCGTCTGACGCGCATAAAGGCCTGCTCGACGCCGTTGAACGTACCTGCCTTGAACGTGGATGCCTCGACATCGAGGCAACACGCGAGAAACGTTCCTGATGCTGAAACAAGAACTCGAAGCGGCACGATCTCAGTCCGGCGGCCGGCTCGACCCAGCAGGCCGTAAATGACTCAATTCTCCAACAAGCGACGCCTGCACTTTTTTCGGGGCCCATCATCCTTGTGTCCACTCTGTAAATGCCCCCTGGGCGTCACCAGCGTTGGGCAGGTGGACGATGTCGGCTTCTTCCGTTGCGCGAACTGTGACGAGGTATTCACGATGCCTCGCACCACCGCGCGATCGGCCGTTACTGACCCGCGCAATCCGCCTTCGCGCGTTCACTGAACTACGTTTCACGTTGTTAAACGGCGTCTGATTTCGGCCGCGGCGACGGCCACACCACCCGAAACGCGGCGCGTCCTTGGAGCGCCATCGCATCGGCCCGGAGTCGTTCCTGTGCGGACAGTTCGCGCTCACGCCGCACCGATTGCTCGAGGTCGGTGACGCGCTGACGCAACGCGGCGAGACTCGGATCTGTCTTCCTGTTTCAATCGATCTCCCTATTCGCTCACCAACATCGAGCAGAAGTCGGCCAGATCGCTCCCGCGGTCGAGACGCGTATCGCGCGCCACAACTCCGTGGACGGCCCGTAAAGAGCGCCTCGTGTTCGCGTCGGATCGACGATCTTTTGTCGTCTCTTGGGTAGACACCCGAACTGCGACAGAAGAGTAAGTTGTTTGCCTTTGGGCGCTTACGAAAGCCATCCACTCGGCATCCCCTTTGCGAAACGGACGGCTACCGTCAATCTTTTTTGGAGGCTCCCCCGATGAAGCATTTACGACTTGCCTGCGCCCTCGCCGTCGCATTGTTCGGAGCAACCGGCATCGCCCAAGCGGCCGGCAAACCGGGATGGGTTCCGCCCACGGACCCGCCGCAGTCGCTGCTCGAACGTGCATGCTCGCTGCTTCCCGATGGGGTCGCCGCGTACATTCCGTTCTGCGACAACTGAGTCAGCATTCGGGGCCGTTGCGCGGCTCGCGCAACGGCTCCGACGCGCGCGGCAGCGGATCACTTTCATAGCTGCTCCTGTTTTCTCACCGTTCGCGGTGTAATCGTGAGTCCCGCCCGGCGTTCGATCGTCTTCATCTGCGAGACCGCCTCGGCCTGACCGATTGCCTGTTCGCCACGATCTAGTCGCGGCCCTTCCGGCAGTGTCGGCCACGGTTGCCGCGTGAGTACTTCCAACGCCGGAGTCGCTGACAATCACACCGCACCATCGATACGTAGCTCTCGACGGGGACGAATTCAGTCGCCGTGCGGTTATTCGGATTGGGCCGTGCCATGATCATTTGTTTGGGCGGCGTGTTCGCGTCCTCCACCCAACCGGAGTCCCCGCAGGCGAGACAGAGTGGCGTCGGCAATTCCCGCAGGAGCTTGCCCTGTTCGGCGAGCTTGTCGACGAATTGCGTCACGAGCTTGTTGCGGTACGGCGGATTGGGGACGCCGCAACAGTTGGTAGGCCGGCGATTCCTGGCTTGCGGGTTGAGTTCGACGAGCACGCTATCGATTACTCGTTGAACAACCTCTTCTCGAAGGACCTCGCCGCCGAGCGCGCCGAGCACAGCCTGATCGACGCGTAGGTCCTCTGGCACAATCCGCAACTCCGGCGCCGGAAGCTGCAGCCATTCGCCGGCCGCGCGCGCGATGCCGTGTCACGGTTCGCTCCAATTGCTTGTTAGCCTTTGGCACCACCCTTTTTTTCTGTCGACAACTCATTGAATATCGTCTCGACGCACGCCTTGCAGATGATCGCTTTATCGCGCTCGATCCACGCATCGACTTCAAAGGAGAATTGCTTAGAGGAAATGGGGGGCAATTGCTCACCGTCAGAATCCGCGGCGGCCGCGTAGAGCTTCACGCTCACCTCCAGTGGATGTCTTGGGTGAGCGCCTAACCCCGCCGCTGCGCCCCACGAGCGCCGCCAGAGACGGAACGCACGACACCCGATCGACCGCGCTGTTGTTGTGCGTCTCGGTGCATGTGAACCTTCACTCTAAGAGTGGTCGTCCGTTACGCAGATCGTTTCGAAGCCTGGAAGATTTTCACTGTGCTGCGCGGCGGTCGGCTGCTCCAGTGCCTCTCGAGCTCTCATCGGTTGGTGTATCGCCGCCGAGGACAGCGGATTCCTTTAGTGGTCAAGTTTTAAGTCCTTGCCCTATTACGTTTTAGCATACGGGTTTTCCCCTACGGCCGTTTCTTCGCCCCGATGCCGAATCGCATACACAGCACAACGGATTGGCACGGTTGTGGCACGCGTGGTTCACGTGGCCGATGTGCGATTCCAGGGCTTGCAGGATGAGGATTTGGCGGATCTTTGGTACGCGCTGAGTGCTTGCGCCAACCGCCATCCTGACCGATTCAAGGCGCTCACGGACGCGGTACTCGACGAGTTGCTTGCGCGTCGCGGCGATGGCCTCAAGTGGTTGGAGCAGCGATTCCGAGCGTTACGCCTGGCAGACTCCAAAGAGGATGTCCAAGCGAACGCCCGCGTCAGCTGACGAAATCAGAGAGGCTGTTCGCCAGAGGTCTGCCGGCCCGAGTTCGCGAGCTACTACTCGTCGTGCAGGACCACCGCCGCCATTGACTCGCCACTGACCTCCCGTTTCCGATGAACACTTTCCGCACGGCCAACAGCCGCCTGTCCCGGGTTGGCTCCCCCCCCCAAAAGTCGCGCGCCGATGCCCCCTCGATGATCGTCGCGACGATCATGACGTGGGGGTTCGCCGCAATCCTGAAAGCACGAGAATCGAAGCCGCAACGATCGTGATCCCCACCGTTACGAAGCCAACGGTCACCAAGCCCTCCTGCCACGGCTGCCCGTTGCGGCCTGCAGCGGTAATTGGCGACATCGCCGCCGTGCCGAAGATCGCCGCCAGCAACGTCACGATCCAATTCGCGTAGGTCCCGTACAGTGCGCTCCAGTAGGCCGCTCGCTTCCATCGACGCGACAGCCTCACCGTCGTCCAGATGGCGCCCAACGCCACCAAAAACGTGCCGTTCATCACACCTTCCAGGTGTGCCGCCAGTCCCATCCGCGGATTGGCGACATTCTGCTCGACAAAGCCGGTGAGGAGACCGAGCAGGAACAGGAACATACCGTGCCAGACCAACTGGTGCCCGGAGCCTTCGGCGCGCGTCTTCTCTTCCGACCTGAGCGTCAAACCATCGTCGATTGTCGCTGGGACTGCCTTCACGCATTTCTCCTTTCAATGGACATGTGTCACGTTGACATCTAGCTGCGGGACCACCTCAACGTCAACGATTCGTCTGGTTCCGTTGTGACTTTGCCCAGGGCGACCTTTGGCGATTGGCAGTTTTCAGACGTTCGCTTGTCAGCATCGTCGGCCGCCCGGCAGCTACAATCAAGCTACACTGGCGTCTCTTTTGCGGAGTTGGCTATTGGCCGAAGAGAACCGCGATTCCGACGCAGACCATCTCATACAGCGACAGGCCCTTGAGCTTGAGAAACTGCGTGCCGAGGTGGCGCTCGCGCGGTCACAGGTCACCTTCCTCGGACAGTTTTCGCGTCTGATGTGGCCGATGATCACGAGCGCGGTGACCGTCGGCGTCAGCCTTGCGGCACTCATCGTCTCACTCGTCACCAGCAACCGCCAGGCTCGGCTCCAATACGAACAAGACGATCAAAAGCTCTTCGCCGCGAATCTCGATACCGCGACAAATGACACGCTCGGCACAACGCGGCGCCTTACGAGCATCTGGACACTGAGCAGCTTTTGGCACGACGACAAGCACGAGCAGTTGCTTGCGGAAACGCTGTCGGCTCTGTTGACCTCGCCCGGTGACAAGACCATCGGCCTGGCTGCTGCGGACGCGATCGGACTGGCGATTACCGATGCGATGGACGAAGCGACCAAATCGCGACGTGCGGCGCTTCTCTATGGCACGACTGGAACCTGGAACGTCGGCACCGTGATCCGACAGCAGAAATTCCTGATGGGCAGCGATACGCACCCGTGCTCGAGTGAGGATAACGACGACTATCGTGTGGAGGCGACGCGCCAAGCGATTCGTCGGAACTGGGAGTACTTGCGGAACACACACTTCTGGGCGGCCGATCTAACCGGGGCCCGCCTTTACCTCGCCGACTTGAGCGGCGCGTTCCTGCGCGATGCGAAGTTGAACCGGGCCGACCTGCGCGGGGCGTCAGTCGAAGCCGCCGACTTAACGGACGCCTGTGTGTCTGGCGCGAACATCCACGATCTGAAGGGCACGCCGAAGGCGCCGGCGGACTTCCGCTCCTGGGCACTCGAGCATGACGCCGTCGACATGAGCGAGCACGACTTCGACGCGTGGCGGGCAGCGGGCTTTCCGAAGCCACGGGATTGGAACGCATGGCGAACCGCGAAGTTTCCCGTAGGACAAAGCGGTGCGCCGGCCACACGGTGACAGCAATCGTCCCTTGCCGCCCGTCACCAAGTCTTGCTCTGCCTTCCGTCGATGCAAGTTCCGCGTGTGCTTTCGGACTTGTCCCGCATCGGCCCTTGGTTGGGTTGGCCTCCCAGGTGAACGCGCATTGAGGCCTCGTACCCTCAAGACGTGCTGAGACTGATTGGCGAGTGGCCGACTGGGAATCGTTCCGCCACCCAGCGATCATGTTTGAGATTTCCAGCGAAACACAAGGGCCACCTATGGCAAAGCTTGAGGCTCGCCGTAGATAAAATCATCCATCACGACGACGTCCCGGTTGGGTGTGTTTAAGATGCGATTCCCAGACGTAATTCGGACGAGAAACACGCTCGCTGTGTCAAATGCGACTCCCAAGAACGAAAGGCTTCCACGATTGGTAGGTCCGGGCAATACGTTCTGGCTAAAGAGCAGGTTACCTTTAACATCGAAGTAATCGATCCTCGTGGTATTGTCACCATTCACATCGGTGAATACTGCGCCGAACCCTGTGGTCGTTGCCGACTGTGTCGTTCCAGGTATAAAGAAAAGTGTTTCCGTGATGTTGCTATCCAAGGCGCTGAAGAGCTTCTGGGGACTGAACGTGCTAAAGAGCTCGGGATAGACAGGGTGAATATTCCCAAATCTGACCGGAGTGTTTGTCGGGTTGATACTGTTGGCGCTCACCTGAAACCCTGTTCCTAGAGTGAAGAATACGGCCCCGCGCGGCGAGTTGCTGTTGAAGAAATTCGCCGGCAACAGGTTTGGGGCGGAGAAAGCGGCTGGAACCCCGTCCCAGTTGATCTCACGGCGGCCAGTGGGAAATGTGCCGCCCACTCCATTGTTGGTTCCCAAGAAATTCCTGAAGGCGTCTACCGCGGTCTGGATATCCGCTGGCGTAGCACCGGACGCTTCGAAGACTTCCGGATCAACAGAAGCAGCCACTGGGTTAAAAGTGAGTGTTAAACCAAAGGTGGCGATCGCCAGCGAGAGCCAATGTTTTTTCATGATATTTTCTCCGTTTCTTTCTGTTTCCAGGCCGTGTTAATTCTCCAATTGCGGTTTCGAAAGCGCGTTAGAACCTAGCGGGAGAGATGCCTCCCCCGGATGCAGATCCTTTAGCGGCGTCGAGTTTGCCAAGGCTACGTGGCCATACCTGCAGGTGCATCGCGAAGGAGAACCATGGTGCAGCCATCGCCTGTGTGTCCTGACTGCAAGGTGCCGATGGACTCCGGTTTCGTAGTCGATTTCACCTATGGAACTGACGCCAGCGAACAGTCTTCATGGGTAGAGGGAACAGCAGAGCCGAGTTGGTGGACTGGTTGGACTGGGCTGAGGTTAGGCGACAAGCAGCGGCTACCGATTGTGACATTTCGTTGCCCGAAGTGCGGTCAACTGAAATCCTTCGCGCAGGCGACCTGACCCACGTTGCTGCTGACGAACGCCCTCGTTTTTGGCGGCAGCCAAGCAATGAAGCGACTAGACCACCGGGGCATCAGTCGCCGACGCGCGCTCATCCTTCGGCACAGTCCAGACGTGCTCGCAGTCGTCACATCGGTAGTAGTCCACGGAGGACGAGTGACTCAGGCCCTTCAGGTAGGTGCCAGGCTGTGCGCACTTCGGACACGGGACGAGGACGTGTTTCATTCGGAGCACTCCCGTTACTGATGGGCAAAGCAATAGCACACGAATAGCGGTCGAAACCATCAGGTGGTTTCTGTATGTCAAGAAATTGACACGCTGCAAGATATAGAACGTCTTGACGCGTTGGGACACCAAGTTCCTGTGGATATACAGAATCGACTGTATTTCCGCAGCTCAGCGATAGGGCTAGGATCCGGCGGTGCCGGTACCTCCATCACCTCTCTCGCCCTGCCCGCGCTGCAAAGCGATCGAAGGCGTCAAAGAAGATCACATCCTCGAAAGTCCTCTGCGCTGGTTCATCTGCCGGCTCTGCATGCACGTGTGGTCCTCATCCCCGACTCCGCGCCAACCGAGCTAGGGTATCCATCCCCTTTGCCAAAGCGAAGGGCCACTGGGAATCTGACGCCGCGCTTATTGCTAGCCTACGAGCCACTGGTAGAACGCCATGATGATTAGTGCATTCGTCAGGCTGGCGACCGCGCCTCCGACGAGTGTCGTCAGCAACACTGACTGCGGCGCCGGGCCGTAGTTACGCTCGACCTGTTTGACGGTCGCCATGGCGACGGCAAAAGAGCTCAGGCCGACGCCGATCACGCCACCAGCCGTCGTCGCCGCTTCGAAATCGCGCCCCATCAGACGAAAGACGACGAAGTGCGCAAACAGCACCATCGCCACCGTCTGGACGATCACCATCACGATCATCGGGCCGGCCACCTGGCCAAGCGTCCGCAGATCGAGGCCGCTGAGCGCCATGACGATGAAGAGGCTCAGACAGATGTCGCCGAAGCGTTCGACGACCGGGCGTGGAATGTCGAAATGCCGCAGGTCCGCGAGCGTCGAGATGGCAAGCCCGACGAACATCGCCGTGAGGAATCGTGGCGTGACCAGTCCGATGCTCCGGAGTGCCTCTCGCAGGAGATCGCCGAACCCGATCGACAGTGCGAAGAGAAGCAGCACCAGGATGATCTGCTTCTCGACGAACGGAACGGCAGTGGAGGCCAGCTCTAGTCTGTTCTCCATGCTCGTCCGCGGTGCGGCCAGCTTCTTGCGCCGCATCACCCATGCGATGTACGGCCCGCCGACGAAGGTGCCGACGATCATGCCAAGGGTCGCGGCGATGACCGCGACCTCCGTTGCGGCGCGGACACCCTTTGCGGCGAACTCCGCTCCCCATGCCACGGCGCTGCCCAGCCCGCCGGACAGAGCGACGCTGCCGGCGAGCACGCCATACGACGGCGCGGCGCCAAGCATCGTCGCCACGCCGATGCCGATGACATTCTGAAACACCATCAGGAGAGAGACCAGGATCGAGAGCACGACGAGCGGGCGGCCCGCACTGAGCCAGCTCGCCACCGGCGTGCCGAGCCCGGCGCAGACGAAAAAGACGATGAGCAGGACGTCGCGCAGCTCTTCGGAGACTCCGAACGCCCGCAGCCCCATGGAATTGAGGGCGAGGAGCAACAGGCTGCCGGCGAGGCCGCCGACGAAGGAGCCCGGAACGTTGAGCCTCCGCAGCCACGTCGAGCGGCGCGCGATCTCGTTGCCAGCGACAAGAAGCAGAAGGACGACCACGGTCGAACTGCGTGGTGCTCTGCGCGCTTCGTGCCAGACGTCGCGCGAAGGCCAGTCGCTTCGCCAGACGCAGCGCGCTAGACCTACCTCGGCGTGACAGCTCCCTGGCATGAGCAGGCGCCACGGTATTTTGTGGGCGATGACCAAGGCGCAGGTTCAGCTGGGCGGCTGGTCGGCTGCCAACGCTGATCCTCGACGATGACCGGCAGGGCCAATCAGGCGATCGCTATCGGGCGGCCGAGGGCCTCAGCTCTCCGACGAGGGCTTTGGCCATGCTGAGGATTTGTCCCGTGTGCATCGAGAAGTGCTCGACGATGTGGTAGACGCACCAGAGGACTGTCGGTTCTTCGTCGTGAGAGATCCGCTCTTCGAGGAGCGTCTCCGCGGAAAGCTCCGCCAGCCGTCGATCGACGTCCGCAACGGCCGCCCGGAGATCCGCCAGCAGGCGATCTGGGGATAAGGGTTCTCGCCGGTCGAACTCCTGCTGCCGCATGCGTCCAATCGGCTGCCCGCCAATCACCTCGATCGCCCAGTAGCGGCTGCTTCCCGCGAGGTGAAGCAGCAGATGGCCGATGCTGTTCGACGCGTCGTTGGCGCGAAACCAGATCTGCTCCGGCGTGAGTTGAGCGACGCAGCGCTCGATCTTCGGCAGATAGTCCTTGGTCAGGAAGGCGCGCGAGTCGCTGAGAAACTGTCGCGAGACATCGGGGAGCGCCATCGGTTGTCCGTCTCTCAGTCGCGGCCGTCGACTGTCAGGCTAAGCGGTCCGACCACCTTCCGCAGCTCGGTTTCGAGGTGGGTATAGAACGTCGCCAGCCGGTCCGGCAAGTGGCTGTACTCCCCGATCCGAACCTCCGCCGGCAGGCTCGTCGCGCTCGAGTCCGGGTTGTGGACCAGTTGTTCGTTCGTCAACTCCTCCGCCCAGTCGCGGGCCGCGCGCAGCTGACCGATCGCGGAGCCTTTCACCGCCAGGGCGTCCAGGCGCCCACGACGGGGCCAGTGCCGGTTTTCTCGCAGCAGCTCGAGCACGTCGTCATCGGCCATGTCAGAGAGTCTACGCTGCGTCGTCCGGATTTTCACGTCCGCATCAGGCCTGTGCTGCGAAGCAGCGCAGCGCCTAACGGGTCCTGCCAGAACGGCTTCCACGCCGGGAGCTTCCAGAACGTGAGATAGGGTTCGCGCGCTGCGATCGCCTCCGCCACCAGCGCGCGCGCTTCGACCAGGTGTCCGGCCGCCGCCGCCGCCCTCGAGCACCGTCGTCACGGACAGCTTTTCGCCGATGGCACGCAGGTCGTCGGTCTTCCCGCGGAACGAGAACGCCGATGCCCGCGCCGCCACGCGAAGGCCGGCGAGGGGCGCCAGAGCGTTGAGAATCTCCTCGGCGATGCCGTCGCAGAACCAGTCCTGGTCCTTCGTCGCGCCGAGGTCCGCGAACGGCAGCGCGGCGATCGACGCGCCACTCGCCGGCTGTCGCGCACCCGATAGACCTCGCTCATCCCGACCGCACCCAGTTTCGCGACGATGGTGTAGGTTCCGCCTGTCCGCACGATCACCGGCCCATGATATCCGCGCTGACGCTCTCCCAGGCACCTGAGCCGGGAACACCGTTGCTTGTCGGCAGCGGCGCGGCCGCGCTCATGAAACGCAGCCGGCGCAGACAGCAGGTTTAAAGCTCGACCTGAGTGTCGGCTATCGAAGCAAGAACATTTCTGAACCCACGAGGGAGGTCTTGCCGAGACTTGCTATTGCAGGAAGCCGGCGGGCAAAGGGCCTCCCTTGCGCCCTACCGCCGGGATCTCCAGGAAAATGTCGCTGGCAACGCCTTCGTCGGTGACTAGTGGACGGTTCCCATGCATTTCATGGCCGTTCGGGACAAACAACTGCGGGTGGTCGAACGGGGCGCTTTGGCGCACGACGCGCATATCCGTCAACGGGCGGCCCAGAAACGCCACCAGGTCGTCGACCTGCTGTTCGGTCAGGTTCAGTTTGCCGATTTCGAAGTCGATGTTCAGGACGTTGTGCTCGCGGAAGTCGCCCCCGCGATTGTAGAACTCCACGACCTGGCGGATGGTTCTTTGCCCGCCGTTGTGGAAGTACGGCGCGGTTAACTCGAGGTTGCGCAGGTTGGGCACCTTGAACGTGCCCTCCGTAACCGTACGTTCGCCGAGGGCGATGGGCGGATCGGCGATATTGGGAATCGGATAGGTGAGCAACTCCTGTGAAGGAACCTGGCTCGCGCGCAGTGTGAGCAGCTTGATGAACGACAGCGGATTCCCAAAGGGATCGTTGTTGCCCTGGCCGAGGTCCTCCTCGGTGGGGCGGACGCCGATGTTGTAAGTGCCCTGATCGTACGCCACGACTTCGCATCGGCCGTTGAGCATGCGCTCGACCAGCTCGGCCGGTTGTTGCTCGCCGTCAACCACCGGGCCATACAGAATGCGTCTGGAGTTGTCGGTGAGCTCGGCGCCAGAGTGGCATCCGGCGCAGGCCGATTCACCCTTGAATACCTCCATGCCGCGGAGCTCCGGGGCGGTCAGCGCGCTGGGATTGCCGTCGAAAAAGCGATCCACCGGTGCGTCGTCGGAGATCAGCGTCATTTCGTAGAGCTGCACGGACAAACCGAAATACAACGCGAAGTTGTATTCGAGCATGGTGTATTCGTTGTCACGCAGCGGGCGATTCGGTTGACGAACAAAGGAGAGCGAGCCATTCGGCGCCACAACGACGATCAGGTTCGACCGCCACCACGCCGGTTGAAACGCCGTCTCGACCAGATCCCTGTAGGTCGTGTTCAGTCCGCGGTGGTGATCGTCATCGACATACGGTCCGAGAACACTGTCGGTTTCCGCAACCTTCTGTTGCCGCAGCGGCTGGGCGGACGCCAGTCGCTTGCCGACGTCTTTGAACGTGCGGCCCTGGGAGCCCATCTCACGATCGCTCAACGGCGGACCGACGGCCTGTGACGCGAGGCCAGCGTTCTCGATGCGGACTACGGTTGGGTCGATATGATTGAGGCCCGTTGAACGCAGCACTCGGGCAGAGGAATCGCCTGCGCCGTGCACGCTGAATCCATTGAAGATGTTGCGGGCGCGCCGATCCCAGAAATTGTGGAGATTGAACGCGGCGTTGATCATGGTCGGAGTGTTGCGCGGCTCTGACCGGCGTGTGTTGATACCCTGGATGTTGAACACCGGGTCGGGGACCACAACGGTGAAGTCCTTGATCGCTCCAGGCTCCACACCAACGAAATGCCTCAGATGCACCCCCTGGGAAGAGACCACGTCGTCGACATCACGCAGCATCGGCGATTGGCGGTCGGTAGGATCGGCAACCCTGTGCAGCGGGAAGTCCGACGCTTTCAGCTGATAGTTCGGGCCACCCAGCTCGATGGCCGGGTCGGGATTGTCGGCGCCGCCCGGGTTCAACTGGTTGATGGAACGAGGATCGGCGCCGGCGCGGAAGTGGCACGTGGCGCAGGACTGCACGCCGTCGCTGCCTACCTGCATGTCCCAGAACAATGCCTTTCCCAAGGCAATGGCGACGCCGCGGTCGCGGACGTAGGTCCCGAGGTCCGTGGGTTCGGGAACTGGAATCTGCTTCAAAGTTCCGGGGCCTGGATTGTGGTTCGGGAATGGGTTCGGTTCGCACGTACCTTCGCGGGGCTCGACTGCGCCTACGGTCGTCAAGCTCGTTGCGAATAGACCTACCGACAGCGGAACGGCAAGCGCCTGCCAGATTGAGCGGTGTTTCACGAGAGCCGAAGCCAGACGCCCGAGTCCGTTGCCACGCGGCATAACCCCTCCTTCATAACGCGCCGCTCGCTCGAACAGGCGCTCGCCAGAAAGTGGGGCCAGACGGGAAACTATCTCAGCGGGTGGGAAAAGCTCTTAGCCTGCATCAACCCGGAACGGGTACCGGCCGAGCACTTGCGAACGGCCGGCCGAACGCCGGGAAACCTCCAGTACATAGTCGCCGGCAGGAAGCAGCGCCCGGTCGACCGCGACGCCCAAGGTATCGGATGGCGACGAGGTGAGCGTGCCGCTCCACAGACGTCGGCCCGCCCGATCTTTCAGGGACACCTCGCAGTCGCCCGCGCCGGGCACCGTCGGAATCTCCAGCGAAAAGACCACGACCTTGGGGTTGCCGTCGATCCGAATTCGGTTGACCGGGTTCGCGCCGACCGACGAGCCACGGACGGTCGTCAGGGCGAAGACCGCTGCAGGCACCACCGGTTCGGTCCGAGCGATCGTCGGTGCGGCGTTGGCAGGCGCCGGCACTTCGGCGAGCCTCTTTTCGAGAGTTCTCGCCGACTGTTCGGCCTGTTCGGCGCGCCGCTCGAGCTCGGCTCGCGCGCCGCGCGCAGCGCCCAGTTCGACCCTCGATCTTGACAACCATGCACCGAGCCCAACCGAAACGGCCAGCAGGACCGCCGCTGCCGCCCGCAGGAGCCGGTAAGCGGTGGTCGCCCTGGACGTGGGAGGCACGACGCGCGCGAACGGTTGCGGCGCGCACTCCGACCCGACGGTCCGCAGGCCCTCGCGCAGTGACATCTCGGCCTCGACGGCGTCGATGCATCGTTGGCAATCGACCAGGTGGGCCTCGAAATCGCGCTCCTCACCGTCGGGAAGGCGCCCCGTCACGTATCGGCTGCTGACGTCGTGCGCCTCGATGTAGTCGTGGTCCATGTGGCTCCGCTCAGATCAAAGTGCGTCGAGAACCGGAATCATCGCGGCGTCCGCCGCCGTGCGCCGCCGTCCATTGGCGATACAGGTCTCGATACCGTTCGCGGGCCCTGAACAGCACCCGGTTGAAGTGCAGCGGCGTGAGCCCGAGATCGCGGCAGATGCGTTCTTTGTCGTCTTCGGCGATGTAGAAACGGAACAGGATCTGGCGGTCGCGATCCGAGTCGAGCTCGCTCAGCACCCTGCGGGCAATGAACGCCTGCTCCTGCCGCAGCAGCCGATCGAGCGCGACGGGTGGCGCCGCCTGCGGTGGCGCCCCCATTCGTGCGTCGATCGCGCTGCGCGCGCCCTCCTTGCGATAGTGCTCGAGGACGACCGTGCGGGCCAGGCCCGCGACGAATCCGGAGAGGCGGTCCGGTTCCCGGACTGCTCCGCTGCGAATCTTCTCGAGTGCTGTGGTCAACACGTCCTGGCAGAGGTCCTCAACCGGCGACTGGTCGCGGCAGTTGCGGGCGACAATGACCGTGACGCCTCGCCGGTAACGCTGAATGAAGTCGACTTCGGCGCCGCCGTCGCCCTGCTCGATGCGACGGACCAGCTCCGCCGTCTCGGCCCACGCGTCGCGCTGGCCTACTTCCACTCGCCCACGAGCGTGAATCCGGCCCAGTAATAGGGGGCCGCCCAACGCCGCTCCGCTCGGACCGACTCCTGGGCAAGTCGCAGCGCGCTGGCCGGCGACAGGTGTTGGGAAAGCATGCCGCGATAGAAACGCTCCATGAGCGCGGCGGTGGCGCCGTCGGGAACGCGCCACAAACTCGCCACCACCCGCGGCGTCCCCGCGTACATGAACGCCCGTGTCAGCCCGACGAGCCCTTCGCCGCGGATGTCCTCACCGAGTGCGGTTTGGCAGGCCGAAAGGACGACGAGATCGGCATTGAGGCGGAGGTTGTACACCTCATAGGCTGGAAGAAAGCCGTCGCGCGGACGCCCGCGCGAGTCGACGAGCGAAAACACCAGTCCCGAGAGCCCCGGGTGCTTGTTGTTCAGGAGACCGTGCGTGGCGAAGTGCACTACCCGATATGACGCCAGTCCCGCGGCCGTCACCCGATCCAGAGTCGCGTCGAAGTCGAGCAGCTTCTGTGCGCCGTTACCGCCGGCGAGGGCCGCGATCGCATTGGCTTCGCGGCGAGTGAACCACAGGCGCTCCAGGTCCGCGCCAGACTCCTTGGCGGATCGCTCCATGGTGCCTGCGGGTGCGGCAGCGACCTGCTGTTCGCCGCCCTTGACACGCGAATCGCGACGCTCGAAGACCGGATCGCCGACGACGAAGACCGATTTCGTCGGAGGGGTACGGCCGACGATGTCACGGCGAAGCGCATGCAGCGTTGACGCCGACGGCAGCGACACGATTTCATGCGATCGAATCAACGGGGTTCCGGCATCGTCGAGCAACGCCGCAAACGGCACATACTGGAGCGCGCCCTCGGTGACGACCGCGAGCCGCTTCCCGGCAATCCGGGCGCTGATCGGTTCGATCACGGCCCGGCTGAGCGCGCGGAGTGTGTCCTGCCCCTCGGGCGCATGCGGCTGACTGAGCGCTTCGTGCGCGCGGCGCGCCAGCGTCTCGAGGTGCGCGCGCGGCGGCAGCTCGTGGCTGGTCAGCGAATCGGACCCGACCACCCAGACGTAGCTCGTTCGGTCGCCCAGGGCGTACTCAACGAGTACGGTGTCGTCGTCGAGGAGGTCGTGTTGCAGGATGTCGAGGCTGGCCGACTGCGGTTCGACCAGAGCCGCGTAGCGAGGGCTGCGTGCCCGGATCTCGTTCTGCAGCTCGCGGTATTCGATGAGGAGTCGTTGAACGCGCTCGTCGGATTCCGCGCGCCGGATCGCCAGCGCCGCGCGCAAGGCCTGCTCTCGCGACACCAGGGCGGCATCGACGCCTTCCCGGATGTTCGACTTCGATTCGCCGAGCAGATCGATCAGCGTACGCGCCCGCGCGCGCTCGCTGACCTCGAACGCCTGCTGGGCGAAGCGATCCGACGGCCGGCCGCGATGCAGGCGCATCATCACATCGATGAGCTGTCCGTACGTGTCGCGGTACTGGCCGATATAGGACGTCCGCTGGTCCGGCCCGGCCACCGACGATCGAATCGATTCGGCGATCTCGATCGCACGGGTCGTATGATCGCGTGCCGCTTCCAGGGCATTCGACGCAAGCTCCGCATTGCCGAGCGCCATCAACGACAACTGTTCGGCGACACGCAGCGTGCCCTGGCCCGCGAGCGATAGCGCCTCGGACGCCAGCGCCACAGACTCGGCCGGAGCGTTCTGCTTCACATTGATGCGGCTGAGCGCGGCCAGTGCGACGACTTCCGCCACCCGGTTGCCGCTGTCGTGAGCGAGGCTTCGGGCGGCGCGGTACGAGACCGCAGCAGACTCGATGTCGCCGAGTCCGGCTTGAACGCCCCCGAGGCCGTTGTGGGCGTCGGCTTCGCCCCCGCGGCTCCCGAGCTCGTGAAGCAACCGGATCTGCGTGCTCCTGTTCTCGAGCGCCTTGCGCGGCTCTCCCAAGAGCCCGTACGCCGAGCCGATGAGCCCGAAGGTGTTCGCTTCGCTCTGACGGTTGGGCGCGAGCTTCCGGACTTCCTGGGCTCGCTGGAGGAAGTCGAGTGCCGACTCCGCGTCACCGAGTCTCAGATGCGTTGACCCGATGTTCGAGAGCGTTTGTGCCTGGAGCTGGCGGTTGCCCAGGCGGCGGAACAGGTCGAGCGCGCGGCCGAAGTAGTTCAGCGTTTCCTGCAGGTTGCCCCGCAGCGACGCGAGCGCCCCAAGGCCCATCGCTGCGAACGCTTCACCGCTGTCGTCGTAATTCTGGCGCGCGAGCTCGAGCGCGCGCAGGTACTGACGCTCCGATTTCTCGACGTCGCCGAGATTGTAGTACGCCAGGCCGAGGTTGTTGATCGGCGAGCGCTCGGTCCAGTGGTCGCCGATCTCGCGAAACATCTCCGCCGATGCGATGAGCGGATCGATCGCTTCTGCGTACGCGCCTTGATTGATGCGCTCGAGCGCGATGTTGTTCAGCGTGGACGCCTCGCCGCCACGATCGCCGAGCTCGCGAAAGAGATCGAGCACTCGACGGTAAGCTTCGAGAGCAAGGCGGCTCTCCCCGAGGCGGTTGTACACCTGCCCCGTCTTGTCGATCGCCTTGGCTTCCATCTGCCGGTTTCCGAGAGCATGAAAGATCTCGGCGGCGCGGCGGTATCTGTCCGCGGCCGACAGGCGCGACTCACGCGTCGTCTGGTTGAAGAGCCGCAGGCCCTCGCGAAACAACGCCTCGGCTTCTGCCTGCTGCCGATCGCCATCGGTCGCCGCCGACACCAGTTCGAGGGACAGGCGGTACGATCCGCTCCTGCCATCATCCTGGAGGCCCAGCTCGAGCAAGTAAGCGCCAGCGGCCTGCGCGATGATCGTCAGCGGCTGTGGGACGGTTTCTTCGGACGCATTGCCGATGGCGACGACCGGAGGGCCATCAGGCCGATGAAGCGTCGTGGTGAGGTGCAGTTCTGTCGCGAGGATCACGCGCGCGCACGCGCCGGCCTCCAGAGCGATCGTGTAGCCATGGCGTTCACCAGGCCCGAGGGTACGCTCGACCGGGACGCGCGGCTCGAGCGCCGACTGCGCGGTCAGCGAGCGCGCTGGCGCGACCGCGAGCGCGAGCGTCACCGCGGAGGCAGACGCCAACAGCGTCGCACGACTACAGCCCGGCGCGGCAAATCTACAGTTCATGCGCAACGCCCACCGCGAAAGGGTGAGCTAGGGATTCTACTCTCCGGCTAGCGTCAGCTCGCCAGAATCGCAGCCCGCCGGCAGCCCTAAAGGGCTGCCACGTTCAATTCTGAAACACGCTCTAAAGGCTTCAGGGAAGGCCCGGACCCTTTTGATAGCCGTACAGCACGGCGCCGAGCGGATCGCCCAGACGGAAGGGCTCTTCCTCCGATCCAGCGACTGACCGGCCGGCAACAAGCGCGGGACGGTAGTTGTGGCAATTGAGGCAGGCCGACGCGCTCGCGCGAACCGGGCGCGCGACGAAGCTCCAGCGGCCGATCGCGAATTGCCACGATTCAGCAGCGGCCGGCTCACGCAACAGAAGACCCTGTGCCTTGACCTCAGCGTCGTTCGGAAGGTCGTTCAGCAACTGCGATCGGCGCGAACCTCTATCGGTACGCCACCTGCATCTCGCGTCAGAACCTGTGGGGTTGGGCTGACGAAGACGGGACCCTGAATGACCGGCGGAATGGCAGCGCCGCCGGTCGGGACGAATCGCGGCCGCTGCCGACTCGCGACGTACATGACGACGCGCAGGCCGAGCGCTTCGAAATCGCCGACGGCACGACTCTCAACATCGTTGGTCGGCACAAAGTGCCGCGTATTGTGCATCGCCGTCGAGATCCGGCTCAGGCCGAATCCCTTATCGATTCGGATGAATCGCCCCTGAACGCAGCGGTCGAGTGCATCAATGGCCTTCGCGGCCGCGGCACGGGAATGTTCTTCGCGTCGCGGCTCGGTAGCTCCTGGATTCGTCGAGAACGCGACGACAACACTTCCGGCGACTGCCGCTTGGATCAAATGTCTGACTCGCTGCATGAATCCCCTCCGGTCCCGCCCATCCATATTAAGCATCTTTGAGCGTGACGCGGAGATTACGAAAGCGGAACCACCGCGCTGCAGCCGCGACGCGCCTTGCCCCTCGGGACGGATGGTTTCTAGTACGTATAGTGTCCGGCTTCAGCCTGACCCTCACCCGCGCTCGAACAGCTCACGAATCGGCTTTCCCTTGCCGTCGTTCGTCACGTAGACCGGTCGCTTCTCCACGACGTAGGACGTGGTCGGTGGAATGCCAAGCGCGTGATAGATGGTGGCGTGGAGGTCCTGGACCGGCACCGGGTTCTCGATGGTGGTGCAGGGCCGCTCGTCGGCGGTTCGGCCGTAGACAAACCCTTTCTTGATGCCGCCACCGAACAGCACCACGGATCCGGCCGCGGTGAAGTGCCGGTGCATGCCGTAGTGTTCCGGCGCCGCCATCACGTCGGGCGTGTTCGCCTGGTCGCGAACCTCCTTGCCCACCTTCCCTTCCGTGATGGCGTCGCGTCCGAATTCGCTGGCGAGGACGACCAGCGTGCGATCGAGCAGCCCTCGCTGTTCCAGGTCCAGCACCAGTTGCGCGAGCGGGGCGTCGACCTGCTCCTTCATCGCTTTCGCGCGCTCATGACCGCGCTCGTGCGTGTCCCAGTAGCGGAAGGGGATGTATTCGGTGGTGACCTCGACGTAGCGCGCGCCGGCTTCGACCAGACGGCGCGCCAGTAGACAGCCCTGACCAAACCGGCCGGTGTTGTAGGTGTCGTAGGCGGCGCGCGGCTCGAGCGACAGGTCGAACGCCTTCGCCGACGGCGACGTCAACAGGCGATCGGCCGATTCGAGCGACCGGATCAACGACTCGCGCTGAAAGTCGCCGGCGTACTCGTAGACCGGCTCCTTCGCCAGCAGCTTCTGATAGAGCCTGCGACGGCTCAGAAAGCGCCGGTCGCCCAGTTCGGCCGGCGGCCGAACCGCCGTCGCCGCATCGAGCGGATTCGTGATCAGGAACGGCCCGTGTTCGGAGCCGAGAAAGCCGGCGGTGTGAAAGGCCTTCACCGCCGCGCTCTCCCCGCCGATTTCCATATTCTGCCCGATGGCAATGAATGCGGGGACGCTGGGGTTCTTCGGGCCGAGCGTTCGGGACACGACCGAGCCGATGTGCGGCATCGCCAGCGACTGCGGCGGAATGTAGCCGGTATGCCAGTGGTACTGGTGGCGCGAATGCAGGATGTAGCCGAGGTCCGCCGCCTGAAAGGTTCTGATGATCGCGCCGCGGTCCATCACGCGCGCGACGCGTTCGAGACCCTGAGAGACCTTGATGTGATCGACAACCGTGTCGATGCTGGGAAACGTGCTGAGCACCCGGTCGGTGCGAACGCCCGGTTCGAATGGCGTGTAGCGTTTCGGATCCCAGGTTTCGGTCTGCGCCATGCCGCCCGCCATCCACAGCACGATGACGGCATCGGCGGTGGCGGCCGGGCCGCTGCTCTGCGCCTGCAGCCGTCGCGGTTCGCGACCGGCGAGCGCCGACAGCGTGGCGCCGGCGGTCACTCCCAGAAATGCTCGGCGCCCCACTAGTCGGGAGAAGGCCCTGTGGTCCTCACCGATCAGGTGCGGATTGTCGTCAGCCATGACCATTGCCCTCAGAAAATCAGCTGAAACTCGGGCTTCACCATCACCGCCCACAGCAAGTCCGCGACTCCTTCAGAAGAGATGCGGCCCGGACGCGTCGAATCGACGAGCGCCTCGAGCGCGATCGCACGCTCCTCGGCGTACGGCGCTCGTCCCAGCGCATACCAGTAGACGCGATCGACGACGTCCGCCGCCCTCGTCAGCCGTGGACCTGGCGGCAAGGGCGTCTCAGGCGCCGGCGGCACCAGGCGATCAAAGTCGGGCTCGGTCCCGAAGATCAGGAACCGCCCCAGGATGGTCTCCCCCTGCGCCAGCCGGGACACGTGTTCGAGCCCCACCACGCCGCGGAACCTGATGAATCCGCGGCCTGAAATGTCGTAGACGAGCCGTGAAGGTGTCTTGACGCGCACCGCCGACTGGAAAGCCTGCTCGTCGATGACCGCCGTGCCGGACCCCGAGCGGACGGCGGACGCATCGAGCGGAACCAGCGTGCTCAGCGGCGTCGCCACTCCGTCTGCGCCGATCAGAGCACCGTCCGCCCACACGGCCTCGGCCTTGTCGACAGCCGTGGAGTTCGTGTCCTGCGCGACGAGCCAGAGCCGGGCCGCGCCGGACACGCCGACGTCGAATGGCGCGGCCGCGACCCGCGGCGCGGTCTGTCCGGCTGCCGCGCCGCGCGCGTTGATCGGCGTGACGAACAAGGCCGCCGGCGGGAGCGGCAGTTCGCCCAGCATGTTTCGCGCGCCGCGAAGCAGCCAGTTCGACAGTCGGTCGCCGTTCACCAGCTCCAGTGACTGAAGCATCGTCGCCGTCGTGGTGCGGGTCGTGAACACCTGATCGCGAATCGGCCGGCCGAGCGCGCGCGCCAGCGGGCTGGCCGGCGTCTGCCATTCGCGCGCATGGCGCGCGGGCGGCGGTCCCGCGCCGCCCGGCGCCGTCGGCGCCGGCGGTTGATACACGTTCCAGTCGCCGGTGATCGCGCCAATGGCATCGCCAAACTGCTCCGCCGTCAGGCGTCTGATTTCCGGACCGCGAAAGACGTAGTCGCGTGGCTGCTCGCCGACCCGTGGCACCGCGCGCAACTGATACGCCTTCGACGACACGATCGTCGCGATCAGCCGTTTCAGGTCGTAGCCGCTGTCGACGAATTCGCTCGCAAGCCAATCGAGCAGGCCGGGACTCCACGGCACGCCATCCATCTCGTCCGGGTTCTCGACCAGGCCCCGCCCGAGCAGGCGCTGCCACATCCGATTGACGATCGTCCTCGGGAGGCGTCCGTTGCGCGGATCGGTGAAGATGGCCGCGGCAGTGCGGCGGCGGTCGGGCAGCGACGCGGACGGCGGCACGCGATTCAGCTCGGGAAACAGGAACGCGGGTGAGGCGTAGACGTCCTGTGCCACGTCGCACCGGTACAGACGGAGTCGTCCATCTTCAGAGAAGAAGCTGGCCAGGCCGTACGCGTCCTTCAACTGCCATTTGCTGATGAAACTGTCGTGACACGAGTTGCACTTGAGGTTGATCCCGAGAAAGACCTGGGCGCTGTTCTGCGCGGCCTGCATGGCGGGCGTCTGGCTCGCGCTCACCTCGCCGCGCCAGTTGACGCCGACCAGGAACCCGTCGGGATCGCCCGGCGCCGCCGGGCTCAGCAGCTGCTCCACGAAGCGGTTGTAGGGCACGTTTTTGTTCAGCGCCGACAGCAACCACGCACTGATGCTCTTGCGGGACGAAGTCTCGGAGTGGTAGTTGACGCCTTCGTCGTTGCGCAGGACGTCGTTCCAGAACGAGATCCAATGCTGGGCGTAGGCGTCGTTGTCGGCAAGCAGCCGCTCGATCAGCATGCGGCGTTTATCCACGTTCGCATTCGCGACAAACGCACGGAGATCGTCCGGAGGCGGCAGCAGCCCCCAGATGTCGAGGAACGCCCGCCGCGCGAAGGCGGCATCGCCAACGAGTTCCGGGGGTGGACCGCCCGAGCTAGCGAGATAGGCAGCAGTGAATCGATCGACAGGCATCGTCCAGCCGGGCCGGACGACATCGGGGATCGCCGGACGTTCGAGCGCGAGCGGCGCTTCCCATTTCGGCGCCGCCGCCGCGGAGGCCCGCGTGGCCCGTGCGCCCTCGTCGATCCACAGACGGATCGTTGCGACGTCGCCGGCTGACAGCGCTGGCTTTCCGAGCGGCATCGACGGGGGTACCTGACCGGTGATCCGTCCTATTAGGAGACTGTCGGCGGCATTGCCGGGACGAATGGCCGCACCGCTGCGTCCACCCTCGAGCGCGTCGGCGTATGAGGCCAGTGACAGCCCGCCGGATCGGCGCTCGGCGCTGTGGCAGCCGAGGCACTGCGCCGCCAGAATCGTGTGGACCTGTTGCTGATAGTCGATGGTTGCGGCGCCGGTCGGCTGAGGCTGCGCGTCCACCCACGGCGCACTCGCCCACACCCACACCGCCATCACAACCGCGAGGCAGGCCTTCATGGCAGTGTTCTGAGGAACTCGAGAATCGCGGCGGCCACTGGCTCTGGTTCTTCCTCGTGCGGTACATGGCCGGAACCCGGTGCCAGGACGAGCGACGCGTGCGGCAACTCGTCTCGCAGCCGGTGTCCATGGGAAACCGCGATCACTGGATCGTGCGCACCCCAGATCACGAGCGTTCGTCCGTCAACCTCCGCGAGGTGCGCCGAGACGTCGTCCGGATCGCTCTTGTCAATCTGTCTGGCGGCCGCGACGAACGAGTGACGCGCCCCGGGGACGTCGAGAAATCGTGTGTACCGCGCGACCCGTTCGGGCGTAATCGCGCCCTTGTTATAGAAGACACGGTTCAGGGTGTATCGCGCCCTGAACGACGACGATGTGAAGAGGAAGATCAGTCTGTTGACCATGGGTCGGCGGAGCACGGCGATGTAGGACGGCAGCTTTTGCGGATAGACCGCTGGATCGATCAGCACGAGCCCTTTCGGCATCGGGCCACCCTGCGCTTTCAGCTTGCGGTATGCGAGCAGCGCAATCCCGCCGCCGTACGAGTGCCCGACCAGCACGCAGTCCCGCAGGTTGTGATGGCGGATGAGGGCCGCGACGATGTTCGCCTGCTCGTCCGGCGTGTAGTTACTATCCCTCGGCTTGGACGAGAGGCCAAAGCCCTTGAGGTCGACGAGGTACAGGGATCCGTGCAGATTGAGCAGCGGCCTGATGTCCTGCCACGTCTCCGACGAGGTGCCAAACCCGTGCAGGAACACCAGTGGGGGGCCGAACTGCCCATCGACCACGCAATGAATCGTCACGTCGGACGAGTACTGGAACGAGCAGCTCGGCAACGGTGCGGCGGGCGAAACGGCGCTGGGCTGGCGCGAGGTCGCGCATGCAACCGACGAAACGGCGCAGACCGTTCCGAGCAGAGCCATTCGACCCGACATCCTCGTGCGTCATGATAATCCCACGTTATTCAAGGATGAGCGCGCCGTCCGTCCACCATCGCCGACGATCGCTCCGCCGGACGTGCTGTCGCCTATCCACTCCCATTCGGCGCTCGGGAAGATGACCGACGAACGACCAGCCGAATTCGAGCAGCGACGAGGCGAGGCCCGCGTGAAACTCGTCCGCAGCCGCCTCGTCGGGGAACTCGTAGGCGTGGACGGTTTCGACCCCTTTCTCGTCGGAGCGCGTCAGCGCGAACACGACTGTTTCGCCTTCGAACCACTGCTCAATCGTCAGCTCGTCGACGCCCTTGGCAAATGTCCAGATGCGAAGCTCGTCCTGGTTCTCCGCGCTGGTATGGACAACCTGGTGGCCGCCCTCGTTCACGCGTGGAACATGAGCACAGCGCGTACCAAAAACGAAATTCGACCGCGAATGCTGTCGGTCTGACAACAGTGTTTGCGAGGCGCCCGACCGCTTTTCCTTGAAAAGCCTGCCCTTTCACGAGGTACGGTGATTGCCGAGGTCTCCTGGAAACATGTCAGAGACTTCCACACCGTTCGACAGCATCGAAAGCGCCCACGAATACATCGGGTTGCTGTGTGAGGCGCTGGACGACGCGCACCGCACGATTGGGCAGGAAATTGCCGATCCTTGCGAATTCACGGGCGCCCGGCACCTCGACGCGCTCCGGCTCGCGGACTACAAGTTGAAGAGCCTGCGTCAGCACTTCGTCGCCAGCCGGCGGCTGCTGACGGACCTCCGCACGCTGCGCCGCTATCTGCTCGACGAGCGGATGGAAGAACGCAGCCTCGGCCCTCTGGCGCCCAGCCAGCCGGCGCACTCGGAGGCCCTTCGGGCCGCTGCGCGATAAACGGCGCCGCCCTGCCTTCATCGCCGCTGCGCGGGACACCAACTGAGGTAGTCTGTAAGCTCATGCCTTTCGAATCCAAAACCTCTGCGATCCTGGCGGCGCTCGTACTGGTGGCCGCGCCCAGCTTTTCTACCCGTTCAGACGCCCAGCAGCCAGCGGCGCAACCACCCTCGTCTGAAGACGTCGTCTTCGTCGGGGCCGGCGATATCGCCAACTGCGAGCTCCTGACCGGCGCGACTGCCACGGCCAAGTTGCTCGACGGCATCGAGGGGGCGGTCTTCACGCTGGGCGATCACGCGTACCTGCGCGGAACTGATACGGAATTCAAACGTTGCTACGACTCGACATGGGGGCGCCACAAGGCGCGAACGCACCCGACACCGGGCAATCACGACTATCTGACTGCACACGGACGGCCGTACTTCGAATACTTCGGCGAGAACGCCGGCCCTGGCGAACGCGGCTACTACAGCTTCGACCTCGGCGCCTGGCACATCATCTCGCTCAACAGCTCGGTCGTCCCCGCACTGCCGGCCCAGTCGAAGTGGCTGCGCGACGATCTCGCGGCGCATCCAGTCGACTGCGTACTCGCTTACTGGCATGCGCCGATCTTCAGCTCCGGCCCGCATGCCCCGGACAGCACGATGAAAGACACCTGGTCCATTCTCTACAAGGCGGGCGTGGACATCGTGCTGAACGGACACGACCACATCTACGAGCGGTTCGCGCCGCAGGACGACAAGGGCAAGGCCGATCCGGAACACGGCATCCGCCAGTTCATCGTCGGCGTCGGCGGGGGCGGGGTCTACAAGTTCGGGAAGACCGCGGCCAACAGCGAAGTCCGCGACAACTCGACGTATGGCGTGTTGAAGCTGACGCTGGGCCCTGGCCGCTATGCGTGGCAGTTCGTGGCGATGCCCGGCTCACGGTTCACGGACACCGGCACCGGCTCGTGTGTGGCGCCGAAATCGAAATAACGTCGACTATTTTCCTGAGAAGAGCCAGCCGTCGGTCCACCAGC
>Ga0207641_10001079_pt1 | contig 27452 bp, 22 predicted proteins | sample KBSSwiS62_FD_184306 | JGI IMG/M metagenome (GOLD analysis project Ga0207641, IMG submission 184306) | Switchgrass rhizosphere microbial communities from Kellogg Biological Station, Michigan, USA - KBS Switchgrass S6-2 (SPAdes) (version 2) | ecosystem: Host-associated > Plants > Roots >... | reverse complement strand
TGGCGTTGGGCGGGCCGGTCGCCTTCGTGAACACGCTGAGCTTATGGGTCAGCGATATGTTGACCGCGGCGGCTTCCTGGTTGAAGAACCTGTAAGTGTCCGATTGGAAGGGCTTCCTATGACCGAGGCACTGACGCTCTCCGATGTCTTAGCCCGTGGTGTGGCGGTCCAATGGCATGAAGCTGTGGCCGTCGTCCGCGCGGTCGCCGCAGCGTCGATGGGCAGCCCAGAAGACACACAACATCTACCAGAGCTGCATCAGATCCGAGTCCAACCGACCGGCCACGTCACTGTGACCGGCGGGACCGTCGTCCAGGAGCCCGTCCGACGCCTCGGTCAATTACTGCAGGCGACACTTGGACATTCGGAGCCGCCGGTTCAACTGAGGCTGCTGATCTCTCAGGCGACGGCTCCAATCCCCACCTATGTGTCGATGCGTGAAATCGACGAAGCGCTGGGGTACTTCGAGCGTCCCGGTCGCGACGCGGTGCTTCGCGACCTGCATACGCGCGCGTGGCAAGCGGCCGCCGTGTCCGCAGTCGAGACCATGCCGACGCTCGATACCATCGCACCGTTGCCACTGCCTGACACCCCGAAAACCAACCGGATCAAGCCCGGGGCGAAGTCGACCGTGGGAGCTGTTCGCCTGGTCGGCATTGCAGTGGTACTCGTAGTCTTGTGCGCTGCCGGCGCACAGTACCTGAGAGTTGCCGGAAGGATGCCCGCGGCCACCCGCAGCGTCTCGACAATGGCGTCACGTGGCCTCCGTGTGTTCGGCGATACCGCCATGAACGGCCTCTCCTGGCTGACCGAACGCGTCGGTCTTGGGCGCATGGTTTCTGGAGAGACTCCGGCGGTCGAACCTCCTCAATCGGGTGCGACGACACTGACACATCGGGCGAGAGCCGAGAGAACGTGGCCGGTCTCTTCGGGGACGGCGAGTGCGGAGACCGCGCGATCGTCATCGCCGTCTGGACCGGGGTCCACGGCGGCGACAACAAACGTTGCGGCAAACCACTCGGGAATCGAGGCGCCGACTGACAGCCTATCCGCGCGAATGGCGCCGCTCGCGGCATTCGATCTCGAGCCCGTGGTCGGTCCAGCATCCCGCTCGGAGGCTGTTACCGAGGCACAGGCGCTGTCGAACCACCTGTCGGGCGCGCAGGACGCGGGGGGAGACGATCCGGCGATCTATTCTCCACGATCGAAGGGCGTGTCTTCGCCCATCGCTGTGCGACCGCAGCTTCCGCGAGAATTGCCGCCGGACGTCAATCGAACCGAGCTGCGTCTCATTGAGCTGGTCATCTCCCCACTCGGCACGGTGGAATCGGTCAAGCTCATTGGCGATCCCCGCAACGTGCACGACTCGATGTTGTTGAGCGCCGCCAAGGCGTGGGTGTTCCGGCCCGCCGTGAAAGATGGCGTGCCGGTGAGGTACAGAAAAATCGTCTCCGTCGCTCCGCGCAGCTAATCGCGATCATGCAGGACTGCGCGGTTGCCATCCCGTCGGTTGCACGCAGCGAATCGGGCGCCGACGTACGACGCCGCGCCGTCGGTGTGGCGATGGCGCTGTTTTCGGTGACGATTTTCCTCGGGTCGAGCCTCTTGTTCCTGGTCCAGCCGATGTTCGCCAAGGTCGCCTTGCCATGGCTGGGCGGAAGCCCATCGGTGTGGAATACGTGCATTCTGTTCTTCCAGACGACGCTCCTGCTTGGTTATCTGTATGCTCACCTCTCGACGCGCTGGCTAGGTGTCCGCCGGCAGATCTACTGCCACGTGGTGCTTGTGCTCGCGCCGCTCATCGTTCTGCCTCTGACCGCCGGCGGCGGCCCGCCACCCGCATCCGCCAATCCGGTCTGGTGGCTGCTGGGCACGATGACGGTGAGGGTAGGATTGCCGTTCTTCGTCGTGTCGACGAGCGCGCCCCTTTTACAACGCTGGTTCGCCACGCTGCCAGTACCCTCGGCGCGCGATCCGTACTTTCTGTACTCGGCGAGCAATCTGGGCAGCATGATCGCGTTGCTCGGTTATCCGTTGGTGCTCGAGCCGATGGTCGGCACGAAACAGCAGATGTGGTTGTGGTCGGGCGGCTATCTTTTCCTGATCGCGCTGACGGCAGCGTGCGCGATGTTCGTGCGCGCGTTCGGAGGAGCGTTTCGTCCCGACACGGCCTTCGACGACGTCGTGACTTTCGAGGCTGCCTCCGGCCGCAAGCCAATCCAGTGGATGGTTCTTTCATTCGTTCCGTCGAGCCTGCTGCTGGGGGTCACCACGCACATCTCGACCGATATCGCGGCCGTGCCGCTGCTGTGGGTGCTGCCTCTAGCCCTCTATCTCGCGACCTTCGTGCTGACGTTTGCGAGCAGGGAAATCATTCCGCACCGCTGGCTGGTTCGTGCATTGCCAGCGCTGATCCTTTGCTGCCTTCTGACCATCCTGCTGAACGGCCGGATGTCATGGCTGATTCCGCTGCACGTGATCACCTTCTTCGCCTCCGCAATGGTCTGTCATCGGGAGTTGGCTCACCGCAGGCCGCCTGCACAACGGCTGACGGAGTTCTATCTCTGGATGTCGTTCGGTGGAATGCTCGGTGGTGTGTTCAACAGCCTGCTGGCACCCCAACTCTTTTCAGGAATCCTTGAATATCCCTTGCTGCTAGCGCTGGCCGCACTGTTGAGGCCCTCGCCGGAGTACCGTCAATCGCGGATCGATTCATGGGGCGTTCTGGTCGTCCTCCCTGGTCTCGTGCTGCTGTTTTCTCTCGCGTTGTTCGGTATCGGCGCGCTCCCGGCTGCCGTGGGGCTTCGGTCGTTCCTATTGGCGTTAGCGATTGTCCTGGCCATCGCCTACATGTGTGCCAACCGCCCCGAGGCGTTCGGCGCGATCGCGCTGCTCTTTGTGGCCGTGATCGCGTTCGGCCGGCCGTCCACCGCTGGAACTATCCTGCTTGCCGCGCGCAGCTTCTTCGGCGTCCATCGAGTCGTCGATGCTCCGGATCACACGTATCATCTGCTGCAGCATGGAAGCACGACACACGGTCGTCAGCAGATCTCGGCGGGCGACCGCTGTGATCCGACCGGGTACTACCATCCGTCGAGTCCGATCGGTCAGCTGATCGCCGCGCAGACCGGCCGCCTGCAGAACGTCGCCGTGGTCGGTCTCGGCAGCGGTGCGATGGCCTGCTACGCGGAATCCGATCGCCCGTGGACATTCTACGAAATCGATCCGCTCGTCGAGCAGATCGCCCGAAATCCCCGTTACTTTACCTTTCTGCAGAACAGCCCTGGACGAGTGAACATCGTCTTGGGCGACGCGCGCGTCAGCCTGCAGCGTGCGGCCGACCAAGCCTACGATCTCATCGTCCTCGATGCCTTCAGCTCCGATGCGATTCCGATGCACCTGTTGACGCGCGAGGCTATCCACCTCTACTTCTCGCGGCTTCGTTCCGAAGGGTTCGTCGCTGTTCACATCTCGAACCGGTACCTGAAGCTCGAGCCGGTCCTTGCCGCGTTGGCGGAGCGCGACGGGCTGTTCGCCCTGGCAAGTCTCGACGATCGCCTCTCGGCGATGGAGACGAATGTCGGTAAGTTTCCGTCGCATTGGGTCGTCATGGCTCGCACCGCGCAGCCGTTGGCCAAGCTCGTCGGCCACCCAGGTTGGCGCGCTCCCGATTACAAGCCGAGGGTCCGTGTATGGACCGATGACTACTCGAACATTCTGCAGGCGTTCGTCCAGTGACCTGCGGCGTTGGGAACGTACGGTCTCGTTGACACGCTCGTGGGCCCTTTGACGTTTCCCTCTCGGTCTGACGTTCGCACACATGCCGCCGCGTTGTGCATGTGTCTTGCGGTGTTCTATGCCATCAATCTGAGCACCCCAGGTCTGCGGGATCGAAGCGGTCAACTCAAGGGAACCGACTTCATTCATTTCTACGTGCTGGGATCGCTGGCCCTCGATGGACAGGCGGCGGCGCTCTACGATTACAGAGCGCAAGCGGCCCATTCCGTTGCGCGGGTGCCCGAATCGACCGGCGTGTACTACCTGCCGATTTATGGACCGCAGATGTCGCTGCTGTTCGCGCCTCTGGCCCGGCTCCCCTACGCCTGGGCGCTGCTGGTGTGGTCGCTCATCACGGCGTCCATCTACGGGTTGTGCTGCGCCGCCTTCTGGAGAACATGCGCAGCGCTTCGCGCCGATCGCTCCACGGTGGTCATCCTGGCGGCGGGTTCGCCGGCATTCTTCAACCTCCTGGCGCATGGCCAGAACTCGGCGATTGCGCTGGCCTGCTTCACCGCGGCGTTTTTTGCGCTCAGGCACGAGAAGCGTTTCCTGGCTGGACTGGCGATCGGAACGCTGATCTATAAACCGCCGCTCGGACTGGCTGCCGCATGTGTGTTCGGACTGACACTCGAATGGCGGATCGTGGCCGGCGCGATCGCAGGCGCGGCGGCACAATTGGGTGCGGCATGGCGATACTATGGGCAAGACGTCATGGAGGCCTACTGGCATTCCGTCCGCGACGTCGGCGATATCAGACCTCTGCTCGACGTCAAGCCATACCAGATGCACTCGTTGCTCTCGTTCTGGACGTCTCTCCTTCCGTGGCCGCATCTCGCCGTCGGTCTCTACGTCGTGAGCGCAGCCGCGACGGTTGTCGTCGCTTGTGTGATGTGGCGGGCGCGCGCGCCCCTTTCGCTGCGTTATGCCGTGCTCCTTCTGGCGACAGCGCTCGTGAGCCCGCACCTGAACGTCTATGACCTGGTGATTGTCTCGCCCGGACTGCTCATGATCGGAGACTGGGCACTGGCGCGCCAAGACCATCCCTGGTCGACACTGACTCGGATGCTTCTGTACTGTGCGTACGCATTACCCCTCTTCGGCGCACTGACGCAGTTCACGCACGTCCAGCTGTCCGTCGTCGCCATGAGCGGATTGAGCGTCGTCGTCGCCGCAGCGACGCTGCGCCAGAGGAACGTGCGGCTTCCAGTGCCGGCAACGAACAGATGCCCGATCGGCGCGCCGGTCTATTGATGGCGGTCGAAGCAGGCGCGACGGACCGGCGCCTGGAGTCGCTGTCGCGCGTCCTGACCAGCGGACCGTGGATCGTCGTTGCGCTGATTGTCTTGCCCACTATGGTCAGGACGGTCGCCGATCCCGATTTGTGGGGCCATACGCGGTTTGGGCTCGACATGCTGGCGACGCACACGCTGCCGAGCGGCGACCCGTACTCCTTCACACAGGACATTCCCTGGATCAATCACGAGTGGCTCAGTGAACTCGTGATGGGCGGTGCGTATCGTGCCGCCGGTCCGATCGGTCTGGTCGTCCTCAAGGCTGCGCTCGTGGCCACGTTCTTCGCGCTCATGGCCGGCGCCTACGCGAGCGCTTCTCCGCTCGTCACCGGACCGGCTCTCTTTCTCGTGGCGTGGGGCACTGCGTACGTGACCAGCACGTTGCGCCCCCAGCTGTGGACGCTGATCGGTGTGGCGCTGATCTGTCGTCTGTTGATGACCGCGCCTCGCCCGTGGTGGCTGCTTGCGCTGCCGACGCTGTTCGTGGTGTGGGTGAACATGCACGGCGGCTGGATCGTGGGCGCTGGTCTGCTCGTCGTGTGGACCGGCGTCCAGATCTGTCGGCGCGGTGCGCCACGCGGGCTGATTGCGAGCGTTGCCGTCCTGAGCGCGTTGGCCACGCTGGTCAATCCGTACGGCTGGCAGATGTGGGCGTTTCTGGCCACGACAGTGCGGATGTCGAGGGACATCGCGGAGTGGCGGCCGCTCCTGACCCTTCCGGTACTCGATTGGATGCCCTGGTTGTTGGTCGTGATCGGCGTGAGCGTGTGTGCGTTCTCGAAGCCCCGCCCGCCGATCGAGCGGATCGCGATGACGGCTATGCTGGCGTACGCGGCACTCCGCGTGGCGCGCACGGCGCCGCTGTGCGTCGTGGCCGCCGTCCTATTGATGCGCCCCACCGTGGTCGCATCGAAGTTCAACGTTCCACTGACGTTCGATCTGCCTTCCCGGTCGGCACTGCGCGGATTGGCGGTGGCACTTCTGGCCGTGGCGGTGATTTCAGGGGCCGTCATGACGCGGCTGGCGCGCTGCATTCCGATCGCCGGCGATTGGAGCCCCGATCTGGTGGCAGGGCATGCGCTCATTGGCGCACAGGTCCGCGGCAAGATGGTGACATGGTTCGATTGGGGCGAATACACGTTGTGGCATCTCGGTCGCGGCCTGCGTGTCTCGATGGATGGCCGGCGGGAGACCATCTACAGCGACACGGTGCTCGAGCGGCATTTTGCGCTCTACGAAGGTACGCCCGAAGGTTTGGCGTATCTTCAGCGGCTCGACGCGGATTACGTCTGGCTGCCGGCATCGAAGACACGAACCCGGGATTGGCTCGCCGCGCACGGTTACCGTGTGGACGTGAGCACTCCGCAGTCGTTCGTCGCGGTTCGTGCCGATCGTCCGAGCATCTCCCCGCACGATGGTCCAGTGAGCGCCTGTTTCCCCGGCAGTTGACGATCGGATGGCTCAGGTACGTTTCAGACGGAAGGTCTTCAAGTGGTCGGGCACGTCGAACATCGTCGCATAGCGGGAGACGGGCTCGCCCCGCTGCTGAATACGCCCGACATCAAGGTTTCCCAGGAACTTTCCAGCCGTTGCGAGATACGGCAATTTGGCCGGGTCGAGGCCGATGATCCTCGCGCAGGTGGCATCCACCGACACGACATCCGCCCCCATGGCGATGAAGCCGACATGGCGCGGATTGCCCATGATGGGGCCGTCGCCTTCCATCGCCGTCACCGCATCGACGATCGCAAGATTCGGTCCGATCGTTGCGTTGAGGTCGAGAATTGAGTTCTCAATCCCTTTCATGTGAAGGATGTTCTTGGGCCATCCATAGACGGCGCCGGGCACGGTCCCGAAGAGATTCTTCATGGACGCCGTCATGCCCGCCCAATGATGGGTCTTGAGCTTCGGCATCGTCACGATGAAGTCCGCCTGGAGCAACTCCGAAGACAGCGCAATGGTCTCGAGCCCGGTGAACCGGCTGCGCAGCGGGACATACCGGACGTCGTCATGATTGAGATCGACGAAGCGGATTCGATTCTCTCTCAAGTGATCATAGAGTCCGGTCTGCGTCACCAGGTATTCGATGTCGCGGCGGTGGCCTGGCCCTTCACCGACGACCACATCTGCCGCACCTGCAGAGCGGAGCGCCAGTGCCGCTCCGGCGACGACGAGCGGGTGCGTGTTGATCGCGGTGTTGCTCTCGTACTCCACCATGTTGGGTTTCAGCAGCACGTGCCGGCCGCGAACGTCGATGCCAAGTTCACGCAATCCGCGACCGATGATCTCCGCGAAATCAGCCGCGTAATCGTCAGCGGGAAAGAGGCCGACCGCCGACATCGAAGGTCTGTGAAACAGCGCCGGGTCGTATGGAGGGCGACCGCATGCGGCTGCCACAAACGGCACGGCCATCGCGCCGAGAAAATCGCGGCGCGCCAGGACGCATCGTCCGCCGTCAGAGTGTGAACGCGGCATACGTCTGTTCTGAACTGAGGGCATAAGCGGCCAACGCGACCGCCGCATGGTTCTGGAGCGCCATCGTGACGGGCAGCTGCTCGATGAGGGCTGACCGAACGGCGTTGTCGCGGCGCCCATACGTGCGAAGCGCCAGCAGGGCAAGCGCCAGCGCAGTCCCGGATCGCTCCGAGGTCGCGTGCTCCTCGAGGTAATCCAGGCTGCGCTCGACCACAGGATGGTCGCGCCGGTGTTGCAACGCGAGCAGGGCAATCGCGGTGGTCGGTACGTACGGCCGCAGATCCTTCCCCAACACGTCGGCATTGCCGTAGTTCCAGCCGCCTGCCCGGCAACTCCGGTTGATGAGTAACCGCTCGGCCTCGTCCAGGCGGGCCGGGTCCACGCCGCGGTTCGTCGGCACCCATTTCTTCAAAGACAAGAGGCACCACGCAGTGGGTTCGACCCAGCTGAACGTCTGAGGAATCCAGGACCATGCCTGCAGCGTGTTGTCCTGGCTTCCGGTTGTGGAGCGTTCCAGGCGCACGCCCTTGACGCGTTGCAGCGCGCCAACGAGCGACGCAGTCCCAGCCACGTGCTCAATGCCGCATGCGCGCATCGCCAGCAACGCCACGCCGTGAAACCCGTAATTCGGCCCGCCGCCCGCGCGCTCGAGAAGGAGACCATCCGTCGATGGCCATTGGTGAAGGGCAGCCGCGGCCGCTGCGCCGTTGGCGGTTCCGGCAAGCGCCAGCGCCGCGAAAGCCGTCGGCTCCAGGCGACTCGCCTTGCCGGGAAAGTATCCCCAGCCCCCATCTGCGTTTTGGCCCCGTCGCAGCGATTCCGCGAGGTGGTGTATGTCGGTGGTCATTATTGCGAGTGCCGGAGGGCGGAGCGATTCCTGATCACAGAGCAACGAGGGTGCCCGGATTTCTGCACGATTCGGCACGGCGGCGCTCGATTACTTCTGGCCAGGGCAAGATTTCCCGACAAAACGGCCAGACTCTTCTGAGTTTGGCCAGCCGCGACGTGCAGGCAGCGGGCGAAGCCTAGATTCCGCTGGTCTTTCAGCATGATCGTGAGTGCGCTCGGCGGGCAGATCCTCTGGGTCGTGCTGCCATACGTCCAGCTCTCTGATCCAAACGCCTGGTTCTGTGCAGCTCTGGCAATCCAGCCGATGTATGTAGCGGTAAGTGGTGTGGTCGCCGTGTCGTGGGCGTTGCGCCCTTTCCTAATGGAATTGCTGGGGCGGCACGCCTCTCGGCATCACTCAGACTTGGACGCGCCGGTGCTCTACTGCAGCTTCTTTCTTCTCTCAGGCAACCTGGTCTTCGCTGCGAGTGCGTTTGCGTCCCTCGTGGCGTTTCTCGCTGGCCGAATCAACTGGAGCGCCCTGCCAGTTTCCATGGGCGTCCAGCAGCAGATTCTTGCGTGTCCTATAGAGTCCTAATTTGGCATCTAGTTCTATTTTTGAGAAATCTATTCAACTGATTGTCATGTAAGTGTTTATCGTCAATTAAAGTCAACTTATTGTAACGAAATGGGACAACCAGCTGGGCGGTTACACTGTTGTATGTTTGTAAGTATTTGATATTAAAGAGTTTACTGATTTCTAGTTGGGCCGAGAATTTGCGGATGGTCCAGTCGGCGCGTCACCGCCATCACGGTGTGTGCGACGGCCAAGGAGCATCCCGATCATGTCCGCCGGTCCGACATCACATCCGAAACATCTGACGGCCGACCAGGCCGTTCCAAACCTCGTCGTCGCCAACGCGCAAATGCGTGAGCTGCTGAACTACGCCGAACGAGCCGCGGCGAGCGCTGCCAAGGTCTTGATTACTGGCGAGAGCGGCACGGGGAAAGATCTGATCGCGCGATACATCCACGCGAAATCCACGCGCGAGCGCGCCGAATACGTCGCCGTCAATTGCGCCGGCGTCACCGAGTCGTTGCTCGAATCCGAGTTGTTCGGACACGTCAAAGGGAGCTTCACCGGCGCGTACCGCGACAAACTCGGCACGTTGCAGCGTGCGCACCGCGGCACACTGTTCCTGGACGAAGTCGGCGAGATGAGCCTGCGGATGCAGGCGTTGTTACTGCGGTTTCTGGAGAACGGTGAAATCCAGGCGGTTGGCGCGGATAGCAGCAGAGCGACTGTGGATGTGCGCGTCATCGCCGCGACCAATCGCAATCTGCCGGAGATGGTTAGCACCGGACTCTTTCGTGAAGATCTGTTGTACCGCCTGCGCGTCATCCATCTTCACGTGCCGCCGCTGCGCGACCGCAAGGACGAGATCCGGCCGCTCGCGGCAGCGTTCATCAATCGATTCGGCAGGGACGTGGTCTTCAGCGACGAAGTGTGGAAGGCGCTCGATGACTACCGATGGCCCGGAAACGTCCGAGAACTGCAAAACGTGATCGAGCAGCTGGTTTCCATGGCTCATCCAGGGATTCCGGTGCCGCTCTCGCAGGTGCCCCCGTCCGTACGAGTGTCGGCGCCTGCGGTGCTGCCCGGCCGGGAGCGCCGGCGCCAGGTCGCTGATGACCTCTACCGGGCGCTTGTGAGCGGCGATTACTCCTTCTGGATACACGTCCACCCGCTGTTTCTGAGCAGAGACATCACGCGGCATGACATCCGGGAGCTGGTGCGACGTGGACTGAGTACGACACGCGGGAGCTATCGAGGTCTTCTGGAGCTCTTCAGGATTCCGACCGAGGACTACAAGCGCTTCATGAACTTCCTGGCGACACACGACTCACGTCCAGATTTCCGCGAGTTCCGGAGTCCGAGCGCTGAAATCTCTCACGCGCCCCGCATCGTGCGGGCGCCGCTGCCGCCACTTGAGCGTCCGGATGCAGAAGCTGGCGAAATGGACGCCAACAAGGCCGCATCCTGAGTCGAGACGCCCGGATCCTGCCGATTGCGTGACACGTCCGACGCGTCGCGATGCGGCATGTGCAGATTCAGATCTCAGCCTTGTCCTCGTCGAGTGGCGGGTCCCCGTCCGCGTCGGTTGGCGGATCGGTCGTCACGTCGGTCAGCTCGTCGCCTGTGACGGGAAAGCTCGCGGACTCCTGCTCGGCCTCGACGTGAACCTCGGACTCGAGATCGTCGTCGTGTTCAGCCATGGCTCACGTGTCAAAGCGTGCATTCCACATGCCGACCACGAGCGCTGAAGACCGCCATTGCGATTGCAATATCGGCATCGACCGAGTCGCAAGAACGTCAGTTTTCGCGTTCTTTGGCTCAATTTGCGTGGCATAGGGCTTGCCCGCCACCCTTTTGTCATTACTGACATCATGGCTACGACAACTTCGAATAGTCCGCTTCGCAAGCAGGCCGGTGCCGCGATTGATAGTGTTGCCGCGGACATTCAGAACGCGGCCCGTCAGGAGCTCGATTCGCTGCGCAATACGGTGAACGTGCGCCTTGCCGCGCTGGAACGCGCGCTCGGCCGCGAGGGGAACGACCCAGCCTTCGAGGCCATCGTCGAAAAGCTGTGCGATGTCGCCGCCGAGCAGACCGATGCCGCGTGCAAGTGGACGCGCGGGCAACTCGAGGACGCGTCCGCCAAGCAGCTGACGGCGGTTCGCGCGCGCGCCAAGGCGGATCTCGATCGCGTCCAGGCGGATCTCGACGCCGCGACAGCGCTGATGGAGGAGACACGGGCCGATTTCGAGCAGCGTCTGGCGAAAGCCGACGCGGCGGCGGTTGACGCGGCTCGCACCCTGGCGGAATTCAAGGCGCAGACAGAAGGGACGCTGCGCAAAGGCGAGCAGCGGTTGGCCCAGTCCGAAGCGGCACGGCTCGAGGCGGTTCAGACGTTGGCGGAAACCGAGCGCGTCGCCGGCGCGGCACGGCGGGAGGCTGACGCCGCCGCGGCCAGCCTCGCGGACGCGCGTACGCAGATCGCGTCGCTCGAAGGCGTCCGGTCGGATTTGATGCTCGCGCGCGAAATCGCGGAAACGCATCTCGAAGGCGAAGCCCACCACCGCAACGTCATCGCCGCCGAGCTCGAGGCCGCGCGCGCGAAAGCGCTGCAGGCCAAGGCAGACGCCGACGCGGTCCGGCTCCAGCTGCAGCGCGCCACCGCGCGAATCAGCGTTCTCGAGGCGGGGCAGCGATCCGGCGCCGATGAATCCGTGACGACAACCGGCGATCCGGCCGCGGCGATCGGCCGTGTGCGCTCGGCCCTGCAGCGCTTGAGCGGCGCGGCGACCGGACGCGCCATGCTCGATGCCGCGCTCGAATCGCTCGCCGAGAATTTTTCACGTGCCGCGCTGTGCGTGGTCACGCCGCAAGGCTTCACCGTCTCGGGCAGCCGCGGCTTTGACACGCCGCTCGAGAGCCGCCGGGCCGTGATTCCGTTGACCGACGATGCGCTGCTGCGGCGCGGGTTGGACGAATGGAAGCCGGCGACCATACAGGACACGGATGGCGACGGGCTGGTGGGTTTGACAGGCCATCCGATCGCGTACGCGATCGCGCTGCCGATTATGCCGCAGGACAAGGGCGCGATCATGTTGTACGCGGAGAACCCGCCCGAGTCGCGCGAGGACGTGAGTGTGGCGGAAGCGATCGCCGGGATCATCATCGACCATCTCGGCCAGCGTCTGCGCCCGCGGAAAACCGGGGCGGCGGCCGAACCGCCGCCCTATCTCCGCGTCCGGCAGGCGCGTCGCGTGAAGATTCAGGACGGCGCCAACGTCGCGGTTGACGGCGCCCACAGCACGCTCGTCGATCTGTCCACTCACGGCGCGCAGGTGCTGTCGCCGCGAGCCATCCGGCCCAATTGCTCGGTGCGTCTGCAGCTGCCGAGCAATTCGGGCGCGCTGTCGTGCGAAGCGCGCGTGGTCTGGGTCGTCGTGGAGCAGGGCCAGGATCCCCAGAACGCGCTGTATCGCGCCGGCGTGCAGTTCACCGATGTCGACATGCCGGAACTCGAAGCGTTTTTCGCGCAGCACGGCCTCGCCGAGCCGTCGATTCGGCACTAGCAGGTTGCTGAAACAGCCAGCAATCTGACCTTAGAAATGAGAACTCAGAACTAAGAACTTCTGATCCTGGCCTGAACTCGCTGAAGTCTAGGTTCTAGATTCTATGTGTAAGTTCTAAGTTCAGGCTGCGTTTTTCAGCAGTCTGCTAGGAGCGGGCTCAGTTGAACTGCGTGCCCGCGGTCGTTCCAGCCGTGATCCGTCGAACTGCCCGCTCGGCGTTCCGCGCCACCTCGCCGTGCGTATCGCGCTTCAGCTCCTGAAGCGCCGGCAGCGCTGACTCGTCCTTCATCAGACCCAGGACATCCGCCAGTTCCGCGCGCACGACGGCACTTTTCGACGACGCGCCAAACAACGCCGGCCGCACCGCCGACGGCGTTTCGAGCAGGTATTCCCTCGCGAGATCCTTGGTCATCGATCGACCGAGCGAGCGAACGAGCTCGTCGAGGTATTCCTCTCGTCCCATCCGCAGCAGGCCGAATGCCTGTGCCGTCTGGACCCGCACGTTCTTCTCGACCAGCCGGTCGGCGGACATCACCGTCTCGAGCGACTTGTCCGCGAGCCGCGCCAGCCCCTCGTTCGCGTAGAGGCGGATGATGGCGTCTTTGTCCGTTTTCAATCCGAGGAACATCGGCTGCGACGTGCGGTCGGCGATGTCGGCGAGCGCGGACAGCGCCAGCGGGCGGGCGTGATCGCTGGCCTTCGCCTGTTCGAACACGCGGGTCAGTTCGGGCACCGCCGGCCGGTATTTGAGCTTCCCGAGCGTGGTGATCAGCTCGAAGCGCACCTTCTCGGCGTTGAGATCCAGCATCGGGATGAGACGCTCACCGACCGACGGGTTGCCGATTTTTCTGAGCGCGCGAACAGCCTCGAATCGAACCTCGGGGTCGCGGTCCTGAGCGGCGGCGAGAACCAGTTCAGGGATCGCCCCTTCCTGTCGCAGGATGCCGAGGCCTCGTCCGGTGAGTCGGCGAATCCCATCTTCCGTGTCGCTCAGTCTCGCGCGCAGCGCCGTGATGACAGACGGATCCACGGGGACGTCTGGCTCGACGACCGTGTCCGAGTATTCGTCCGACCAGGCGATCAGGCTCCCCAGCTTGGCGAGGGCCGCCGTGGGTCCGGTCGCGCGCGGCAGATGAAGGTTCACGAGCGCGCGGACCGACCGCTCACGAATATCGGCCTCGGGGTCGGCGGAGAGCTGAACGAGGCCTGGCAGAACGCGGATGTCGTTCATCGCCTCGAGGGTCAGTTCCAGCTCGCGCCGGACTGATGCGTCGGGATCCCCGGTGAGTGGCAAGAGCGCCGGTATCGCCGGGAGGAACTTGGCAATGCCCAGATCGCGCGTGGCCGACTGACGCCTTGGCGCATCGGGGTTTTTCAGGTCGTAGATCAAGCTGTCGGTGGTTGACTGGCGGATTTGCGCCGCAAGCGAGTGACCGCCCGACGTGACGAGCGCGAATGCCGCGAGCAGCGTCGCCGACATCCGCCCAGTTCGTGATGGGAAACGCATATGCTTCTCCCTGAAATTGAGTTGCACCGGATCGAATTACCAGTGCCACGCTCTGGGAGCGCATGGCGGAGCATCGCGATGCCGTCGTTGAACGGGCACGCGACAGGCGGGAATTGCCGGGGAGTGTACCACGAGGCCTGCGCAAGTTTCGCCGAACCGAAGCAGTAGGACCCGAATACGGCACAGCTGGGCCGTTCAGTATGCAGATTTTGCCCGGGCGACCGGTGGCTAATTTGGCAGCCGGGGGTCAGACACCACTCTGACCCCACTCTGACACCTTTGGCGGAGGCGGATACGAATGAACACCCGAAGACAGTTCCTCATCACGGCGCCGTTGGGCGTCGTGGGCGCGGCGGTCGCTTGCCGCGACCAACCACCGGCCGCCGGTGCCCCCGCTCCTGCCCCGGCGACTCCGGGTGCGCCGCCCACCTTTGGTACGTCGCCGGCGTCGGGGCCGCCCGTCGCCACCTCCACGTTCGCCGAAGCCGAAAAACTCGCGCAGGTGACGATGACCGCTGGCGAGCGCGAGATGGCGGCGGCGAGCTGGGGCCGAACGATGGCGCCGCTTCTCGAGCGGAGGACCGGTCCGAAGAAGATCGCGCTGGAGCCTGACCTCGCACCTGCGACCCGCTGGAATCCGGTGTTGACGGCCGCGAGCCCGGGTCCGGCGCGCGATAGCTTCGTTCGCAGCAAGGGCGACGCCGTGGCGCTGCCCGCCAGCGATGCCGACATCGCGTTTGCGCCCGTCACCGTCCTGTCACGCTGGATCGAACGGAAGCAGATCTCGTCCGAGCGCCTGACGAACATCTACCTGCGCCGGATCGAGCAGTTCGAACCGAAGCTCCGTTCCGTCATTACGCTCACGAAGGACACCGCGCTCGCCCAGGCGAAGAAGGCCGACGCGGAAATCGCCGCTGGACGCTATCGCGGGCCGCTGCATGGCATCCCGTATGGCGTCAAGGATCTGCTCGACACCGCCGGCATCGCCACGACGTATGGTGCCGAGCCGTACCGGAACCGCGTGCCGGCTGCCGACGCCACGGTCGTCCGGCGCCTCAACGCCGCCGGCGCCGTCCTGGTCGCGAAACTGAGTCTGGGCGCGCTGGCGCTCAACGACATCTGGTTCGGCGGGCAGACGATGAACCCGTGGCTGCTCGAGGAAGGCGCGTCCGGTTCGAGCGCCGGTCCGGGCGCCGCGACCGCGGCCGCACTGGTCGGGTTCTCGATCGGCAGCGAAACCGGCGGCAGCATCGTCTCGCCGGCGATGCGGTGCGGCGTGACCGGGCTGCGGCCGACGTTTGGACGCGTGCCGCGCACCGGCGCGATGACGTTGTGCTGGTCGCTCGACAAGCTCGGCCCGATGACCCGCGGCGTCGAGGACGCGATGCTGGTGCTGCAGGCGATCACCGGGCCGGACCCGGGCGATGTGTCGAGCGTGCCCAGCCACCTCGAGTTCGATGCGACCGCGTCCGTCGCCGGCCTGCGCCTCGGCTACTTTCCGGCCTGGATGAAGGAAAACCCGGCGACCGACGTCGATCGCGCCGCGCTCGAAAAGGCGAAGACGCTGGGCATGGTCCCGGCGGAGGTAAGTCTGCCCGACTGGCCGTACGGCTCGCTGCAGCACGTGCTGTTCAGCGAGGCCGCGGCGTCGTTCGAAGAGCTCGCGCTCAACGGCGGTTTGACGACGATGAAGGCGCAGGTGCCGGACGCGTGGCCCAATCTGTTTCGCGAAGCGCGGTTTCTTTCAGCCGTGGACTTCGTGCAGGCGGATCGGTTACGGCGTCGTGTGGCGACGGAGATGGCGCGCGTCTTCTCGGACGTCGATCTGCTTCTCGTGCCGTCGATGCGCGCCGAGATGCTCACGATCTCGAACTTTACGGGCCATCCGTCGCTGACGCTGCGCGCCGGATTCGTCAATGTCTCGGAGGCGCGCAGCGACTGGGCGCCGGACCCGCGGAACCCGCTGCCGACCTTCACGCCGCCGCGCCGCGTGCCGCACGGCGTGACGTTGATCGGCCGGCTGTTCGACGAAGGCACCGTCGCGCGAGCCGGTCTCGCGCTGGAGCGAGCGTTCGGCGTCGCAGGAGAGCGGCCAGCCGGGTTCTAGCAGCGCCGCTTACGGATCTCCTGCGCCCGCGCCACACTACGGTCAGCCGCAGTCCGGAAAGGCGTGCCGCAGTCGGCTCATGCGCACGGGCTGCTCGCGAGCGGCATCGCGGCCGAGGAGAACGATGGATGGTCACGCTGGTCGGTTCAGTTGGCGACCATCCGGCGAGCGATGTACAGACGTGGACGAAGTTCGCGGGGACTTCCAACGCCCGTGATTCACGATCTGATCACATCCGCGCGCCCGTTGACCGACGTCGCGTGTCGAAGGGACACGGCCGCCCGGTTCGAGCCTGGTGAGTCGATACCTCGAGCGCGTGCACGCCGCCGCCTCCAACGATCCGGTCGTCTGCCGCAGATTCTTCGACGTGCTGAACCTGCTGGCCCCGCCCTCGTCGTTGATGACTCCTGCGGTCATGTTGCGCGTCCTTGCACGCTGTGCGCCGCAAGGCGCTGGTACGCCGTGGGGCGTGTTCACGCCGCCACAGCTGGCCTCCCGGGTCTGACGGGCGGCTCACGGCCGACTGGCGCACACGGCGCCATCGACGTGTGCGCCGGCACTATAATCGTTAGTTCCCAATGATCGGCGAGACGCTGTCCCACTATCGCGTTCTCGAGAAGCTTGGCAGCGGCGGCATGGGCGAGGTGTATCTCGCCGAGGATCTGGTCCTCGGGCGACGCGTCGCACTGAAACTGCTGCTTCCCGAGACGACGACCGACCGGCTCGCGGTCGAGCGCTTCTTCCGCGAAGCGCGCACCGCGTCGGCGCTGAATCATCCCAACATCTGCACCATCCACGAGATCGGCGAGCACCAGGGGCGTCCCTTCATCGTGCTCGAATTGCTCGAGGGCCGCACGCTCAAAGAAGAGATCGACGGCAAGCCGATGCCGTTGGGCAGGCTCCTGGATCTGGCCATTCAAATCGCCGACGCGCTGGACGCCGCGCATACGCGCGGCATCGTCCATCGCGATATCAAGCCGGCGAACATCTTCGTCAACAAGCGCGGCGAGGCGAAGGTGCTCGATTTTGGCCTGGCGAAGCTCGGGGCTCCACGCCGCGGGCTGGCGAGCGTGTCGGGGACGGCCACACTCGGTGCCGAGGAGCACGCCACCAGCAGAGGGACGACGGTTGGGACGATTGCTTACATGTCGCCGGAACAAGCCCGGGGCGAGGAGCTGGACGCGCGCAGCGATCTCTTCTCGTTTGGTGTCGTACTGTACGAGATGGCCACCGGCCGCACGGCGTTCCATGGCCAGACGACAGCGCTGATCTTCGACGAGATCCTGAACCGGATGCCGACGTCGCCGGCCCGCGTCAACCCGAACATCCCGCACGGGCTGGAACAGATCATCTTGAAGGCGCTCGACAAGGATCGGGAGCTGCGCTACGGCAGCGCCGCCGATCTCAGAGCCGATCTGAAACGACTCAAGCGCGAAACCGAATCGGCCAGCGCTCCGGCAGCCGCGTCTCCGTCGAAAGTGATCGAAACCCCGGCACCAGCCGAGCGGCGGATCGCGAAGCCGGCCGTCTGGATTGGCGCCGCGCTGGTCGTTGCGCTGGCGGCGGTCGCGTCGTACGTACTGCTGAAAGGACGCGGTGGGCAGGTCGATTCCATGGCGGTGCTGCCGTTTGTCAACGCCAGCGGCAATCCCGAGACCGAGTATCTGACCGACGGCATCACCGAAACGCTGATCAATAGCCTGTCGCAGCTGCAAGGCGTGCGCGTCACCGCGCGAAGCCTCGCGTTTCGCTACAAAGGCAAGGACGTCGATCCGCTGAAGGCGGGCAACGATCTCAAGGTGCGCACGGTCATGACTGGACGCGTGACTATGCGCGGGAACGTGCTGGTGGTTCAGTCGGAGCTGATCGACGTGACGAACGGATCTCAGCTCTGGGGCGGTCAGTACAATCGGCCGCTCGCCGACATCCTCGCGGTCCAGGACGAAATCTCGAATGAGATTTTCGAGAAGCTCCGCGTGCGGATCACCGGAGAAGAAAAGCGGCGGGCGACCAGACGCTATACCGACAACGCGGACGCCTATCAGCTCTATCTGAAGGGCCGCTTCTACTGGAATCAGGGGACCGTCGCCGGATTGAAGCAGTCGATCGAGTACCTGCAGCAGGCGATTACCACGGATCCGAAGTACGCGCTGGCGTACGCGGGCCTCGCCGACTCGTACCTGTCGCTGGGATCATTCTGGGTGGAAGCGATTTCCGAATCGAAGGCCGCTGCGTTGAAGGCGATCGAACTCGATCCGACGCTGGCCGAGGCGCACGTCGCGCTCGGTCACATCCGGTTGTGGCTCGACTGGGAATGGCAGACGGCGGAGCTCGAATTCAAGCAGGGCATCGCCCTGAACCCCAATTCGGCGCTCGCCCACGATCAGTACGCGATGTACCTGGCCGCGATGGGCCGGCTCGACGAGGCGGTGAGCGAGGCGCGGCGGGCGCAGACGCTCGATGCGCTGTCGCCCATCGTCAATACGGACCTTGGATGGTGCCTGCTATATGCGGGCCGGGGCAGCGAAGCCGTCGATCAGTTCCGCAAGACGCTGGAAATCGATCCGAAGTACGTGTCCGCGCGCTGGGGGCTCGGCGCGTCCTTCGCTCAACAGCGCGCGTTCAAGGACGCGGTTGCGGAGTTGAAGCAAGCGGTGACGCTGTCGGAAGGGAGCCCGCTCATTTCGGGTCACCTGGGCTACGTCTACGGGCTTGGCGGCATGCCGGCGGATGCGAAGAGTTCGCTCGCCGAGCTGAACACGCTGTCGGCCCGCCAGTACGTGCCGTCAACGGCGCTCGCGCTGGTGTACACCGGACTCGGCGACAAGGCGCAGGCGCTCGAGTGGCTCGGCCGCGCCGTCGACGAGCACGACTTTTCGCTGGTGTTCCTGGACGTCGCGCCCTGGTTCGAGAGCCTGCGCGCCGAACCGGAATATGAACCGCTGCGCCGCAGGCTGCAGCTTCCCGATCGCCCGACGGGCGCTCGCTGAAAACGCTCGCCGGCCTCGCGTCCGTAGGGGCTCGCGGCTTGGGGCTAGATGACAGCTAGCCCCCAGCCCCTAGCCCCGACAGGTATCAGTGCAGTGTGTACCCCTTGTCCCCCGGCATCCGACCATCGATCTTCACCACGCGCATGCCTCGTCCAACCTGCGCGGCGTCGATGAACGTAATGGCGCCCGCCATCCGATTGACGAGATCGGCCGCCATCTCCGACGAATAGACGATCTTCGGCGCGACGGCCGTGTCGGCGCGGAACACTTTTGCGATCCAGTGCTGGCGGAACTGCGCTTCGGTCATCTCGCAGATGTTCTTCAGCACGACGTCCCGTTCGTACGCAACCGGCGCTCGCAGCAGCAGCGTCACCCGCAGGCTGCCCGGCCAGAATCCTCGATCCCCGAGCACGAGCCGCCGCAGGTCGGCGGTTGTCAGGCTGTCGACCGGGACGTCCGGGTGCACGACGACCGCGACGTCGTGGCTGGGCTGGGCGCCCAGCGTGATCGGCCACGCCAACACCAGCCAAAGCATCTGGCACACGATTCTGCGGTGAAGAGCTCCAACCATGACCATCAGAACGTGAACGCGATCTGAGAGAACCAGCCGTTCGTCCACGGTAGATTCTCGGCTCGCCGGCGGATGCGGCCCTCGGTCTTGATGCAGACGTACGTCGAGATGTCGTAACGTACGCCGAAGATCGATACGTCGAGGTTCGGCACATCGGCGAACACCACGTCGTTCGAGTCGATGTCGATGTGCTCGAACCTGTAGTAGGGCTTCCAGAGGCGGGCCGGCGCAGGCAGTCGATACGCCGCCTGCAGGTAGTACGCCAGACTGGATGTTGTTACCGATGTGCCGACCTGGGTGTGCCGGACGTCTGCGATTTCCGCGATGACCTCCGGATTCTCGTGCTGCCACACCGCGTGTCCCGCGACGATCCGTTCGTTGTAGTCGGGCCGTCCGATGGTAGTGATGCGATCGGAATATGCCGATGCGCCAACTTGCAGACCGAAGGCGCGGTCGGGCCTAGTGAACACATTGAGCAGCAGGGCGGGGACGTCGTTGTTGTCGCCGGCGTCGCCCGCGCGACTGATGACGCTGCCGCGTCCGTTGCCGATCCCAGCCTGATAATTGATGTTCCAGCCGCCGCTCGGTGCCACGCCTTCCACGAGCGCGCCGACGAAATGGACAGGAATGAATCGTCCGCCGAACTGCACCATCTCGGGCCGGCTGATCGATGTCTGCAGCCACTGGCCGTGGTGAAACGCGGTGTTCCACCAATTGATCGGCGTGTGATACCGCCCGAACGACACCTTCAGCGCGTCGCTCTGGTCGAATCGGATGATGGCGCGCTCGACCTCGGCGTTGAAGCCCGTCGCCGCCGGGCTGCCGGTCCCCGCATCGAGGCGCGGCGTGAACGTCACCTCGCCGAAGAACGCAATGCGCGGCGAGAGCGCCGAGACCATATGCAGCGTGAACTGGCCCTCGGTGAACCCGCGTGCGCCATCGTTGCGGTTCACCGCCGCGAAGTTGACGTCGCCGAATCCCGCGATGTGCAGCGATGGATATACGGGCAGTGCCTCGCGCGCGGCCTGGTCGTCGGGCGGCGTCGGATGCGCGGGCTGCTGGGCCACGGCTGGCAACGCCGATCCGAGCCACAGGATCGAGACGAGCGTGAAGCGGACGATGAAGCGCGTGTGCGAGTAGTCTGTCATTCGGCGGTGCCGCTCATTATAAGCGGGCGAGACGCCGAAGTATTTCTAGTAGCGCCAGGAGCTATCAGCTGTCGGCTATCGGCCCGGTCTTTGCGCCGAGAGCCGAGAGCTGAGAGCTGAGAGCCGAGAGCTGAAAGCAGAAAGCTAAAGCTGAAAGAGGCACGCCGCGATCGCGCTGCCGACTCCGACGTTGTCTTCGACGATCAAGATCCGTTTCATGACGCAGTCCTTCTCTCTCGCGTCCGTCTGCGGTTTACGATTCTTTCAGGGTGGCCTTCAGGGCGCCAAGGCCAGGGTGACGCGCGCTCGCCGAGCGCGCGGGTGTACGCGCGTGGTTGGTTGGAAGGGAGGACTGCGCGCCGGGTCGTTGCCGGGCGCGCAATCGCGCCTGGCTACGCCGTGCGCTGCTCGAAGGCCTGCAGCCGGCAGCGCACGTAGGCGTCGTGCTGCAGGCGCATCATCACCCCCGCTCGCATCAGCGCGCTGAGCACCTCGTCGCAGCGTTTGGGATCGAGGCCGCTGAGTTCGGCGGCGCGCGCCACGCTCACTTCATCGCCCGGCGACATAGCGAGCAGGAATTCCTGGAGTTTGTCGAGACCTGCATCGGTATTGACCGCTCGTCGCATGGCCGGGGCTCCTTGATCGATGACAGAGAACGGCAAGCGACGTGCCGCGAGCGATCCGGTTTTCTTTGATGTTTTTCGCATGGCGGACGTCCGTAACGGCGACACCCCGACACGCTGTGTGCAAAAACTACATGATACTGTCGCGCTGGCAGGTGCAGACGGCAGGATGTCTACGGGCGTCCCCGCCGCAGCGCCTGGCGGATGGCTTCGACGAGGACATCGGGGTCGCTCATCTCCTCCGTGACGACGACGACGGGGGCCAGCGATTGTTGCTCGAGGAGTGAGGCATCGCGCACTTTCGCGACAACGACTTCGGGCCGGAGCGCGGCCATTACTTCGAGCGCCTTCGACAGGGATTCGACCGGCGCGACGGCGAAATTCAGCTTTGCGAGAATCGTCTCGCAGGTCGTGCGGCTGCCTGGTTCTTCGTCCGCGACGACGACCAGGGGGGTGGCCCCGCGTCTGTCGGTCGGGCGGCGGCCGCCGCGCGAGCGGCCTCTGCGATCCGGGATTTGGCGCTTTTCGGCGTGGGTGCTCACGGCGTAGATACTACTTCAGCTGAGTTCGCGTCGGTGTGAGCCGAACACCGGCAGCACGCGTAGTATTCTCCCGGACAACGGCTGAGGAGGGGAGCGCGATGGACAGAGTCAACAACCAGAGAATGACCGTCGAGATCGAGGGCGACTTCGTCGTCTTTCTCATCGGGATGCGCTTGAACAAGCCGTGGAAGATCCACAAATGGTTGCCGGTGTTCGTGGCGATGCCGCGGATGCTGAAGGAACTGGCCGGCCGGCCCGAGTCCGGGTTTCTCGGCTGTCAGCAGTTTCTCGGCGTGATCGTGCAGTACTGGCGATCGTTCGAGCACCTCGAGCGTTATGCGCGCGATCGCGACGCGGCGCATTGGCCGGCGTGGGTGGCGTACAACAAGAAGGTCGGCGCCGCGTCGGGCGACGTCGGCATCTGGCACGAGACCTATCGCATCGGCGCGGGACAGTACGAAGCGATCTACGGGGCGATGCCGGCGTTCGGCCTGGGCAGGATTGGCCGGCTCGTGCCGGCGGCGGGCGCGCGGGAATCGGCCCGCGGGCGAATGGCGCCGACCGCCGTGTCGAACGCGTGACGAACCCGCCGCCGTACGACACGTGGATGGCGGCGGCGCTCGAGGAGGCCGCGCGGGCGCGAGACGCCGGGGAGGTGCCGATCGGGGCGGTGGTCGTGCTCGACGGGGCGATCGTGGGACGCGGGTTCAACCAGCCGATCACGTCGGGGGATCCGACGGCGCACGCCGAGATCGTCGCGATTCGGCAGGCGGCGCGCGACGTCGGCAACTACCGGCTGACCGGCGCGTTCCTGTGCGTGACGATCGAGCCGTGTCTGATGTGCGTCGGCGCGCTGGTGCACGCGCGGATCGGCACGCTGGTTTACGGCGCCGCGGAGCCGCGCACCGGCGCGGTGGTTTCCACGGTGCGGGGCGGCGAGCTTTCGGGGCACAACCACCGGTTCGAGGTGGTGTGCGGTGTGCGCGAGACAGAGAGCCGGGCGTTGATGCAGCGTTTTTTCAAGGAACGGCGCGGGTCGGCGGGCTGACGCTGAATCGGCTGGAGCGCGGCTTGGTATAATGAAAGGCCCGCTTCAGCTGATTTCCCTCGATGGAGAGGTACCGAAGTGGTCGTAACGGGCGCGCCTCGAAAGCGTGTTGTCGGGTAACCGGCACGTGGGTTCGAATCCCACCCTCTCCGAATCCCCTTCGATCGTTTGTTTTCAATACTTTAACTGGCGTAGTGGGTTCTCCGTGTGCAACGCGCGCTAAATTTCGCCTCGATTTTCGCCTGCGCGACGCTCAAGAAATGGCCAGTTTGAGGCACGCGGGTGCATCGAGCACCCTCTGAGGCCGAATCGTCTGGCCCACAGTCGACATCGATTCAGAAAATTGCGCAGGTGGCCCCGAGTTGGGTGCGAAGACGTCTGCGTTGACCGTTCGCCCGGAAAGATGTCCGCTGCACATGATTTTCGCCGGTCACGGCTCGTAAGACTTGCCGGATCGGAACGAGAAAGACCCAACTATTTCCGATCGGGCACTACGGGATCACGGATGGCGACACTGGAGCGCCGCAAAGGTCGCAATAATTTGCGAATGGCGACACCTCGTGGCCCTGCGGACAGTGCCGCTGACTGAGTCCAAGCCGGATGGCTGAATAAAGGGTCGCTGCGCCTATGTAATAGAAGACCATCCAGTGTCCTGAGAAGACTCGATACTCGATGAGCTCCGGCATTTGGTTCTTGGGATAAGCGGTCGTTTGAAAGGTGAACAGGACGAAGTTGACCATTGCGTATCCACCTACGACGTAAGCTCCAGATTTCACCCACGCTGGGCATCCTCGAAAAACGGCCTTCCAGAGGTCGACCTGCTTGGCGCCATTTCCTAGACGCTGAGCGACCAGAACCGTCGGAAGCCATACGACAAAGATACCGATATGCAGGAGCCATGTGGCGGAACCGAAGGGGCTTGGCAGCCCGAGTACCGCGCGCAGGTGGACGAGAAGGCTGGCAAAGAAGCCAGCGACGGCGAGCCACATCACAGGACGAAGGAAGGCCTGCATACTCCACAATATCGGCCTACTGGGTGACTAGTGACAGTTCTGGTGATGGCGGGCGTCTAGACCGTCGAAATCATTCGGGAAAGCCGAGAAGCGAGGTGCTCTCAAGACCACCGTCACGTCGTCCGTCGGACCTCACGTCCCCCACGCCATCGATTCGCAAGGCCACATCAACAAAGATCTGATGATGGTCTTCCTTGACGGTACACAGCAAGTCCGACCGCTTGCGGCGACGCCGGCCGCTGAATCCACGGCCGACATCTCGCCGGACGGCAAGCTCGTCGCCTATCAGTCGTCCGAATCAGGTAGACCCGAGGTGTTCGTAGAAACGTTTCCGGAACACGCCGACGATGGCAGGTGACGACCAGAGGTGGCGTGGAGCCGATGTGGCGTGCAGAAGAAATCGATTTGTTCTAGGACAGTCATGGGCACCTCATGCTGTCAAGACCCAGTGTTCATCCGCCGGGCGCGACACCTCGATCGCTTGGCGGATGATGTCCTGATACGCCCCTCGCCAAGGAGCAGGGACGCGGTCGACGTGCCTTCTCGTTGAATGTGACGTGCACGTGAGCCTCCTACCTTTGCACCTTGTTGGGAACTGGACAGGACACAACACGTCAAGGAATCCGGTTTATCGGACGTTGAGCCACTCACGGGCGCCCGCTTCGGCCCTTCTTGCCACGCGTCCGCGATCGAGAATCGTGAATGAGCGCGACCAGGAGCCGGCGTTGGGTGCTGTCGCCTGTTAGCTGGCGCCAGGCCAGCAAGGAACCGGCTTCAAGATCACAGTGCCGTCACTGGGTGATGCCGGGCGTTCAGACGCTGAGGCCGGGGTTTCCATGTCGGAAAACGTATACGCGCGCCCATAGAACTGGCGATCAGTCGACCGGCGGCGGACGACGACGGCGACCCCAGTAAAGGTAGCGCTCCAAATGGCGTTCAGCTCCGTCGGCCCAACCAACCGCCAACTCGTGAGAATGTGCACCGAACGGGAATCACGCAGCCGGATTCTGTAAGCGCCCGCGGAATGTGCCAGGGGCTCTGAGCTGAAGAAGGAGAAACCCGGCGTCACTATCGCGCGAGCAGCGGCAGGGAACTCGCGCGGCCATTTAATTGAGGTCTCATAGCACCCGACGACGTCTTTTACCGTAAGGAGCACGTCGCCCGGCGGGACTGCTGCCTGCGGTAGCCGCGGGTCGGCGGCATGGGACATCACGAAAAGAACAAGAGTCCAAAAAGAAAGAATGCTGCTCATGTTTCCTGTCGTAGTCTAACGGAATGCTGCAGCCTCGAGCGTTCACTCACTTTTCAAAGTAGTCGAGGTGCCGCTGTAGGTCGTCGGCTGCAGCGGGCTGTTGTTGGGCCCGGTGCTAACCAGGTCCCGTCCGTCCCTGAGCTCGCAACCTACTCCATATCGCGAGAAGAGTCTCCGATAAGTCTCGTCTTGGCCCCTCCGATTCGAACGTCGAATTGCCTGAGATGATGAGGATGGCGCTCACATTGCCATCACCAGACACCTGAAGCGTCTCGAATGGAGCATCACTCGAACCTCCACCGAGTCCGACATGTCCTCCGCCAAAGAGTTCGGCTGCCCGCGCCAATGCCAGCAATCGCGCGCTCTCGACGGCGTCAAGCGTTTTCTTGTGCCGTCAAAGCGGCGACGGCTCCACTAACCCGGTCCCATACTGGCATCCCAGCCTCGCTAATACCGGCGCCGGAGCGAAGATGACGCTGAGTCGGCATTCGCGTGCAACCATCGAGTTCCGAACGAGGGTGATCGTCGCCCGGTCGGACAGCGATGGCAGTTGCAAGTGTCGCTTTGACTGTGTCTGATCGGCCGAGCGAGCGGCGGCAGGCAGCGGCGGTAACGATGTGTTCGAGCACCCCCAAGCGATCGTCAGGGCACCATGTGCCAGCCACAGCAAAGGGATACGGAATGCTCGAACCATAGAGTCTGAGACACCGATGGAGACCGTGCTTCTGTCCGCCTAACGCAGTGCCGTCAGGTGCAGCGGCCTCTACTTCTTCCCGAGTCGAACGTGAACGACCACGTTACCAGGCAGTGAACGAAGAACGACCGGGCGAGAAGGTTCCGACGTGCTTGTCACCGCCCGGATGGCTCGCGGCCCGGCCCCAGCGACACGAGATATGACATGCCCCACAGAAGCGAGGTGGTCCCGCCGCAGGCGTGTGCGCCATATGTCGGCGCTTTCATATTGAAGCGGTCACTTCCTGACTGCGGATTCTGGTTCGCGAACACGAGATAGTCCGCTCCACGCTCAAATTCTGTGAAGGCGTCGTCCGGGGCTACTCTGACGTTGTGCAACACGAATTGCTGGCCGATAGGTCCCTTCCAGACCTGCGACACGTCAAACGTGACGATCCAGCCACTCCATCCTGGGTTGTCAACGAAAGAAGGTGTGCCGTAGGTCCGAATGTCGCGAACCTTGCCCCGGAACACAAGATCAGCTCGCTTCAACGCCGTTACGGCAGAACGGGGCTTATCGCAGTCAGCGGCTGCTGGTGAGCCGAGCGCGATCACACCGATACAAACGGCTGCCACGAGATTCACCGTCATTGATCCATTGGACACCGCAGCGGCTGATTCAGTGCCCACTCGCTGCGGTTGCAGCGTTGTCACTCTGGTCGGCGTGCGCGGCCGAGTTCTTTGATCAAGCGAAGACCATTAAGAGGCCAAGGCAGGAAAGTCTGCTTAACTGCTGAACCATCTCCGCGCTTATTGACCAGCCTGCGTCGACCCATCAGCTTTCCCACCAATTCACGCCGAAAGCGTTCACTGAAAACGTGTCGCCTTTCCGAACGTAGTTCACGCGTTTCAGATGGTCTGCCATTTCACCGCCCCAAATAGAAAAGTATCGGTTGCGCGGCTCGATCCCGATACTTCCAGGCCGAGCGGCACTCGGACCGTCCCGTCGCCGGGTCCAGTCGCTCGAACAAACCCCGACGCCGGGCTGCCTCGCCCTTGCGCTCGGCGGGATCTGACCGGGAACGCCGCTTATCCCAGGCGAGCGTCTGCTACTTCGAAGCGTGTTAATTTCAATGGGAAACGCGAACAGGTCTTTTGACCATCATTGCCGTGACGATCAACGCGCCGTCACACATGCCAAAGTTCGCGATCGCCTTGCCACGCAGCCGGCTCTGGCAGCCACGCTCGTGGTGCTGGCCAGCGAAACGGGCGAGAATAGGGCCTCGATGTTTTTGCAGCGGCTGCCAGCGGCTCGATTAGGAGTTCACTGTGAACGCCCATTTCGGAGTGCTTCCCCTGCTCGTCGCATTAGCTCAGGTGTCACCAGCTGCCGCAAGCGAAATGTGCATTCAAGTCGATTACAGCACTTCGTTGCCGCATGCCGATCTCGCGTTCGCAGGC
>Ga0207641_10001078_pt1 | contig 27457 bp, 26 predicted proteins | sample KBSSwiS62_FD_184306 | JGI IMG/M metagenome (GOLD analysis project Ga0207641, IMG submission 184306) | Switchgrass rhizosphere microbial communities from Kellogg Biological Station, Michigan, USA - KBS Switchgrass S6-2 (SPAdes) (version 2) | ecosystem: Host-associated > Plants > Roots >... | reverse complement strand
GCTCGGCCTGCACCGCGGTCTGTGTCGCGGCGATCCCGTTGCGGATGTCCAGCAGCCGGTTGTCCTGCTCCAGCTGCGCGGCGACCCCGGCCTGGTCGGAGATCCGCAGCACGCCCAGCACCAGAGCCAGGAGCGTGGGCACGATGCCCACCGCCACGAGCTTCGCGGCGAGGCTCCAGTTGCGGGGGTTCAGCCGCTCCGACCACGCGGGGTGGCGTTCGGTGCTGGTCACGTCAACGTCTCCCTGATGTGGCTCGCGACGACCTGACCGACCTTGACACGCCCGACCGACGATTCGCGCCCCGCGTGCGCCTGCGGGAGCCGAGGTGCGGGCCACCAGCGACCAGTGGCCGAGCGGCTCGCACGCCTGTTCGGCGAGCTTGGGGGCGGTGCGGGGGAGCGGGCGGGGAGCGGGGTGGTGATCGTCCGGGCCTTTCTGCTCGGGTGCCTGCGCGGGCCGGACGGGGCTCCGGTCCGCCTGCCGTACAGCGGTTCCGCGACACGCGGCGGCCGGCGCGACCCCGTGACGGGGAGTGGGGAATAGGATCGCGGCGGGACGCGTACGTACTGCGGAGGGTGCCCGGTCAGCATAACCGGAGGTGGCGCCCGAACCACCCCGATCGGGCGAGGTGCCCGCGGCCCTCGACCGGGTGACGCAGGCGCCGACCGCTCACCGTGCGTGGGTGGCCGCCCGGCTCAGTGTGACCGAACGCAGAAGGGACCCACGGCGTGACCGACGGACCGCTCATCGTCCAGTCCGACAAGACCCTGCTGCTCGAGGTGGACCACCCCGCTGCGGCGGACGCCCGGACCGCGATCGCCCCGTTCGCCGAGCTCGAGCGTGCCCCGGAGCACGTCCACACCTACCGCGTCACCCCGCTGGCCCTGTGGAACGCCCGAGCCGCGGGCCACGACGCCGAGCAGGTCGTGGACGCGCTGGTCCGCTACTCCCGCTACGCCGTCCCGCAGCCGCTCCTCGTGGACGTCGTGGACACGATGGGCCGCTACGGTCGGCTGCAGCTCGCGAACCACCCGGCCCACGGCCTGGTCATGTCCTCCACGGACCGCGCGGTCCTGGAGGAGGTGCTGCGGCAGAAGAAGATCGCCCCGCTGCTCGGCGCCCGGATCGACGACGACACCGTCGTCGTGCACCCGTCGGAGCGCGGCAACCTCAAGCAGCTGCTGCTCAAGGTCGGGTGGCCCGCGGAGGACCTCGCCGGCTACGTGGACGGCGAGGCGCACGCGATCGACCTGGTGCAGGACGGCTGGGAGCTGCGGGACTACCAGGCCCAGGCGGTCGAGGGGTTCTGGGCGGGCGGCTCCGGGGTCGTCGTCCTGCCCTGCGGGGCGGGCAAGACGCTGGTCGGCGCGGCCGCGATGGCCCGGGCCAAGGCCACGACGCTGATCCTCGTCACGAACACGGTCAGCGGCAGGCAGTGGAAGCGCGAGCTGGTCGCGCGCACCAGCCTCACCGAGGACGAGATCGGCGAGTACTCGGGTGAGAAGAAGGAGATCCGCCCGGTCACCATCGCCACATACCAGGTGATCACGCGGCGGACCAAGGGCGAGTACAAGCACCTGGAGCTGTTCGACTCCCGGGACTGGGGACTCGTCGTCTACGACGAGGTGCACCTGCTGCCCGCCCCCGTCTTCCGCATGACGGCGGACCTGCAGTCCCGGCGCAGGCTCGGCCTCACCGCCACGCTCGTCCGCGAGGACGGCCGCGAGGGGGACGTCTTCTCCCTGATCGGGCCCAAGCGCTACGACGCCCCGTGGCGGGACATCGAGGAGCAGGGCTGGATCGCGCCCGCCGAGTGCACCGAGGTCCGGGTCACGCTCACCGAGAACGAGCGGATCATGTACGCCACGGCCGATCCGGAGGAGCGGTACCGGATGGCGTCGACCGCGCAGACCAAGCTGCCCGTCATCAAGGCGATCCTGGACCGCCATCCGGACGAGCCGACGTTGGTCATCGGGGCCTACCTCGACCAGCTCGACCATCTCGGCGAGGCCCTCGACTGCCCCGTCATCCAGGGCTCCACCAAGAACAAGGAGCGCGAGGCCCTGTTCGACGCGTTCCGCGCGGGCGAGCTGAAGCGGCTCGTCGTGTCCAAGGTGGCCAACTTCTCCGTCGACCTCCCAGAGGCCACGGTCGCGGTGCAGGTCAGCGGCACGTTCGGCTCCCGGCAGGAGGAGGCCCAGCGGCTCGGCCGGCTGCTGCGGCCGAAGGGGGACGGCAGGCAGGCGCACTTCTACTCGGTCGTGTCCCGGGACACCCTCGACACCGACTACGCCGCGCACCGTCAGCGCTTCCTCGCCGAACAGGGCTACGCGTACCGCATCGTGGACGCGGACGACCTGCTCGGTCCCGCCCTACCCGAGTTCGACTGAACGGAGGGTGACGGCGGTCTCCCCAATACGGGGGTACCGCCTCACCCGTCTCCTGAGTGCGCAGACTCCGGTGTTCGGGGACACTCGGTGGTCGTAACGGCGTGACGAAGGAGCGTGTGTGTCCGTCGCGGGCTGGATCGCGGTCGGGGTGGCCGCCTGGGTGGTCGTCGCCCTGCTCCTCGCCGTGCTCGTCGGGCGGATGGTCCGGCTGCGGGACCGGCAGGTCCCCGAGGACCCCTTCCCCACGCCGCGGACGCCGGCCGAGGCCCGGCCCGTTCCCCGGACCCCCGAACCCCGACGACCCCAGGGCTGAGTTCCGGGGTCGTCTCCGGGTCCGTCCCGGACGCCCGGGGCCTCGCGCGGCGGCAGGCTCGGCGGCATGGAACAGCAGACCATCGCCCCTGATCAGCCCGTCGTCGTCGAACAGGCCGGCCCGAAGCCGGGCTTCCGGCTGCACCGCAGCCGTTCCCAGAAGATGCTCGGCGGCGTCTGCGGCGGCCTCGCCGAGAGCCTGGACGTGGACGTGAACGTCATCCGGCTCGGGCTCGTCGCCCTCACGGTCCTCGGCGCGGGCATCGGCGTCGTGCTCTACGTGGCCGCCTGGATGCTCGCACCCGAGGAGTAGCACCTCGGCACCCGGGCGGTCAGCGACACGTCTCGACCGAGACGCTCACCCAGGACCACGACGAGTGGGTCCGCGAGCGGTACCCCTCCCCCGGCGTCCCCGTCATGCACCATGATCCATCCGAATGGCACGCGAGCGCGGGTCACGGCTCGCTCCTGTTCCGCTCGCCCGCCCACGATCATTCCGAGCGCGACGCGAGCGCTGCGGCCCGTGCCGCAGCGTGCCGTTCGGACGGATCATGGAACCGCTCGACCCTGCGGATCCGTCCAAGGGCCCATGAGAATCGAACCGTTCCGTGGGTCCGTGGAGGTGGCCGCGGGTCGCCTCACTCCTGGTCGGTTGCGCGGGCCGGGGTATCGCAGGCTGTTCCCGGACGTGTACGTCCCCGTGGTCCCGGGGGCGGACCCGCCGGACCTCGCCCTCCGGGCCCGGGCGGCGTACCTGCTCGTCGAGGGCCGGGGCGCCCTCGCCGGGTGGGCGGCGGCCGAGGTGCTCGGCGCCTCGTGCGGGCCCGCCGGGGCCGCGGTCGAGGTGATCGTCCCCGAGGGGAAGCAGCGTCGCCACCCCGACCTGCGGGTCCGCCGGGCTCGGGTGTACCGCGACGAGGTCACGGCGATCGACGGCATGGCCGTCACCACCGCGCGGCGCACAGCGTTCGACCTGGCCTGCGCGCTGCCGGTCCGCGAGGCGGTCGTGGCGGTCGATGCGCTCGCCCGAGTGGGGGAGTTCGACCCGGAGGAGCTCCACGAGGTGCGCTCGCGACACCTCGGGGCGCGCGGGAGCGCACGGCTGCCCGAAGTGATCCGGCGCGCCGACCGGAGCGCGGGCTCGCCGATGGAGACTCGGATCCGGCTCGCGATCACCGACGCCGGGCTGCCGTGCCCGGTCCTCCAACACCGTGTGGGCCCCTACCTGCTGGACCTGGCGTTCGTCCCGCAGCGCGTCGGTGTCGAGCACAACGGCTCCGACCACCTCAAGCCCGAACGGGCGGTGCGGGACCTCGCGCGTGAGGCGTTCCTCGCGCGCGCCGGTTGGCGAGTGCTGCGATTCGACGCGGCCACCGTCCTCCGGCGGCCGCACATCGTCGCGGCGCGGGTGCGGCGGGAGCTCGACCGAGCACAGACCAGTGGAACAGGAGCGTTCCTGTCGACGCCGGGGGGCGACTTCGGGAGCGATCACCGCGGCCGGTGATCGTCGCGAGTGGAACGCGACCGTCGTGGGGGGCGCCGTCGCGTGGCGCTCGGATCGATCACCTTCGTGAGCATGGCCGCGAGTGGAACTGGGCGGTTGTCGGGAGTGCTGTCCTGTGCCACTCGGATCGATCACCCTCGCGAGCACGGCCGTGAGTTCGCAGTGATCATGATCGGGCGGAGAGGGGTGGGGTGGCCGCTGTCGAGGGTGGTGCTGGCACCCCTGTGCGCCGAGCTTGGCTTCGTGGCGTCCCCGCCATGACGACGACCCCGCATCTGGAGCCCGTCGCGGCGCGGTTCGACCTCAGAAGTCCCTGTGCGGCGGCGCGGCCGTGGTGGTCGGCCGTCGCGTCCGCGACCCAGGTGGCCGTGGCTCGAGAGCGGCCCCCTCCGCCGGAGGGCCTCGTCGTGGTGTCCGAGCAGCCGTTGCAGGCGCTGCTGCGCGAGGCGCTGAGCCGGCCTCGGGTCGGCCCTGGACGCGGCCTGAACGCCGAGGGGGCGGCGGGCCGAAGCCCACCGCCCCCTCGGGACGAACCTACGAACGGACGCGGAGCTGGTGTTGCGCTCCGCAGGCTCCGGTCAGAAGTCCATGCCGCCCATGCCGCCGGTCGGGTCGCCGACGGGGGCCGGGTTCTTCTCCGGCTTGTCGGCGATGACCGCCTCGGTGGTCAGGAACAGCGCCGCGATCGAGGCCGCGTTCTGCAGCGCCGAGCGGGTGACCTTGGCCGGGTCGATGATGCCGGCCTTGACCAGGTCCTTGTACTCGCCGGTGGCCGCGTCGAGGCCCTCGCCTGCGGGGAGGTTGCGCACCTTCTCCGCCACGACACCGCCCTCGAGGCCGGCGTTGATGGCGATCTGCTTGAGCGGCGCCTCGAGCGCGACCTTGACGATGTTCGCCCCGGTCGCCTCGTCACCGTCGAGGCCCAGACCCTCGAACAGGCCCGCCCCGGCCTGGATCAGCGCCACGCCGCCACCGGCGACGATGCCCTCCTCGACGGCGGCCTTGGCGTTGCGGACGGCGTCCTCGATGCGGTGCTTGCGCTCCTTGAGCTCGACCTCGGTCGCGGCGCCTGCCTTGATGACCGCGACCCCGCCGGCCAGCTTGGCCAGCCGCTCCTGCAGCTTCTCGCGGTCGTAGTCGGAGTCGGTGCGCTCGATCTCGGCGCGGATCTGGTTGACCCGACCGGCGATCTGGTCGGCGTCGCCGGCGCCGTCGACGATGGTGGTCTCGTCCTTGGTCACCACGACCTTGCGGGCCCGGCCGAGCAGCGACAGGTCGGCGGTGTCCAGCTTGAGACCGACCTTCTCCGAGATGACCTCGCCACCGGTGAGGATGCCCATGTCGGTGAGCATGGCCTCGCGGCGGTCACCGAAACCCGGGGCCTTCACCGCCACGCTGCGGACGGTCCCCTTCAGCTTGTTCAGGATCAGTGTCGCGAGCGCCTCGGCCTCGACGTCCTCGGCGATCACGACGAGCGGCCTGCCCGTGCCCATCACCTGCTCCAGCACGGGAAGCAGGTCCTTCACAGCGGAGATCTTCGTCGCGACGAACAGCAGATAGGGCTCCTCGAGGACCACTTCCATCCGCTCCGCGTCGGTCACGAAGTGCGGGGCCAGATACCCCTTGTCGAAGCGCATGCCCTCGGTGAGCTCGAGCTCGAGCCCGAAGGTCTGGCTCTCCTCGACGGTGATGACACCTTCCTTGCCGACCTTGTCCATCGCCTCGGCGATGAGCTCACCGATCTGCTTGTCGGCGGCGGAGATCGACGCGGTGGCCGCGATCTGCTCCTTGGTCTCCACCTCCTTGGCGCTCTTGAGCAGCGCCTGGGAGACGGCCTCCACGGCCTTCTCGATACCGCGCTTGAGACCCATCGGGTTCGCGCCGGCGGCGACGTTGCGCAGCCCCTCACGCACCAGCGCCTGCGCCAGCACGGTCGCGGTGGTGGTGCCGTCACCCGCGATGTCGTCGGTCTTCTTGGCGACCTCCTTGACCAGCTCGGCCCCGATCTTCTCCCACGGGTCCTCGAGCTCGATCTCCTTGGCGATCGACACACCATCGTTGGTGATGGTGGGCGCGCCCCACTTCTTCTCCAGGACGACGTTGCGGCCGCGCGGGCCCAGCGTCACCTTGACAGCGTCGGCGAGGGTGTTCATGCCGCGCTCGAGCCCGCGGCGCGCCTCCTCGTCGAAAGCGATCTGCTTCGCCATGGGGGTGTGGTCCTCCGATTGGGATGACTCGTCTGTCCGAGCACGGCGCCCGCGACGGCCGACCGGCAACCCTGCGCCGGTCTCACCGGGGCTCGAACTGGCACTCGGGCTAGCCGAGTGCCAAGCCCCGTTTTAGCACTCGGGGTAGGCGAGTGCAACCGAACGCTAGGGTTGTGCCATGCCGCGCAGCGTCGAGGAACACCAGGCCGTCGTCGCGGCCCTGCTGCCGCCCACCGAGGTCGTCGAGCTGCCGCTGAGCGAGGCGCACGGTCTGGTGCTGGCGGAGCCGCTGGTCACCCCGATCTCGCTGCCGCCCTTCGCCAACTCCGCGATGGACGGGTACGCGGTACGGGCCGCGGAGCTCGTCCACGCGCCCGTCCGGCTGCCGGTCTCGAGCGACATCCCGGCGGGCCGCACGGACGTCCCCCCGCTCGCGCCGGGGACCGCCGCTCGCATCATGACGGGTGCGCCCGTGCCGGCGGGGGCGGACGCGATCGTCCCCGTGGAGGACACGGACGCCGGCACCGAGACCGTCGAGCTGCGGACCAGCCCGGAGGTCGGCAGGCACGTCCGGACCATCGGCGAGGACGTCTTCGCCGGCACCGAGGTGCTCCCGGTCGGGACGGTGCTGGGCGCCCCGCAGATCGGCGTGGCCGCGGCGATCGGCCGCGCGACCCTGCCGGTCCGCCGCCCCCCGCACGTGCTGGTGCTGTCGACCGGCTCCGAGCTCGTCGCGCCGGGGGAGGAGCTGGCGCCGGGGCAGATCTACGAGTCCAACGGCGTGATGCTCGCCGCCGCGGTCCGCGAGGCCGGCGCCACCGCCGAGCAGCTGCGGTTCGTCCCGGACGACGTCGAGGAGTTCCGACGCGTGCTGGCCGAGCGGATCGTGAAGGGCGAGACCAGAACAGACCTCGTGCTGACCTCGGGTGGGGTCTCCGCGGGTGCCTACGAGGTGGTCAAGGACGCGCTGACCGGACACGGCGTGGAGTTCGTGAAGGTGACGATGCAGCCGGGCGGGCCGCAGGGGGCCGGGACCGTGACGCTCGGTGAGGTCGAGTGCCCCGTGGTGACGCTCCCGGGGAATCCGGTCAGCTCCCAGGTCTCGTTCGAGGTGTTCGTCCGGCCTGCGCTGCGCCGCGCCATGGGGTGGCCCCACCCGGACCGGCCGGTCGTGCGGGCCCGCTCGCGTGACGCTCTGTCCTCGCCCAAGGGCAGGCGCCAGTTCCGGCGCGGGGTGCTCGACGCCGTGGGGGGCACGGTCGGGGAGGTCGGCTCGCCCGCCTCCCACATGCTCGCGGCGCTGGCCAGGGCGGACTGCCTGTTCGTGGTCCCGGAGGACGCGACGGGCGTCGCCGTGGGGGACGAGCTGGACGTCTGGTTGCTCGACTCGCCCCTTTAGGGGGTCCGCGGGGCCCGTGTCACCCGAAAAGTGGTACGTGTCACATGCGGAGGGTGCAACATTCAGGGGTGTCGCGACGTCTTATGCAGTGAGCGTTCGGCCGATCGGTGCAGATCATCGTGATCGGGCGGATTGATCTGGACGAGTGGTCGGGCGCTGGGGATACTTGGCATGCGGGGTGGGTACCCACCCTTCGACGCACAGGACCTACCGCCCGTCGCTGGGGAGCGGACGAGCGGTTCCAAGGCCGGGGTCGCCGTCTCGGGGGATGGCGGCCCCGGCCCTTTGCGTGGGTCGGTTGCGGGAACGGCCACCTGGCCCTGGTCCGGGCCCCCTCGATGCGATATCGGTAGCGTGGCGCCCAGCGCCCGACCCCCGGGCGTCGAGACGTCGAGTCCGAGGAGTCGACCCGCGCCCATGGCCGCGACCCCAGCAGGTGAAGGCGCCCTGCTCCACGCCGCGAAGCTCGTCCGCGACTCCGTTCCCCCGATCCATCCGGGCGGACGTCCGGTCATCGCCGCGGTGGCCGCCGCCGCGGGCGCGGTCAGGCTGGTGAGCGGCCGCGGCACCGGCGTCGGGCTGCTGGCCACCGCGGCCACGGCGTTGTTCTTCCGCAACCCGAGGCGGGTCCCGCCGCCGCGCACGACCGTCGTCGCCGCGCCGGCGGACGGCACGGTGGCGCTGATCGAGGAGGTCGTGCCGCCGCCCGAGCTGGACCTCCCGCGGGAGCCGGTCAGCCGGGTCAGCATCTTCCTGTCGGTGCTGGACGTGCACGTCCAGCGCATCCCGATGCACGGCCGGGTCCGCTCCGTGGTGTACGTCCCCGGCGTCTTCCTGTCCGCCGACCTGGACAAGGCGAGCACGGACAACGAACGCAACGCGATGGTCCTGGACACCCAGACCGGCCACGCACTGGGGATCGTGCAGATCGCCGGGCTGCTCGCCCGGCGGATCGTCTGCCAGGTGAAGGCCGGGGACGAGGTCGCCGCGGGGGAGACCTACGGCCTGATCCGCTTCGGCTCGCGCGTGGACACCTACCTGCCGCCCGGCGTCCGGCCGGAGGTCGCGGTCGGCCAACGGACGGTCGGCGGCGAGACCCCGCTGGCGGTCCTGCCGTGAACCCCTACCAGGCCGGGATCCGCCTGCTGCCCAACGCGGTGACCGTCCTGGCCCTGTGCCTGGGCCTCTCGGCGGTGAACTTCGCGCTGGCCGGGCGCTTCGAGCTGTGCATCGCCGCCGCCTTCGGCGCCGCCCTGTGCGACGCGCTCGACGGCGGCCTCGCCCGCCTGCTGGACGCCTCCTCCAAGATCGGCCAGGAGCTGGACTCGCTGTCCGACCTGGTCTCCTTCGGCGTGGCGCCCGCACTCGTCCTCTACATCTGGGCGCTGCAGGGCACGCGGCTCGGCTGGGTCGTCGCGCTGATCTTCGCGGTGTGCATGGCGCTGCGGCTCGCCCGCTTCAACACCCTGATCGACGACGAGGGTAGGCCGCCGTTCGCCAAGGAGTTCTTCATGGGCGTCCCGGCTCCGGCCGCGGCGCTCACGGCGGGGCTGCCCCTCTACCTGTTCCTGCACTTCGGGCCGGGCTGGTGGTCGTCGCCGATCACCGTCGGGATCTGGGCGCTGTTCACGGCCGCGCTGATGGTCAGCCGGGTCCCCACGCTCTCGCTGAAGACGGCCCGGGTGCGGCCGCGGTGGATCGCGCCGCTGCTGGTGCTGGTCGGACTGGCCGCCGCGCTGCTGCTCACCGCGCCCTTCCTCGGCATGGCGGTGATCGCGCTGGGCTACCTGCTGCTGATCCCGTACACCGTCTATCGGTGGATGTGGCTGGCGCGGCACCCCGAGGCCTGGGGGCTACCGATCCGCCAACGCCGGGCCGTCGCCCGGGCCGCCCGTTCGGCCCGCAGGCTGGGCCTGCGCCCGCCCCTGCGCCGCCGCGTGGCGGGTCGCGCCGGGGCCGTCGCGCGCGGGATGGCGGGGATGGGCCGCCGTCGGAACGGGGAGGAGGACGAGGGGCTGCAGCACGGCCCGGCCCGGCCCACCCGCTCGCTGGGTCCGCTCGGCCCGAGCCGCCGGATCCCCAGCCGGGACCGTCGCCGCCTCGGCCTCCGCCGCCGCTGACCGCGAGTCCCACACCACCGTCCGCGAGTCCCACACCACCGTCCGCGAGTCGGACATCACCGTCCGCGAGTCGGACATCACCGTCCGCGAGTCGGACATGGCGGGGCGTCGGTGTCGTCGGGCGGGGTCGGTCGGGCGGCGCGGATACTGTGGGCGGGTGCCCGTGATCACCTTGGTCGCCCGCCTCGCCACGTCCGCCGTCGACGCCCGCCGCGGTGTGGTGCGCCTGCACCCCGAGGTGCTCGACGCCCTGCACCTGCGCAGCTGGGACGCCGTCACCCTGACCGGGAGCCGGGCCACGCACGCGCTCGCCGTCGCGGGCGACCCGGCCACCGCCCCGGGCCAGGCGCTGTTGGACGACGTGACGCTCTCCAACTGTGGGCTCCGGGACGGCGCCGAGGTGGCGGTGGCCCCGGTCGCGGTGCAGCCAGCCCGTCGCGTCGTCGTCGCGGGATCGGCGCTGGCGAGGGGCACGGTCGCACCCGCGACCGCCCGGCTCGCGCTGCTCGGGAAGGTGCTGACCAGCGGGGACGCGGTGTCGCTGCTGCCGCAGGACATCGCGCCGCCGCCCGGCGCCGACGTGCCGACCGCGCGTCGGGCGTTGTCGGCGGCGATCGGCGGGGCGTGGACCAGCGAGCTCGTGACGGTCGCGCGGGTCGAGCCTGCGGGGCCGGTCGCGGTGCACCCGACGACCGTCGTCGGATGGTTGGACGGTCCGACGACCGCGGACGCCCCCGCGCGCGCGACGGCGACCCCGGGCGTCTCCGGCATCCGCGCCTCCCCGACCACGAGCAGCGTCGGACAGGGTCCGACGACGACCGAGGCCGCCGCGGAGCCGCCGCTCCCGCTGGACGCGCTGGTGGGGAACACCGCTGCGGCGAGACGCCTGGTCGAGTGGCTGGAGCTGACCTTCGCGCGCCCCGAGCTGCTCGTCCGGCTGGGCGGGTCGCCCCGGCTCGGGGTCCTGCTCACCGGGCCGGAGGGGGTCGGGAAGGCGACGCTCGTGCGCAGCGTCGCGGCCGCCGTCGAGGCGCGGTGCGTCGAGCTGCCCGGGCCCGCGGCCGCCGCGTTGGAACCGGCCTCCGCCGCGGCCCGGGTGCAGGAGGCGCTCACCGCCGCCCGCGAGCAGGCCGCCGCGGACCGCCCGACGATCCTGCTGGTCACGGACGTGGACGCGCTCCTCCCGGCCGCCACCCCGCCCCCGCTCGCCACCCTCGTGCTCGACGCGCTGCGCGACGCCGTCGCGACCCCGAAGCTCGCCCTCGTCGCGACGACGGCGGCGCCCGAGGCCGTCGATCCCCGGCTGCGGGCACCGGAGCTGGCCGACCGGCAGCTGAGCTTGGGGCTGCCGGACGCGGCCGTGCGGACCGAGCTGCTGCGCAGGCTGCTGGCGGAGGTGCCGCTCGCCCCGGACGTCGACCTCGGGGAGATCGGGGCGCGCACCCCCGGGTTCGTGGTCGCGGACCTCGCCGCGGTGCGTCGGGAGGCCGCGGTGAACGCGGCCCTGCGCAAGGCGGACGAGCCGCGCATCGAGGAGGCGGACCTGCTCGGCGCCGTCGGGTCGGTGCGGCCGATCTCCATGTCGTCGACGGGCACGCTGCAGGCGGGCGGCATCACGCTCGACCAGGTCGGGGACATGGCCGAGGTCAAGCAGGCGCTCACCGAGGCGGTGCTGTGGCCGTTGCGGTACCCGGACTCGTTCGCCCGGCTCGGCGTCGAGGCGCCGCGGGGGGTGCTCCTCTACGGTCCGCCCGGCGGCGGCAAGACCTTCCTGCTGCGCGCGCTCGCCGGGTCGGGGCAGCTCAACGTGTTCGCGGTCAAGGGTGCCGAGCTGCTGGACAAGTACGTCGGCGAGTCCGAGCGGGCGGTCCGGGAGCTGTTCCGCAAGGCCGCGGACGCCGCGCCCGCGCTCGTCTTCCTCGACGAGGTGGACGCCCTGGCCCCGAGGCGCGGCGGGTCCACGGACTCCGGCGTCGCGGACCGGGTGGTGGCGGCGCTGCTGACCGAGCTGGACGGGGCCACGCCGCTGCGCGACGTCGTCGTGGTCGGGGCGACGAACCGGCCCGAGCTCGTCGACCCGGCGTTGTTGCGGCCAGGCCGACTGGAGCGGCTGGTCTTCGTGCCGCCGCCGGACGCCGAGGCGCGGGCGGACATCCTGCGCGCCGCCGGCCGCAACACCCCGCTCGCCGCGGAGGTGGACCTGGACGCGCTGGCCGCGGAGCTGGCGGGGTACTCGGCCGCGGACTGCGCCGCGATCCTGCGGGAGGCGGCGCTCACGGCGATGCGGGAGTCGCTGGACGCCACGGAGGTCACGGCGAAGCACCTGGCCGAGGCCCGCCGCAACGTCCCCCCGAGCCTCGACCCGGTCCAGGTGGCGGAGCTGGAGGCCTACGCGGCCCGCCGCCAGTCCGACTGACGGCCTCGGCCCACCCTCGCGGGCCCGACGGACGGACGGCGCGCCCCGGGTTCGGGGCGCGCCGTCGCTGGGGAGCGGATCGGTCTCGGGGGCTAGGCGCCCTTGAAGTCCCGCGTCACGATCACGATCAGTCCGGGGCTCGCGTCCCGAATGCCCTCGAAGCGCTGTTCCACGCGGAGGCCGTACTCGTCCGCGAGGCGCTGCGCCGAGGCCTGCTCGTTCGTGCCGGGCCGGTAGTACACGGTGCTGGTGGGGATGATCCCGTCCGGGTAGTTCTGGGTGGCCGCGACCGTCCAGCCCCCGCGCTGGAAGTCCGCGGCGGCGGTGGCCGCGAGCCCGCTGATGGTGCTGTTGTTGTAGATCCGCAGCGGCATCATCGGGGCGACGGCGGACCCGCCGCCCGCGCTCGCCCCGGTGTCCGCCGCGACGGGGGCGGGCGTGGTGGGGGCCGCGGCGGTGGGCGTGGCGCTGAACGACGGCAGCGGCACGGCCTCGGTGCCCGGGGTCGCGGGCGCGACGGACTCGGTGGGCGCCGCGGCGGCGTCCCCGCCCCCCGACGACCCGCCGGTGCCGAGCGACACCAGGCCGATCACGGCGGCCGCGACCGCGACGCCGATCAGCGCGAAGCCGCCGATCTTCGCGGGCGAGGGGCCGGTGGGCGAGGTCATCGCGAGCCTCCCGAGGCGGTCACCAGGGCTCCATCCCCAGCCTGCGCGCGGCCCGGGTGCGCTGCCGGCTCGAGCGCAGCCTGCGCAGGCGCTTCACCAGCAGCGGATCGGCGGCGAGCGCCTCAGGCGTGTCCACCAGGGCGTTGAGCACCTGGTAGTAGCGGGTGGCGGACATGTCGAACAGCTCGCGGATGGCCTGCTCCTTGGCCCCCTGGTACTTCCACCACTGACCCTCGAACGCGAGGATCTCGCGCTCGCGACGGTCCAGCTCCCGGGTGGGCGCACCCACGGTGCCACCCGGCCCGCGGGGTTCGGTGGCGGACTCCATCACGCTCCTGCCGACGTTCTCGCTCGTGGGTGAATGACACAGCTGTCATTCGCGGCGCCATTCAACCACGGGGGGGCGACGGGAACGGGGCGGACGCGCCACCCATGGGCGTGAAACCGCCATCGAGACATTACTGTCACCCGCGTGGCCGTCCGACCCATCGTCATCATCGGCGATCCCGTCCTGCACACCGCGACCCGCCCCGTCGAGTCCTACGACGAGGAGCTGTCCACTCTGGTCGCGGACATGTTCGAGACCATGGCGGCGGCCCACGGCGTCGGCCTGGCGGCGAACCAGATCGGCGTGGACCTGCGGGTCTTCGTCTACGACTGCCCGGACGAGGTCAGCCGCACGATGAAGCGCGGGGTCGTCTGCAACCCCGTCCTCGAGACCTCCGAGCTGCCGGGCGAGCGGATGCCGGACCCGGAGGAGGACGAGGAGGGGTGTCTGTCCGTCCCCGGCGAACAGTTCCCGACGGGCCGCGCGGACTGGGCGAAGGTCACCGGGACGGACGAGAAGGGCAACCCGGTCGAGGTGGAGGGCACCGGGTTCCTCTCCCGCTGCCTGCAGCACGAGACGGACCACCTGGACGGCGTGATCTACGTGGACCGGCTCGTCGGTCGGAACCTCAAGGCCTGCAAGAAGGCCTTGCGCATGCGGGGGTTCGGCGCCCCGGGGAAGTCATGGGACCCGGCGGCGCTGGAGGCCGAGGACGTCTAGGACGTCGAGGAACAGAAGCCGGCCGCCGGGCGTTGCCACCCTGCAACGCTGTAATCAGGAGGCGGCGATGGACTCCTACTCCCGGACGGTCTCCGCGGTCGCCGCGGAGCTCACGCCCAAGGTCGCGGCCGTGCGCTTCGGCCGCGGCTCCGGCTCGGCCGTGGTCGTGTCGCGGACCGAGCTCGTCACGAACGCGCACGTCGTGGGCCGTTCGCGCAGCGGACGCGCCGACTTCGGCGACGGCAGCCAGGTCCCGGTCCGGGTCGCGGGCGCCGACCCGCTCTCCGACCTCGCCCTGCTCCAGGCGGACGGGGACCTCCCGGAACCGGTCCGGCTGGGCAGCGCCGACGACCTCGTCGTCGGGCAGCTGGTGGTGGCGGTGGGGAACCCGTTGGGCCTGGCCGGATCGGTCACGGCGGGCGTGGTGTCCGCGCTGGGCCGCTCGCTGCCCACGCAGGACGGCACCGCGGGTCGGGTCGTCGAGGACGTCATCCAGACCGACGCCGCGCTGAACCCCGGCAACTCCGGCGGCGCCCTCGCGGACTCCGAGGGAAGGGTCGTCGGGATCAACACCGCGGTCGCCGGGACCGGCCTGGGCCTCGCGGTGCCGGTCAACGCGACGACCAGGCGGATCGTGGACACCCTGCGGGCCGACGGCCGGGTCCGCCGCGCGTACCTCGGCGTCGTCGGGGCGCCCGCGCCGGTGCCCGCGGCCGTCGCGGACCGGTACGGCAGGCGCAACGGGCTGCGGCTGGCCGAGGTGGTCACGGGCAGCCCGGCGGACCGGGCGGGCCTGCGCCGCGGTGACCTCGTCCTCGACGTGGGGCGGCGGCCGGTCGAGGACGCCCAGGGCATCCAGCGCCAGCTCTTCGCGGACGCGATCGGCGCGCCGCTCCCGGTCACTGTGCTGCGGAACGGCGCGATGGTGGACGTCGTGGCGGTGCCGTCCGAGCTGGACTGACCCGACGGACGGGCCGAAGCCCCAACGCGCCGGACACCTGCCTCACTCCGCGGGCTCCAGCACGAACACCGGGATCTCGCGGTCCGTTCTGGTCTGGTACTCCGCGTAGGGCGGGAAGGCCTCAACGGCCCGCTCCCACCACGCCGCGCGCTCCTCGCCGGAGACCTCGCGGGCGGTGTAGGTCCTGGTCCGGGTCCCGTCCTGCAACGGGAACTCCGGGTGCGCCTTGATGTTGTGGTACCAGGTCGGGTGCTCGGGCGCCCCGCCCTTCGACGCGACGACGGCATAGGCGCCCCCGTGCTCCACCCGCATCACCGGGGTGTAGCGCAGCTTCCCGGACTTCGCGCCCTTCAGCGTGAGCAGCACGATCGGCCTGCCCGTCACCTCGACGCCCTCGGTCGTCCCGGTCTCCAGGATCTTCCGGGTCTGTCTCGCCACCCAGCCCTTCGGGCTGAGCGCCACGTTCTCCTCGGCCATGTCCGCAGGGAACCCGTTCCGGGCGCCGATCATTCCGGCGGCGGGCTCAGGGGAGCCGATCGAGGTCGATCTCCGCGACGAACGGCCGGTCCCCCGCCGTCGACGTCGCCGACTGTTCCCGGCCGAGCCGACGCTCCCGGCTACGGTGCTCCCCATGCCCGAACCCGCTGTCGGCACCACCCCGCCCCGTGTCATGACGATCGCGGGCACCGACTCCGGCGGGGGCGCCGGGATCCCCGCGGACCTGCGGACCTTCGCGGCCTGCGGGGTGCACGGCACCCTCGCGGTGTGCGCGGTGACCGTGCAGAACTCCGTCGGGGTCACGGGCGTGCACACGCTCCCGCCGGAGACCGTGGCCGCGCAGATCACGGCGGTCGCGTCGGACATCGGCATCGACGCGGCCAAGACCGGCATGCTCGCGAGCGCGGAGATCATCGAGGCGGTCGCGGGCGCCTGCGACGCCAACGGCATCGGCGCCGGGAAGCGGTCCCCCTTCGTCATCGACCCCGTCGCCGCCTCCATGCACGGCGACCAGCTCCTCGCCGACAACGCGCTCGACGCCTTCCGCGACCTGCTGTTCCCGCGCGCCACGCTGGTCACCCCGAACCTCGACGAGGTGCGTCTGCTGCTGGGGATCGACGTCCACGACCGCGCGGCCCAGTACGAGGCGGCGAAGGCCCTGCACGCCCTCGGACCGGAGAACGTGCTGATCAAGGGCGGTCACCTCGCCGAGGACACCGACACCTGCGTCGACCTCCTGTTCGACGGCGACACCGTCACGGAGCTCCCCGGTCCCCGCTTCAGCACCGGCAACACCCACGGCGGCGGCGACTCCCTCGCGTCGGCCATCACGTCGTTCCTCGCCCGCGGCCGCTCCGTGCCCGACGCCGTCGCGCTCGGCAAGCGCTACATCGTCGAGGCGGTCCGGTGGTCCTATCCGCTCGGAAAGGGCCACGGACCCGTCTCGCCGCTCTGGGCGGTGCGCCCGTGGTGGGAGGATCCGCAGCTGCGGGACTAGTCTCCCAGGACCACCGCTGCTGCGGGTCTGAGGATCTCCTGACCTGCGGTCCGCGTTCGCCGGTGCCCCGTGTCAGGGTTACTGTCGCGTTCGATGAGCATCTTGGGCACACGCGTTGTCCGCACCGAGGATCCGGTGTTCCTCACGCGGGGCGCGACCTACACCGACGACCTGACCGACGAGCGGCTCACCGGGGCGTTGCACGTCACCCTCGTCCGTTCCCCGATCGCGCACGCGACGATCTCCTCGATCGACGTCGAGGCGGCCCGCGAGGCCCCCGGCGTCGTCGCCGTCTACACCGGCGCGGACTGCGACCTCGCCCCGGCGCTGCTGTTCGGCGCCGCGAACAAGGCGATGGTCCGCCCCTTCCTCGCCGTCGACCGGGTGCGCTACGTCGGCGAGCCCGTCGCCGTCGTCCTCACCGAGGAGGCGTACCAGGGCGAGGACGCCGCCGAGCTGGTGGACGTGGAGTACGAGCCGCTCGACGTCGTCGTGGGCATGAAGGCGGCCCTGTCCGACGAGGTCCTGCTCTTCCCCGAGGCGGGCACCAACTCCGTCACGACGATGCACCGCGCGAAGGAGGAGATCGGAGAGGACTTCTTCGCGGACTGCGAGGTCGTGGTCAGCAAGGAGATCGTCAACCAGCGGGTGGCGGCGGCGCCGCTGGAGACCCGCGCCGCCTCCGCCTTCTGGGCGGACGGCCGCTGCACGATCTTCTGCTCCACCCAGAACGCCCAGTCCGCTCGGGACGAGGTCGCGGGCTGGATGGGCATCGACGCGAAGGACCTGCGTCTGATCCTGCCCGACGTGGGCGGCGGCTTCGGCGCGAAGATCGGCGCGGACCCCGAGTTCGCGCTGGTCGGCTGGCTGTCGAAGAAGATCGGGCGGCCGGTCCGCTGGAACGAGTCCCGCTCGGAGAACATGACCGGGATGGTGCAGGGCCGCGGCCAGCTCCAGACGGTCACGATCGGCGGGGACCGGGACGGCACCGTCAAGGCCTACCGGCTGGACATCGTCGCGGACGCCGGCGCCTACCCGCGGCTGGGCTCGGTGCTGCCGATGTTCACGCGGCGGATGGCGCCCGGCACCTACGACATCCCCAAGGTGTGGAGCACCGCCACCGTCGTGGTGACGAACACGACGTCGACCGGTGCCTACCGCGGCGCAGGCCGCCCCGAGGCGACCCAGGCGATCGAGCGCGCGATGGACCTCTTCGCCGACGCGATCGGGATGGACCCGGCGGAGCTGCGCAAGCGCAACGTCGTGGAGCCCGAGCGGTTCCCCTTCACCACGAAGGCTGGCATGGAGTACGACACCGGCGAGTACGCGGCGGCGATCGACAAGGTCCTCGAGGCCGCGGACTACGCCGGCCTGCGCGCCGAGCAGGAGCGGCGGCGCACGGAGGGCGGGGCGCGGCAGCTCGGCATCGGCGTCTCGTCCTATGTGGAGATCACCGGCGGTGGCGCGTTCGTGGAGAACGCCACCGTCGAGGTCCACGACGACGGCACCGTCACCGTCCTGACCGGCACCTCGCCGCACGGGCAGGGGCATGCGACGGCCTGGGCGATGCTCGCGAGCGAGCAGCTCGGGATCCCCGTCGAGAAGATCACCGTGACGCACGGCGACACCGACCTGATCCCGAAGGGCGCAGGCACGATGGGCTCGCGGAGCCTGCAGACCGGCGGCATCGCGGTGCACAACGCCGCGCTCGAGCTCGTCGAGCTGGCCAGGCGCCGGGCCGCCGACGTGCTGGAGGCGAACGTCGACGACCTCGTCGTCGCGGACGGGTCCGTGCAGGTCGCGGGCACCTCCACCGGCATCTCGCTGGCCGAGCTGGCCGGGCGCGGGGAGCTCAAGGTCTTCCACGAGTGGGACGCGAAGAAGCCCACGTTCCCCTTCGGCGCGCACGTGGCGCTCGTCGAGGTGGACGTGGAGACGGGCAAGGCGACCGTCGAGCGGATCTGGGCGGTGGACGACGCAGGCCCCATCCTCAATCCGCTGATCTTCGACGGCCAGCGGCACGGCGGCATCGCGCAGGGCATCGCGCAGGCGATGCTGGAAGAGGTCGTGTGGGACGAGGAGGGGCAGCCGCTCACGGCGACCTTCGCGGACTACGGCATCCCGTCGGCGGCCGAGCTGCCCAGCTTCGACCTGGTCACCATGGAGACCCCGACGACGATCAACCCCATGGGCTACAAGGGGATCGGCGAGGCCGGGACCATCGGCTCATGCCCCGCGGTGCAGAACGCCGTGATCGACGCCGTGTCGCACCTCGGCGTCGAGCACATCGACATGCCGCTGACCCCGCTGCGCGTGTGGGAAGCGATTGAGAGGGCCAAGTGAAGGTCGAGATCACCGTCAACGGCGAGCGGACCAGCGCGGACGTCGAGCCCCGCACCCTGCTCGCGCACTACCTGCGGGAGAACGTGGGCCTCAAGGCCACCAACATCGGCTGCGACACGACCTCGTGCGGGGCGTGCACGGTGCTGGTCGACGGCGAGTCGGTCAAGTCCTGCACCGTCCTCGCCGTCCAGGTGGACGAGCAGTCCGTGACCACCATGGAGGGACTCGGCACCTACGCGGACGGTGAGCTGACCCACCCGGTCACCGCCGCCTTCCGCCAGGAGCACGGCCTGCAGTGCGGGTTCTGCACTCCGGGCATGGTCATGGCCGCGGTCTCGCTCATCGACGAGAACCCCGATCTCGACGAGGCGGCGGTCCGCGAGGGGCTCGAGGGCAACCTCTGTCGCTGCACCGGTTACCACAACATCGTGCGTGCGGTGCTGGTCGCGGCGGGCAAGGACCCGGACGCCGCGCAGGCGGCCGGCGTCGAGGACAAGACCGTGGCGCCGGGCTTCTCGACCGGCGAGGGGGACGCGTGATCCCCGTCGGTTTCTCCTACGAACGCCCCGAGACGGTCGACGCCGCCCTCGCCCTGCTCGCCGAGCACGGCGAGGAGGCCACGGTGCTGGCAGGCGGGCACTCGCTGCTCCCGGTGATGAAGCTGCGGCTGGCCGCCCCCGAGCTGGTGATCGACATCGGGCGGCTCGCGGAGCTCGGCTACGTCCGCGTCGAGGGCGACGAGATCGCCATCGGGGCGGGCACCCGCTACCGGACGCTCGTCGAGTCGGACGTCCTGGCCGCCGAGTGCGCGCTGCTCCCCGCCGTCGCACGGACCGTCGGGGACCCCCAGGTCCGCCACCGCGGCACGATCGGTGGCGCGCTGGCGCACGGTGACCCCGCCGGGGACCTCCCCGCGGCGGTCCTCGCGCTCGACGGCACGATCGTGCTGCGCAGCCCGCGCGGCACCCGGTCTGTGCCGGTGGCGGAGTTCTACACGGGCGTCTTCTCGTCGGTGAAGGAGCCGGACGAGCTGCTCGTCGAGGTCCGCGTGCCGCGCACCGGGTCCACCGGGTGGGCGTACGAGAAGTTCACCCGGCGTAGCAACGACTGGGCGATCGTCGCCGTCGCGGTCGCGACCCTGCCGGGCGGTGCTCGCCAGATCGGGCTGGTCAACATGGGCGGGACGCCGCTGCGCGCCCGCGCGACCGAGGCCGCGCTCGCCTACGGGGCGTCGATCGACGAGGCCGCCGCGCTGGCCGCCGAGGGTACCGAGCCCCCGGCGGACAGCCACGGCACGCCGGAGTACCGCCGTCATCTCGTGACGGTGCTGGTGAAGCGGGCCCTCCGCACCGCGGCCGGGTGATTGTGCTCTAACTCACATCGGAGCACCCTGTTCGACGGCTGGTGGCGCCACCCGGGCGCCACCGCCGGCGGAAGGGGAGTCCTGTGTTCGCACGCACCACCACATTCCAGGCCCACCGCGGACAGCTGGACCGCGGCATCGCGTTGGTGCAGGACGAAATCTTCCCCGCGATGCTCGACATGTCCGGCTGCCTGGGCATGTCCCTGCTCGTCGACCGGGACTCCGGCCGCTGCATCGTCACGACGTCCTGGGAGACCCGCGAGGCGATGTGGGAGTCCGCGGGCACGGTCCGGCCCATGCGGGACCGCGCCGCCGACATGATGGGCGGCACCGCGCAGGTCGACGAGTGGGAGATCGCGCTGCTGCACCGCGACCACAGCTCCCACCCCGGCAGCTGCGTGCGGGTGACGTGGTTCCGCATGGACCCCACGATGCTGGAGCGCGGCCGCACGATGTTCCGCTCCGAGATCCTCCCGGCCCTGGAGCAGATGCCCGGCTTCTGCAGCGCCAGCCTCATGATCGAGTCCGAGGAGGGCTACGCGGCGGTCTCGGTCGCCTTCGACTCCGCCGAGGCCATGATGGCGAGCCGGGACTCCGGCCTGCGCCTGCGCGCGAGCACTGCCGCGGAGATGAGCGCCCAGGTCCTGGAGGTGGGCGAGTTCGACCTCGTGATGGCCCACCTCCGCGTCCCCGAGCTCGTATAGCCCACGAGCCCCCGTCCCCCTCCCCGTCCCCCCCCCGCTGGCGGTGATCATGGGCTGATCGGGGCTCGCAGAGATCGACTAGCCCCGATCAGCCCATGATCACCGGGCTCTCGGGGGCGCGGCCTCAGGGGAGGTCGAGCACCAGCCAGCCGCCGTGATGGTCGGTGACCTCGTAGGGGAGGCCGGTCTCGTCGCCCAGGGCGGCGAGCCGGTCGGCGTCGAACGTGGTGACGTGGCCCCAGGTCTCGTGAGGCTCGTCCTCGAAGGGCACCGACACGACGACCCGGCGGCGGGCCAGCCGGATCGCCTCCCCGACGACGGCCTTGCCCTCCGGGGCCTCCAGGTGCTCGATGAGGTGGACGGCGAGCACGGTGTCGGAGTGGTCGTCGGGCAGCGGGACGCCGCGCGCGTCGGCGACGACGGTGTCCACCGGCAGGCCGAGCCGCGGAGCCATGCGGCCCAACAGGGTCACCGTGCCCGGGGTGATGTCGGTGGCGGTGACCGGGTGCCCGGCGGCCGCGAGGCGCAGCGCGAGGAAGCCGAAGCAGCAGCCCAGCTCCAGGGCGCTGCCGACGGTCAGTGCGGCGGCCCGCTCGTGCACCGGCTTGAGCTGGGCGTTGGTGCCGCCGGGGTCCGGCGTGCCGTGCAGGGACCGCAGGGTGTTGCGGTAGAACGCGAACCACGCGTCGTCCGGGTCCGTGGCGGCCCCGGTGACGATCGCGACGAAGGCCTCCTCGAAGCGCTCCGGCGGCAGCACCCCGGGCGCCACGAGGGTGCGGTCCAGCCATCCGGCCAGGTCGTTGTCGAGGTCGTCGAGCCCGATCACCGGCAGCTCCCTTCGTCGGGTCCGACGCTAGGAAGCGGGGGGTCGCCGCGGGGCGGAAACCGTCCGGCGGACAGCGGCGGACCGTCCGACCGGACAGGGTCGGGCTCACCCGAGCAGCTCGGCGCGCCGATCCCATTATGGAACCGTAATGGGTTTCCGACGGCGCGCTGAGCCCGTTAAGGATCCATAATGGGAACGGGGGCGGCGTGAGAGCGCGCTCAGCGGCCGATCAGCTCGCCCGCCATCTCGTTCGTGGTCTGCTCCAGGCCGGTCAGGTCTCGCACCACGCGGACGCGGTCGCAGTGCTCCGCGTAGGCGGGGAGATCGCAGCGGCCGAGACCCCAGGAGTAGCGCGGCTCCGGGGTGAGCCAGATGGTCTCCCGCGCCCGCCGGGTGATCTCGACGAACGCCTCCAGATCGGGGTCGTTCCCGTTGCCGCGGCCGTCGCCGAGGACGAGCACCGTCGAGCGGCGGGTGACGGCCGAGCCCTGCTCCTCCAGGAACCGCCCGAAGGCGAGCCCGTAGTTCGAGTTGGCGTCCACGTCGACCACCTCGCCGCCGAACACCAACCCGAGGGCGTGCTCCACGGGATGGTCCGCGAACAGGTCGGTGATCTCGGCGATCTCGTCCACGAAGGCGAACGAGCGCACCTGTCCGAAGAGGTCCTGCAAGCCGTGGACCAGGTGCAACGTGAACCGGGCCGTGGCCCGCACGGACAGCGACACGTCCGCGAGCACCACGAGCCGGGGCTTGTCCTCCTGCCGTCGCACCGTGACCGGGGTGAACGGGACGCCGTCGTAGCGCATGTTCCTGCGCATCGTCCGACCGGAGTCGATCCGGCCCTGCGGAGAGACGCGGCGCCGGTGGGTCAGCGCCCCGTGCAGGGTCTTCGCCAAGCGCCGCAACGAGTCCTCGAGCTGCATCCGCTCGGTCTCCGACGCCCGGTCCACCTGCGCGACATGCCCTTCGCCCTCCCCGCCCTCGACGATCCGCTGCTCGATCTCCAGCAGCCGCTCCAGATGTGCCTTGATCGCCTCGGGCAGGTTGGCGAGCACGCCCGCCAACCGACGGCGCAGGGCGGTGGCGTCGTCCTCGGTGCCGCCGCAGACCTCGTCCTCGGCCGTGGTCAGCCAGCCCAGCAGCGCCTCCTGCTGCGCCACGGACAGATCGGCGTCGACCTTGGTGCCGGTTGCGGTGGCGATGTCGCCCGGCAGCCCGGCTCCCGAGAGCCGGTCGGTCTCGATCTGCACCCGGTTGCCCGCGGAGAGCGGCCCCGCCTGGTCGTCGGCGGAGAAGACGATCTCCTCGGTCATCGCCGCGAGGTCGATCTTGGCGGCCTCCTGGTGCAGGTTGTACTGCTGCGCCAGGTCCTCGGGGTCGAAGTAGTCCCGGATGTCGACCGGCTTGCCGTGCTCGTGGCCCTGCTGCGGCGTCTCGCTCGGGTCCTCCGAGAGCGTGAAGTCCTCCACCGCACCGTGGTCGGACAGGTCGCCGTGGCCGTGCCCGTGGCCGTGCCCGGTCTCCGCCGCACCCACCTTGACCAGGGAGAAGAAGAGGTCGAACACGTCGTCGTAGGTCGCCTCGTCGCGGCGGTCCTTCACGAGCGCGACGCGCAGCGCCTCCTTGAGCACGGCCTTGTCGGCCAGCACGCCCGGTTGCGCGGCGCCCCGCATGGCGTCCACGGCCTCGGACACCGAGACCCGCAGGCCGCGGATGCGCAGCAGCCGGACGAACCGGTGGATCGACGCCTCCACTACGGGACTCCCCGCTCAGCGCACACGCCGCCGTCCGAGTCCGAAGGACCGCGAGCCCTGACCCGACGTGACCGCCCGCGGCGTCGCCGGGGCGTCCTTCGCGGTCCCCTTGGCGTAGTTCGGCGTGCCGTAGGCGCCCGCGCCGTGGCGCCCGGCCGTGTCCTTCGCGGTGCGGACCGCGCTGCCGTCCGGCCCGTCGTCGTGCGAGTGCCCATGCCCGTGCCCGTGCCCGTGCCCCGGCTCCGCGATCTCCGCGTTCGGGTCGACGAGGCGGGGGAGCGCGGCGAGGGCCTTGCTCACGTCCTTGTCGTACTTCACGACGACGGACACGGTGTCCGACAGGATCTGCGAGTTCAGCTCGTCGACACCCAGGACGGCCAGCGTGCGCGCCCAGTCGATGGTCTCGGAGATGCTCGGCGCCTTGCGCAGCTCCAGTTCGCGCAGTCCGCGGACCACGTTCACGAGCTCCTCGGCCAGCGAGTCCGCCAGGCCGGTCTTCTTCGACCGCACGATCTCCAGCTCGCGTTGCGCGGCAGGGTAGTCGAGGAACAGGTGCAGGCAGCGGCGCTTGAGCGCGGCTGCGAGGTCACGGGTGTTGTTCGAGGTCAGCAGCACGTAGGGGCGTCGCTTCGCGGTGAACGTGCCGATCTCGGGGATGGAGATCTGGAACTCGCCGAGGGTCTCCAGCAGCACGGCCTCCAACGCCTCGTCAGCCCGGTCGACCTCGTCGATCAGCAGCACGACGGGCTCCTCCGAGCGGATCGCCTCCAGCAGCGGCCGGGGCGCGAGGAAGCGCTCGGAGAAGAAGACGCTCTCGTTCCGCCCGATCCGGTCCACGGCCGACGCCAGGTCGGGGGCGTCCTCGACGACCTGCCCGATCTTCTCGCGCAGGATCTGGGTGTACATGAGCTGCTTGCCGTAGTCCCACTCGTAGAGGGCCTTGGTCTCGTCCTGGCCCTCGTAGCACTGCAGGCGGAGCAGCCTCCGCCCGGTGGCCAGCGCGAGCATCCTGGCGAGCTCGGTCTTGCCGACGCCGGCGGGGCCTTCGAGCAGCAGCGGCTTGTCGAGACGGGTGAGCAGGAAGACCGTCGTCGCGAGCCGGGTGTCGGCGATGTAGCCCTGCTCGCGCAGAGCCTCGACGACGGCGTCGACGGACTCGAAGGGTGCGTTCTCGGACAAGGCCGGAGCTCCTTTTCCTCCCGGCTCCGCGATGAGCCGGGCGTGCGCGCGGGCCCGTCACGCGACTCCAGTGTGCGCCGGAACCAGGTGACGGGCCCGTCGGGGACTCAGCTGAGCAGGTCGTCCAGGTCGCCGTTGACGCAGTGGTCGACGACCGGGCGGACCGTCTCGAACGTGCACTCCTTCGGGTTGCCCGGGGTGCAGGCGTCACCGAGGACGTGGTTGGTGATGCGGTCGACGTCCGCCGCGTCGCCGACGATCGTGGGCGCGTTCTCGTAGTACTTGGTCGGGCCCTTGCCCAGCCGGTTCTTCGAGTACGAGTCCTGCGCGACGTCGATGAAGCGCTCCGGGATGCCCACGTCGCGCAGCAGCCGGATCGCGGCCGCGAGCGCGGCCTCGGCCGCCTGGACCCTGGTCATGCCGTGGGTGTCGATGCCCATGGCCTCCGCGATGTCCGCGAAGCGCTCGTAGGCGACCGGCATGTTGAACGCCCACACGCGCGGCAGCGCGATCGCGTTGTTCAGTCCGTGGTGGGTGTCGTAGAACGCCGACACCGCGTGGGAGATCGAGTGGATGATCCCGAGCCCGCCGGAGTTGAACGCCTGCGCGGCGATGTACTGCGCGTACATCATGCCCTCGCGGCCGGCCAGGTCCTTGCCGTTCCAGACCGCCGCGCGCAGGCTCTGCGCGGTCAGCTTGATCGCGTGCAGCGCGTTGCCGAGCGACGGCTGGAAGTTCAGCCGGGACACGTACGGCTCGGAGGCGTGGGCGAGCACGTCGAACCCGCACTGGGCGGTGTAGTCGATCGGGCAGTCGTAGTACAGCACCGGGTCGTCGATCGCCAGGGAGGTGACCGAGGCGTCGTCGAACGCGACGTACTTGTGCGGGTTGTCGGGGTCCGTCGTGGTGTCGGTGATGACGTACGCCCACGAGGTCTCCGAGCCGGTGCCCGCCGTGGTGGAGACCGCGATGTGCCGCGGGTTCTGCGGGTTCTCGGACTTGTTGAAGCCCTCGAACTCGTTGACGTTGCGGCCGTCGTGGGCGACCGAGATGCGCGCGCCCTTGCAGGCGTCGTGCGACGATCCGCCGCCGATCGAGACGAACGAGTCGCAGCTGTTCTCCTGGTAGAGGCCCACGGCGTCCATGACGTTGTAGTCCTTGGGGTTCGACTCGACCCGGTCGTAGACCACGACCTCGAGGCCGTGGTACTTCATCGACTCGACGATCTTGTGCACGATGTCCGTGCCGCGCAGGCCCGACGTCATCACCAGCGTCTTCCTGAAGCCCAGCTTCAGGGCCTCCGGTCCGATCATCTCGTGCGCACCCGGGCCGATCAACGCCTTCGGGAACGGATGGAACTCCTTGAGCGGGAACGGCTTGAGCAGCTCGTCGACCTGCATGGCAGCCCTTTCTGGTGCAGGTGCGGCCGGCCGGAGCCGACCGATCGGGTCGACCGCGACGCTAGGACGCGCGTGACGCCGGGCACAGGGGTCGGCGGAGCAAACCGTCAAGAGGTGGGGGCGGAAACCGTCCGGGCGGAGGGGAGCGTCACAGGTCCGGATCGGTGAAGCCCGCCGGGCCTGGGAGGTACGGCCGCACGGCGCGGACGGCGGAGAGCGGGATCGGCTCGTAGACGTGCGGGAACAGCATCTGCTCGTGGTCCCCCGGCACGCCCGGCTCCCAACGGACGTCCAGCCCGTCGACGTCGATCTCCAGCAGCAGGACGTCCGCGCGGCCCGCGAACAGGCGGTTCGCCGGGATCCGCACCTGCTCGCGCGCGGACAGGTGGACGAAGCCGATCCCCGGGAGCGGGCGGATCGCGTGCTCGGTGGCGGCCCAGTCCTCGGCGGTGATCAGGTGCAGCAGGGTCACACGCCCAGTCTGCTCGTCCGATCGGACGGGTGGCGCGCGGGCCCTTGTTTTCTGCACCGGGTGCCAATTATCGTCCGAAAGGACCCGACGCCGACGTCACCAGGAGGTACCCATGGCTTCGCGTGAGAAGACCGAGCAGACCGAGGACACCCCCGTCGTCGAGGAGACCCTCGTCGAGGAGGTCTCCATCGACGGTATGTGCGGTGTCTACTAGGACCGCCCAGGGTGAGGTCGGGGTCGACTCGTTCGACCCCGGCTCCCCGTACCGCTGCAGCCCCCAGGTGTCGCTGCGTCCGGAACCGTTCGGCGCGCTCGTCTACCACTTCGGGACCCGCAAGCTCTCGTTCCTGAAGACCCTCCCGTTGGTGGAGGTCGTGAAGGGCCTGGAGTCCCACCCGGACGTCCACTCGGCCATCGAGGCCGCGGGCGTCGAGGAGGCCCAGCGCCCCGCCTACCTCAAGGCCCTGGCCGGACTGGCCGCCTCCGGGACGATCGAACCGCGCTAAGGAGCTCCCCGACGATGAAGCTGGTCGACCACTTCCAGTACGGCCTCAACTCCCCGATCTGCCTGACCTGGGAGCTGACCTACGCCTGCAACCTGTCCTGCGCCCACTGCCTGTCGTCGTCGGGTCGCCGCGATCCCCGCGAGCTGACCACCGCCGAGGCCAAGGCCGTGATCGACGAGCTGCAGCGGATGCAGGTCTTCTACATCAACATCGGGGGCGGCGAGCCCACCGTGCGCCCGGACTTCTGGGAGCTGCTGGACTACTCGATCGCGCACAACGTCGGGGTCAAGTTCTCCACCAACGGCCTGAAGATCGACAAGGAGCGGGCGGCGCAGCTGGCGGCGACCGACTACGTCGACATCCAGATCTCGCTCGACGGCGCGACCCCC
>Ga0207641_10001072_pt1 | contig 27523 bp, 21 predicted proteins | sample KBSSwiS62_FD_184306 | JGI IMG/M metagenome (GOLD analysis project Ga0207641, IMG submission 184306) | Switchgrass rhizosphere microbial communities from Kellogg Biological Station, Michigan, USA - KBS Switchgrass S6-2 (SPAdes) (version 2) | ecosystem: Host-associated > Plants > Roots >... | reverse complement strand
TTGCACGAAAAACGCGCGACCGCGCGAAGGGGCGGCGACACGGCTGCCCGTGCCCGGCACAAAAAGGCGGGCAAGATGCTTGCAAGGGAGCGGGTCGACGCGCTGCTCGATCCCGGCTCGCCTTTCCTTGAGATCGCAACGCTTGTCGGCGGTGCGTCGGATTCGGCCGCGCCGCTCGGCGCTGGCATCGTGACGGGCATAGGGCTCGTGCGCGGGCGCGCCTGCATGGTGATCGCCAACGAGGCCACGGTGAAGGGCGGCACCTATTTCACGCAGACCTGCCGCAAGCATGTGCGTGCGCAGAAGATCGCGTGGCAGCATGGGCTGCCGAACATCACGCTGGTCGATTCGGGGGGCGCGTTCCTTCCCGAACAGGCCGGCATCTTTCCCGATGCGGGGCAGTTCGGCACCGTCTTCCATCAGATCGTCCGGCAGTCGGCCGACGGCATTCCCCAGATCGCCAGCGTGCACGGCGCTTGTACCGCCGGCGGCGCCTACATACCCGCATTGTCGGATCAGACTGTCATCGTTCGCGGTCAGGGCTACATGCACCTTGGCGGTCCCGAAATCGTCTTCGCGGCTACCGGTGAGAGGATCGATCGTGAGGCCCTGGGCGGAGCGGACATGCACTCGCGCGTGAGCGGCGTTACGGATCATCTCGCGGAGAATGACCGGCACGCTATCACCATATTGCGGGAATTGGCGGGGGATTTGCCGGTGCAGCCGGGCTATGTGCGGCCACCGGCGCCTTCTGTCCCGCCGCGTTACGATCCGGCCGAAATCTATGGCATCGTCAGCAAGGATCGGCGCATCCCGACCAACACGCGGGAGATTCTGGCGCGGATTATCGACGACAGCGAGTTTGACGAGTTCAAGCCTCTCTATGGCGATACGCTGCTCTGCGGCTTCGCGCGCATCCACGGTTTCGAGGTGGGAATCCTCGCCAACCAAGGTGTGCTCTTCACCGAGTCGGCGCTGAAGGCGGTGCACTTCATCGATCTATGCTGCAAAAGAGATATTCCGCTGCTGTTCATGGCGGACATCACCGGCTACATGGTCGGCCGCGATGCGGAGACGGGCGGCATCTCCAAGGCCGGTGCGAAGATGATCACGGCGATGTCGTCGGCCAATGTCCCCAAGTACAACATCATCATCGGCAACTCCTATGGCGCGGGCTATATGGGCATGTGCAGCCGGCCGTTCGAGCCGACCTTCGCCTTCGGCTGGCCGAACGGCCGCGCAGCGCTGATGGGGCCGGAGCAGGCGGCCACGACGCTGGCAATGGTGCAACGCGCGAAACGCGAACGCGATGGTGAGGAATGGTCCGCGGAAGCCGAGGCGGAGTTCCGCGCGCCGATCTTTCGCGAATTCGAATCCTTCCAGGATATCTACAACTTCTCCTCGCATCTCTGGCTGGACGATATCATCGATCCGATCGAGACGCGTTCGGTCATGGGGCTGGTGCTCGATCTCGCCGCGCGGATGCCCGCGCGCGAGACGAAGTTCGGCGTTCTTCGGATGTAATGGGCATGATACGTAAGCTCCTCATCGCCAATCGTGGCGAGATTGCGATGCGCATCGCGCGCACTTGCCGCCGGCTCGGCATTCCGGTGGCGGGGGTGCACTCCACCGCCGACCGCGATTCGCTCCATGTCCGCGATCTTCGCGAATCTTACGAGATCGGGGAAGCGCCGCCGGCGCAGAGCTATCTCAACATTGAGGCAATTCTCAGGGCGGCGAAGGCCGCCGGTGCGGACGCGATCCACCCTGGGATCGGCTTCCTCGCGGAATCTCCCGAATTTGCTGCGGCGGTGGAAGAGGCGGGGCTGATCTTCGTCGGTCCGAGACCGCAGTCCCTGGCCGATTTCGGCGACAAGTCGATGTCGAAATCTTTCGCGGTTGCCGCCGACGTGCCGATCATCCAGGGAACCGAGCAGCCTTCAGCCGACACGGCGTTTCTGGTGCGCAGTGCAGAAGCCATGGAACTGCCCTTGATGCTGAAGGCCGTGGCGGGCGGCGGTGGGCGCGGTTCGCGAATCGTGAACAGCCATGACGGCCTGGCTGAGGCGATTGAAAGTGCTATGCGCGAGGCCCGCTCGGCCTTCGGCAAGCCCGACCTCATCATCGAGAGTTTCATCGGTTCCGCCCGGCATGTCGAGGTCCAGGTGGTCGGTGACGGCAATGGGCACGTCGTCCATCTCCATGAACGGGAATGTTCGCTCCAGCGCCGCTTCCAGAAGATCATCGAGGAAGCCCCGGCGCAGCATCTGACCGCCGAGATGCGGAACCGTATCACCTCTGACGCGGTGCGCCTCGCCAGCCAGGTCAAATATCGCAGCGCGGGAACGTTCGAGTTCCTGGTTTCGGGCGATCGCCACTATTTCCTCGAATGCAACCCGCGTCTCCAGGTCGAGCACACGGTGACCGAAGAGATCACCGGGATCGATATCGTCGAACTTCAGCTTCGGGTGGCGAGCGAAGGCCGACTGCCCATCGACCAGGACTCGATCTCGGTCAGCGGCCATGCCGTCCAGGCGCGGCTCTATGCCGAGGATCCGGCAAGGGAGTTCCTGCCATCGACCGGCACTATCCTCGTCTATGATCCGCCGGTCGGCGACCTCCGGGTCGAGAGTGGGGTCGAGACGGGTTCGGAAGTCACGCCGCATTATGACTCGCTGCTGGCCAAGCTGATCGTCCACGCACCGGATCGCCGCTCCGCGTTCGGCCGGTTGCGCTCGGCGGTTTTGTCGACGACGGTGCTTGGGGTCGAAACGAACCTCGATCTCCTGGCAAAGCTATGTGCCGATCCCCGCGTCATCGCCGACGAAGTCGACAACCGCTATATCGACCGCGAGCTTCCCAACATGGAGTTGGGGCTAGCGCCGACGCCGATGCTCGCAGCGATCGCTGGCGCGATACATCTCCATGGGCTGCTTCCGGTGGCCGACGGCGGCGCGTGGCGCGCGCCGGAGTTGGCGTCGTGGCGGCTTCCGAGTGGGGGAGAGGATTTCACCGACTGGCTCGGTGCCGTCGAACTCGATTGCCGCGGCGAGGCATTCGAACTCCGTCGCCGGCTCGAAGGAGCTGGCCGTTATACGATTACCGTGGGCGCCGACACCTTCGTGATCGCACTGGATGAAGTCGATCCGGGCAATTATATTGTACGGGTGGACGGTTGGTCGTTCGTCGGTCGCGGGATCGTGAGCGATGACGCCATCTATCTCGACACACCGGAAGGATCGCTGAAGTTCACGATGCGCGATCCGCTCGAAACTCAGCAAGGCGGCGGTGCCGCCGACGGGCGGGTGATGTCGAACATGATGGGCGTCATCATCAAGGTCAATGTCTCCCCCGGCGACAAGGTCGTCCAGGGAGAGACGCTGATGATCCAGGAGTCTATGAAGATGGAGCTGACGATTGCCTCGCCGTGCGACGGCACGGTCAAGTCGTTGCTATGCGCTCCAGGCGATATGATCGAGCGCAACGTGCTCGTAGCGGAAATCGAAATCGGATCGGATGAACAGGCATGAGCAATTTGCCGAAAAAGGTGATCTTCCACGAGGAAGGTCCGCGCGAAGGTTTCCAGATTGAGAAGGGCAGCTTCTCGGTCGCCGATCGCGCTGCACTGATCGACGCTCTGGCTGCGACCGGGCTCGAGCAGGTTCAGGTCGGTTCGTTCGTCAGCCCGAAGGCCGTGCCGAGCATGGCGGACATCGACGCGCTATTCGCTGCGATCAAACCGCTTCCGGATGTGCGCTATACAGCGTTGTGGCTGAACGAGAGCGGCTATCGACGGGCGATGGCCGCGCCCAACATCTTCATAGACGGCAAGATCCTGCTTTATAATACCGAGACGTTCAGCCAGAAGAATAACAACTGCTCGGTCGCCGAGATGCGCGAACGGCAGGCGAAGTGGGTCGATCTCTATGTGGCGGACGGCGTCCCCTATGAGTCCGCCTATGTCCTGACGGCGTTTGGCTGCAATTATGAGGGCGACGTCCCGCTCGCGACGATTGTCGAGACCGCGACTTACGCAACCGGTCTTGCGCGTGAAAGGGGCTTGCCCTTGCCGCGGATCATCCTCGCCGACACGGTCGGCTCGGCCAATCCTGAAGAGATAAAGCGGCGCATCGGCGCGGTGCGTGATGCGGAACCCGACGCTCCGATCGGTCTGCACCTGCATGATACCCGGGGGCTCGGAGCGGCGAACTTCTACGCTGCCCTGGAACTGGGCGTGGACATGTTCGACAGTTCGGTCGCCGGCCTCGGCGGTTGTCCTTACGCCAATCATGGCAGCCAGCATGGTGCCGGCAATATCTGCACCGAAGACATGGTGCTGATGTGCCACGAGATGGGAATCGAGACGGGGATCGACCTTCCCGCGTTGATGGAGGCGGCGCGGCTGGCGGAGCGGATCATCGGACGCCCGCTCGCCGGGAAGCTCATGCACGCCGGCCTGCCCAAACATAAAGTCGTTCAGGGAGCATAAGATGACCGTTGAAGCCCTGCGGAGAAGCGAAGGCGTACTGCTGTGCGATGTCCAGGACGGCATCGCCACGGTCACGATCAACCGGCCCGAACACCGCAATGCATTGTCCATCGAGGTCGGCAACGGTCTTTACAAGATCTGGGAAGAGATCGACGCGACGCCGGAAGTGCGAGCGGTCATCCTCACCTCGGCGGATTGCGGCACATTTTGCGCAGGCCAGGATCTGAAGGAAGCCACGCGTATGAAGGAGGAGACGGGACAAGACATCCTCACCTTCTTCAAGGATCCGTTTCACTTTCGGATGCGAAGGGTGAAGGTGCCGATCATCGCTGCGATGACCGGCCACCTCATGGCCGGCGGGATGTTGATGAGCCTGAACTGCGACATCCGCGTCGGGCTCGCCGGAAGCAAGGTGGGAATCACCGAGTCGAAGATTGGCCGTGGTTCTCCCTGGGGCATGCCGTTGATGTGGATGCTCCCGCAGCCCCTGCTGATGGAGATGGTGCTCACTGCGCAGCTTTATCCGATCGAGAAGTTTCACGACCTTGCCTTCGTCAACTATCTGGAAGCCACGCCGGACGAGGTCCGCTCGCGCGCTCGTGCCCTTGCGGAGACGATTCGTGACAACGCGCCACTTTCGGTGGTCGCGGGTAAGCGCGCGTTGCTGACCGCGATGAGTGTCGGATGTGATACGGGCCTCGAGATGGCGTGGCAGATTTATCGGGAAGTCTATGCGAGCGAAGATGCGCAGGAAGGGCCGCGAGCCTTTGCAGAAAAGCGCGCGCCTCGGTGGCAGGGCCGGTAGGGCGGCGTTTAGACAGGGGTAGGATGCATGCATACATATCAAACCGTTTTGGTCGAAAAGACGCCGGACAAGGTCGCGACCATTACGCTCAATCGTCCGGAGCGCATGAACAGCTTCAATCTGGCGATGCTCGATGACTTCAAGGCTTTCTGGGAAGACGTCCGCGCGGACACCAGCGTGAACGCCATCGTCATTCGCGCTGCGGACGGACGGGCATTCTGCACCGGAGTGGACGTCAAGGAATCCACCGGCGTGACCCGCTCCGACAATAATGTATGGCTCGAGGAAAGCCCTTTCCACAGCCTGGGCGCCAAAGCCAATCGCTGCTGGAAGCCGGTTATTTCCGCGGTGCATGGCATGGCGGCCGGCGGCGCCTTCTACATGCTCAACGAGAGCGACATCACGATCTGCTCGGAGGATGCGACCTTCTTCGATCCGCACACCACCTATGGAATGGTCGCCTCGCTCGAACCGATTGGCGCGGTCTACAAGATGCCGCTCGGCGAGATCATGCGGATGGTGCTGATGGGCCTTGATGAGCGCATCTCCGCTCAGTCGGCATTGCGCATGGGGCTCGTTACCGAAGTGGTCGCTCGGGACGCGCTCTGGGCGCGCGCGCACGAGCTCGCCGCCAAGATCGCCGCAAAGCCGCCGGCGGCGATCCAGGGTTCGGTTCGGGCAATCTGGGAATCGCTGGAAGTGCCGCGCAGCGCCGCTATGCATCGTGGTCTGTCCTATACCCAGATCGGTAATGCCATCGGCGAAGCCGAAATCGATCGCGCCACGATCATGGCCGGCGGCAAGGCTTTCGAACTGCGCTGATACGGGTCGGTTGGAAGGGGAGTTCGTTGGAGATCAGTCCCAGCAGGTCAGCCTGGAAGGCGGGTTTGACGGGAACGATGGAGATCCCGCCGCCCCCGATTGCGCAATGCGGGACGAACTCCGCCCCTGAAGGTCGGTCATCTGAAAGACGCGAAGTCGGTTTGACGTCGCATTTCGATCATATGAAACTGGCGCCGGATACGCTTGACCCCGTTCAGCCCCGCCCACAGGATAGCGGAGCGGCCAGCGTTACAGCCTCGACCGATTCCACACCCACGATGACGCCGGGCCACGCCCGACGTCGCCTCCATCATAAGGCTTGAAACGATGCAAGTGTGCCTCACTGAGGAGCAGGAACTCCTCAAGTCCACATTCGGTCGGCTGTTCCAGGAAAAGTCGACCCCGGCTCGTGTTCGTGAGAGCGGTTCGCTAGGGCATGATCCCGCGCTCTGGACCGAGCTCGCCGCCATGGGCGTGCCGATGATGCGTGTCGATGGCGCGCAGGGTGGCGGAGAGCTTTCGCTCCTGGCGGCTGCCTTGATTGCAGAGGAAGCAGGCCGCTTTGTCGCGTCGGTGCCGATGTTGGAGTCGATCGTTGCGGCTCGTCTTCTGTCTCGCCTCCCCGAACGACACGGAGACATCCTCGATCGCGTTGCGAGTGGCGAAACGATCATCACTATAGCACTCGAACCGGCAGATCGGCTGACAAGCCAGATCGTGCCTGGGGGGGCGGTGTGCGGCGGCGTCATCGCGCTGAACGGCCAGCAGTTGCTGCTCGTTCAAGGCCGCGGTGGCGAGCCGCTGGCTAACACCGGCAATCTTCCGCTCGCCCGTTGGGACCTTGCCGACGGAACGGTGATCGCGAGCGGAGCGGACGCGGTTGCGCTCTATCAGGAAGCGGTCGAGGAATGGCGTCTATTGTCCGCGGCCTTTCTCCTCGGCGCGTCGGACCAGGCGCTGCGCCTCGCGTCAGGCTATGCGAACGAGCGGGTACAGTTCGGACGTCCCATCGGCAGCTTCCAGGGGCTCGCGCATCCGCTGGCCGACAGCCTCGCCGATGTGGAGTCGGGACGGCTGTTGCTGTGGCGCGCGATCGATGCGATCGCCCGTGGCGAAGGGCGTGCTCCAGGCCTCGCCTCTCTTTCCTACTGGTGGGCGACGCAAGCGAGCAACATGGCGGTCCATCGTGCGATCCGTACGCTCGGTGGATATGGACTGAGCCTCGAATATGACGTCCAGCTCTACCACCGCCGAGTAACCGGGCTCATCCTGAGCGGCGGCGATCCTTACAACAGCCTGGTCGCGGGCGGCGAGCGCCTGTTCGGGGGCCAATCCGTTAAGCTGCCCGAGGCGGGCGAAGCGACGATGAGTTTCGATCTGCCTGAAGGTTCGACGGAGATCGGCGCACAGCTCGCGGCATTCTTCGAGACGCACCGCACGCCCGAGATGGTCGAAAAGGCGCACCATTCGACCGCCAGCCACAACAAGGATTTTCACCGCAAGCTTGCCCGGAGCGGCTTCTTGTTCAGGTCATGGCCAAATGCGGAGCCGTCGGCCACGCCGGCGAGCGACGCCTATGCGGTAGGATCGGTCATCGAAGCGGAGGGTTATACCACCCATGTGATCTCGACGACTGACATGGTCGGCCAGATTGTGGAAATGTTTGGCACCGAGGAGGCCAAGGCAGAGATTCTTCCGCGAATCCTCGATGGCGACGCGGTGTGCAGCCTCGGCTTCTCCGAACCGTCCTCGGGTTCCGATGTGTTCTCGGCAGCGACCCGTGCCGTTCCCGCGGGAGACGACTGGATCATCGACGGCGCGAAGATGTTCACCACGGCGGCGCATTATGCCGACTATGTCCTGCTGCTCGCGCGCACCGACACGAGCGGCAAGAAGCACGAAGGCCTGACGCTGTTCATCGTGCCGACATCGCTGCCGGGTTTCAGCTTCCAGGCCGTGCAAACCTATCAGGACGAACGCACCAACATCACCTATTACGGCGATCTCCGCCTGCCCGGTCGATATATTCTGGGCAAGGCCGGCGACGGCGCGGCGGTTATGGGCGCCTGCCTGAAGCTTGAGCACAGCGCCGCGGCGTCGATGTTCGTCGGCTACACGGAAATGATGAAGTCGGCCGAAGAATGGGCGCATAAGGCGGTCGACGGCACTGCACCGTTGGATGATCCATCATTCCGTACGCGCTATGCCGCGGTCGTGGCGCGGTTCGAAGCGGCCGGCGCGCTCGTCGCGCGAAGCGTGTGGGCGGCCGATACCGGCTATCATCACCGCGCCTGGGGACCGATGGCCAAGATGTTCATCACCGAATCGCATCTCCACAGCGCTTGGGAACTGCTCCAGCTTGGCGCCCCCGAGAGCGGTCTGACCGGGAAGCATCCGCTCGGAATCGTCGAACTCGGCCATCGCCGCGCTTACGGGTCGACGATTTACGGTGGCACGAGCGAGGTTCATCGCAGTCTGACGGCGGAGCAGGGGTTGGGCCTTCCCAAGAGCCGCAGCTAAAAGGCGAAGGGTGCGGCTGGTCCAACGCCACGGCGGAAATCCCGTCCGTCGGGCGACCGTTCCGACAGGCAAGGTTCGACCGGCGCCCGTTAGGTGAGGGCAAATATAATTCGGTGTGCAATGGCGATAACGCCGACGAGGATTAGGGGATGACGGGTCGACCGTCGATAGCGATTGATTGGAGAGGAAGGCGATGACGCAGGCTGCAGACATCACGATCGAGTTGGACGTCGAAATTCCCATGTCCGACGGCACGATCCTTCGGGCCGACATCTATCTTCCCGCCACCCGCCCGGCGCCGGCGCTGCTCAGCAGAACGCCGTATCTTAAGGGGCAAATCCCTGGGTTGATGGCCGCGGTGAATCCGGTGAGCGCTGCGCGGAAGGGATTCGCCGTGGTCGTCCAGGACGTTCGAGGGCGGGGCGCCTCCGATGGAGATTTCCATCCCTTCATCAACGAGGCGGAAGATGGCGCCGATACGGCGCGATGGATAAGTCAGCAGTCATGGTGCAACGGCAAGCTTGGCCTTTTCGGCAGTTCCTATATGGGCGCGACGCAACTCCAGGCCGCGATCGGCGCGTCGGACGTCATCAGCGCCATGTGTCCGATTCAGGCGGTGTCGGACTATTATGAAGGCAGGTCATATCGCGGGGGCGCGTTCGAACTCGGCGCGGTCACGTCGATCAGCTTATGGAATCTCGGCGCCGGCACGCTCCTGCGGGCGAAGCTGGACCCCGGGTCTTTGCGCGAACGTTTTGGCGCGGCCCGGCGCGCATTGGCCGATATGCCCAAGTTCCTCAAGGTCACGCCATTCGAGAAACTGCGCGAAACCGAGATGGGCAAGATCGCGCCGTTCATCTTTACCTGGTGGGAAAATGACCGCGCTACCGACCCTTATTGGACGCCGTTGCGGATTTCCGATCATTACAGCTCGATCGATGTTCCAGCGCTGCACATAACAAGCTGGTTCGATCAGTTCCACGTCGGTGCGCTGAGGAATTATGAAGGTTTGACCAAAAGCGCGCCGTCCGAAGCGACGCGGGAGGCGCAGCGGCTCGTTGTGGGGCCTTGGGCGCACTATCCGCCCAAGTCGACCGTGATGGGATCGGTACGCGTCGGGGACATCGATTTCGGCCTCGAAGCTTTCGCCGATCTGGAAAGCCAGCAGCTCAACTGGTTCCGCAGCCTATTGTCGGACAAGGGCACCCCCCCGCCGGGGAGTCGCGTTCGCCTTTTCGTCATGGGCCGCAATGTGTGGCGCGATGAAGCCGAGTGGCCGCTCGCCCGTGCGCAGGAAACGCCGCTCTATTTCGATGCCAAGGGCGGCGAGTTGGGCTGGGCCGAACCGGCCGCGGAAAGCGAAGCCGCCTTCCGGTTCGATCCGAACGATCCGGTGCCGACCCGCGGCGGCGCACATTTGGCGCTCGACTCCGCCTTCCCCCAGGGTCCCTTGATCCAGGGCGATCTGAAGGACCGCGCCGACGTGGTGACTTTCCGCTCTGCAATTGTGGAGGAGGAAATCGAAGTCACCGGCTGGGTCAATGCGGAGCTTTGGGTGAAATCTTCGGCACCGGCGACCGACTTCACCGTCAAGCTGACCGATATATGGCCCGACGGGAACGAATATATCGTCTGCGACGGCATACGCCGCGTGAGGGCGGGAGAGTTTGCCGATGGCTGGACGAAGATCCTGGTCGAGCTCGGAGCCACAAGCCAGGTCTTCCTCAAGGGTCATCGCCTCGGCGTTCACATATCGAGCAGTAATTTCCCGCGATTCGATATTGCGTCCAACACCGCCGACCCGGCCCTGCTCGCCACTGAGCGCGTTCCGGCCGATCAGAACGTCGCCTGTGGCGGCGTCCATGCATCGCGTCTGCTTCTGCCGATCATCCCGGCGACGAAGAAGGCGTAACGCGCCTGAGCTATGATCCTCGCCGGTGCGGCTGGTAACGGCAGCACCGGCGCATGCGATCTGCCGTGGCGGTCCAGAGCCGCGGAACCACCAGAACGGCTATGTCCGCACGCCTGTAGACCGGCCGATCCTACGGCCTGCCCATGCCGTCAGGCGACCTCGGTCACGAGCCGGCGGGTGTCATGGTCCTTGAACGCCGTAGAGGTGCGTTTCAGATTCTCGGATGTCAGCGCGTCACCATAGTTCACCGGCGATGTCGGCAGCCAGCCGACATAAAGGCTCCAGTAGATTGCCCGCCGATATTCCAGCCACGCTTCCTCCCTCGAAGGTGGTTCGACGACGCCCGCCTCGGCCAGACGATCCAGATAATAGTCGAGCAGCATGCGCTCATGCTGGCGACGCACCTCGGCGGGAAGGGTCGTGACGATCAGATAATTGACGTCATGTATCCATGCGCCGATGGCCGTGAGTTGAAAATCCAGCAAGCCGGCGGTGCCATCGGGCAGCAGATATGTATTTCCCACGTGGCAGTCGCCGTGCAGCACAGTCTGCGGCAGCCTGGCCTGGTGCCGCTGCAGCGTCCGCAGCCCGCGATGGAGAGCCGGCACATCGCCTCCCAGATCCGAAACGATCTGCCGGGTGGGCTCGAAGGTCGCCACATTCTCAGCAATGACCAGGGGCAGGAGGGTGTCGAACATGTCGGTCAGCGAGCCCCGCACGTGGGTCTGGTACCACGCCAGGTCCGTCTTGAGGCGCGGACTGTTCCAGAACCGGGCGTGAAGTTTTGCGAGTTGGTCGAGTACCGCCCGTACATCGGCAACATCATTGTCACGTAGCGCGGTGGGAAAAACCGCTCCTCGTAGCGACACGTCTTCGAGCAGCAAATAATAGAGCGCCGACGCCTTGTCGCAGACACCACCGGCCGCGACCGGCGTCTCGATGTTGAGCTCGGGCTGCAGCCGGACGTAAAAATCGACCTCGTTCGCGTAAAGCTCACCCAATACCGCGTCGCAGCTGCGCTTCATCTTGATCGCGAGCCGTGTCGGCAGCGTCTCGGGGGCGCCCGGCGCATACTCCAATCGCATCTTCACCCGGTCCGAGGTCGAGACCATCTCCTCGCCATAGCGCTTGATGTCGAGCAACTCGAACCCGCTGACCGTCACCCCAGGATTCCGGGTCTGGACGACCTGAGAGAGGAAGTCGGCGCTGAGATCCTCAAGCGCCTGGGGAATCGGGAGATCGGCGTGTGCCAACAACGTCGCCTGCTCGGTCTGATCTGACATTCGTTGGTTCCTCAACTTGTGGTGGTGCCGCCGTCACAGGTGAAGCACGCGCCGTGAATGTTCACTGCCCGATCCGAAGCCAGATAAACTATCAGATCGGCCACCATCGCCGGTTCGGCTGCCGGACGTATCGATATCAGGCGATCGACCAGATTCTGTTCGGCATCCTGTGGAAAAAATTGCATCGCCTGGCCTATGCCCTCCGTGTCCATCGGGCCCGGAGCGATCGCGTTGATCCGCACGCTCCGGTTCATATATTCGAGCGCCATCGATTTCGTCATGTGGATCAGCCCCGCTTTGCTGGCGGAGTAGGGCACGGTATAGGCCTGCCCGCGAAGGCCGCCCGTCGATGCGATGTTCACTATGCTGCCGTTCCGCGCCACCAGCGACGGGAGCGCGGCCTGGGCCAGCCAGAAGGGCGCGCCCAGATTGATCGCCATCAGGCGTTCCCAGATATCTTCAGTGACGTCTTCCACGCGGCTTGGGGCGAGCATCCCGGCGACGTTACACAGAGTGTCGATACCGCCGAAGCGTCCCACCCCCGCCTCGATGAGCGCGTAGCAGGCGGCCCGCGTGGAAAGGTCTCCGGGGCGCGAGAGCACCGTCGTACCCTGGCCTTCCAACTCCAACGCCAGTTCATCCAAGCCTTCGGCGGTGACATCTGCGACCACGAGGTTCGCGTTCCGCTTGGCGAAGGCGACCGCGGTCGCCCGGCCGAGCCCTGATGCGGCCCCAGTGACGATAACCGTCTTTCCCGAGAAATCTTCCACCAAAACCCCTCCCTCGGGCGATATCCTTCGCGTGCCCCGCGATGTATCTCAATGCCGCCGTGTCCGGACTATGTCGGACGAGATCTGCCGATGTCAAAGAGATACACTGAACGGCATCGCCCCGCCTCATTTGGGATTAGGGTTCGCGTCGTGCACCGCATTGATCTGCTTGATGATGTCTTTCGAAAGAACCAGTTCGGTCGCAGCCAGATTGTCGCGGAGTTGGTCGGCGCTCGATGCACCGAGCAGCACGGTCGCACTGAACGGCTGCTGCCGTGCGAAGGCGAGCGCCATATGTGGCAAACTCAAGCCGTGCTCCCGCGCTATCTCCGTATAGGCCTCGATAGCACGAAGCCGGCCGGCACCGAGCCGCTTGAGGAAATTCGGGATGGCGCTCGAGCGGCTCCCTTCGATCGGCGTGGGCGTCGCTCCATATTTGCCGGTAAGGCCGCCGGTCGCGAGCGGCGAATAGCCGATCAGCGGCAGCTCTTCTCGCATCGCGATCTCCGCCAGACCCTGCTCGAAGGTCCGGTCGAGCAAGTTGTAGCCATTCTGTATCGAGGTGATGCGAGGTAGCCCTGCACGCTCGGCCTCGAGCAGATAGCGCATCGCGCCCCAAGGCGATTCATTGCAAATCCCGATCGCTCGCACCTTTCCCTCGGCTACGACCTCGCCCAGGGCCGCAAGCGTCTCGGCGATCGGTATGATATCGGCTCGATCTTGCACATTGGAGAAACGCGGCTGGAAATTGGTCGAGATCACCCGATCGCTCCAATGAAGCTGATATAGATCGATTGTATCGGTCCGGAAGCGGCGCAGACTCTCGTCGACGGCCTGGCGGACATTGGCGCGGTCGAGGCAGCGTTGCTCGCCGCGGATATGCTCGAAATTGCCGAAGGCGGCGGCTTTCGTCGCGATCACCACCTTGTCGCGCACCCCGCGCTGGGAGATCCAGCGGCCGACGACAGCTTCGGACTCGCCCTGCGTGGCGGGATCGAAGGGAAACGGATAGTTCTCCGCGGTGTCTATGAAGTTCACGCCCGCGTCGAACGCCATGTCCAACTGTCGGAACCCGTCTGCTTCGCTGGACTGACCGCCGAACGTCATGGCGCCAAGACCGAAGGCGCTGACTTTGATGCCCGACGACCCGAGCGTCCGATATTCCATGTGATCTCTCCAATTTTTGCGGTCGACCGGTGTGTGGCGCTTGGCGCGACCATATCCGCGTGCGCTCTTACATGATCGCGTCGCGCCGCCAAGTGGCGTTATCGGGCTATGCCATCCCCGTCTGTTGACAGGCATGAACCCTCTACTTACCGCTCGTGCTCCGTCACGCCCGCTTGCGATCGTGAGCCGGCCATCGCTGGTTTTTGAAGCGCATGCTCCAAATGCCGACCGATCGGCCCCGCCGGCATGGCCAATCCGTGCATCCGACGGGCCAGTCCAAGTATAACCGGATTGCTGAGCTAATCGTCAAAGGAGGAGATCGATGCCGAACTATAAACTACTCGTCTTCAGCAATCCCGCGTCGGGTCGTGAGGAAGAGTATAATCGCTGGTACACCGATATTCACCTGGGTGAGGTCGTGGCGTCGCCCGGCTTCACCGGCGCCCGCCGCTTCCGCCTGGTCCCCGGGGACGGGCCGCAGCCTTCGCACGGTTATCTCGCCATCTACGATCTTGAGACGGATGACGTGCAGCGCACGCTGGGGGGCATGACGGACAGGGCGGCGAACGGCCAGATGCAGATGAGCGACGCCATCGATCCAGAAGTGATCTTGCACATATATGAAGAACTTCCCGGCGGTACGGCAGCGAAGTAGCCGCATCTGCGCTTGCCGAGGATGTCGGAGGTCCGAGGTCGGCTAGCCAACCGAGCCGCCTTGCGCTGAACGCCTATGGATAGGCATCGCTGAAGCCGACAGCGGCGAGCACGAGCGGCGGGTTACAGCTGGATAATCGCCACGGCTGCGCTTATAGGCGCTTGCGAGCTATGTCCATCAAGATGCCCAAGCCTGACGACGCGGTACTATCGCGGCGGCAAGAGATCATTGCCGCTCTGCGGGCAATCGTGCCTGGCGAAGGCGTCATCAGCGAGCCGCACGAGCTCCGTCCATATGAATCCGATGGTCTGACGGCTTATCGCCAGCCGCCGATGGTGGTCGTACTTCCCGAAACGGTTGAGCAGGTGGCGGCAGTGCTCCGTTGGTGTCATTTGCAGGGCGTGAAAGTCGTGCCGCGCGGATCGGGCACGTCCCTGTCGGGTGGTGCCTTGCCGCTTGCAGACGCGGTTCTGCTCGGTTTGGCCAAGTTCAACCGGGTTCTTGACGTTGACTATGTGGACCGTGTCGCCGTCGTACAGCCGGGCGTCACCAACCTCGCGATCACGCGAGCGGTCGAAGATGCTGGCTTCTATTATGCGCCCGATCCATCGAGCCAGATCGCATGCTCGATCGGCGGGAATGTCGCCGAAAATTCGGGAGGGGTTCATTGTTTGAAATATGGGCTCACCACCAACAATGTGCTCGGCGTCGAGCTCGTCCTCATGGACGGCGAGATCGTGCGTCTGGGAGGGCGTCAGCTCGACCCTGCGGGTCTAGATCTGCTCGGTGTGGTCGTCGGCTCCGAGGGGCTTCTGGGCGTGGTCACCGAAGTCACGGTGCGGATTCTGCCTAAGCCCGAGACAGCCCGCGCCGTGCTGCTCGGCTTTCCCGATCCGGAGGCGGCCGGCTGTTGCGTGGCCCAGGTCATTGCCGAGGGAATCATCCCGGCGGGGATGGAGATGATGGATCGACCGGCCATCCACGCGGCAGAGGCATTCGTGCAGGTCGGTTATCCCCTCGACGTTGGTGCACTGCTCATCGTAGAGGTCGATGGCCCGGCCGCGGAGTGCGACCATTTGATCGAGGAGATCGCCCGCATTGCGCGGGAGAATGGCGTAACGACCTTGCGCATTTCGACCGACGAGGAGCAGCGACTGGCCTTCTGGGCGGGACGCAAGGCGGCCTTCCCCGCGGTGGGGCGGCTAGCGCCCGATTATTATTGCATGGATGGCACGATACCCCGGCGGCGGCTGCCCGAAGTGCTGCGCCGCATGGAGGAGTTGTCGCAGCGCCACGGCCTCGCGGTCGCGAACGTCTTCCATGCCGGCGACGGAAACCTCCACCCGTTGATCCTCTACGATGCGAACCAGCCGGGCGAGCTCGACCGCGCCGAAGCGTTCGGCAATGATATCCTGCGGTTATGCGTCGAAGTGGGCGGTGTTCTGACTGGCGAACATGGTGTTGGGGTCGAGAAGCGCGATCTCATGCCGGTGATGTTTTCGGAAATCGATCTGAAGCAGCAGCAGCGGGTGAAATGCGCTTTCGATCCCGACTCGTTGCTCAATCCCGGCAAGGTGTTCCCGACGCTGCATCGCTGTGCTGAGCTGGGGCGGATGCATGTCCATCACGGCCAACTGCCCTTTCCGGACTTGCCCCGGTTCTGATGACAATAGTTCGACCGATGCGCGTCGATGAGCTGCGCGACGCGGTGATGCAAGCCGCGCGCGACGACAGGCGCCTGGAGATACGCGGCGGCGGCAGCAAGGCGGCGATCGGCGCCCCACGCGATCCCGTCATCCTCGACATGCGCGGTTTTGCCGGCGTCGTCGATTACGACCCTGCCGAATTGGTGTTGACCGTCGGTGCAGGGACGCCACTTTCCGAGATCGAGGCGCTTGTGGCCGGCGAGGGTCAGATGATGGCCTTCGAGCCATTCGACCACGGTCCGATTTTCGGTCAGTCCGTCGGGGCTGCCACGATCGGCGGAGTTGTCGCGGCGGCTGTGGCCGGATCGCGTCGAGTGACCGCTGGCAGCGCGCGCGATCATCTTCTCGGTTTTCGTGCCGTCTCCGGCCGCGGCGAAGAGTTCGTGGCCGGCGCGAAGGTCGTCAAGAACGTGACCGGCTATGATCTGCCGAAGCTGATGGCGGGAAGCTGGGGTCGACTCGCGGCGATGACCGAGCTTACGCTCAAGGTGCTGCCAAGGCCGAGGGTCGTGGCTACGATGCTGGCCGAAAATCTCGACGACCGCATGGCGCAGGCCGTCATGACTCGTGCGCTGGCCAGCCATGCGGAGGTGTCTGCGGCCGCGCATTTGCCGGCGGCGGTAAACGGGGGCAGGGCCGCCACCCTGCTTCGGGTTGCCGGCTTTGCCCCGTCTGTCGAGGCGCGCTGCACGCTGCTCCCGGAGCTTCTGCGCGCGCAATGCGCATTGCGGCGTTCCAACGAGGACGAGGCTGACGCCCTCTGGGCCGCAGTGCGGTACGCTAGTCCGCTCGACGGACCGACCCTTTGGCGGGTGCACCTGCCGCCTTCGACCCTCGGCATGCTGTTGGAAGCTGTAGCGCCACTGGGGGGCAGATGGGTGATAGACTGGGGTGGCGGACTGGTCTGGCTCGAATGTGGTGGTCCGGCGGAGCAGATTCGCGCCGCCGCGGCCGCATGCGGAGGACAGGCGATGCTCGTGCGGGCGCCGGCGGAAAGCCGGGCCAGCATCGCCGCGCAGCATCCGCGGCCTGCCGGCGTCATGGCGCTGGAATGCCGCGTGCGGCGCGCGTTCGACCCGGCGGGCGTGTTCGAGACGGGACGTTATCCCGGGGAAACCGATGCAGACTAATTTTACGCCCGATCAGCTTGCCGAGCCGGCAATGGCTTCGTCGTAAGCGGTAATCCGCAAATGCGTACATTGCGGCTTCTGTACTGCGACCTGCCCTACCTATGTACTGCTCGGGGACGAACTCGACAGTCCTCGTGGCCGGATATATCTGATGAAGGACATGCTCGAGAACGAGCGCGTGCCTACACCCGAGGTGGTGAAACATATCGATCGTTGTCTGTCTTGCTTGTCGTGCATGACCACTTGCCCCTCGGGCGTCAATTACATGCACCTCGTCGATCATGCCCGCGCTTATATCGAGGAGCGTTATCGGCGTCCCTGGCATGACCGCCTCGTTCGGTGCTTGCTGGCGATGGTCCTTCCCTATCCCAGGCGCTTTGGCTGGGCGCTGACATTGGGAAGGTTCGCGCGGCCGGTCGCACCATTGTTCGCGCGCGTGCCGGCGTTCAAGTCGCTGGTCGCGATGCTGGCACTGGTGCCCGATGACCCACCCCGCGCTGCGGTCCGGCACGAGGAACCGATGACCACGCCACCGAGGGGCCGTGTGGCGATCCTGATCGGCTGCGCGGAACCGGTTCTCAGACCGTCGATCCGCGCCGCTACGATCCGCTTGCTGAACCGTTGTGGTTACGATGTCGCGGCGGTGCCTGGAGAGGTCTGTTGCGGCGCGCTCGTTCACCATATGGGCCGCGAGTCCGAAAGCCTCGACGCCGCGCGCACCAATGTTGATGCGTGGACGCGGGAAATCGACGGCCAGGGTCTTGATGCGATCGTCATCACCGCGTCGGGCTGCGGCACGACGATCAAGGACTACGGCTTCATGTTGCGCGACGATCCGGCCTATGCGGAGAAGGCGGCACGCGTCTCTGCGCTAGCCAAGGACGTGAGCGAATTGCTGATCGCGCTCGAGCCGGATCTGCCGACGGGCGACGGGCGAGGACTGACTGTCGCTTATCATGCGGCCTGCTCGCTGCAGCACGGGCAGAAGGTCACCGAAGCACCGAAGCGCCTGCTCGCTCGGGTCGGCTATCTGGTCCGCACGCCGGTCGAGGCCCATCTCTGCTGCGGATCAGCGGGGACCTACAATATCCTCCAGCCCGACATTGCCGGCCAGCTTGGCGCACGCAAGGTCGCAAACCTCGAGCGACTGGATCCGGACCTGATCGCGACCGGCAATATTGGCTGTGCGATGCAGATCGGTCTGCGCGCCTCCATTCCTGTCCTTCATACCGTCGAGTTGATCGATTGGGCGACCGGAGGGCCCATTCCGGACGCTCTCTCTCACCTCAGCAGCACGAAGGAAAAACCATGAGCCGCATCACGCTTGCCCACGCCAATAAGATCATCGAAGCAGCTTTCGAAAAGGCGCGCGAACTTTCGCTCAAACCGCTCGGTGTCGCCGTACTGGACGCCGGTGGTCATCCGATCGCGTTTCAGCGGCAGGATGGAGCCTCGACCGGACGGCTGCAGATAGCGACCGGCAAGGCCTCGGGGGCCCTTTTCCTCGGTATCTCGTCGCGCAAGATCGGCGACATGGTGGCCGATCGCCCGATATTCGTGGCCTCCATTGCGCCGATCGCGCCCGCCGGCGCCATTCCAGCCGCCGGTGGGATCATCGTGGTGGACGATGAAGGAAATACCATCGGGGCGGTCGGGGTCTCTGGAGATTTGAGCGACAAGGATGAGCAGTGCGCGCTTGCCGGCATCACGGCCGCAGGGCTGACGGCTCAGGCCTGAAGCAGGTGCCAAGCCAGCGCCCTGATCGCCGCCGCGGTCTGGTCATTGGAAGCTGCGTCCGCAATCGGTTGCCCAGCTTGCGCCAGTTATGATCGAACTTCAGTCGCTCAGCAGGAAGAGGACGCCCTCAGCGATCTCCAACGGCTGGGCGGCGCGTTTGAGCAGGTAGCGCTGCGACGCCGCGTCGAATCCGTTCGGACCCGTCGCGTTGCGTCCCATCTCCGTATCGATCAGGCCCGGGTAGACCATGTTCACGCGCACGTCGGGTGCAAGTCCTGCCGCGAGCGCCTTGGTCAGACCGATCAGGCCCGCCTTGGACGCAGTATAGGCCGCCGCGTGGTGCGGGGACGAGAGCCTGGGCGGAGGCGATGTTGACACCGAAGCCTTGCCGGCGGCGCGGCGCAGGAACGGCAACGCCGCCTGGACGAGCAGCTAAGGTTCACGGCGAGGACCCGCTGCCCCTCTTTTAGCGGCAGCGCTTCGAACGAAGAGGCGCCGGTGACCGCCGCACAGTTGACGACCCCATTCAAAGTCTCGACCTCGGCGCAGGCGACCACATCCCCGATCGAGGTCGCGTCGCCGAGATCGGCCACGAGAGCGCGAATATTGGGAAGATCCTTCAGGCTCTCGAGCGCAACGGCAGTAGCGCCGCGTTGGGAAAGCAGCACTGCGATCGACCGACCAAGGCCGGAGCCTGCGCCGGTGACCAGGATGGCGCGGCCCTCGAAGTCGTTTTTGTACACCGCCATGTCTTCCGTCGCGCGCTCTCCCGTTTCTCCACCTGCACGCAATTCTTCAGCGCTAGCCAAGGCGCTGGCGTTGTGACCGCGCAGCCGTCTATCGGTCCCGAAGCTCCCGGCGTCAGGGCCAGGGCAAGCGCTCCAAGGTCGACCGCAACAGGCGCGCCGGGCCGCGCCCCCCGAGGACCGGAAGGTACCGGACTACGGGGAGCTTGGACAGCGCGGCTGGAATGTGCCAAGAAATAGGCGCTTGTTCGAAGCTCGGCGTTCCCCACGCGACGTCGCCCGTGCCTACCAGTATCTCATCCAAATCCACTTCCTGCGAATAGCAGATCGGATAGCTTGCATCGGCCGAGTCGTTCGGCCCCGGGATATATTTCCAGGTCATCATGCGCAGAGTGCGGAGCGAATCGCGCAGCGCCTCGAACTTTTCGCCGGTGAGCGGCTTCATGTCCCGCACCGTGCCGGAAAGCAGCATCGAACCATATTCCGAACAGGAGAATCGCCAGGCGTCGTCATCCTTGTCCAGGTCGGGAATCTCGCCGAAAAGCTTCGGGGTACCGAGAAACTCCCGTCCGGCAATGATCGGGTTGGTGTCCGTTTCCCACATCGCAAGCGGATAGATTGCGGTGATCGATCGTCCATGGCCTTCGTACATCACCTCGGCCATCACTTGTGCGATCTTGTAATTGCGGCCGGCCAGATATTCGACGCCGCCAATATGCTGATAGGAGACGGTTACGATTGAGCGCGGCGTCGGTTTGAAGAACGGCGGTAGCATCGTCTTCAGCACATCGGGATCGGTGACGAACGGAATGGTGACGAAACTGGTGTGGGTGTAATGCGTCGTGTCCGCCAATTCGGGGCGGTCGACCGTGAGAGGCATCAACCGACGGCCAAAATCTTCACTGTTCATCTTCCTGACTCCTGCGTCGGAACCGACGTTCTTTTTTACGCCGACGGTGGTGTCCACCGGCATTTCCGCATCGCTATAAGCACGGCCCGCGGGAAGTTGGCAACGGTGTTTGCCCGGCATCGCTGGACAGGTGCAGGTCGACTGGGTAGCAGCCCAGTTGAAGCCAGCGCAATAAATTTGGAGGAGATGCCGGTGGGAGAACTTGACGGTCGAGTGGTGCTCGTCACCGGCGGCGGCAACGGCATCGGTCGAGAATGTGCACTCGCGGCGGCGCGAGCCGGCGCAAGCGTGCTGGTCAACGACATCGGGTCGACGATGGAGGGCGAGGGTGCCTCCGCCGCTCCCGCCGAACGGGTGGTGAGCGAGATCGAGGCGTTCGGCGGCCGCGCGGCCCATAACAGCGAGACGGTAGTGTCATTGGGGGCCGTCCAGCGGATGGTGGAGCAGGCGCGCGACCTGTTTGGAGGTCTCCATGCCGTTATCCATCCTGCCGGCATTTCACGCCGCGTGTCGCTTGTCGACATGACCGAAGAGGATTGGGATCTCGTGGTGGACACCCATCTGCGCGGCGCATTCAACGTGGCTCGGGCCGCGCTGCCGCTGTTTCTCGCCCAGAATGACGGCTCTTTCGTCTTTTTCACCTCGACCGCCGGGATCTTCGGTCAGCGGGAGCTGGCCAATTATGCCGCCGCAAAGCTCGGCGTCGTCGGGCTGAACAAGGTCGTGGCCATGGAGACCGCGGGCACCGGGATTCGCTCGAACGTCGTCGCGCCGTTCGCCTGGACGAGGATGCTCGAATCCCTGCCGGTGAAGGACGAGGCCACGGCGAAGGCCATGGAACGCGCGAAGACCTCGATGCGGGCGGATCAGGTGGCGAAACTGGTTGTGGCGCTGTGTAGCCCGCGCGTGAAGGATAGCGGACAGGTGTTCGGGGCCAGAGGCAACGAGATCATCCTGTTCGGCGATATGGCGCCAACCCGTTCGGTTGCTGCGGTCGAGGGCTGGACGCCGGAAGCGATCGTCGACCAGGCGCTGCCCGCCATGAGGCCTGGTTATTCGAAGTTGGCGACGTCCGCCGATATGTTCAGATATCGACCGCTCTGATCGAATTCCGTTTCCGAGGCTTGCTCGGGAAAGCCATCACCATTGCTCCGAGGGAGTTTAGACATGACGCTTGAAGATCTGTTCACGCTGAAGGGGCGCGTCGCGCTCGTCACTGGAGGATCGCGGGGAATTGGCCGCGGGATCGCGACCGGCTTCATCGCTGCCGGGGCCAAGGTATATGTTACCGGCCGCAAGGCCGAGGATTGTGAGGCTACCGCCGCGGAGCTCGGTCCCAACTGCTTCGCTCTGCCCGGCGACGTATCGACCGTCGAAACCATCTCCGCGCTGGCCGATCGCTTTCGCGAACTCGAGCCGAAGCTCGACATTCTCGTCAACAATGCCGCCACGGCGTGGGCCGCGAAGTTCGCCGAATTTCCGGAGAGCGGCTGGGATCGGACGGTGGATCTATGCATGAAGTCGCCGTTCTTCCTGACCCAGGCGCTCTACCCGAACCTGAAGGCGGCAGCCAGCCCGACGCAGCCGGCAAAGGTCATCAACATCACCTCGACCGACGCGACCGCGCTCGATTATCTTGAGGTCTATGCCTATCATGCCGCCAAAGCCGGGCTCGCGCACCTGACGCGTCGTATGGCAGCCGAGTTGGCGAAGGATAACATCGTGGTGACGAACCTGTCGCCGGGTCATTTCCCTTCGGGCATGAACCGTACCGCCACACGACACGAGAGTGTCGTTTCGCGCATCATTCCGGCCGGTCGGGTCGGTACGGCCGAGGATGCGGCCGGAGGCGCTGTTTTCCTCGCCAGCCGCGCGGGGGACTATGTGCTCGGATCTACATTGTCGGTCGACGGTGGATTTGGCTGGGCGCGGCTGCCGATATCTCACCTCGACCGGGTCGAAAGAATCGACCCGGCGGCATTGGCAGTGGAGAGTGTGAAGTCTGCGACGAAGGCTTAGCCATGAATTCGCGCGCCGTCGGATCATTGATTCCACCGCCAAGAAAATATCTCGGCGGCAGCCTCAACCGGATCATTCGTCTGGTGTCCCGGGAAAGGGAAGTGCGGGCGGCGGTCGAGGATGACTTCCATCATTTCCGCGTAGCGCTTCGTCACGACGGTCGCCGAGTCACCGACGTGACAAGCGACACACTCCGCGCGCCCTATACGCTCTGCTCGGCAGCGGGCGCGCGCCTCGATGAGCTGCGCGGAGAGGAGATCACCACCGATCTGACCAAGCTTACCCGCCATGTCGACGCGCGATCCCAGTGCACGCATCAATTCGATCTCGCCTGCATCGCCGTCGCGATGGCCGCACGTGGGGAGGGCGTTCGCCACTACCACGCCATCGTCGAGGACTCGACCACCGATCATTTTCGCGCGACCCTCGACCGCGATGGGGCACGGGTCCTCGAATGGCAGATGAAGGGCGACGATATTCTGAGCCCCGATCCATATTCGGGCCGCACGATCAACAGCGGGTTCACCGGCTTCGTTTCGCAATATCTCGAGGGAGATTCCGCCGAAGCGGCACTTGTGCTCCGGCGGACGGTATTCATCGCCAGCGGACGGGGACTGGACTATTGGGTCGACAAGCTGCCCCATGCGATTGCTACCGGCGGCTGCTGGGTGCAGCAGGAGGAGCGGCACCAGCAGGCGTCGCGAAACAAGGGCACCACGCGCGACTTTACCGGATTGACCGACCGTCTCACAGCCGAAGACGATAACTGGCTAGGCTGGTGATGAACGGAGCGCGGTATATAGATGCCGCCGCCGGATTGATAGCGGCCGGCGCCGCAATCGGCGGAGGTGTTGCGCGAACCGGCCAGGCGCTCGCATGGAGCGGCAGAGGAGTAGCGGCCGGCTGGGATTTTGTTTATCAGCCGAGGCGAAGCCACGACAGGATTGACGAGGATACCGATGGGCAAGATTGTTGAGTCGCTCGCGTTCGCGCGCACTTATTCGGACGTTGAAGACGCGCTCGTCGTGGATGATGCCTCCAAGATCAGTTGGGACGACGAGGCCGATTTCGTCGTGGTCGGTTTCGGCGGAGCCGGGGTGGCCGCTGCCAATCAGGCGCTCGACGGGGGCCTCAGTGTCATCGCTCTGGACCGCTTTGCGGGCGGCGGCGCTACGACCCTTAACGGCGGCATCATCTATTATGGTGGCGGAACATCGGTGCAGAAGGCTGCCGGGTGCGAGGATAGCCCCGAAGGCATGTACGAATATCTCAAGCGCGAACTCGGTGGCATCGTCACCGACGAGACGCTGCGGAGCTATTGCGAGGCCGGGCCGGAGACTATCGAATGGCTCAAGGCCCATGGCGTGCGCTTCGGCGACAAGGCTTATCCGAAAAAGTCCAGCTATCCGTCTCGAGAATATTTCCTGTACCATCCCGACAACTCGTTGCTGAAGAAGTTTCGCGGAAATCATCCTCCGGCGCCACGCGGCCACAAGGTCCAATATGGCAACAACGACATGGAGGAAGGTTTTGGCCGCGGGCTTTACGAGCCCCAGCGCGATGCGGCAGCGGAGGCGGGGCTGCGTCTGTTCGGCCAGACTGAAGCTCGCCAGCTCGTGGTAGATCGGAGCGGGACCGTGATCGGCGTCAAGGCCTATCGGGTTTTCCCAGACGACAAGCGCTGGCCGGCTCTCGTCAAGGCGCATCGCCTGATGAACAAATGGTCGCTGCTGCTTCCGGCAACGATGCCGGGCGGTAACCTGACGGCCAAAGTCGCTCGACTCTACAAGCGGCGCGCGGAGCGCATCGTGCAGGAGGCCGCGAAGCCCGTCTTCATTCGCGCCCGTCGCGGCATTTGCATCTCGAGCGGCGGGTTCATCTTCAACAAGGCGATGGTTGCCGACTTCGCGCCGCGTTACGTCGACGTTTACACTCTGGGCACGCCGGCCGACGATGGGGCGGGCATACTCCTCGGCCGGTCGGTTGCCGGCGCACTGGGTCTGATGGACCGGGTTTCCAGCTGGCGCTTCCTCAACCCGCCGGCGGCCTGGGGCAAAGGCGCGCTCGTGAACAAGCGTGGCGCCCGGTTCGTCGACGAGGCCAGCTATGGCGCCCATATCGGCCGGGCTTTGATGGAGCCAGGCAATGACGGTTATGGCTGGTCGATCCTCGACGCCAAGCTGTGGAACGAAGCAAAGACGTCGATAAAGCAAGAAAATCTCTATTCGTTTCAACGAGATCCTGCGAGATTGCTGATGACCTTCGGTACGAAGAAGGCACCGACGCTCGAGGCGCTCGCGGAAAAGATGGGCTTCGACAAGGGCGTTTTCCTGGCCACGGTCGAGGAGTATAACCGGGCCAAGTCCGGCGAAATTGTCGATCCGTTCAACAAGTCTCCCGACGATATGAGCGCGCTGGAAACCGGGCCGTTCTATGCGATGGACATGAGCGCATTCAGCCGATTCATGCCGCTGCCGTCGATCACGGTCGGCGGGCTCGTGGTCGACGAAGAGACCGGGCTGGTGATGCGCGACGACGGAAGCACGATCCCGGGGTTGTACGCGGCCGGCCGAACCGCGATCGGCCTGTGCTCGGCCGTCTATCTCAGCGGTCTGTCGGCCGGCGATTGCATATTCTCTGGCCGGAGGGCAGGCAGGCATGCGAGCGGGCTCAGCGACGGTCCCGAGCCGAGCCGCAAGGGCATTAGCGCCGCCGTCGCGGACGTAGCGAAAGCGCCTGCGGCACTGGCCGGCTAGGTTTGGCCGGCAGCGCGAAGCGCGGGGTGCGCAAGCAACGCGCGCATGAGTTTGACGAAGGTCAAACCACCAGGATTTTTGATGGATATGCTGGCGGGGTGGGCTCCGCTCGCTATTGCAGCCGATAGAGAGCAGGGGTAAATGTCGTGGCAATATGCGGGCGATGCGCATCCCCGCGCATAGTGTGAGGATACCCAATGGACTATTCGGAAGCCGCCTCCGTTGAGCCTGCCGCCCCGGCCGAAGAGACCGAGCGCCCTGATCTTTTCCAGAACTTTATTCAGGACGATCCTATCGCTCCCGATCCGACCTGTCTCGAGAGCACCGAATATACTTTGGGAACTGCGCCGCTTGATGCGCGCCGCTATTACTCACAAGAGTTTTTCGACCTGGAGAATGCCAAGCTCTGGCCCCGGGTATGGCAATATGCGGCGTGGAGCTACGACATCCCGAATCCGGGCGATATCGCTGTATATCGTAACGCCGGCAGATCGGTGTTGATCGTTCGCCAGAGGGATGGCTCGATCAAGGCGTTCGCGAACTCCTGCCTGCATCGCGGCCGCGAATTGTGCACTCAGGAGGTGCAGCATCAGGAGGAGCTTCGCTGCCCCTTCCACGGCTTCACCTGGAATCTCGAGGGCGGGCTGAAATGGCATCCGTCCAAATGGGATTTTCCGCAGGTGTCACAGAAGACGCATCGGCTTCCCGAGATTCGGTGTGAGGAATGGAACGGGTTCCTCTTCATCAATTTCGACAAGGACGCGCCCTCGCTCGACAGCTTCCTTGGCAAGATGGTGGATCAGTGGGCGAGCACGCCCGGCTGGAATTTCCATAACAGGTTCAAGGCCGTCAACGTCGTCAAACGGATGCGGAACAACTGGAAGGTCGCCCAGGAGGCTTTTATCGAAGCCTTCCATGCATATTTTTCGCATCCCGGTACCGAGAACTCCGGCGCTAGCACGAGCTCGCAATATGATGTGTGGCCCGATGAGCCGCATTTCAGTCGGATGCTCAGCCCGATGGGCGCCCCCTCTAATCATCTTGCGGTGCGACCGGACGACGAAAAAATTATCGAGGAGTTTCTGACCAACTTTGCGCCGGAGCTTCTCGGCACCGAGCAGGGAACGATGAGGCCTGGGGAGTCGGCGCGCGACGCGGCGGCCCGGATAAGCCGGGATGTCTACACCGCTCGCAGCGGTTTGGATATGTCCGGCGAGCCCGCGACCTATACACTGGATACGATCGAATATTTCGTATTTCCGAATTTCTTTCCATGGCCGTCGCTCGGCGCACCGCTGCTCTATCGCTTCTTGCCGGGAGAGACTCCTGACGAGTGCACGTTCGAGGTCGCTCTCTTCCTGCCGTTTTCGGGCGAGCGTCCACCGTCGGGGCCGACGATCCATCTGGGCTTCGACGACAGTCTCGGTGATGTGCCGGAATTGGGAGCACTTGGCTGGATCCTGCAGCAGGATGTCGTCAACCTCGAGCCGATGCAACGGGGCCTGAAAGCCAGCATTGCCAACAAGATCACCCTGTCGGAATATCAGGAAGTGCGGATCAGGCACTATCACCAGACGCTCGACAAATATTTGGCGGGATAGATCGGTAAGGCCGGTCAAATCACCATCCGGTAATTGAAGCTTCATGCAGCCCCATCGGCCATCGCGCGGGTGGGGCTGTACGCTTCTGATCATTTGGCTGTTTGCCCGCTCGGCGGTGTGTGCTGAGCTTTTTCGCCGATGCTTTTCAATATCCTGCGCTGCAGGATATTGAGGTCGCCATTCGTCGGCCGCGCCGAGGCCGTATGACCTGCCTCGCTTGCCGTGTGCTGCTCACAGTGATCACACGAAACAACTTGGGACGGTCCCATTCTCGTTATGGGCCGCCCCGTCGTTGTTCCTGCCATTCGGTATGCGCGCGCAGCCTTTACTGGAATTCGAGATTGACTCTTCCTGAGAGGAGGCCCTGGGCGATGGCGCGATACTGGATTTCGGTTGCGCCTTCTGCGATTTGATTGAGGCGGGACATGAACCAAGCGTCGATGAGCTTGGTTTCGTTTGCGATGCCCATTCCGCCGTGGATTTGCATGCATTTGC
>Ga0207641_10001071_pt1 | contig 27536 bp, 27 predicted proteins | sample KBSSwiS62_FD_184306 | JGI IMG/M metagenome (GOLD analysis project Ga0207641, IMG submission 184306) | Switchgrass rhizosphere microbial communities from Kellogg Biological Station, Michigan, USA - KBS Switchgrass S6-2 (SPAdes) (version 2) | ecosystem: Host-associated > Plants > Roots >... | reverse complement strand
CCTGCATGGATTTATCGTAACGGATGACGGAAAATGGGCGGTCGTGCAGCAAGGGATGAACGGTGAGAGCCGCCTATTGATAGCAACTCCTGAGGAGTCTTTCGGGAGTGTTTCCCACGTCCTCCGCATACGTGAATGCCGAGTTCATGCTCAAAGGGAATCAAGCCACGCTTCAACGCGCCAATCACAGACGTGGTTATTCCCGACGAATGCCAGTTGACGCATCGCTTGGCTATACGATCCACCCGACTTCGCGGGCTTTTATATTGGCGGCTTCCCACGCGATGGCGCACCCACCAGCTTGCCGTCCAGCGCATAGGTCCACGCGTGATACGGGCACTGCAGGGTGCGCTTGACTTCGCCAGCGGCTTCGGTGCACAGGGTGGCACCGCGGTGACGGCAGACGTTGAGGAACGCTCGTAACGCCCCGTCGCGCCCGCGGACCACCAGCACGCTCTCGCGACCGACCTGGACGGTCTTGAACTGGCCGGGGTTCGCGAGTTCACCTGAGCGAGTGGCGCAGAACCACATGCTCTCGAAGATCTGGTCCTGCTCCGCGGCGAATACCGTTGCGCTGGTGTAGAAGTTGCCTGCGAGGGTAGAAAGCAGCGGGGGTGGTTGATCGACGGCGGGCGGGGATGCGGCGGTCATGTGGTCACCGGCCTCCATAGGTGGAAGAGATCGATGGGACGGTTGGCGGCGCTGATCGGGTCGAGCCATCCTTCGCGCAAGCGCTCACCACCGCTCATCACCGCCTGATCCTGGACATCTCGGGATCCACCACGGGCTCCGCGTGAACGGTTGCACCGTAACGACTTCCCCGGTAGTCGACCTCGACGACGTCTCCGTCCTCCGTGGCCGCAGGGAGCCACGCATAGGCTATGCAGCGTCCGACGGTCGCCGAGTATGCGGCGCTGGTCACGTAGCCCACGCACTCGTCGTTCACGAACACCGGTTCCTTGCCGAGCACCACCGAAGTCGGATCGTGGAAGACGATGCTGCGCAACAGCTTTGCCGAAGGCGGCGCCTTCTCCAGCGCGGCCTTGCCGACGAAGTCGCCCTTGTCCATGCGAACGGCGAAGTCCAGTCCCGCCGCAGCCGGAACGTGTTCTGCGGTCATGTCCGTGCCCCAGGACCGGTAGGCCTTCTCGATCCGCAGGCTGTTGAACGCGACGCGGCCCGCGGCGATCACGTCGTACTCCCGACCTGCGGCCCACAGCATGTCCCAGAGCGCGGCGCCGTACGCGGCGTCGGCGTAGATCTCCCAGCCGAGCTCTCCGACGTAGGAAACCCGCATCATCGTCACCGGGATGCTGCCGAGATACGTGCGCATGGCGCGGAAGTACTTGAAGCCCTCGTGGGACAGATCATCAGAACATAGGGGCACAGTCATCTCGCGTGCCGACGGCCCCCATACGCCGACACAGCACGTCGACCCGGTGATGTCACGCACGTTGACACTGCCATCTTCGGGAAGGTGTCGGCTGAACCAATCGAAGTCCATCGGTCCGTTCGCGCCGACCTGGAAGCGATCCGCGGCGAGCCTGGCCACCGTGAGATCGCTTCGCACACCGCCGGTTTCGTCGAGCAGCATCGTGTACGTGACCGAGCCGATGCTCTTGTCGACGTTGTTGGTGGTGAGCCGCTGCAGTAGTGCCGCCGCTCCGCGCCCAGCGACCTCGTATCGAGTGAGTGGCGTCATGTCGTACATCGCGACGTGATCGCGGGTCCAGCGCGCCTCCGCGATCGAGATCGGTGACCAGAACTTGGCCGACCACTCGTCGCGCTCGGGGAACGCCAGACCTTCGTCGCGAAGCCGTTGCGCGAGCGACGCATTCGCCTCGTACCACGCGGGACGCTCCCAACCTCCGCCCTCGTAGAAGAACGCACCAAGCTCCTGCTGGCGCGCATAGAACGGGCTGGTGCGCAGTCCACGCAAGGCCTCACGGAACTGGTGCGGATGGATGATGTCGTACACCTCGACGAACGCCTGCGAACTGGTGGTCATGACGAAGTCGTCGCTGCGGGCCACGTCTTCGAAGCGGTATAGGTCGCATTCGTGAACGTCGGTGCCCGGCGTGCCGTCGATGATCCATTCCGCGGTGGCCTTCGCGACGCCAGCCGAGTGGGTGACCCAGACCGCCTCTGCGACCCAGAAACCCGAGAGTTCGCGGTGTTCGCCCATGATTGAGAAGCCGTCCGGCGTGAACGAGAATATGCCGTTGAAGCCCTGCTCGATCTTCGAATCATTCAACGCGGGAAGCAGTTTCAGCGACTCTCGCCATGCGGGGGCGAAGTCGTCGTCGGTGAACGGCAGCATCGACGGCATCTGCTCACCAGCGGTGTCGGTTGCCAGGGTGGACATGTTGACGGGCATCGGATCGTGTCCGTAGTAGCCGATCCCGATGCGGTCGACGAGTTCGCGGAAGTAGAGATCCTGATCCTGATGCCGAAGGATCGGCAGACCAGCCTCTGCGAGCTCGGTGTTCCGCCCGACCAGTGGCTCGATGCGGCCTGTCGTCGCGTACTGGTGCGCCATCGGAACCAGAGGCACGACGAGGCCGACCTGCTTGGCGAACTGAGCACCCCAGAACCCTGCGCAACACACGACGACGTCGGCGGCGATGACGCCGTCGGCGGTCCGAACCCCGGTGACGCGCTTGCCGTCGTCCTCGATGCCGAGGACTTCGGTGTTCGGCCTAAACGTTGCACCGCGTGCGGTGGCGAGCTGCGCTTGCGCCTCGACGGCGCGCACCGCCTTCACCAATCCGTCTGTCGGCGTGTGGAATCCGCCGAGTATCCGGCCAGCGTCCAACAGTGGATGCAACTCCGCGCACTGACCCGCCGTGACGAGTTCGCCTGCAATGCCCCACGACTGAGCCCAGCCGGCCTTGCGGTGCAGATCCGCCCAGCGCTCGTCGGTGGTCGCGACCTCTAGGCCGCCGACCGGATTGAACGCCCAGCCACCGGGGTGCGCCAGCGCTCCGAACTTCTCGGTGGTGTATTTCGCGAACTCCGTCATGGTCTTGGACGGGTTGGTCTGGAACACCAAGCCTGGGGCGTGCGACGTCGATCCTCCGGTGGCGAACAACGGGCCGCGGTCGAGCACGGTGACGTCGGTCCACCCGCGCGCCGTGATTTCGTCCGCCAACGAGGCACCGACGATTCCCGCACCGATGACAACGACCTTGGGGGCTGCCAAGTGATCCTCCATGTGTTGCGTTATGTGCAACGCGCAGTGCTATACGCAACACATGATTCTCCCGTGCGCGCCACACGTCAACAGGAAGAACTCGGCGATTCGTGCACACTCGCCCGCGGTGACCGCGGATGCGCGTGCACGAATCGCGGAAGTCAGCGGGCTTGCTTGAGCTTTCGCCCGCTGTCGAGGTTGCGCTCGTACACGAGACGCAGGCCGTCGAGCGTCAGGAACTTGTCGTAATGCTCCACAGTCCGCAGGTCCGGCAGCACCAGCGGCGCGGTGTGCCCAGTGGCGACCACCGCGACGTCGTCACCCGAGAAGCCGTCCACGTCTTCGCGGATCCGGTTGACCAACCCGTCCACCAATCCGGCGAAGCCGAACACGGCGCCCGCCTGCATGCACTCGACGGTGTTCTTGCCAACCACAGAGCGTGGCCGTGTGAGCTCGACGCGACGCAGTGCCGCGGAGCGGGCTGCCGCCGCATCGGAGGACACCTGTACGCCTGGCGCGATGGCACCGCCAAGGAATTCGCCCTTGGCCGATACGACGTCCACACAGATCGACGACCCGAAGTCCACGACGATCGCGGCACTCTTGAACTTCTGGAACGCCGCCAGGCAGTTCACGATGCGGTCGGCGCCGACTTCCTTCGGGTTGTCCACGAGTAGCGGAATGCCCGTTCGCACACCGGGTTCGATGAGTACGTGGGCAGCCGATGGCCAGTACTGCTCCAGCATGAGCCGGATCTCGTGTAGCACCGATGGGACGGTGGACAATCCGGTCGCGCCAGTGAGCCGTTCGGCGTCGTCGCCGATCAGCCCGTCGATCGTGAGCGCCAACTCGTCGGCCGTGACCTCCGCCTCGGTGCGAATCCGCCAGTTCTGCACCACTTTTGCGTGGTCCCCCGAACCAGATATCAATCCGACGACGGTGTGCGTGTTTCGGACGTCGATCGCAAGCAGCATCGCGTCAATTCCTCCATGGCAATTCGTGGCTGGAATCGTCGGTTTCGGTGGTGGTGGGCCCCACTCGCGAGTGCCCGTCGATGCCCGCGCTTGCGCCGATGTCGATGGCGATGTTGTCGAGAAGTCTGGTACGCCCCAGCCGCGCCGCCACCAGCAGGCGCGCAGCGCCCTCCGCAGGCGCCTCCCCCAACCAGACGTCGCGCACCACGAGGTAGTCGACGTCGATGGCGGGCACCTCGTCGAGCACCGCTCGCGCGGCGTCCAGGGCCTCGGCCGCGCCCTTGGACGCTGCGTACATCCCTGCGAGCAGCGCTGCCGACAGCGCACCGGCAATCTCGCGTTGCTCCTCGTCGAGGTACCGGTTGCGTGATGACATGGCCAACCCATCGGGTTCCCGCACGATCGGCACGCCGACGATGTCCACCCCGACGTCGAGGTCGTCGACCATCTGCCGAATCAGCACCAACTGCTGATAGTCCTTCTCGCCGAACAGCGCCCGGTCGGGAGCGACGATCTGCAGCAGCTTCATGACGACGGTGAGCATTCCGCTGAAATGCGTTGGCCGGGAGGCACCTTCCAGCTCCGCGCCGAGCGGGCCCGCCGATACGGTGGTGCGCCGCCCATTCGGATACATGTCCGCTGCGGTCGGAGTGAACACGATTTCCACGCCCTCGCGGCGTAACAATTCCATGTCTTCGTCGAGTGTGCGGGGGTACGCGTCGAGGTCCTCGCCGGCACCGAACTGCAGCGGGTTGACGAAGATCGACACCACGACGACCGCACCGGGCACCCGCTTGGCGGCCTTTACCAAGGAAAGGTGCCCCTCGTGAAGCGCGCCCATCGTCGGCACCATTACCACGCGGCGGCCAGTGCTCCGCAGCGCACGCGTCACTGCGGCGACGTCGCGTGGCCGCGAATATTGGTTCAACTCACCAGGATTGAACGGTGGTGGCTTTCGAACAGTCACGATTGACCTCCGGAGGTCGATGGCTCGGCCAACGCGGCGAATACCTCGTCCGACGCGTGCGCCCGTTGCGCAGTTCGCCGCGAGTCAGCCCGATATGCCTGTGCCAGTTCTGGATCCAACTCCGTGAGCACGCGCAGGTGCCCCGCGATCGCGGCGGCATCGCCGCGCGCGACCGGACCCGTGAGTGCGGCCTGTCCCCGAGCCAGCGCGTTCTCCAGGGAAGCGCGCGCCAGCGGAGCGATCACCCGTTCCGCGATGCCGCCCGGAGCGTCGCCGACCAACTCCTGGCCGAGCAACTCCTGGCCCCACAGCGCAGCGCGCAGCGCTTGCACCGCATCGAGCAGAAGGGTGACCGTGTGATTGCTCGCGTGCGCGAGCGCGGCGTGATAGAGCGTGCGGGCATCCTCGCGAACGCGAAAGGGCTCACCGCCTATCTCCAGGACCAGCGATTGAGCTACGGCATAACCGATCTCGTCGGCCGCGGTGATGCCGAAGCACGCGTTGGACAACCGGTCGATGTCCTCGTCGGCGCCGGTGAACGTCATCGCCGGATGTATGGCCAGCGGAATGCACCCCAGCTCGGCCAGAGGCGCGAGGATCGCGATCCCGTTGGCGCCCGACGTATGGACGACGATCGTGCCGTTACGCACGGCGCCCGTCGCCGCCAGACCCGCCACCACCTCCGCGAGCTCCGCGTCGGGAACCGTCAGCAGCAGCAGCTCAGCGCGTGCCGCTACGTCGTGAATCGGCAGGACTTCGGTGTCGGGCAATCGTCGTGCTGCTCGCTGGCGCGACTCCTGCGAGATGGCACTGCAAGCGATCACGACGTGGTCCGCACGCTCGAGGGCGACACCAAGCGCGGTGCCCACGCGTCCCGCTGAGATGACTCCGACGGTCAGCCTGGCTGGGCGGAGCCCATCGGGGGCACTCCACGCTGGCATGGGGGACTGCGCCATTGCAGACGGCCTCACAGAGTCGGTGTTGTCGTTCGTTCCGATCCCGCTGGCGAGTACCGGACGGTCGCCAAGAGATTAGCTCATTCTTCCCGGCGCCGACGGCGGCCACCTGACCCAGTCGGGGCCTGCAGTCGCGTCAACAGCTCGGAGATTGGTTGGCCGTCTTCGTGCTGGCCGCCCGATTCCTGATCGTCGTCGCCACCGCGGTGGCGGGCCGATCGGGGTTGGGCAGGCGCGGGGGGCGGCGTTGGCGATAGCGGCGGAGCGGGAGGCGGTGTCGGCGGCGCGGGCGCGGCCAGCGTCGGCGGCGGCGTGCGGTGGTTCAAGTCGTTGGCGTCGGCGTTCGACGACGAGTGCCTGCCGCGTCGTTCCGGTTCGGGCGCCGACGAATCCGACGAATAGTGACGTGCCCGCGGCGGCTCGGCTGGCGGTGCCGTCGTCATCGCGGGCTCCGGCGGACTGAAGGGCGGCGGGCTGCGGTCGAACGCTGCACGGTAATCCGATGACGACGATGGCGAGCCGTTGCCGAAGGTCGATGCGAATTCGTCCAGCGGCGGCAGGCGCCAATCCAGCGGACTTTCCTCCGATGACGGGGCCGTCGCCTTGGACTCCTCGGGTGTCACAGCCGCCGCGGGTTCCGCAGGCAACCAAGGGAATACGGGTTTGGGCTCGGGTTTGGGCTCGGGTTCGGCGGCGGGCTGCCAAACCGGCGGGGGCGGCGGCGGTGGCGATTCGGCGGCCGGCTGCCAAACCGGCGGGGGCGGCGGCGGCGGCGATTCGGCGGCTGGCTGCCAAACGGGCTCAGGCGGCGGAGCGGGAGCCGGCGGCGGTTCTGAAGCCGCTGCAGGCTCCCACACTGGCGCCGACATCGGCATCGGTTCCGGGGCGGGTTCGGGAGCGGGAACAGGTGGTGGAGCGGGAGCTGGTGGCGGAGGCGGGGCGGGAGCTGGCTGCGGCTGCGGCTGCGGCTGCGGCGACCAGCCATAGCGCGATCGGCCGATGTCCGACGACCTCCTATGAGCTCCGCCCGACTCTTCCAACCGCTGCTCATAGGTCGACATCGGCTCGGCAGGGACGTCGATGATCGGGCTTTCCTCGGTCTTCGGGTTGTCGTATGCGTAAGCCTCTGTGTCGATCCGGCTACTGATGACGCGGCCCGTGCCCTCGGATGCCCCGCCCCAGTCGCCCAGCGGCCGCGAACTGGCACGATCGTGCTCCAGGGCCGGGCGGTCCTGAAACTCCGTGTCGAACAGCATTTGGAGGTTGGCCCGCAACGCAGCCAGTTCAGCCCGCAGCCCGGCCACTTCATCGCTCGCCTGGGCCCGCAACTCGGAGGTGAGCTCGCGGCGCAGCTGCGACTCGATGGTCAACTCATACTCGCGTCTCGCCGATATCTCGCGATCGAGTTGCAAGTCATAGACCAATTTGAGGTCGCGGGCCTTGGCACCGTCGATGTCGGCCTGGCGCCGATAGATGAACGAGACGAACGCCGCGACCACCGCGGCCCACAACGCGAGTATCACGGCAAGCTTGAGTAATTCCACCCGATCGGTGAACACCAGCGCCGAACTAGCAACGATCGCAAGCATCAGCAACGCCGAGAGCAGCGCCCAACCCGGCCTACGGCTGCCGCGCCGAAAGCGCACGCCACGGGTCGAATCGGTCATGTGCCGACTGTACCGGTCACAGGTCACGTAGCGTGTCGACCGGTTCGGCGATTCTGTGTCTAGCCCTCGTGATCTGGCTGGGCAGTGGCGTTGTCGGGGTCACCCTGCGGGTCATCTGGTGACTTGCAGCAATGCTGCAGCCACAGCGCCGCGATCACCAGAGCCAAGGCACTGAAGGCAGCCACCACCGCGCCAGCCGTATCGCTGGTCGCCACGTGCGATTCACTGCGACGCGGTACGACGTAGGCGACAACGGCGATCCACCAGCCGAGAGCCAGCGTGCCCACCCAGGCCGACGCCTTTGCTGCCACGACGGACTTGGCCACCGCGAGTGGGTTGAGACGGCCCGTCGCCGTACCAATCTCACCGCCGGCGATCTTCGAACGAACGTAGAACGCCCAGCCCCCCTCGCCAGCCGCGAACAACAACAGCGACAACCCGGTGAACACCGTGATCGGGGGAAGCAAACTGAACAGGCCGAGCAGCAGGACGTACGCGGCCACCGCGGAAACCGCTGCGGCGACCGCCAGTTCGCGGATGCGAGTCGGCCCCATCAGACCTCGAGTACCAGGTCGGTACGACGGACGCCATCGCGTTCGGCACAATCGAGATCGTCGATCAGACCGGCAACCGAGCGCTTCTCGCCGTTCACGGTCAGGGTCGCGGTCTGATCGGCGGCCAGCCACGGAACCAGAACGAACGCCCGCAGGTGGGCTCGCGGGTGCGGCAGGGTCAGCGCCTCGTCGAGCGAACACACCTCGTCCGAACCGTCCAGGCAGCTCACCACGTCGACGTCGAGCGTGCGGGGGCCCCAACGCTGATCGCGAACGCGCTCGGCGGCTCGCTCGAACTCCTGGCCACGCCGAAACCATGCCGCACAGTCGAGCGCGGGGTCCTCCGCGATCAGCACGGCGTTGAGGAACGGCCCCTGCTCGACGCCTCCCCACGCGTCGGTTTCGTACACCGGTGAGGTGGCGAGAATCACAGAACCGAGGCCGTGGACGACCGACTGCAGATGCGCGAGGCGGTCACCGAGGTTGGAGCCAATCGACAACACGACTCTCGTCATTTGCTCCTCACGTCCGCAGTTGTCATTTGCTCCTCACGTCCGCAGTCATGGCGCCGCACCCCTGCCCCCTCGGCGCGACCTCCTGGCCACGACGGCAACGTCGCTGAACGTCAGCGGAATCGGCGCACTCGGCTTGTGCACGACGACCTCGACGGCATGGGCGCGCTCGTCGGTCATCACGCCCTCGGCGATCTCGGCGGCCACGGTCTCGATGAGGTTGCGCGGCGGCCCGGCGACGACGTCGGCGGCGCGTTGCGCGAGGGCGCCGTAGTCCAGCGTGTCGGCAAGGTCGTCGCTGGCGGCGGCGGCCTCTAGGTCGACCCACACGGTGATGTCGACGACGAAGTCCTGGCCGTCGCGGCGCTCGTGGGAGAACACCCCGTGATGTCCGCGAACGGTCAAGCCGCGCAATTCGATTCGATCAGCCATCCGACCAAGCCTCCGCTACCTTGAGTGCATCGACCGAAGACTGTACGTCGTGCACCCGCACGCCCCACGCCCCGTGCATTGCGGCGAGCGCCGAGATGACGGCGGTCGCGACCTCGCGGCCGTCCGGCGGCCGCGCGACGCCCTCTGAATCGGCAAGCAGGGTACCGAGAAAGCGCTTGCGCGACGCACCGACGAGCACCGGGATTCCGGTGCCGACGAACTCCGGCAGCGCGGCCAGCAGCGCCCAGTTGTGTTGGGCCGACTTCGCGAACCCCAACCCCGGGTCGATGATCAGCTTCGCGGGATCGACGCCCGCGCCAACCGCCGCGTCGACACGGGCCAGCAGATCCGTGCGAACGTCGCTAACCACGTCGCCATAGTCGGGAACCTCGTGCGGGCGGTCGGCCCCCACCAGGCGCCAGTGCATCAGGATCCACGGCACGCCCGCGTCGGCGACGAGTCGCGCCATGTTCGGATCGGCAAGGCCGCCTGACACGTCGTTGACGATCTGAGCTCCACCTTCTATCGCAGCGCTCGCGACGTTCGCGTGCATGGTATCAATGCTGACCGTAACACCTTGTGCAACAAGGTCTTTGATCACCGGCAGCACGCGGCCCGTCTCGACGTGAGCGTCGACGCGGATAGCTCCTGGCCTTGTCGACTCACCACCGACGTCGATGATGGCCGCGCCCGATGCGGCCAGCGACAAGCCGTGCTCGACGGCGCGATCGCGATCGAGGAACTGGCCTCCGTCGGAGAACGAGTCGTCGGTGACGTTGACGACGCCCATCACCTGCACCCGCGTTGCGCTCACTTGCGCAGTATGAGATCCAACGCCTCGGACCGCGAAGCCTTGTCAGTCTTGAACTGCCCGCGTACCGCCGACGTCGTCGTCGTGGCACCGGGCTTGCGGATGCCACGCATTGCCATGCAGAGGTGCTCGGCCTCGACCACGACGATCACACCGCGGGGGTCGAGCTTGCGCATCACCGCGTCGGCGATCTGACCGGTGAGACGTTCCTGGACCTGCGGGCGCTTGGCATAGAGGTCGACGACCCTGGCCAGCTTCGAGAGCCCGGTGACCCGGCCGTCGAGCCCTGGGATGTAGCCGACGTGCGCCACGCCGTGGAAGGCAACCAGGTGATGCTCGCAGGTCGAATACATCGGGATGTCCTTGACCAAGACGAGCTCGTCGTGCTGCTCGTCGAAGGTCGTGTTGAGCACGTCGTCGGGGTTGGCGTACAGCCCGGCGAACATCTCTTGATACGCCCGCGCGACGCGTGACGGGGTGTCGACCAGGCCCTGCCGGTCGGGATCCTCGCCAATCGCGTACAGCAGTTCGCGAACTGCCTTCTCGGCCCGAGCTTGATCGAAGGCGGCGGGCACGAACGCGCGCGAACCGGGAAGGGGTTGCTTCTTCGAATCAGCAACGGCCTTCGAATCAGACGTGGAATCAGGCTTCGACATCGGAGCCTCCGTTCTTGTCAGCCTGGCGGCGGGTTGGGCCGGTCGTCTTGCCCCTGATCGTCGTGGGGGCCAGGCGCTGGCGCTCCCCCCTGCGGAACGGGCTGCCCGGGCTGCGGGTACGGCTGATAGGGCGGATACGGCGGCGGGTACTGACCCTGAGGCGGCGGAGGTGGATACCAGCCGCCCTGCTGCGGATATTGCCCCTGCGGCGGATACTGCCCCTGCGGCGGATACTGGCCCTGCGGCGGCCAACCCGGTGCGTGCCACCCGGCGGGCGCGCCGTAGTTGGGCTGGGTCGCGCCATTGGCAGGCGCGCCGTTCCCAGGTGCTCCGTGGCCCGCAGCACCGTTGCCGTAGCCACTGTTCACGCCGGTGCCGTTTGCGCCAGCACCGTTGGCCCCGTTGGAACCCTCTTGCGCGGCAGCCTTGCTCGCCGCCGCGATGGCGGTCTTGAACGCGGGCTCGGGGGTTGGCAGCGGCCACGGATCGCCACGTTCGATGGCCAATTCGCCCGGCGTCTTGATGGGCGGCTTGTCGGACGGAATGCGACCGCCGAACTCGTCGAACAAGGTGAGCCTCGGCCGCTTCTTCACGTCGGCGAAGATGGCCTCTAGCTCGGCGCGGTGCAGCGTCTCCTTCTCGAGCAGCTCGCCTGCCAGGATGTCGAGCACGTCGCGGTACTCAGTGAGTACCTCCCACGCCTCCGTGTGGGCCGCCTCGATGAGCTTGCGGACCTCATCGTCGATGATCTGGGCGACCTCGTGGCTGTAATCGGCCTGAGTCCCCATCGAACGGCCAAGGAACGGATCGCCGTGCTCGGTGCCGTAGCGGACGGCGCCTAGCTTGGCGCTCATGCCGTATTCGGTGACCATGGCGCGGGCGATCTTCGTCGCCTGCTCGATGTCGGAGACGGCGCCGGTGGTCGGCTCGCGGAACACGAGTTCCTCGGCTGCCCGTCCACCCATCGCGAAGACTAGGCGAGCGATCATCTCCGAACGGGTCATGAGGCCCTTGTCGTCCTCGGGCACCGCGACGGCGTGACCGCCGGTGCGGCCGCGGGCAAGGATCGTCACCTTGTAGATTGGCTCGATGTCGGGCATCGCCCACGCGGCCAGGGTGTGCCCACCTTCGTGGTACGCCGTGATCTTCTTCTCTAGCTCGCTGATGATGCGGCTCTTGCGGCGCGGCCCGCCGACGACGCGGTCGACCGCTTCCTCCAACGCGGCGCCCGTGATGATGGTGCCGTTCTCCCGCGCGGTCAGCAGGGCTGCTTCGTTGATGACGTTGGCCAGGTCCGCACCCGACATTCCGACGGTGCGCTTGGCAAGCCCTTCGAGGTCGGCGTCCGGCGCAACCGGCTTGCCCTCCGAGTGCACGCGCAGCACGGCGCGCCGACCCGCGAGGTCGGGGTTCGATACCGGGATCTGGCGATCGAACCGGCCGGGCCGCAACAGCGCGGGGTCCAGGATGTCCGGCCGGTTGGTGGCCGCGATCAGGATGACGCCCTGGCGCTCGCCGAAGCCGTCCATCTCGACAAGCAGCTGGTTCAGCGTCTGCTCACGCTCGTCGTGGCCGCCGCCAAGGCCGGCACCACGCTGGCGGCCGACCGCGTCGATCTCGTCGACGAAGATGATGCAGGGGCTGTTCTGCTTGGCCTGCTCGAACAGGTCGCGGACGCGGGATGCGCCGACGCCGACGAACATCTCGACGAAGTCCGAACCGGAAATCGTGAAGAACGGCACCTCGGCCTCGCCGGCGACTGCGCGCGCCAGCAGGGTCTTGCCGGTTCCGGGAGGTCCGTAAAGCAGTACGCCCTTGGGGATCTTCGCGCCGAGCGCCTGGTAACGCGTCGGGTTCTGGAGGAAGTCCTTGATCTCGTACAGCTCTTCGACGGCCTCGTCGGCGCCTGCGACGTCGGCAAAGGTGGTCTTGGGCATGTCCTTGGAGAGCTGCTTGGCCCGGGACTTACCAAACCCGAAGCCCATTCTTCCGCCGCTCTGCATGCGGGAGAAGACGACGAATAGCCCGACGAGCAGCAGCAGCGGCAGCATGTAGATGAGTAGCGAGCCGAGGACGCTGCCCTGGTTGACCGTGGTATTGGTCTTGATGTTCTTGGCACTCAATGCGTCGAGCAGTTGGACCGCGTAACCCGTCGGGTACTTGGCGATGACCTGGTCGCCGCCGTCGGTGGCGTCGTTGCCCTTCTTCAGATCGAGGCGCACCTGCTGTTCGCGGTCGTCGATCTGCGCGCTGTTGACGTTGTCGTCGTTGATTTGGCTCATGGCGACCGACGTGTCGACGGGCTTGTATCCGCGAGTGTCGTCGCTGAAATAGAAGAAGGACCAGCCCAGGAGTAAGACGGCCGCGACGGCGGCGAGGGTACGGATGACGTTCTTTCGGTTCATCGTGGTGTTCGGCCAGCGGCGACTCTGCCGGCCAGGTCCTTCCGATACGCACAGCTGGGCTTGTTCAGGCTACCGCTAGACCAACGTGTGATTGTTCCCGACGGCTTGCCGGAGGGAACCAAGGGCTCGGTCCGACGGCTTGCCGGAGGGAACCAAGGGCTCGGTCCGACGGCTTGCCGGAGGGAACCAAGGGCTCGGTCCGACGGCTCTGGACGCGCCATCGATGGCTGTGCTTGGCTGCGACGGTGACCTCATCTACCGAACGGTTAGTTGACACCAACGGAGTGCAATTGCGGCTGACGGAGGCGGGCGACCGAGGCGCACCCGTCGTCGTCCTCGCACACGGCTTCCCAGAACTGGCGTATTCGTGGCGCCACCAGATCCCGGTGCTCGCCGAAGCGGGCTATCACGTGCTGGCCCCGGATCAGCGCGGATACGGCGGATCCTCGCAACCTGAGGCGATCGACGACTACAACGTCGTCGCCCTGTGCGGAGACATCGCGGGATTGCTCGACGATGTCGGAGCCGAGAAGGCGGTGATCATCGGCCACGACTGGGGGTCGGTGGTCGCGACGAGCTTTCCGCTGTTCCATCCGGATCGCGTCTCTGGGGTGGTCGCGATGAGCGTCCCACCCATTCCGCGACCACCGTCCCAGCCAACGGCACTGTGGCGAGAAGTGTTCGGGGAAAACTTCTTCTACATCCTCTACTTCCAGGAGCCTGGTGTCGCCGACGCCGAGTTGAACGGTGATCCGGCGCGAACGATCCGCCGAATGCTCGGCGGACTGAGAGCTGCCGGACAGGACGCCATCGTCGGAATGATGACACCGGGATCCGAGGGATTCATCGACCGTCTGCCCGAGCCCGACGGCCTGCCCGACTGGATTAGTCAAGACGAAATCGACCACTACGTAGCCGAATTCACCCGAACGGGGTTCACCGGCGGCCTCAACTGGTACAGGAACTTCGATCGCAACTGGGAACTGACGGAGTCGCCACCCTCGGTGACCATCGACGTGCCGACGCTGTTCCTGGCGGGCAGCGCCGATCCGGTACTCGGCTTCACCCCTCGCGATCACGTGGGCGACGTCGTCACCGGTTCCTACCGCGAGATCCTGTTCGACGGCGCCGGTCACTGGCTGCAGCAGGAACGTGCCGCCGAGGTCAACGCCGCCCTGCTCGAATTCCTGAAGGAAGGCAAATGAGCCAACCACTGAACTTCGGGGTGTTCATTACCCCATTTCATCCAGTCGGCCAATCACCCACCACCGCACTGGAATACGACATGGAGCGCACGGTCGCGCTGGACCGGCTCGGGTTCGACGAGGTCTGGTTCGGTGAGCATCACTCCGGCGGCTATGAGTTGATCGCCTGTCCCGAGGTGTTCATCGCCGCTGCGGCTGAGCGGACCAAGCACATCCGGTTCGGCACCGGCGTGGTGTCGTTGCCCTACCACCACCCATTGATGGTGGCCGACCGCTGGGTTCTGCTCGACCACCTCACCCGCGGCCGGGTGATGTTCGGCACCGGCCCTGGGGCGCTGCCGTCCGACGCCTACATGATGGGCATCGACCCGGTTGATCAAAGGCCGATGATGCAGGAGGCGCTCGAGGCGATTCTCGCGCTGTTTCGTGCGGCGCCTGGCGAGCGCATCGATCGCAAGACCGACTGGTTCACCCTGCGCGACGCCGCACTGCACATCCGGCCGTACACCTATCCTTATCCCGAGATATCCACGGCAGCAATGGTTTCCCCGTCGGGGCCACGCCTGGCAGGACAGCTCGGTACCTCGCTGCTTTCGCTGTCGATGTCGGTACCCGGCGGTGTCGCAGCGCTGGAAACCACGTGGGGCATCGTTGGCGACCAAGCCGCCAAGTCCGGCCGCGAGGCCCCCGATCGCGACGACTGGCGCGTGCTCGGCATCATCCACCTCGCCGACACCCGGGAACAGGCAATCACCGACTGCACGTATGGCCTGCAGGACTTCGCGAACTACTTCGGCGCGGCAGGCTTCGTCCCGCTCGACAACAAGGTCGAGGGCCGCCAATCCCCGCGTGAGTACGTCGAAGACTATGCGAGCCAAGGCAACTGCTGCATCGGTACGCCCGCCGACGCCATCGCCTACATCCAGGATCTGCTCGACCGTTCTGGCGGATTCGGGACCTTCCTCTTGCTCGGCCACGACTGGGCACCGCCCGCGGCGACGTTCCACTCCTACGAGCTGTTCGCGCGAGAAGTCATGCCGCACTTCAAGGGTCAGCTCGGTGCGGCCAAGGAATCTCACGAGTGGGCGAAGGGCATGAGGGACCAGCTGCTCGGCTCGGCAGGTCAGGCGATCGTCAACGCGATCACCGAGCACGCCAGCGAACAGAAGGCCTGATGCGCGGATCAGTCCTGCGCAGCGGCGCAATGGTTTACTGCGATGACTTGCCGGAGCCAGTCCCAGGACCGGGGCAGGTGCTCGTCGCGGTCAAGGCGTGCGGAATCTGCGGATCCGACCTGCACTTCGCCAAGCACGGCGCGGAAATGCTGGCGGCGAGCCAAGAGGTGATGGGCATGCGGCCACCAGAGCCCGTCGACCTGTCCGCCGACGTATTCATGGGGCACGAGTTCAGCGCCGAAGTGCTGGAGGCCGGGCCCGATACCGACGCGCCCACTGCGGGCACGCTCGTCACGTCGGTTCCCGTGGTCCTGTCGTCTTCTGGCGTAAACCCGATCATGAGCAGCAACACGACGCGCGGCGCCTACGCGGAGCGGATGATCCTGTCGGCTCCGCTGCTGCTCCGCGTGCCCAACGGACTCGATGCCAAACACGCAGCGCTGACCGAACCGATGGCCGTCGGACTGCATGCCGTGAACAAGTCCAACGTCACGCCCGGCGAGACGGCCCTCGTCATCGGGTGCGGGCCGATCGGCATCGCCATCGTCGCGGCGCTGAGGGCAAGGGGTATCGAGGACGTCGCCGCTGCCGACTTCTCGGCACGGCGCCGAGACCTCGCAGCGGCCGTCGGCGCACGCACCGTCGTCGACCCGGCAGATGGTTCGCCGTTCGACGTCGTCAAGCCAGCGGTCGTCTTCGAGGCGGTCGGGGTGCCCGGCGTCATCGACGACGTCCTTCGCAGGGCGCCAAGGGGCGTTCGCTTGGTCGTCGCGGGCGTGTGCATGCAACCCGACACCCTGCGCCCGTTGTTGGGCGTCGCCAAGGAGGCGAACATTCAGTTCACGTATGCCTACGAGCCCGGTGAGTTCGCAGACACCCTGCAATGGATCGCCGAGGGGCAGATCGACGTCACCCCAATGGTCACCGGCGTCGTCGGGCTGCGTGACGTGGGAACGGCATTCGATGATCTCGCCGACCCCGAGCAACACTGCAAGATCATCGTGCGGCCAGATCTGTAAGGTCGCCATATGCCGTTGCAAGCGTGGGCAAACATGCCGAGCCGTTTCCTCGTCATCGCCGCTGCGGGACTCGCCATCGCAGGAATCGCCGGGTGCGATTCATCGAAGTTGGCGCCCGCTGCGTCGACGTCCGCGAGTACCCAAACCCGGCAGGTCACGGTCATCGGTTCAGGAGAGGTGCAGGGCACCCCCAACACGCTGACGGTGAACGCGTCGACGGAGGCCGTCGCGGCGGACGTCACCGCGGCGTCGAATCAGGCCAGCAGCCGCATGCAGGCGGTGATCGACGCCCTCGTTGCCAAGGGCGTCGACCGCAGAGACATCAGCACCACCCAGGTCTCGCTGCAGCAGCAGCCATTCATCGACGGCGCGCCGCCGCCTGCCTATCAGGCCACGAATGCGATCAGCGTCAAGATCCGCAGGATCGATACCGCGTCGGACATGCTCGCCCTCATTCAGAACGCGGGAGGCAACGCCACGCGCATCAACTCGGTCGACTTCTCGATTCAGGACGACCCGCAGTTGTTGAAGGACGCGCGGGCACGGGCGTTCAACGACGCAAAGGACCGTGCGGCTCAGTATGCGAATCTGTCCGGGCTGACGCTCGGCAAGGTCATCTCGATCTCCGAGGTGACGTCGAACAGCGGGCCACCGCCGCCGCCCGTGCCGATGCCCCGCGCCTACGCCGAGGCCGCACCCGTCCCGCTGGAGCCCGGTCAGCAGACCGTGAGCTTCTCGGTGACGGTCGTGTGGGAGCTCACGTAGCGGCTGCGCACGGCTGGGCGGGCGATCTTAGGGTCGGGCTCCGACGTTTCTGTTGGGTTGTCCACAGTCTGTGTTTCATCCCCAGGGTGGGGTTGTGGGGCTTGTGTCGAACGTGTGTGTGAATACGGTGGAGGGATGTCCGCCGCTGGTCGATTCGTCACCCCGGAGGCCGCGCGTGCCGCGGTCACCGCGGATCTCGACGTGATCGATGCGGCGTTGGCTCGGTTGCGGGCCACCTCGACCGACCTGGTCGGCAACGCCTTCCGCGTGCAGATCGCCCGACGGTTGGAAACCCAGCACCGCACCGTACGAGGGTTGTCCTATCGGGTGTTCGGCGAGCTCGAGGATCCGCCCGACGGGCCCGAAGACGCCGCGTCGCCGGCCGGGATCACGGTGCGTGATCTGTTGGCCCGCGGGTTGCGGATCACCCCGACCGAGGTGCGGCGCCGTTTCCGGGTGGCCGCCCGGATCCGGGCGCGCCGCTCCCTGATCGGCCAACCGCTACCGGCCGAGTTGCCCGCGCTGGCCGCCGCGGTCGCCGACGGTGCGGTTGGCGATGAGCACGTCACGGCGATCTGCCAGGCACTCGACGCGTTGCCCAGCGCGGTGCCCGCCGCCGAGAAGACCAAGGCCGAAACCGTGTTGGTCGGGCACGCCCGCGCCCAGGACGCCCCGTTCGTGGCCGCGGTCGGGCGCCGCATCGCCGAGGCGCTCAACCCCGACGGGTTCTTCGACGACGCCGATCGGATGCGCCGGCGCGGGCTGACCCTGGGCCGTCAAGGCGTCGACGGGATGAGCCGCCTCGGGGGTTGGCTGACCCCGCAGGCACGCTGCTATCTGGAGGCCGTCGGCGCCGCGGTACGGCCCGGACACCACATGCCGGGCCACGACGGCACCGTCGTGGATGCGGCCACCGACACCCGCAGCCCGTCCCAACGCCTGCACGACGCGCTGGCCTGGGGACTGCGCGCCGGCATCGCATCCGGGCAGCTCGGCGCCCACCGCGGCATCCCGGTCACCGTCATCGCCACCACCACCGTCGCCGACCTGCAGCAGGCCGCCGCGGCGATCGCCGATCCGAGCGTGCCGATGCCGGCCCCGGCGCGCACCGGCGGCGGGTCGATCCTGCCGATGCGCGATCTGATCGCGATGGCCGCCCGCAGCATCCACTACCTGACGGTGTTCGACGATCATTCCCACCGACCCATCTACCTCGGGCGTTCGACCCGGATCGCCACCCTCGATCAGCGCATCGTCTGCCACGCCCGCGACAAGGGCTGCACCCGCCCGGGCTGCACCGAACCCGGCTACCACTGCGAAGTCATGCACACCCCCGACTGGCATCCCGAGGGCCGCACCGATGCCGACACCCTGCACTTCGGCTGCGGACCTGATCACAAACTCATCACCAACGGCCACGCCACCACCACCGTCACCGACGACGGACACCTCGCCTGGCAGCTCGGCAACACACCACCAGCAACCAACCCCATCCACCACGCCGACACCGACTTCCTCAACGGACAAGACCCACCACCCTGAACTGCGCACGTCGTCGAATAACCCTGCTCACCAACGCCTTACCCGAGATGAGGCGGAGCGGGGCGTCGTCCCGACTCGTCTAGCCCTCGTAGACCTTCGGGTGCAGCGTGCCGATGTAGGGCATGTCGCGATAGCGCTCCGCGTAGTCAAGGCCGTAGCCGACGACGAACTCGTTGGGGATCTCGAAGCCGACGTAGGTGATGTCGACGTCGGAACGCACCGCGGCCTCGGGCTTGCGCAGCAGGGTGCACACCTGGAGCGACCTCGGGTGACGGGTCGCGAGGTTGCGCAGCAGCCACGACAGCGTCAGGCCCGAGTCAACGATGTCCTCGACGATCAGCACGTCGCGGTCGTGGATGTCACGGTCGAGGTCCTTGAGGATGCGCACGACCCCTGACGAACTCGTCGACGATCCATAGGAGCTGACGGCCATGAACTCCAGCTGGGTGGGCAGCGGGATCGACCGCGCCAGATCGGTGACGAACATGACCGCGCCCTTGAGCACCGTGACGAGCAGCAGATCTTCGCCGTCACTGCCGATCCTCTCGCGGTATTCGTCGCCAATCAGCAGGCCGAGTTCGGTGACACGTGCCTGAATCTCGTCCTCAGATAAAAGCACCGACTTGATGTCGCCTTCGTACGGCTCGACGGCGGGATGCGCAGACACCGCAACAGCGTGCCATGTTTCACACCGGTTCGTCGCGCATCCTCAGCACACCGTCGCGGCGGCCTGCGAACAGTCGCTGGTTTCGCTTCGGTGAACCGACCGCTACACCGCCCTGCCCGCGCCAGTCGGTGACCAATCGGTCGACGCCACGGATCTGCAAGTCGGACAGCGCACTGGCGCCTCCGTCGAGCAGCCAGCGTCGAATCACTCGACGCCTGATGGCAGCAGGCAACTCCGACAAGAGCGCCGTGTCGAGCCCGTCGCCTCTGCTCACCGAGGCCCGTGCCCGCGCCGCTAGGTCGTCGAGCACCTCCCCATCTTCGCGCAGCGCGACGGCCGTTCGGGCCAACGCTTCGGCCACTCCACCGTCGAGGACGTCCTCCAACGCGGGCAGCACCTCCTCTCGCAGCCGGACGCGGGTGAATCGCGGATCGGCGTTGTGCGGGTCTTGCCATGGCGTCAGGCCCAACTCCTTGCACGCGCCACGGGTCACCTCACGACGCACGCCGAGCAGCGGACGACACCATGGCGGGTCGTGCGGCCGCATGCCGGCGATCGAACGCGGGCCCGACCCGCGACCCAGTCCGAGCAACACCGTCTCGGCTTGGTCGTCGAGGGTGTGCGCGAGCAGTACGGACGCTCCGTCGCGGGCCACGTCGAGCGCGGCATACCTGGCACTGCGGGCCGCAGCCTCCGGCCCGCCCGAATGTCCAACCTCGACGCAAAGCACCTGCGCATCAACACATCCCAGGCTCAAGGCTTGCCCGCGGGCAGTGTTCGCAATCTCCCGTGAGCCTGGCTGCAGGCCATGGTCGACGATCAGCGCGACGGTGGGGCGGACACGCGCGGCGACGGCGGTGAGCGCAAGCGAGTCCGCGCCACCGGACAGCGCGACGCACCAGCGCGCGTCACCAGTCGTGTGCGAGGTGTCGAAGTCGGCGACCGCCTTGGTCAGCGTCGCTACAGAACCCGGTCGATCCATCGCTGAGGTTCGTCGACTTCGGTTGTCAGAGGCAGCGTTTCGGGGCTCGACCACACGGCGTTGAACCGCTTCATGCCCACCTTGGCCACTACGTCGTCGACGAAGGCCTTTCCGCGGGTGTATTGGCTGAGCTTGGCGTCGAAGCCCAACAACGTTCGTATCAACCGTTGCAGAGGCGGCTGCTTGTGTTGTCGCCGTTCGTCGAACCGGCGCCTGATGGTGGCCACCGACGGCACCACCTTCGGCCCCACCGCGTCCATCACGTGTTCGGCGTGACCCTCGAGCAGTGTGCCGAGCATCAGCAGTTGATCGAGCGCCTTGCGCTGCGGTTCGGATTGCATGGCCCGGATGACGCCGATAACGCCGTCCGAATTCCCTTGCGAGCCATCCCGTTTCTGTCGGACGAACTCGCCAAGTCTGCCGATCACCTCGGCGACGTCTTGGTTCGAGTCATCGGTGATGGTGGCCAGCGACTGCGACATGTGTTCCGCCAGCCAGGGATTGGCCCGGAACTGCACCCGGTGGGTGACCTCGTGAAGGCACACCCAGAGGCGGAAGTCGGCGGGACTGACCCGTAGTTGCCGCTCCACGGCGATGACGTTCGGATAGACGAGCAATAGCTCGCCACCGTTGCGCGCGAACGGGTCGTACTGCCCGAGGATCCCCGACGAGATGAACGCGAGCACCGCGCCGGTCTGCACCCCGGTGACGCGGCCGGTGATGAATCCGGCAGACTTGCTGGACTCACCCTTTGCGCCTCCGGTCATCGCCCGCATCGATTCCGTTGCGGCACGGACCCATTCGTTGCGATCGATGACGCGGGCCTCACTGACGGCGGCACCCTCGTTGAGACCGGTGACCTCCCTGACCGGCTTCTCGGCCTTGCGCGCGAACTCCGACAGCTGATCGATGGCTTGGCGGCGCGTGTAGTCCGACGTCGGCGGTGCGGGCCGAGTGAGCTTCGCGCCCACTGCCGCGGCGAACTCCCAGTCGACGGTGGAGCCGATGGTCGGGGAGGCGCTCACGCGGCACATCCGCAGGAACGCAGCGATGCCGCGAGCGCGTCGATCGCCGTGCGACCGGTGGGGCCCGCATTGTTGGAGATCAGCGCGAACGTCAGCACGCGACCGCTCGCGTCCGTGACGATGCCTGCGAGCGCGTTGGTGCCGGTCAACGAGCCGGTCTTGGCGCGCAGGAAGCCAGCGGCAGCCTTGCCCGCGTCGGTGTCGAGATAGCGATTGGATAGCGTGCCGCTGCCCCCTGCGATCGGCAGCAGGTCAACCAGCGGACGTAGCTTCGGCTCGTCGCCTCCCGATGCGGCGTTGACGACGCCGTCGAGCGTCAAGGCCGTCAGCCGATCGTTGATCGAGAGTCCGCTGGAGTCGAACAGGGTGGCGCCGCGTGTGTCGACACCTGCCGCGGCAAGCTGGCCGAGCACCGATCGCACTGCGCCGTCGAAGCTCTCGGGAGCGTTCAGTGCCGCCGCGACCTCGCGGCCGATGGACTCGGCCACCACGTTGTCGGATTCGTTCATCATCTGTTGCAACCGCATGATCAACGGCGGCGACTGCACGGAGGCGATCTCCTTGCCGTTGGTCAACGGGCCGGGCACGAAGGACACCGCAGCCGGGTCGACGCGCAGGGCCGTGGCCAGTGCCCGGCCAGCATCGAGCGCGGGCGTGTTGGACCGCCACGAGTCGACGCTGACAGGCTGGGTACGGCCGCCGTCGAGCATGACCGATTCCATCGGGGCGATGTCGCCGTTGAGGATGTCCAGGGGGTCCCAACCGGGCGCCATGGTCGGCCCGCTGTACGCGCTGCCGTCGACCTTGACGGACGTCACCGTGATCCCGGACTTGCGTACCTGGTCGGCAAGGTCGCTGATGCGCGCGGCGTCGCGGTACCAGGTCGCATTGCCCGCCGGCGCCGCAGACAGCGTCGGGTCACCGCCGCCCTTCAGTACCACCAAGCCTGGTGACTGGGTCTGATCGGCGGCGACGACCGTCGTGGTGAGCCGCGCATCGCGGTCGAGAGTGAACAGCGCAGCGGCTGCGGTCAAGACCTTGTTCGTCGACGCGGGCTGCATCGGGACGTCGGCACCCTGTGCCCACAGCTGTGCTCCGGTGATCGCGTCGGTGACCCGACCGGTCAGGGCGCCGAGGTTGGGATCGGCGACGAATGGGGCCAAGGTGGCGGTCAGCCGATCCGGCGTCGGCTTGGGTGCGGAGTCCGGCACGGGGGTGACACCGGGGTGCGCCGTCACTGCAGCCGGCTGTGGCGAGACTGAAGGCGCCGCGCTGGTGGCGGGGCTGCGGGAGGTGATGTACGCGGCTGCCACCACGACGCCGGCCACGACCAGGAGCACCGCGACGCCAACAAGCGCGTGGGTGGATCGACGCCACTGAGTGGGCCGCATGAGTCTCCTGGGGCTTCGACGAAAACTGGGCTGCACGGCAAGGCCCGTATAGGGCAGCGTATCGCTCGTTTAAGGTTGACCCGCGTCGTCACCCGGCGACTCAGGCGCTTCGTTAAACAGGTAAGGAGCCGCGGCGGTGCAGTTCGACGTCGTCATCGAGATCCCCAAGGGGTCGCGCAACAAGTATGAGGTTGACCACGAGACAGGCCGCGTCAAGCTGGACCGCTACCTGTACACGCCGATGGGCTACCCGGCCGACTACGGATTCTTCGAGAACACGCTCGGCGAGGACGGCGATCCCCTGGACGCCATGGTCCTGCTCCCAGAGTCGGTGTTTCCCGGAGCCATCGTCGAGGCGCGGCCCGTGGCGATGTTCAAGATGACGGACGAGGCGGGCGGCGACGACAAGCTGCTGTGCGTCCCCGCCGGTGACCCGCGCTGGGACCACATCCAGGACCTCGGCGACGTGTCGACGTTCGAACTCGACGCCATCAAGCACTTCTTCGTTCACTACAAGGACCTAGAGCCAGGCAAGTTCGTGAAGGCCGCCGACTGGGTAGGCCGCGAGGACGCCGAAGCAGAGCTCAACCGGTCGGTGGAACGGTTCAAGTCCTCAGGGCATTGAGCGGCAAACGGCACTGATTTTTCATTGCCGTAACACGCAGTAACGTCGGCGTGCCATAGGCGTTCCATCCTGACGATGTGCTGTTGCATCAAGGGATCGGCCTGGACGCATTCAACGCGCTGCCCGAACGCAAGGTCGTACACGCGCTCTACGAGTGTGCCAACAGCGTGACGCTCGCGAAGGACCTTGCGCAGGCTCGCCCATACGCGGACCACGATGCACTGTTCCGCCGCACCGACGCGCTGTTGTTCTCGCTGCCCGAGGCGGTGGTCGACCAGATCATCGACGCCTGCCCGGACGTCGGTACGCGACCCGGCAGCGCGAAATCGCAGGCCGAGCTTTGCGCGATCTGGGATGACGACGCCACTCTGATGGCCGCCCTCACCGACGCCGCCCGCAGCTACTCGGAGAAGTTCGGCTTCAAGTTCGTGATGTTCCGCGGCAGCCACGGTTGCGGGGACGTCCTCGCGGCAATCGCCGATCGCATGCACAACGACCTGGAGACCGAACGCAAGGTGGTGCGCAACGAGCTGGCCAAGATCGGCCGCAGCCGCCTAGAGCGCATGCTCGGACCCGAAGGCGGCTACCACAACTGGTGAGCCGTGACGGCCGCTTCGACTTCTGGCCGCCGACGATTGCCTGGCATCTCGTGGTTTCTGGCCACCCCATGTGTGCATCTCACGACGCCCGACCTGCGTGTCGCGGCGCCATATGCACAAACGCCGTGGCCGATCCGCCCGCGCCGGGTCGCCTAGGCTCGTCCGAGTGAGCACTACCCCTTCCGCACGCAACCGGGCACAGTCGCACTTTCTCTCGCTGCCGGACCTCGCTTCCCGCGCCGCGGGTGGAGCCGTGCTGTGGGCCAACGACGATCTGTTCGCCGAGAAGGAAAACCTCATCACGCCGGCCCCGGCCGAGTTCCGGCCCGCCACGTTTGGCCATAAGGGGCAGGTTTACGACGGCTGGGAGACGCGGCGGCGGCGAGGCATGACGGCCGATACGCACGACAGCGTGATCGTCCGGCTCGGCGTGCCGGGGATCGTGCGCGGCGTCGTCGTGGACACGGCGTGGTTCACCGGCAACTACCCACCGCAGATCTCGGTCGAGGGTGCATTCGTGGACGGCTATCCCGCGGTCGAGGAACTCGTGGAGAAGACCGAATGGACGACGATCGTCGACCGCAGCGACGTCAACGGCGACACCCGCAACCCGTTCAAGGTCGACTCGACTCGCAGGTGGTCCCACGTACGGCTGTCGATGTACCCCGACGGCGGCATCGCGCGCTTCCGGGTGCACGGCGAGGGGCTACTCAATCCCGACTTCGCCGCCGACATGACGATCGATCTGGCTGCGCTGGAGAACGGTGGTCGAATCACGGCCTGCTCCAACATGTTCTACGGTTCGCCGAATAACTTGCTGCTGCCCGGCGTGGCGCGCACGATGGGCGAGGGCTGGGAGACGTCTCGTCGGCGCGATAGCGGAAACGACTGGGTGCAAGTGCGTCTGGCGGGCCGTGGCGTACTCAACGCGGTCGAGCTCGACACGTCCTACTTCGTTGGAAACGCGCCAGGTTCGGCGCGGTTGAGCGGACGCGACGGCGAGGGCGAGTGGTTCGAGATCCTGCCGCTCACCGAGCTGCAGCCCGACACCAGGCACCGTTTTCTGGTCCATGCGGACCGTCCGCTGACCGACGCGCGCTTGGACATCCATCCCGACGGCGGCATGGCCCGCGTGCGGCTTTTCGGCAGCCTCACCCCGGACGGCTTGGCTCGCCTTCGCGAGAACTGGGCCGCGAGCGCCTAATCCCCACGCGATTCGTGGCGAGGGTCAGGTCGTGACGTACCCGTCGCCCACCGTCAGCGCAGCGTCGAGAGCCCGCAAGCCTTCGGCCACCTCGTCATCGGTGACGTTGCACGCAGGCACGGCGTGGATGCGGTTGAAGTTGGCGAACGGCAGCATTCCGTTTGCCTTGCACGCCGCGATCACCTCGTTCATCGCCGGACTCGAGCCGCCGTAGGGAGCGAGCGGTTCGCGCGTCTGCGGGTTGGCCACGAGCTCGATCGCCTGGAAGACCCCAAGGCCGCGGGTCTCGCCGACGCAGGGGTGCCGCTTGGCGAGCTCGGCGAGTCCCGGACCGAGGACGTCGTTGCCGATCCGAAGGGCGTTGGCCACCATGCCCTCGTCCTCCATCGCGTTGATGGTCGCCACGGCGGCGGCACACGCGAGCGGATGGCCGGAGTAGGTGAGGCCGCCGGGATAGGCGCGATCGACGAAGCTCGCGTAGACCTTGTCGCTGATCGCCACGCCACCGAGCGGAACGTAGCCGGACGTAACGCCCTTGGCGAAGGTCATCAGATCTGGGATGACGTCGAAATGCTCTATGGCGAACCACTTTCCGGTCCTGCCGAAGCCTGCCATCACCTCGTCGGCGATGAACATCATGCCGTACTTGTCGCAGATCTCGCGCACGCCTGCCATGTAGCCGGGCGGCGGCACCATGATGCCTGCGGTGCCCGGGACGGACTCGAGGATGATGGCGGCGAACGACGCGGGCCCCTCGTGCTGGATGAGGCGCTCGAGGTAGTCGAGCGCCCGCTCGCATTCCTGCTGCTCGTTCTCCGCGTGGAACGACGAACGGTACAGGAACGGACCATTGAAGTGGACGACGCCGCTGCTCGCGTAGTCGTTCGGGTAGCGGCGGGGGTCGCCGGTGAGGTTGATCGCGGTGTCGGTGCCGCCGTGATACGAGCGGTAGCGAGACAACACCTTGTAACGGCCGGTGTGCAGGCGCGCCATCCGCACGGCGTGCTCGACGGCGTCGGCGCCGCCGTTGGTGAAGAACACCCGGTTGAGGTCGCCGGGGGTGCGCTCGGCGACCAACCGCGCGGCTTCGGAGCGCGCGGCATTGACGTGCTGGGGTGCGACGGTACACAACTTGGCGGCCTGTTCGGCAATGGCCGCAACGACTTTCGGATGCTGATGGCCGATGTTGGTGAACACCAGCTGCGACGAGAAGTCGAGCAGCTTGTTGCCGTCACCGTCCCAGACGTAGGAGCCATCCGACGCGACGATCGTCATCGGTTTGAGCGGACCCTGCGCAGACCACGAGTGGAACACGTGCTTGCGGTCGAGTTCGTAGGCGTGGGCACCCTCGGCGAGCGCGGCGTCGAGGTTCTGTCCGTTCGGCAGTGTTGATTGGATTTCCGACGAGACTGTGGTCATCGGAACACCTTATTCCTTGCTGCGCGTCAGGCCGATATCCGTCGGCGAAGCAGCGGCAACCCAGGTCCGTCGAGCTGGTCGAACACCGCGGTGCGTCCGACCACGGCCATCATCAGTGCGGCAGCCGCGCCACGGACTTCAGCACCGTCACGCCACGTTCGATTCAGGTCGGTGGCGTGGACGCGAAGCCCTCGAAGCCGGCGCAACGGCATGAAGCCGATCGGCACCGGGCCGGTCAGGAAGTCCAGCGCCGCCGCAGTCAGCTGCGGATCGGGCTCGAAGGGCAGGCCGAGCGGAATGCGGATGTCTCCACCGTGCACGAGGATCTCGGTGAGTAAACCCGGCGCGACTGGCGGTGGCCGGAAATAACTGCCGTCGGCCAATTCACGGAGACGCGCCGTGATCTCGGGTGTCGGAAGAAGCGCCCAGCGGCGGGCCATTTCGTCCTGCGCCACATCCGAATTCCCACGTCGCCGAGCGGCCAGCAGCGTCATCCGGAGGATGCCGTCGGCAAGCGTGCTCACCAGGTGGGCACCCATGGTCTTGACGTCCCAGCCCGCACAGAGGGTCTGCGTCGCCAACTGCGCCTCATCGAGTTCGTCGAGAAGATCGGCGATCTTTCGACGCTCCTGCGCCGTAGCGGCGTGGATGAGCGCACGGTCCATCGACCTAGGCTAGGCACGCGTCGAATGCGATGGGAAGGGTTGTCGGACCCGATATCTCGAAGAGCGACTTCCACGGCGACGGACCCGTGCGCCGCAGGTTGGGCATGCGGCGCGAAAGCACTGTCA
>Ga0207641_10001069_pt1 | contig 27573 bp, 25 predicted proteins | sample KBSSwiS62_FD_184306 | JGI IMG/M metagenome (GOLD analysis project Ga0207641, IMG submission 184306) | Switchgrass rhizosphere microbial communities from Kellogg Biological Station, Michigan, USA - KBS Switchgrass S6-2 (SPAdes) (version 2) | ecosystem: Host-associated > Plants > Roots >... | reverse complement strand
GATGTCATTCTCGTAGAGCGTCGGATGTACCACGATCAAGTCCGAGCACTGCGGTTCCCATCCGGTGATCATCACCGGCCCGCCGTCGAGATCGGTGATTGGTTGCGCGCCGAGGATGCGCAGAGGCTGTTGGCATCCAGCCTCGGCGACGAAGATGCCGACGTCCCAGCCAGCCGCAGTGGAGTCGTAGACGAACCCACCCGCGAGATGGACGATGTCGTCGACAGCGGGGGCCGCTACCAACATGCGATAACGACTGCCCCCTCGCAGGTGCTTTCGACGATTGGCTGAATGCCCGCAATCCGCTGGATTGCTCGTCGACATGACCACCACGGTCTGACTCAGACGTCACCGTGGACGACGGCGCCGGCAGTGAACTTGGCTGGCAGCGTTCGATAGCCTCGGGTCACTGAGTTGCCGTGGAATTCCACCTTTGCATCTGCGGGAATCACGAAGTCGGGCAACCGCTTCAGTACTTGTTCGACACCGATCCGGAACTCGAGACGAGCAAGGTTCGAACCGAGGCAACGGTGCACGCCGGCGCCAAAGCCCAAGTGTCGGTTGGCTTGCCGATCGATGATGCATTTGTCCGGCTCCGGGAACTCACGCTCGTCTCGGTTCGCCGCTGCATAGTTGACGACAACCGCTTGGCCAGGGCAGAACTGGTGGCCGCCCACTTCGACGTCTTTGGCCACGGAACGATGCAAGCCGTGAACAGAACCCGAGTACCGGATGAATTCTTCGATCGCCGTCGACATCAGACCGGCTTCGCTGGCCAAACGGTCACGATCGTGGACATTTGTTCCGAGGTGGTACAGCGCGGTGGACATCGCACTCGACGTCGTCTCGAGACCCGCCTGGACGAGCAGCATCACATTCGCTACGACGTCGTCGAAAGAAATCTTCTCACCGTCGATTTCCGCTCCGAGAAGGACGTCTACGAGGTCGTCGCGAGAGGGCTCGTTACGACGTTTGTCGATCTCATCGCGTACGCGGAGATAGAGGTTCGTCATCGACCCGTTTCGGATGTCTTCGGTCTCGCCATTGACCGCGATGTCGGTTGTTTCGAGGTACCACGGCACGTCCTCGACCGGGAAACCTAGCAAGAACTGAAAAAACACGATCCCGGGTTGTTGCCAGGCCACATGAGCAAGATCCCCCTCACCCAACTCGATGAATTCATCAATGAGGGCATCGGTAACTTCGCGGACCTTCGGCTCCAGGCTCTTGATTCGCCCTGGCGAAAAGTAGGGGTTGAGGACTTTGCGGAAGTTCTGTTGCCTGGGCGGATCCATCGCGATGACGATGTCACCGAGCATCAGCGGACTTCCATCCGCGCCGATTGGTTCGCTGGAGAACTTCTCCCAGTCGCGGAGCACCTCGTAGCATTCGTCGTAGCGAGTGGCGACCCAAGCCCCTTCCGCGATCGCACCAAGGAACGGCGTCGTCTGGTGGGTGAACGGCGCCGACTGGCGCATCACGTCGTACACCTCGTAGAGGTAGTCCGGATCGTTGAAGTCCTCATGGCGCAGATCTAGGTCTTGGGCGTGCTCCGCCGCCGTTTTCTTCACTGGAACTAAATCCTCTCGTCCGCCACGCGGGCACCAGGGACGCGAATGCCGTGTCGACACTCGCCCTGCGGCTTGCATGGAACCCTAAGACGTCACTTCGACCTAGTCAAGTAGCACTCGATAAGGCCGATGTCCCCCCTTTTCCGCATGTCTAGCGAAGGGGACTGGCCGGCAGGGCTGCTGATCGAGCACGCATGCGCCTGGCGTCCGGGTCAGCGGTGGCTCAGGCGCTGTCAAGCACCACTCCCCAACGAAATCACTTACGGTGCAGGTCCCGTTGTCGTGTTGGCGAAAGGCAAATCCGAGTACGGCTGGCGAGAGCGTTAGCTCGGCACGGCGACCGTCGCTAAGGTATCGGGGATGACCACTGGCCCGCGTCGGCGAGTTCGAGACAAGGAGGGCAAGCGGCGGGCGCTATTGGAGGCCGCGGCGGCAGTATTCGCCGAAGCTGGTTACGACGCAGCGGCCACGAAGGAAATCGCACGGCGAGCCGACTGCTCGGAGTCGCTGATCTTCCGCTACTTCGGCGATAAGCAAGGGATCTTCGAGCAGGTCGCTTCTCGCCAGATTGCCAAGCTGGTCACACAGGCCGAAGAGAAGTTGCTTGCCGCTCCTCCGCCCCGATTCGAGGAATACGTCGAACAACTCTTCTTGGTCAGGCTGCAGGTCGACGATCAGAGGACCGGCGTTCCCGGATGGGACATATCGGGTCGTGCACTCTCGGACCCGGGTTTCTCGTTGCGCGTGCTTCAACCCAACCACCAGCGTCGAACCGAGATGATCGCTGCTGGAGTGAGGCACTATCAGGAGACCGGCGAGGTCGCTGCTGACGTCGATGCCCACTTGTTGGCAGAACTGCTTGCCAATTTCACCATTTTCACCACCAGCCTCGGCCCCCGGTGGTTTGGCACGACTCGGGATGAGATCCGCCGCCAGATCGAACTCGGTTCCCGGGTTCTCGCTCGCGGCAGCGCCGGAGTGAAACGACCCAACCGGATCCGCCGCCTTGGGCGCTTACGTCCCGCGGACTGACGCCAAGTACTGATCCGCTCACCCGCAGGGGCACATCGATCGAGCACACTGCGCGCGAAGGGTGCCCGGCATCCGTCCGCGATGCGATATCGAGTGGCACTTGACATTGCATGTTCCGCCTCGTTAGCTTCGTTTTCGCTGGCGCAGTGGAGTGCATTCCACGAGTCAACCCACTGCCAGTCGGCCGGCGCCGAGGAGGAAGCATGACACTGTCGATATGCGCCGGTGCGCTGCGGAAGGCAGACGCGGCATGAAGATTCTGGAAGGTCTTCGCGTGGTCGAATACGCGCAGGAGATCGCGGGACCTTACTGCACGAAGCTCTTCGCCGACCTCGGCGCAGAGGTGATCAAGGTTGAGCCGCCCGAGGGCGACGTCTTTCGGCGGAGGGGCCACCCTGCTCCCGGCGAAGATGCGGCGATCTTCAAATTCTTGAACGCCGGCAAGCGTTCCGTGGTCGGTGGTAGCGGTGCCGACCTGAACGACTTATTCGCATCTGCGGACGTCGTGGTCGATTCGCTGGGCCCAGACGGACTCGATCGTGACGCGCTTCTGGCGCGAGCGCCCCATCTCGTGATCGCGACGTTCTCTCCCTACGGGCTCGATGGGCCGTACAGGGACCGTCCGGCCACCGAATTCACTGTTCAAGCCGAGAGCGGCACGGTAACCCTGCGGGGCCGTCCAGATCAGCCGCCGATCCAGGCGGGCGGCCGGGTGTTCGACTGGGTGCTGGCCAGTTACGCCGCTGTCGGAGTGTTGGCCGCGCTACGTCGAACTCAACAAGGCGGCCCCGGCGAAATCATCGATTGCTCACTTCTGGAAGCCTGCCATCTCAGCGCCAGCGGCTTTGCCGACCTCTACACCGAACTCGCGGGCCGACCCGAATTATCGCTTCCCGCAAGACAAGTCGAAATACCCTCGATCGAACCAACAGCCGACGGATGGGTTGGCTTCAATACCAACACTCGTCAGCAATTCGAATCGTTTCTGTTGATGATCGGTCAGCTCGATCTGCTCGACTCCGACGAGTCGTGGGCAATGGCGACCACCCGGTGGGAGCGTCGAGAAGAGTGGAATCGAATCGTCCACGAGTGGACTACCAAGCATTCGACCGACGAGATCGTCGCGCTCGCTTCCGAGCTCCGAATTCCGGTCGCTCAGGTCAACAACGGCCAGACGGTGCTGAATCACCCGCACTTCGCCGCGCGAGGGGTGTGGGGAGCGTACGACGACGGCAGCTTCACCCATCCCCTTGCTCCCTTCACCATCGACGGCGAACGGCCAAGACCATCGGGCACTGCGCCTTCACTCGGAGAGGCAATCGAATTCCCGCCACACCCCACCGTCGCACCCGGAGCGGTTGGCCGTTCCGGACTGCCCCTGCAGGGGGTTCGCATCATCGACGCGACGGCATGGTGGGCCGGGCCATCGTCGACCCACATTCTGGCGGCGCTTGGCGCAGAAGTGATCCACGTGGAGTCGACGCGTAATCCAGATGGCGCACGAATGGCCGCTGCGATGTTCGTCGACAAGGCGCAGTGGTGGGAACGGTCTGGCATGTTCTTGGCCACCAACACCAACAAGCGCGGGCTCACCCTCAATCTTGGCACGCCCGAAGGTCGCGAATTGCTGTTCGATCTCATCGACAAGTCTGATGTGTTGGTAGAGAACTTCTCCCCGCGCGTATTCGAGAACTTCGGGATTAGCTGGGAGGCCGTCAGTGCTCGCAACCCCCGACTGGTGATGGTGCGCATGCCGGCGTTTGGGCTCGACGGCCCGTGGCGCAATAACGTCGGATTCGCCCAGACAATGGAGCAAATGACGGGGATGGCATGGGTCACCGGTCACGAGTTCGACCAGCCGCGAATCCCCCGCGGGCCGTGCGACCCGCTGGCAGGCATGCATTCCGCGTTCGCGATCCTCGCGGGATTACGGCGCCGCGATCGCGAGGGTCGCGGGTCGTTCATCGAGGTATCGATGGCCGAAGCGGCACTCAATGCCGCCGCCGAACAGGTCATCGAATTCACGGCGTATGGCACGGTGGCGATGCGTCAGGGCAACCGCAGCGTCGACGCTGCGCCGCAAGGACTCTATGCGTGCCAAGGTTCAGAGCAGTGGCTTGCAATATCGGTGGCTACCGATCAGCAGTGGCAGGGATTGAAATCGGCGTTGGGCAACCCAAGTTGGGCCGACGACGACGCCATGGACACTCACGAAGGTCGCGCCAGTGCGCACGATTTCATCGACAAGCACCTTGGTCAGTGGGCATCCGACCAGACTGCGGCGGCAGCAGTCGAGATTCTGATCGCCCACGGGGTGCCCGCCGCCGAACTGTTCGACGCACGATGCGCGATTACGCACCCGCAGCTGTCAGCGCGCGGCTTCTTCGAAGAACTCGACCATCCGGTCGTGGGCCGTCATCACGTGCCAGCACCGCCGTTCAAGTACCACAGCGTGCCACGGTGGTACCGCAGTGCTGCTCCCACGTTGGGACAGGACAACGAGGCCATTCTGACCGGACTGCTTGGGCGAGACGCCGACGCGATTGCCGCCCTGACCGATGTCAAGGTGATCGGGACGCGTCCTGACGGCATGAACTGACAGTGGTACCGGGCAACAGATGTGTGCCGACCAGCGGCAAGGAGGAAGGCCAGCATGAAACTTCGAGTGGATCGAGACGCCTGCCAGGGCCACAGTCGTTGCTACGCAACGAATCCTGAGATCTTCGACATCGACGACGATGCGATTGCCTCGGTGATCGTCGACGACGTTCCAACCGAGTGGGAGACCGACGCACTGAACGCGATCGCGAATTGCCCTGAACGCGCAATCCACATCGTCAACGAAGGCTAGCGACGGGCTCGGGCAGTACGGCCTCTACGACTCGGGCCCGCACCTCATCCTTCTTGGCGGCCACGACTGGCGGTGTGTTGCGCCAATGCGGAACACGTGTGCCTCGTCTGCGACGGCGGTACCGTCTCGCGCGCTTCTACCCAGTGCTAACGATTGAGCCGATGAAGAGGTGGCTTTCAAACCGGCGCACGTACGGGGACGGCTGACCAGCCCATGACGTTGACCATGTTCACGCGTCGTAGGCCGCTGCGGTCGATGCGGTACTTCGGTATCAGGTCGAGTAATACGTCCAACGCAATGCGGCTCTCCATGCGTGCCAACGCGGCGCCAAGGCAGCTGTGTATTCCGAATCCAAAGCCGAGGTTGTAGCCGACCGGTCGCTGACGATGGATGTCCACCCGGTCTGGATCGGCGAACATCCGCTCGTCTCTATTGGCCGAACCGTTGATGAGCATTACCGCGCTGCCCGCGGGAATCGTGGTTCCGTGCAGCGTGACGTCTCGGAGGCTGTACCGGACGTTGTACTGGGACGGCCCTTCGTAGCGGATCAACTCCTCGACCGCAGCAGGAATCTTGGTGCGGTCGTTCCGCAATTCTTCCCACTGCTCTGGGGACTCCGCGAACGCCACCGCAGCGGTACCGATGAGCTTGGTGACCGTCTCGGCACCAGCACCGCCAAGCACCGACGCGAAGCCGGTGATCTCGATGTCGTCCAGCCGCCGCTCGATCCCCTCCTCGACGATCGTCGTCTCGAGCAGGCGGCTGATCATGTCGTCCTGCGGATCCTGCCGGCGCTGCTGAACCAGGTTGTAGTAGTAGGCCCCGGTCGAGATGCCTGCTTCGACTCCTTCGGGCGTCTGCCCGGCAGTGCCCGGTTGGCGCTCCAGCATGGTGTCCAGCCACAACCTGATCTGCTGGCGATCTTTTGCGGGAACCCCGAGCATGTTGGCGATGACGTCCATCGGGAAGTGTGCGGCGAAGTCACCAACCGCGTCAAAATGCTTCGGGTTCAACCTGTTCGCATAACCCTCGATGGTCTCCCTCACCATCTGCTCTAGCCCTTGGATCGCTCTGGGTGTGAATACCTTGCTGACGAGTTTGCGCATCCGGTTGTGCTGAGGGGGATCCATCACGAGGATCACCGGATAGTCGTCTCTGCGGTTCGGATCCTGGACGGTGTCCAGACTGAAGCCTCTGGCCGATGAGTATGTCTCGAAATCCTTGTACGCCGGCGCGACATCTTCGTAGCGCGACAAGGCCCAGAAGTCGTGCTTCGGGCTGTAATAGACGGGTGCCTCGTCGCGCAGACGTCGATAGATCTCGTACGGCGAATTGAAGTACGCCTCCGAGTACGGATCGAAATCGATCGCAGAGCGCGGTAGAGATGACGACACCACGAGTTCAGCGTTCCCTTCTGCTCGGAAGTCCTCTCGGGGACCGCACAGGCCCACAGGACAACGCCGTTGCCCCGCTTGAGGCCGAACGCACGCGCGCGACCCAAACGATTGTTCTAGGGGAGGGTATCACGGGCCGAGGTCACTATCGAGTGACGCTTGACAGCGATGTGGATCGATCGTTTAATGCTGTGGACGAAGAAGCCGGTGCGGTCACCAACAGAGTCGCCGCGGGCTGACCAGGCGCGCCGCTCAGCAAACTCAGGTGTGTTCTCTTCGGAGGACTCGATGCCCAGCATCACCTGCCAAATACCAAGCCTGCTGCTGAGCCTCCACGCGGCGCCGCAGTCTGCGACCATCGGCGATGAGCCATGAGGCTGATGAATCAAGCTAGCTGCGACACTGCATGATTCGAGCCCAGACACGCATGAAATGTGTCCGCTTCCACGCGAGACGGTCCGAGCGAACGGTTGATTGTCCGCGCCAAATGGGAACTATTCGGCCTCGAAACGTGTACCGGTATTCCCATTGGATGGCAAACACCTTACGATCAGCCCATGAAGACTCAAGCAGCGATCCTATGGGGCGTCAACGAGGAGTGGTCGGTCGAGGAGATCGAACTCGATGGACCGAAGGCCGGCGAGATGCTGGTCGAGTTCGTGGCCACCGGTCTGTGTCACTCCGACCACAGCATGCGCACCGGCGCAATGTATGGGGTGTCGTTCCCGTTGATCGGTGGGCACGAGGGCGGGGGCATCGTTCGCGAGGTCGGACCGGAGGTGCACGACTTCGCCGTGGGCGATCACGTCGTCACGTCGTTCCTTCCGGCGTGCGGCATGTGTCGGTGGTGCTCCACTGGCCGCCAGAACCTGTGCGACTTCGGCGCAAACACCCTTATGGGCGTTCAGCCCGACGGGACCTACCGTCGACGCGCACGCGGCAGGGAGATCGGTGCACTTTCCGGCGTGGGCAGCTTTGCGCCGTGGAGCACCGTGCACAAGACGTCAGTCGTCAAGATAGACCAGGACGTGCCCTTGGAGCGGGCCTGCGTGCTCGGTTGCGGTGTGACGACCGGTTGGGGTTCGGCAGTCAACACCGCAGAGGTCCGCCCGGGCGACACGGTCATCGTCGTCGGCCTTGGTGGTATTGGCAGCGGCGCAGTCCAAGGCGCACGTCTAGCCGGAGCGGAACGCATCATCGTCGTCGACCTCGTTGAAGCCAAGAGAGAGAAAGCCTTCACGTTCGGTGCCACCCACTTCACGACCTCGCTCGAGGAGGCAACCGAGTGGGCGCGGGAGATGACGCGTGGTGTGCTAGCGGACTCCATCATCCTCACGATGGGCACACTGGAAGGTCACATGATCAACGATGCCCTCAATGCCGTGCGCAAGGGTGGAACCGTCGTGGCAACCGCCCTCGCGTCGATGGATGACGTCACTCCGACGCTTCCTCTGACACTCTTCACGTTGTTCCAAAAGCGTTTGCTTGGCAGCCTTTTCGGGGCCGCGAACCCGCGCGCCGACATTCCGCGCCTCGTGAGCCTCTACAAGAGTGGCCAACTGCTCCTGGACGAGACGGTGACGACGGAGTACAAGCTGAACGAGATCAACAAGGGCTACGACGACATGATTGCCGGTCACAACATCCGCGGTGTGATCATCCACGACCACTGACGTCGTGATACCGCGGTGCACAGCTGAAGTGCGAGTTGTCCCATCAGAAGTGCTGTCAATGGCCCGCGCTTGCGGCGTACGCAGCGGAAAGGTGATGAGGAATGCCCGGCAAAACGGTCATCATCACAGGAGCGAGTGACGGGATCGGCGCGGCCGCTGCCCGGCGACTTCGTCGCGGCGGTGACAACGTCGTCGTGGTGGGGCGTTCCCCGGAGAAGACGCGCGCGATCGCCGACGAACTGGACACCGATCACTTCGTCGTCGACTTCGCCGACCTGGCAGCAGTACGTGGCTTCGTCGACGACGTACGGAACCGATATTCGCGGATCGACGTGCTGGCCAACAACGCCGGTGCCATGGCTGCGGACGTCAGCTACACCCCGGACGGATTCGAAAAGCTCTTGCAGGTCAACTATCTCGCACCCTTTCTGCTCACGACTGGACTGCTGGATCTCCTCTCCGAATCGGGAGCCCGTGTAGTAACCACCTCGAGCGCATCGCACAAGCTCGCGCGTCCCAAAACGGTCGACGAACTACTAAACACTGCAGAAGTTGGATCGAATAAGGCCTACGCGCTGACGAAGCTAGCGCTGGTGTTGTTCACTCGCGAGCTGCATAGGCGTCACCACGAACGCGGCATATCCGCCGTTGCCTTCCACCCCGGCTGGGTGCGGTCCAACATCGGCCCGGCATCGGGATCACGGCTCCTGAAGTTGGTCCATCGAACGCCGTTCGGACTCCTCGGAAAACAACCGGACGAGGGTGCAGAGCAGTTGGTGTTGTTCGCCAACGAGACTCCTGGTCGCACATGGCATTCCGGTGACTACTTCTCAGGAGGTAAACCGCTCAAGGCCGCCCGCTCTGCCTACGATGACGATCTCGCGCGCGACTTATGGGACCGCACGACGACGTTGGTCGCAACCTGAGGCGTGCGCTGCCCTAGCGCAAGGACTGATCGAACATTACAGAAGCGACGCCCGCTGATCTGCCACCCACCGTGGCAGCCGCCGGATCCGAAGACGACTACCACGGCCTCAATCGTGCTGTGCGGCAGTTCCTCGAGGCTTTCGGCGCAGCCGATCCCGACACGGCGGCCGCACGGAGTCTGAATGCAGACCTCCAGCGATGGACCGCGAACTTGGCCCAGTGCCGGGTGGGCTTCGACAACCAGGTCTACGGTCAGAGATTCGACCTGCCCAATCGAGGTCAGGCACTGACCCCCGAGTACACGACCAATTATCGTGACGATCTGCGGATCGAGGGGACCGTGACATTCGGGCGCTTCTACTACGGCGGAGCAGGAGCCGTATACGGCGGTGCGATCCCGTTGTTCATCGACGAGATCACTGCGGAACTGGCGAACTCCTACGGACGCCTTCCGGCGCGCACCGCGAACATGCACGTCGACTACCGCGCACTCACCCCGGTTGGGGTGCCACTTCAATACCGTGCCTGGATCGACGGCGAGCAAGGCCGCAAGGTCAGCCTTGCCGTAGAGCTCACATTGGAGCAGACGGTGTGCATCGAGGCGACCGCGCTGTTCATCACGCTGCAAGCTCACCAGCGCTGAGACTCCAAGTGAATGAGAGTATCTCGCGCGTCGACTTGGGCCGCCTAGTTTATGGTCACGCCGGCGTCAACCTTGAATTGAAGTCCGGTCACCCATCTGGACTCTGCTGAAAGCAAGTACAGCACAGCGTTACTGACGTCGACGGGCTCTACGGCCGGAGTGGGCATGGCATTGACGAAGATCGGGACGAGATCTGGCCGCTCCTCACCTAGGGCGGTGCCGAACGACGGTGGAATCATCCCGGTTGGAACCCCGGTGGGGCATACCGCGTTCACGCGGATGTTGCTGGCTGCCAACTCATTCGCCAATGCCAAGGTCATACCGACGATCCCTTGCTTGGCCGCCGTGTAGGGAGTCTGCAGTGGATAGCCCTTGATTGCGCCGGCGGAGCTGATGTTGACCAAGCTTCCGCCGCCCTGGTCGAGCAGGTGGGGTATCGCCGCTGAGCAAGTGTTCCAGGTGCCGATCAGATTGATGTCGACGACGGTACGCCAATGCTCTGCCGTGGTCTTGTCCCACGATGCCACGGTCAGCACGCCTGCGTTGGCCACGGCGCCGTCCAGGCCGCCCAGCTCGCCGACTCCATCGTCCACGGCAGCCCGCATGGCTGCCTCGTCGCGCACGTCGACGACGTGGCTGATGACGCGGCCGCCTAGATCCCGCACCATGCTTACGGTTTCGGCGAGATCACCCTCGTCGGCCAACGGGTACTCCAGCTCGGGCAACGACCGACAGATATCGAGCAGGATCAGATCAGCCCCCTCCTCAGCGAGCCGCACGGCGTGACTCCGCCCCATTCCGCGAGCTGCCCCCGTGACGAGCACGCGCTTTCCAGCGACGCGTCCGCTGCGATCCATAGTCACACTGATTGCCGTTCTCTGCGGGCGGGTGGCATCGGCCGCCGCCTCAACGGATGACTCCCCGCAAGGGCATGAGCCCCAGCTCGTTGTGGGAAAGGAATCCTGGTGCGGCTTCGCATACGGCAGGGATGGCGTTGGCCGGTCCCATCGCCGTCCACGTGTACCCGGGCTTGCGGTACTTGCCGTTCGGATCAGCAGGCGCTTGAAGGATTAGCTCAGTGGGTTCGTCGCCTTCGATTACCACTCGATAGTGATAGTGATCCCCCCAATCAGGTTGGGGCTCAATAGCGTCGAATTCGTCCATGGTGTACATCTCGTGAAAGGTGATGAGCGGCTTGCCTTCCACCCAAGTGGTCCACGTATGGTGCTGTGAAGCCACGGTGCCCTTCTTGATCACACCCTTGAAACCCGGCATGTCGCTGTCGTCGCCCCCTTCATAGGGGATGTCTCGCGTCGCGACCCCGAGCTCTACGTTGGTCGTGTATTTCTCGACGGACTTCCCCATTCCGTCGACGATCATCTTCATGGACTGGGCGAACAGAGGCCATGCATTACCGAGCAGATTCGGGCCTGCCAAGAAGTCCTCCGGATCGTTCCCCATACCCATCTCGTGCAAGTACTTCAGCGTGTCTCTTCCGAAGTTCACGACCTCGTAGATATCGATCGAATCGATTCGGCTGACGATGCGGGCTAGCGTGAGCACCAGCAGGTCGCCTGCGAACCCGGGGTTCACCCCGCCAGCATGGAACGACACTCCGCCTTCCTCGCAAGCAGCGGCGATCTTGTCGATGTCTCGCACGCTGTGTTCGGTGCGATACCACCATGCTCCACCCGAGGTGACTACGTTCTTACCGCCGCGAAGAAGCCGGCACACCTCGTCGACATCTGCCCACAGCGGAGCATAGAAGACGCAATCGGCGTCGAGGGCCTCGATGGCGTCCTTGTCGGTCGTGGCTAGCACCCCGAGCGGCGCCGCGCCGACGAGCTCACCTGCGTCCTTTCCGTTCTTCTCTTCTCGATTGCAGAGCACGCCCACTACCTCGAAAGCCGGATTGTGGGCAAAATGGCGCAACGCCGGGGAGCCGACATTGCCGACACCCCACTGGATTACACGATATTTCTTGTCGATCGGGACTGAGGGCGTCATATCTCTTCCTCGCTACTCGTGGTCAGTGTCAGTGGTCACCACATCAGACCGCGAATGACTTGGGCCTGTGGTATGTCTTCGACGGCGATAAGGCCTTTCGGTGCCCTGCAGATCCAATCGATCGCATTGACTACGCGAGCCACCGTCGAAATGCATCCCGCGTCGGTGGAGTCCATCTGCGGATGAGACACATGCGTGTTGACTTCGACACGGGGATCACCCTCGACGACGACTCGGTGCACGCCAATCTGGTTGTCCGGTGGATAGGGCCATTCAGGTGCCGCCGATGTGGTGAGGCGATTCACGTGTTCCATCGTGATCACCGCTTCGCCGTCGCGTACGCCCTCGACGGCGAAACGCACGGCTGCCACCTGACCCGGCTCAACGGTCGTCATCTTGCATTCGATCCGGTGGTCGGAGTACCACGACTCGGTGCGCTGCCGCAGCTCGTCCAGCTGCACTCCGAGCTGGTCGGCCAGGTTGCGTACGGGGCCGCCCCACATCGACGTCACAACACCCGGAAGGAAGACCATCGGGGGATCATCCTCACGCGTCAGGCCGAAACCCATTCCCTTGCCTGTGAACTCGAAATCATCGTAATTGCCATAGTCGAAGATTTCCTGCACGGTGATCGACCTAGCACGGGTGACCAAGCTCAACGCGGTGAGAACTTCCGTGTCGCCCGAGTATCCCGGATCGATGCCGTTCACGTACAACGAAGCGTCGCCCTCCTCACACGCCGCCTCCAACGGTTCCCTCAGCCAGTCGTCGGCTTGTTTGGGCGCGACCAACCACACCATCGACGTTGCCGCCACGTTGATGCCGGCCTTGAGGAATCTCGCCATCTGGTCGAGAGCTTCCATCGGCCGAGTCTCCCCCTGAGCCGTATAGACGACGCAGTCAGGCTTTAAGGCGATCAACGCGTCGATGTCATCGGTCGCGACGATGCCCGTCGCCTCGGTGAGTCCGCACAACTCGGCCGCATCGCGGCCTATCTTGTCGGGGTTCGCCGCATGCACGCCGACCAGCTCCATGTCGGGCCGCCCAATGATCGCCGACAACGAGTGAACCCCAACGTTGCCCGTCGAGAATTGAACTACTCTGCGCATCTTCGTCCTTGCTTAGTAATCGGGGATCGGCAGGGGCGAGTTGTTCCCGTCGATGCCACCGTCCACGTGGAAGACGGCATTGGTGGCATAGCAATCACGTGTCGACAGGTAGACACACAGACGGCCCAGATCTTCGACGTCGCCCAAGCGATGTAGTGGCGTGTTGGCTTCCATCTGCTCCCGGGATCCGGGCATCAAGTCCAAGCTGCCCTGTAGCCCTTCGGTTGCAAAGGATCCCAAGGCGATCGCGTTGACGCGGATCTTGGGCGCGAGTTCCTGTGCCATTGCTCTGGTCAACGCCTCCATGGCGCCCTTGGCAACGCAGTACGGCGTCAGCGCCCGGAGTCCGAACCGAGCCGAGCCAGAGGAGATGTTGACGATCGAGCCCTGACCAGCCTCGATCATGTGCTTGCCCGCGAGCTGACTCATGATGAAAGCCGACGTGACGCACCAGTCGAAGGTGTGCCTGAACTCTTCGTCCGTGACGTCGAAGAACCGCGCGTACGACGAGCCGCCGACATTGTTGATCAAGATGTCGATCCGACCAAACTGTTCCATGGCAGCGTCAACGACGCGCTCACCGTCCGGCCGACTCGTCGCGTCCGCGACGAGCGCCAAACCCTTGCCGCCGGCTTTCTCGATGTCTGCGATCGTCCCCTTGATGTCCGCCTCGGTGCGGGCTGTGCCGACTACGGTCGCCCCCGCCTCGGCAAGAACCCGCGCGATGCCCTCTCCGACCCCCTTGCCGGCACCGGTCACGATAGCCACCTGCCCGCCTAAGTTGAATTGCTCGATCGCCACACATGCCCCTTCCTGGAACTGACTTCAGTCAAGTATCACTACAACACGAACATGGTCTCTTTTGAACGCGTTTCGGAAATTTGAACCTCGATGCTGGACTGATTGGAGTCAAAACCTGGAGCACAGCCGAGAAAACCGCGCTTCCTCGACCCATCCGCTACGGTTGACCGATGGCAGTACCACTGAAGCCGTCACCCCAGGGCACCAAGAGGATGCAGACGCGGGAGCGACTGATGGGTGCAGCAGTTGCCGAATTCAAACGCCTCGGTATGCAGGATGCAGACGTCAGTGCGATTGCCGCTGCCGCGGGTGTAGCGCACGGCACCTTCTTCTTCCACTTCCCGACCAAAGCTCACGTGCTGCTCGAGTTGGAGCGCCGCGAGGAACAGCGAATAGCAAGGCAGCTCGATCGCTACCTTCAGACGCAGCCCGGACTCGCCGCCGCACTCGAGGAGACGGTTCGACTAGTACTAGGCCTCAAACGCCGCCTCGGCCCGATCTTGCTCAGAGATTTCCTAGGCATGGTTTCGTCGCGAACAAGGCTGCACGGAGAAGGCGGCGAGGATCATCCCGTCATCGTGGCTGTTGCCAAACAGATCGCATCGGCGCAGGAGCGTGCCGAAGCCGATGCCGACCTCGATCCTCTCCACAACGCCGTGTTCTTCCTACTGGGCCTCTATGCGCTACTCACCGCGACCCACGACTGGCCCACCCAGCGCGAGATGATTGACGAGTACCTGGTGCGAACGCTACGGAGTCTCGGCGTTCGTTGATTCCGATGGCTCCGCCACCACCATGTCCAGCTACGTGGGTTTCGGCGGGACTCGGTACGTCACGGGGTCTAGACCGTAGTCAGCACCAACGCTGCTTCGTTGTAAGGGAACAATCGATAAAACAATCGTGGCGCAGGCACGATGAGCGGGGCAGCCTCGGCCTTGCTCACGATCTGCGGGTTACCCAACGCGACAGCCTTGCCCCACTTGTGCAGTATGGTCGGGCTGCCAGCCAAAACGTTCTTGAGCCAGTCCGTTTCAGGACCGTAGCCGATGAGAATGACGTAGCCGTTCAGTGTCTTGAACACCAAGAGGGGTGTTCGATAGTGCCTGCCTGACTTGCGTCCGACGTGCTCGAGCGTCCCCAGGCACGGAAGCCACGGTGTGAGCGAGCGAGCTACTGGGTTGGTGACACGGCGATTGAACTGTGCGACGGCACGAGGCACTCGCATGAACGTCCCTTCTTACCACTTACATTTCTGAGCGAGCCCTCGTTGACTGCGATTGGCTTGACGTGAAACCTGTTACGTCTGTATCTCTTTGGGCCGATCCCATAACGGCTCACCCAATTTGGCGCGGATTCTTCCCCACGGATCGGCGTACGGACCCGGCGCGTTGCGATACGGCGACCGTCTCGCCATGACCATTCGTACGAGCGGGGCGATGACCGGTCCCGGATAGCGCAACAATCGGTATTTCTTCGACAATTCGGTCTTCAGATCCGGCCAAGGGTGGTTCTGGAACTGCAACGCCGCTTGGGCACGGGTGGTGTCCATCCAATCGGTGACAAACCAGTCGTCGTCGCTGGCAGGATCCCCTGGCAGGCCCGTCGGCACGGCGCCCGGTAGGCCCAGCGCCGCAACGAGATCCGAGGTGACCTCAGCATAGGTCAATCGATGGGAATCGTCGCCACCGATCAGCAGGATCTCGTGAGCGACGTCGGCTGTGGTCGCCGCGGCCATCGCCCAGGCGACGTCGCGAACGTCTACCGTCTGGACTCGACCGTCGCTCGGCACTACGGCTTGCAGGTACGCCATGTCGGCGCTGACCGGCAATGCCCCCAAGTTCGGACCGACCACGGCGCCCAAACGCAAGACCACCCAATCCAGCATCGATCCCCGCACGATCTCCTCGCCCTCAGCCTTTTGTCCGCTGTAGACGTCATAGGGTCGCATCGGGTCCTCCGCCTTCAGGGGAGGAGTCGTGCGGTGCGGGTTCCGGGGACCCATCACGGTGATGCTCGACGCGTGGACGAATCGCGGTGGCCGCTGTAGCCCCTCGGCAACGCGAACCAGGTTTGCAGTGGCGTCCACGTTCACTCGTCTTGCGACTTTGGGTATCGGGTAGATCGCCGGTGCGATGATCGCCGCGAGATGGACGATCGCGCCCGGGGCTACGTCGGTGACGAGACGCTGCACCTGCTCGGAGTCGGTGAGGTCTGCCCACCGGACCTCGATGCCGCTCGGTAGTTTCGCCGCCGCCTTCCGGTTCGACGGCGTGTCAAGGTCAGTTACCACCACCCGGCGGCCGAGTTCGGCCAATCTCCGGACGGTTTCCGTGCCCACCAGCCCAAAGGCGCCGGTGACGAGAACAGGGTTCGGGATATCCACTGCCGGCTACCGCGTGCTCGGTTCGAAGTGAGCAGCGTGAGAGCCGAGGCACCACATCGCAGCCTCGGAGTTGCCGATGGCCGCGGCGTGTGGTCCCACGCAAGCCTGCAACAGTGTGGCCCTCAGCGGGAGACGGCGGATTTCCGTCACGGCAGTGACGTGCCGGCCCAAGGTGTTCATTTGGCGCTCTTGTCGAAAACCCATAGCATGAAACGTAATATAGGGTGAAACAATCGTTTGGTCAATCCTAGGATGGCGCGCGCAGCTATAGGGTGATGATGCTAGCGATCGGAGTGCCGTGCTCGAGGCGCTGAGGGCGATCAAGACGTTGCGCGCATGACTACTGATCGCTGGCCGGCCTCGAATAGCACGCCGCTACTTCGCCGACTGTCACGATGTTCGGTCGGCTACGCCTTGCCGCGTGTGTCGATGACTCGCTGCGCGACGTCGATGAGCTTGATGTTCGCTTCCTGCGAGAGCTCGCGCAGCATGCCGAAGGCGCGGACTTCGTCGATGCCGAACCGCTCCATGATGATGCCCTTGGCCTGGCCGATGCGGTCCCTGGTCGACAGCGCCGATTTGAGCTGCTCACCCTCGCGGCTGGCCAGGATCGCTGCGGCGGCATGCCCGGCGAGCACCATGCCGATGGTCTCGGCTTCGCTGTCCCACAGCTTGGGCTCCGTGCCAAACAGATTGAGCGCCCCTGCGGTGCGGTCGGCGGTGTAGAGCTTGAACGACAGCGCACTGAGGATCCCCAACTCCGCGACCGCAGGCGCGTACTTGGGGAACCTCGGTTCCTTGCGGAAGTCGTCGATGCGCACGACGATCTCGTCGAGTGCGGCTTCGTAACAGGGCCCCTCGTTGTAGCGCATCTGCAATTCGTCGAGCTTGAACATCACATCCGAGGTCTGCGCCACCGTTTCGAAGGTGCCGCCCTTGCCGATCAGGAGAACGCCCGCGACGTCGACGCCCTCGATCAGCTCCTTCGCCGTCCCCGTGACGTCGGCCAGGATCTCGTCGAGGGAGCGCGGCATTGCCGTCGAGCGCGCGAGCTCTGCCATGCGGATGGCGAGATCGTGGTTCATCGACGTCTTCATACCTGCATCTTCCCCCAAGTTCGATTCGCCGGACGGGTTTGTGCATCAGCGAGCTGGGTAACGCTCGATCGTAGGCGGGTTAGGTGGTCGACCGCCAACGCCTGCCTAGGTCCCGTCGGTTCAGAACAGTGCCGACGGGACCGTCGGTGGGCACCCGGCATCGTTCGCCTATGGTGGCGTCATGGCCGACGAATACCGCGTTGAAGTCGAGCTCAAGGACGCCGAGCACGAGTTGACGTTCTGGGAGCGGTTGCGATCGCTCGATCTCGACGACCATGCGCGCAAGCGCTTGGGCGGCCGAGTCACGATCACCCGCGACGGGTCGCAGATGTTCATGTACGCCAGTACCGAGCAAGACGCGCGCGAGGCGGAGAAGACCATGCGAGAGTTAGTCGCCGACGACGATCTCGAAGCCGACTACACGCTGGCCCGATGGAACGCCGAAACCCAGGAGTGGGACGGCCCCGACGGCAACCCCGCGCCTGCCAAGGGCGACGAACCGGTCGGCATCCCCAACCCGCAGTTCGAGCTGCTGGAGACCTACAAGCCGGAGTTCCTCCGCGATCTCGGTCTGTAGTTAGCGGACGCCGCGGATCAGGCGTCCCGGCCGGGCTCCGGTGTCCGCTCCGAAGCGTCGGGTCACCGCGCCGCTGACTATGGTCGCGTCATATCCGCGGGCGCCCTGGACCAACCGGCGGCCCTGAGCGGGCAAGTCGTACATCATCTTTGGCACACCGAGGTTCAGCGCGCTCATGTCGATGACGTTGGCGTCGGCCTTCTTTCCGACCGCGATGACACCGCGGTCGGAAAGGCCGAACAGGGTTGCGGTGTCCAAGGTCTGCTTGCGCACCATGTATTCGAGGGAGAACTTTGGCCCGCGATGCCTGTCCCTGGTCCAATGGCTGAGCAGGGTCGTCGGCATGGATGCGTCGCAGATGAGCCCGCAGTGCGCACCGCCGTCGGACAGCCCCGACACGCCTGCCGGATGGCTGATCATGTCGTAGATCGCGTCGTGATTGCGCTCGGCATAGTTGAAGAATGGGAGCATGAGCATGGCTCCCGCGTCGTCCTCGAGCATCAGGTCGTACAGCGTCGCCAGCGGATCCTCGCCGCGCTCGCGCGCGATCGCCTTCACCGTCCGATCGGGAGTTGGCTCGTAGTCTGGCGGGTTTCCGATCGCGTACAAATTGGCGAGGCTGTGCTGGATCATCGAGTAGATCGCGTCGAATTGCTTGCTCGGGTCGGGCGGCAGGTCGGTGTCGGCGAGAATCGTCGCACGTACCTGCGGGTCGGCCAGCCGTTCGGCGAGCTCCTCGTGATCGAGCTCGGCCTTCAACTTCAGGTAGCTGGGGCGGTGATCGAAGGCGTGATACCCGGGGAAGCCGAACAACATCCCGAACGGCCGCGCCGCGAACTGCGCGGAGACGGGGATGCCCTTGGCCACCGCCTCCCCGGCGAGATCGAGCTGCCTGCGCCACAGGTCGGGTGCCGATTGCGTCTGGATCATGGTGAACGACACGGGCCGCTGCGTCTCCGCGGCCAGCCGAGTGATCCAGTCGAGCTCGCGCATCGCCGCTTCGTCGTCCTCGCCGACAGCACCTGCGGGCGCCAGCTCGAATACCGCCTGGCCGCCTGCTGCCATCGCCCTGCCAAGGCCGAACAGTTCGCGCTCGACGGCGTAGGTGCCAGGCACGGGTTCGCCGTCGACGGCTCGATGTCCCTCGGTGCGCGACGTCGAGAAGCCGAGCGCACCCGCCTCGACGGCCTCCTGGACGATGCGCGCCATGGCCGCGATGTCGTCGTCGGTCGCATCCTCGTTGCGGGCGCCGCGCTCCCCCATCGCATAGCCGCGCACCGCGCCGTGCGCGATCTGCGTGCCGAAATCGACCGCCAGATGGCGCTTCTCGATGGCGTCGAGGTACTGAGGGAAGCTCTCCCATTGCCAGTCGATGCCCTCCGCGAGCGCGGTGCCCGGTATGTCCTCGACGCCTTCCATGAGTTCGATCAGCCACTGCTCGCGGCCGGGGCGGACCGGCGCGAAACCGACGCCACAGTTTCCGCTGACGACGGTCGTCACACCGTGCAGACTGGACGGCTCCAGAGTCTCGTCCCAGCTGACCTGACCGTCGTAGTGCGTGTGGACGTCGACGAATCCGGGGGTGACGACACGGTCCGTGGCGTCGATCGTGGTGGCCGCGTCGGCCTCGATGCCCGCCGCGCCTGCCTCGCGCCTGCGCACCTCGACGATCTTGCCGTCCCTGATGCCGATGTCGGCCAGGTAGCGGTCGGCGCCGGTCCCGTCGACGACCGTTCCGCCGATGATCTTCACGTCGTACACGAGTCCGAAAATACGCCCTTGCGCTACACGGCGTTTCGAAATCTCAGTGCACGCCCGACAGCGTCGCTGCCGCCACGTCCTCGATGACGTCACCGACGTCGTTTCGGCGCGCCCAGGCTCTCTGTTGACGCGCTGCGCCGTTGCCCTCGGCGAGGACGCGCTCGAATTCACTGCTCACCAAGGCGTCGTCGCCGACTGCCCGCAGCGCGGGCGTCACCCGGTCGATCAACTCCTCTAGCTGGGGCGTCGCACCGTCAATTCCGTAGCGGGCCGCTCTCCAGTAGGCCGCCCTCAGCACGTGTGCCGTGGGGACGTCGAACGGCTCGCCGCGGTCGTCTTCGTCGAGCGCCGTCGTCACGAGAGCCCTGATCAGCGTCGCCAACAGCATGGTGTCCCCGACCGTCGCGGGCACGTCGGCCACCCGGACCTCGACGGTCGGGTAGTTGGCCGACGGGCGCACGTCCCAATAGACCATTCCGTCGTCGAGCATTGCGCCTGCGTCGAGCATCATCTGGACGCATCCGTCGTAGTCGTCGAGGGAGTCGAAGTGCGGTGGAGGTCCCGCGCTCGGCCAGCGCGCCCACAGGACGCTGCGCCAACTGGCGTACCCGGTGTCGGCGCCTCGGTAGATCGCGGAGTTGGCGCTCAATGCGAGAAGGCTTGGCAGCCAAGGGCGTAACCGGTTGCTAACTCTGACGGCCGTCGCGCGATCTGGAACGGCGACGTGCACGTGGCAACCGCTGATGCCCTGCTCGTGGGCGATCATGCCGAACCGTTCGGCGATGGCTTGGTAGCGCGGCTTGTCGGTGATCGGGAACTCGTGCGGGACGGTCGGCGGAAGGGATACCGCCAGCAGCCTTGCCCCGGCCGCGGCGGCGGACTCCGCGGCGACGCGACGCAGCCGCTCCAACTCGGACCTGAGATCGGCACTCGAACTCGCGACGCTCGACGTGGTCTCCACTTGGCAGCTGGTCAACTCGAGCTGCAGTTCGACGTCACGCTTCTCGGCTTGCTCGGCCACTGCTCGATTGCGGGGGGCGGGCTCGCCGGTATCGGGGTCGACGAGCAGGAATTCCTCTTCGACGCCGAATGTGGGATGGGTGGCCATGAGGGGAGTTAGATCCGACCCGTCGGAGACTGCACGACGGGCCGGATCGGGAAACAACTCCACCGGTCGAGAGAACAGCGCTCGACGCCCGACGGACTCTTTACCCGGCGGCCAAGGGGCTCAAACATCTCTCGTGCGCTATCTTCCGCGAACCGCATCCTTCAGGCGCTCACCGGTCATCTTCACTCGGGCTCGCACCTGGTCAGCCCTGCCCTCGTTGCGCAGCCGCGAGTCTCCCGTGACTTCGCCGAGCTTCTCCTTGGCCTGTCCGGCGAGTCGATCGATTTTGTTCTTGGCCTTCTTCGAGGTGCTCATGCTGGCGGGTACCCAGCGGACGGCCAGGTCACACCCTGGTGTCACACTGATCAGGCGGCTGCGGCGACGTGCGTCCTGGCGTGGCGAATCGCGTCGTCGAGGGAGTCCAACAGATGGTTCTCGTGCCGCAGCGACTCGATGACGCCGACGTTGGTGAGCAGATCCAGGTGCTCCGGTTGAACTCCCTTGATGATCACGGTGATGCCGCGCGCCTCTAGTTCAGCCGATATCTCGGCGAGCGTGTGAGCGCCGGTGGCGTCGAGCATGCCTAATTGCGACATCCGAATGATCACCACGTCGACGTTCGGATGCTCGGCGTCGGTGATCGCGGTCGAGATGCGTTCTGCCACGCCGAAGAACATGGCGCCGTCGAGCCGCAGCAGGGCGATCCTCTCGTCACCCGGCATTCGGGGCCCTGGCAACTCCTCGCGGGTGACGCTGCTTCGACGGGCAACGCTGCGCAGCGCGAAGAAGGCGCCGGCGAGCACTCCGATCTCGACGGCGTCGATCAGGTCGAAGCACACCGTGACGAACGCGGTCATGATGAAGATCGACGCGTCGGACCGGTTGGAGCGCAGTATCTTTCGCGCGGTCGACATGGAGATCATTCGGAAGGACGTGACCATCAGGACGCCGGCTAGCGCCGCGAGCGGCATCGCCGAAACGGGTCCGGTGGCGAGATACACCACACCCAGCAGCAGCATCGAATGCACAATCGCCGACACCCGGGTCCTGGCACCGGAGCGCACGTTGACCGCGGTACGGGCGATCGCACCCGTCGCTGGCATACCGCCGAACACGCCGGAGGCGACCGACGCCAGACCCTGGCCCACGAGTTCTCGATCGGGATCGTAGGGCCCGGTCGACGCCATCGTCGCGGCCACCCGCGCCGACAGCAGGGACTCGATGGCCGCCAACACCGCAATCGCGAGGGCGGCCCCCAGGAGTGGACGGGCAGCGGTCAGGTCTGCGTGCGGGAGCAAGGGCGCCGCCAGGTGCGACGGCAGCTCGCCGATTCGCGCCACCGGGACGTCGAGCACTTGGACGAGCACCGTCGCGGCAATGACCGCAACCAGGGACGCCGGGATGGCGCGGTGTAGCCGGGGCAGCGTCAACATCATTGCCGCGACGAGCACCACGATGCCGAGGGGCTTCAGCGCGGCGACGCCGTCGGCCGCAATGACGACGTGCCAGGCGGCGACCAGCGTCCGCTCACCCGCCGGCGCCGAAACACCAAGTGCCGCAGGCACCTGCTGCAAGAAGATGATGGCCGCGATTCCCAGGGTAAAGCCTTCGATGACGGGCCAGGGGATGAACGTGACGGCCCGCCCGAGCCCGCACACGCCCGACGCGAACACGATGACGCCTGCGAGCACCGTGACGAGCGCTATGCTGCCGAGACCGTGCTCGGCCACCACTGGCGCAAGGATGACCGCCATGGCCCCCGTCGGTCCGGATACCTGTACCGACGAACCGCCGAAGATCGCCGCCACCACGCCGGCCACCACCGCGGTCACCAGGCCTGCGGCCGCACCGACCCCCGAGCTCACGCCGAAGGCCAGGGCAAGCGGAAGGGCAACCACGCCGACGGTGAGACCTGCCAGTACGTCGCGCCGCCAGGAGCGCGGCAGCTCCGCATAGTCGGCCCGGCCGGGCAGCAGCCGTGCGACGTGCTCGGTGATTCTCACTTCTCGACCGCGGCGTCGTGGAACAAGGGCGGTAGCGAGGCGATCGCGTCGAGCTGATCACGTTGGGCGCCAAGGGTATCGGCTAGAAAGGTGCGGGCGATCACGAGCAACTCCGAGATCTTCGGGTGCGCGAGTTCGTAGAGCACGCCATTGCCGACGCGGCGTCCCGTGATCACGTGATGGCGTCTCAACACCGCAAGGTGCTGCGAAAGAAGCGTTGCTTCGATGTCGGTGGCGGAAAGAAGTTCACTGACCAAGGTGGGCCGAGCGTTGGCGCTGAGGATTTCCAACACCCGGATGCGCGCAGGGTGGGCCAACGCCTTGAACAGGTTGGCCTTGATCTCGTACAGCGGCTGTTCCCGGGTGGATGGGAAGGGTTCTGGCATGGCACTCTCGCCGAGGGTTGACTTGATGGATTGAGCTTTTGCTCAATCCATAAGGTAGCACGGCGGGGCTTCAGCTCTGCAAATCGCCGCGGGTCACTCTGTTAGTTGTAGTAGCGTGCGGTCATGGGCGAGACGGGCGTGTGGATTCTCGGCGGCTACCAGAGCGACTTCGCTCGCAACCTGACGCGTGAAGGCCTCGACTTCGCTGACCTGACCGCCGAGGTCGTGGCCTCGACGTTGGCTGCGGCGAAGCTAGACGCAAAGGACATCGGCGTCGTGCACGTCGGCAACGCCTTCGGCGAGATGTTCGCCGGGCAAGGTCATCTCGGCGCGATGCCCGCCACCGTCCTCGACGGTCTGTGGAACACCCCGTCGTCGCGGCACGAGGCGGCGTGCGCGTCGGGAAGCGTGGCGACGCTGGCCGCGATCGCCGACCTACGTTCGGGTGCGTACGAGACGGCACTGGTCGTCGGCGTCGAACTGGAGAAGACGGTGCCTGGCGACACGGCGGCGGCGCACCTCGGCGCTGCGGCATGGACGGGACACGAGGGCACAGAGGCAAAGTTCATGTGGCCCTTCATGTTCGACCAGGTTCTGAGTGAGTACGACAGGCGTTACGGGATCTACGCGGCTCATCTGCGCGCCATCGCGACCACCAACTTCGCCAACGCTCGCAACAACCCGAACGCGCAGACCCGCGGCTGGACGGTGCCCGACCCGCTGACCGACGACGACGTGCAGAACCCTCCCGTCGAGGGCAGGCTTCGGCGCTTCGACTGCAGCCAAATGACGGACGGCGGCGCAGGCATCGTGCTGGTCACCGACGGCTGGCTGCGCGACCATCCCGACGCGCACCCGATCGGCCGGATCGACGGCTGGGGCCATCGAACCGTCGGCCTCGGCATGCAGCAGAAGCTCGAGCACTCTGCCGACGATCCGTACGTCATGCCCCACGTTCGGCAGGCCGCCATGGACGCCTTCGCCCGTGCCCACGTCACGCTCGACGACCTCGACGGCATCGAGGTCCACGACTGCTTCACTCCGAGCGAGTACCTCGCCATCGACCACATCGGGCTGACGGGTCCAGGCGAATCGTGGAAGGCGATCGAGAACGGCGAGATCGAGATCGGTGGGCGACTCCCGATGAACCCGAGCGGCGGCCTGATCGGCGGCGGCCACCCCGTCGGCGCGACGGGCATCCGCATGCTCGTCGACGCCGCCAGGCAGGTCAGTGGCACCGCTGGCGACTATCAGGTCGACGGCGCAAGGACTTTCGGCACTTTGAACTTCGGTGGAAGCACCGCCACCACGGTCAGCTTCGTGGTAACGACGGGAAGGGATTGACGTGCAGACAGCAGACGTGGAGATCGTCGGGAAGTTCTTGTCGACGCTGCCCGAGGACGACGACCATCCGTACCGCACCGGTCCGTGGCGGCCGCAGACCACCGAGTGGGACGCCGACGATTTGAATGTCGTGGCTGGCGAGCTTCCCGCCGACCTCGACGGCGTCTACCTACGCAACACCGAGAACCCGCTGCACCCCGCGCTGAAGTTCTACCATCCCTTCGACGGCGACGGGATGGTGCACATCGTCGGCTTCCGCGACGGAAAGGCGTTCTATCGCAACAGGTTCGTCCGCACCGACGGGTTCGCCGAGGAGAACGAGGCCGGCGGCCCTCTATGGCCCGGCCTAGCCGAACCCATACAGCTGGCAAAACGCGATTACGGCTGGTGCGCAAGGACGTTGATGAAGGACGCATCCAGCACCGACGTCATCGTGCACCGTGGCGTCGCGCTGACCAGCCACTACCAGTGCGGCGACCTCTACCGCGTCGACCCATACACTGGCGAGACGCTCGGCAAGGAGTCGTTCAATGGCGGCTTTCCGTTCGACTGGGGGGTGTCGGCGCACCCCAAGGTCGACGACCGCACGGGCGAGCTCTTGTTCTTCAACTACAGCAAGCAGGCGCCATACATGCACTACGGCGTCGTCGACGCCAACGACGACCTCGTCCACTACACCGACGTGCCGTTGCCAGGCCCTCGGCTCCCGCACGACATGGCCTTCACCGAAAACTTCGTGATTCTCAACGACTTTCCGCTGTTCTGGGATCCCACGCTGTTGGAAGCCGACATCCACCTGCCAGGGTTCCATCGGGACATGCCATCGCGCTTCGCCGTCATTCCCCGTCGAGGCTCCGCAGCGGACATCAAGTGGTTCGAGGCCGACCCGACCTTCGTGCTGCACTTCACCAACGCCTACGAGGACGGCGACGAGATCGTCCTCGACGGCTTCTTCGAGGGCGACCCCTCGCCGATCGACACGCTCACGGGTGACAAGTACACGAAGGCATTCCGATATCTCGCACTCGACGGGTTGCAAACCCATCTACACCGCTGGCGGTTCAACCTCGTCACCGGCGCGACGCGCGAGGAGTGGCTGTCCGATTCAACCACCGAGTTCGGCATGATCAACGGCGGCCATGCCGGGGTGCGGTACCGCTACGCCTATGCCGCGACGGGTAAGCCGGGATGGTTCCTATTCGACGGTCTGGTCAAGCACGACGTGCAGACGGGCGCCGAGGAGCGGTTCGCGTTCGAGGACGGCGTGTACGGCAGCGAGACGGCGATGGCTCCGCGGTCCAATGTCGCCGCCGGGGCGGCTCCGCGGTCCAATGTCGCCGCCGGGGCGGCGCCGCGGTCCAATGTCGCCGCCGGGGCGGCTCCGGGCGCAGGGAGCGCTGGCGAAGACGACGGCTACCTCGTCACCATCACCACGGACATGAACGCCGACGCGTCCTTCTGCCTGGTGTTCGACGCCGCCAGAGTCGGTGACGGTCCGATCTGCAAACTCGAACTGCCAGAACGCGTTTCGAGTGGAACACATTCGACGTGGGTGGCTGGAGCGGAGTTGCGGCGCTGGCATCAGACCGACGGCGCCGCCGAGGCGATCGGGCTGTAGTGCTTACCGAGCTGCCTGCGGGCGGCGTCAACGCCGTCGGTCGGATGCTCGGAGTGCTCGGCGACGAATGGACCCTGCTGATCGCACAGCAGGCCCTCTTGGGCGCCACGCGCTACGGCGACTTCGCTGCGCGCCTGCCCATTTCGCACGCCGTCCTGACTAGGCGGCTGAACGTCATGACGGACGACGGGCTCCTACAGCGCAGGACCTATCAGCACAAGCCGCCGAGGTCCGAGTACGTCCTCACCCAACGCGGCCGCGCTCTGTGGCCGGTCCTGGCCTCGATTTGGGCGTGGGAACGGCGTTGGGTACCCGATCACGCCGACCCGCTGCCTGGCATGTACCACGTCGCGTGCGGCACCGAGTTCACTCCTGTGACTCAATGCCGGGCATGTGGCACCACCGTGACGGAGAAAGACGTTGTCGCACAATGGGGTCCGAGCGGATCGTGGCCGCGCTCGATGCCGAGCGAATCGACGCGGCGCCGTTCGACCACCGAACGATCCGAGCCTCGTCCCGGCTCGTTCCCTCAGACCACGAGCATCATCGGCAACCGGTGGGGCTTTGCTTTGATGGTTGCTGCATTCGTCGGCACCAGTCGCTTCAGCGACTTCCGAGACCAGCTGGGTGCCCCACCGGGATCGCTGGCAGATCGGCTGCAGATCTTCAGCACGAATGACGTTCTCGTGTTGAGCGGGGAACGCTATCGGCTGACCGAAAAGGGCCGCGCGGTCTTCCCGATTCTGGTCACGGCACTGCAGTGGGCGCAACGCAACTTCCACGCTCCGGAGGGTCCTGCCGTCGAACTCACACACACGGGCTGTGGCCACCCCCTCGACGTCACATTGGCCTGTGACCAGTGCACGGGCGTGCTAAGAGGTCGAGAAATCCGTACGAAATAGGACTAGCACTCGACGTGCGCGAGTGCTAAATTCGGCGATGCACAGTGGTTGGTTGCCCGTCAGGGTGGCGGGCTCTTGAACGACTGGGAGGTGAATTACTGTGCTTCGTTTTGATCCCTTCAGTGACCTGGATGCCTTGGCTCGCGGCATGCTCACCGAGTCAACCGGATCCAAGCGGACACCACGCTTCATGCCGATGGATCTGTGCAAGATCGACGAACACTACGTTCTCACGTGCGATTTGCCGGGGGTGGATCCCGGCTCGGTGGACGTCAACGTCGACAACGGCACCTTGACCATCTCCGCACACCGCACTGCCCGCTCGGATGACTCCGTTCAGTGGTTGACGAACGAGAGATTCTTCGGCACGTATCGTCGACAACTGT
>Ga0207641_10001068_pt1 | contig 27583 bp, 18 predicted proteins | sample KBSSwiS62_FD_184306 | JGI IMG/M metagenome (GOLD analysis project Ga0207641, IMG submission 184306) | Switchgrass rhizosphere microbial communities from Kellogg Biological Station, Michigan, USA - KBS Switchgrass S6-2 (SPAdes) (version 2) | ecosystem: Host-associated > Plants > Roots >... | reverse complement strand
CGAACCCCGAATCCCGACGCGATCTCTTTCCACGCGCCGCGAATCGCGATGTACCAACCCTGGACCGGGGGCAACATGGACGAGGGCTGGACGCGCTGGGTGCTCGAGCAGTACGAGTTCAACCTCACCTCGATCCACAACGCCGACGTCCGCACCGGCAAGTTGCGGCAGAAGTTCGACACCATCATCTTCGCGGATCAGGATCCCCGCGCCATCGTCGACGGCTTCGACGCGCCAGCGATCCGCCCGGAATATCGAGGCGGGATTGGCGAGAGCGGCGTCGAGAGTCTCAAGCAGTTCGTCGCCGAAGGCGGCACGCTGATTACGATGGGGAACGCGTGCGACCTGGCGATTGAGAAGCTGCCGATTCCGGTGAAGAACCTGAAAAAGGGACTCAGCCGCGATCAGCATTTCGCGCCCGGCGCGATCCTGCGGCTCGAGGTCGACGCGCAGCATCCGCTCGGCTCCGGCGTGGCGCCTTCCACCTACGGCTTCTACATCAACAGTCCGTTCTTTCAGCTGACCGAGGGCTTCAACTCGCAGCGGACGAGTGTGGTCGCGCGCTATCCGAATACGAACGTGATCGCCTCCGGCTGGTTAAAGGGCGAAGAGCTGATGGCGGGACGGGCGGCGGTGGTGTCGATCGACATGAACCCCGGCAAGGTCGTGCTGTTCGGGCTTCGCCCGCAGCATCGCGCGCAGACGCACGCGACGTTCCCCTTGCTGTTCAACGCGCTGTACTTGTCGGCGCTCGACGGGGCCGCGCCGACAAAGACCTCGGAGTCACAGATCGGGTTCCTGGTTCAGGGTTCCGGGTTCAGGGTGCGTTGAACGCCGAACCCCGAACCCCGAACCCCCGAACGGAACGAACCCTGAACCCGGAACCATGAACCCCGAACCCGTGAGGATCTTTGTTACGGGCGGCACGTTCGACAAGGAGTACAACGAGCTCACCGGCGCGCTGTTCTTCAAGGACACGCATCTGCGCGAGATGCTCCGCCTGGGCCGCTCCCGCGTCGAGGTGTCGATCACGACACTGATGATGATCGACAGTTTGGACATGACCGACTCCGATCGCGCACGGATCGTCGAGCAGTGCGCGCAGGCGGCCGAATCGCGCATCCTGATCACGCACGGCACCGACACGATGGTCGAAACCGCACGGGCGGTCGCGGCGACGGCCGCGCCAGGCAAGACGATCGTGCTCACGGGCGCGATGGTCCCCTATGCGTTCGGCAGCTCGGACGGACTGTTCAATCTCGGCAGCGCTCTCTCGTTCGTCCAGGCGCTACCTCCAGGTGTATTCATCGCGATGAACGGACGGTGCTTCCCCTGGAATCACGTCCGGAAAAACCGTGAAACGGGTGTGTTCGAGGAAGCACCGTGACAACGACACAGAGGAAAGAACAGAGGACACAAAGGATGACACCGCCCGTGCGGAGACCTCGCCGAGTTTCGGTGTTCGCTGCCTTTGTGGCTCTTGTGGCCTCTGCGCCCTATGTTTCCTCTGTGTCCTTGTCAGGCGCCATGGTCGCGCAAGCGCAGGATGAAGCGATGCGCTTGCTCAGCGACTATGTGCGCATCGACACTTCTAACCCGCCGGGCGACACCCGAAAAGCGGCGGACTTCCTCGCCGCCATCCTGGAGCGCGAGGGCATCCCGGTCACGCGGTACGAATCGGCGCCGGGGAAGGCGATCATCTACGCGCGTCTGAGAGCCACGATGTCGCCACCGGCCGGCAAGGCGATTCTGCTGATGCACCACATGGACGTGGTGCCGGCGGACCGATCGCAATGGAAGACCAATCCGTTCGAACCGACCATCCGGGGCAACGAACTGTGGGCGCGTGGCGCGATGGACATGAAGGGGCAGGGCGTCGCGCAGCTGCTCGCGTTCCTGCGCCTGAAGCGCGACCGGGTCCCGTTGACGCGCGACGTCATTCTACTGGCCGAACCGGACGAGGAAGTGGGCGGCGCGCTCGGCGCGCGGTGGATGATCGCGAATCACTATGCCGAACTGGACCCGGAGTACGTCCTCGACGAAGGCGGCTTCGGCAGCCGCGATCTGTTTGCGCCCGGCAAGCTCGTCTACGGCATCTCCGTCGCCGAAAAGAAGATTGTCTGGCTGAAGCTCCGAGTGGAAGGCGTGGCGGGACACGGCAGCCAGCCGAACGATCAGAATCCCAACGATCGCCTCGTCCGGGCGCTGGCGCGACTCCTGGGAGAGTCGAACGCCGCACGAAGTGCCCAACCGTCGTCACGCGAGCCGTCCGTGCTCGAAGTGATGCAGGCGAAGGTCGGCACATTTGCGCAGAACAAGTTCACCAACGCCATTCAGCAGTCGACCATCGCGCTGACCTGGTTCCGGTCGGGCGTCGGCGATCCGCCCAAGATCAACGTCATCCCCTCGGTGGCCGAGGCCGGCCTCGATTGCCGCGTCCTGCCGGGCACGACCAAGGATCAGTGGATCGCCGACGTGAAACGACGCCTCGGTGATCCGGCCATCGCGGTGGAATTGATCAACGAATCGGACGACCCGATCGTCACCTCGTCGGATGCGCCGCTCTTCCGCCATCTCGAAGCGGCGATCAAACGCCGGCACAGCGACGCCACCGTCACGCCGATGCTGATTCCGTATGGCACCGACTCGAACGCGTTTCGGCCCAAGGGCGTCAAGAGCTTCGGCCTGTTTCCGGCCATCCTCGCGGGCGACACCGTGGCGTCGATGCACGGCGACGCCGAGCGTGTGCCGCTCGACGGCGTCAGGGAAGCGGCCGAGATTCTGTTCGAGGCGCTGCGCGACACCCTGGCTCGCTGACCCGCTCGACCTACGCGACCCGCCTTCGCGCTTTGCGCTTCGGCCGGCAGACCAACCATCGGGCCCCTTCCGTCGTCTAAGATGACTACGTCGAGGCTCGATGCATTTATGGACGATGTACAGCGCTACCTGCCGCTGTCACCCCAGCAGTTTCAGATCCTGCTGGCGCTCAGCGATGGCGATCGTCACGGCTACGGAATCATTCTCGAGATCGCCGAGCGCACCTCGGGCTCGGTCCGGCTCGGCACCGGCACGCTCTACACCGCGCTGGCCGGCCTGGTCGACAGGGCACTGATCGTCGAACCGCGGCACCGCCCGGCGGGCGACGAACGGCGCCGCTATTACCGCCTTACGACGCTCGGACGAGCCGTACTGGAAGGCGAAACCGCCCGCCTCGACGCGCTCGTCAAACAGGCCCGGCGCAAAGGCGTGACGGCGCTCGGACCGGCGTGGTCGCGGCCGAAATGAGCGGGGCGTTCGACGTTGCTGGACGTCTCTATGGGATCGCGCTCCGGCTGCTGCCGCGCGCGCTGCGCGATCGCTATGGCGACGACATGCGGCAGACGTTCGCCGATCGCGCCGCAAGCCGCCACGGGCTCGGCGTCGGCATGCTGTTGGTCGAAGAGTTCGTCGATCTGGTCCGAGCGCGCCACCATCCAGTACCGCGGTACCGACACAGGAGACAGCCCGTGGGATCGCTGACACACGACATCCGATTCGCGCTGCGCCTGCTGTATCGCCAACCTTCATTCACCATCGTCGCGGTCGTCACGCTCGCGCTCGGCATCGGCGCCACGACCGCCGTCTTCACCGTCGTCAACGGTGTCCTGCTCCGGCCGCTGCCCTACCGCGAACCCGGTCGCTTGGTCCAGCTGTTCCACGGCCGCAACGGCCGCCTGTCGATGACCTACTCGCCGCCGAACTATCGCGACGTCACAGCCGGAAGCGGCGTGTTCGCCGGCGCAACGGCCATCACCCCGTCGTCGGCGAATCTCATCGGCAACGGCGATCCGCAGCAGCTTGACGGCGCGAACGTCACGACGTCGTTCTTCACCGTCCTCGGCGCCACGCCGCAACGCGGCCGCGCGTTCGTGGATGCTGATGGCACCGAGGGCGCGCCGGCAGTGGTCGTCGTCAGCGACGGGCTCTGGCGCCGGCAGTTCGGCGCCCGCTCGGACATCGTCGGATCGACGCTGCGGCTCGATGGCAGGCCGTTCACGGTGATTGGCGTCGCGCCGCCCGACCTGACGATTCCGGCCGGCGCCGAGTACTGGCGGCCGCTGATTTTCTCGAGCGACAACCTGAGTGACAAGCAGCGCGGGGCCCAGTGGGTGGGCGCGATCGCGCGACTGAAGCCTGGCGTCACGCTCGAACAGACCAACGGCGCGATGGCGATCGTCGCCCGGCGCCTGTCAGAGCAGTATCCCAATACGAACAAGGACCGCGTCATGACCGCGATGCGGCTGCACGATCGCATCGTGCGCGGCATCCGCCCGGCGCTGCTGATCCTGCTGGGCGCAGTCTCGCTGGTGCTGCTGGTCGCCTGCGTCAACGTGGCCAATCTGCTGTTGGCCCGAGCGAACAGCCGCGCGCGCGAAGTGGCCGTGCGCGCCGCGGTCGGCGCCGGGCGAGCACGTCTCATCCAGCAGTTTCTCGTCGAAAGCGTCGTTCTTGGCGCCGCTGGCGCCGCGGCGGGGCTCGCGGTCGCGTACTGGGCCATTCGTGCTCTTGTGGCGCTGGGACCGTCGCGCATTCCACGACTCGCGGAAGTCGGCGTCGACTGGCGGGTGCTCATGTTCGTGGTCACGGTGGCGGTGGCAACGAGCGTCGTCTTCGGACTGGTGCCGGCGCTCGCGACGACGGGCCGCTCGTTCGCGCGGCTCATCTCGACTGCCGGACGCGGTCTCGTCGGAGAGGCGGGAACGCGTCTCCGCAGGACGCTGGTTGTCGCCGAAATGGCGCTGGCGGTGGTCCTGCTGGTCGCCGCCGGCCTGCTGATGCGCAGCTATCAACGGATCAGCCACGTCGATCCGGGGTTCGCCCCGGATCACGTGCTGACGTTCGCGATCGGCCTGCCGGAATCGAAGTACAAGACCAGCGCGGCGGCCGGTGGGTTTGTGCAGGCGTTCGTCGACAGCCTCGCGGCGCGCCCCGGCGTCGAGACCGCGGCGGGGGTCTTCGGGCTGCCGCTCGACGACAACTTCAGCGCGAGCTCGAGCTTCACGCGGCCCGGCGAGGCCGATTCCGCCGACTCGCCGAGCGTCGGGATGCGCATTGTCACCCCCGGTTATTTCAAGGCGCTGCGCATCCCGCTGCGCGCCGGCCGCCTGTTCGACGGGCATGATGACGAAACGGGAGCGGAAGTGGTGGTGATCAACGAAGAAGCCGCCCGCCGCTACTGGCCCGCCATGAACCCAATCGGCCAGCAGCTGCACCTCGGCGTACGGTTGGCCGAGGCCCGCAGCGGACAGAAGACCATTGTCGGCGTGGTGGGCGATGTCAAATGGAACGGTCTCGATGCTACGCCGCCACCCGAGGTGTATCTGCCCCACACGCAGCATCCGGTGGACTCGCTGACCATCGTCGTGCGGACTGCGGGCGAGCCGGCCGCGTTCGTTCCGGTCGCCCGGGCGGATCTGGCGACTCTCGATCGCGAACTCCCCATCTCGGCTGTTCGCACGATGGACGAAGTCGTCGGCCGATCGATCGTCGAACGGCGATTCATGATGGTGTTGCTCGGAACCTTTGCCGCGGTCGCCATCCTGCTCGCCGCCATCGGCGTCTACGGCGTGCTGGCGTACATCGTGAGCCAGCGGACGCAGGAGATCGGCGTGCGGCTCGCTATCGGTGCGTCGCCCGCCGATGTGATTCGTCTGTTCTTGCGCGAAGGCGTGGCGCTCGCCGCGGCTGGCCTGCTGATTGGCGTCGTCAGCGCACTGGTGGCGGGGCGCGTGCTGGCGTCGCTGCTGTTCGGCGTCACGACCACCGATCCGCTTACCTTCGTCGGCGTCACGCTGGCGCTCGGCATCGCCGCGCTTTGCGCGAGCTACCTTCCGGCGCGCCGCGCGGCAGCGGTCGATCCGATGACCGCTCTCCGGACGGACTAAAATCGAGAAGTGTCTCGCAGACGACTTATCACGAAGACAAAACTACGAAGGATCTATTTCGAAATACCGATGCTTCGTGTGCCTTCGTACGCTTCGTGCCTTCGTGACAAAGCGTCGCTCGTCGCGGTTTTCGTCGTTGTGCTGGCTGCGGCGTGCGGCCGAAGCCCGGTCGATCCGCCGGCGGGAGCAAAGCTGAACATCCTGCTCGTCACTATCGACACGTTTCGCGCCGACCGGCTCGGCACCGGCGTCGCACCAACACTGGATCGGCTGGCAACGTCCTCGCTGCAATTCACGTCAGCGCGGACAGCCGTACCGCTGACGCTGCCGTCCCACACGACGATCCTCACCGGCCAGCTCCCGCCGGAACACGGCGTGCGCGACAACGGCGTGGATCCGTCCGGCAATCCGGCGGAGACGGCGGCCCGCCTGTTGAACGCGGCGGGCTATCAGACCGCCGCGTTCGTCGGCGCGTACGTTCTCGACCGGCGTTTCGGCCTCTCGCAGGGATTCGACACGTACGATGATCAGATTCCGCGGGATCCGAATGCGACCGAGCGTCTCGAAGCCGAACGTCCCGCATCTGCCGTCGTCGACCGCGCGCTCGGCTGGCTCGATCGACTCTCATCTGGGCCCGGGCCCGCAGCTAGCCCCAAGCCCCGAGCCCCGAGTGCGCTGTCCTCGACTAGCCGCCAGACCCTAGCCCCGAGCCCCTTCTTCCTGTGGATCCACCTCTACGATCCACATGCGCCGTACAACCCACCGCGTGAATTCGTACGAGCGGCCGCGGAACGGACCCCGACGCTCGAAGATCGTTACGACGGCGAGGTTCGGTATGCCGACGCGCAGATCGCGCGCGTCCTGGCGTGGCTCGATGCGCACGCGCTGCGTGACCGGACGTTGGTGATCGTCGCTGGCGACCACGGCGAAGGCCTGGGGGATCACGGCGAGCGGACCCACGGCATGCTGCTCTACGACTCGACACTGCGCGTGCCGTTGATCGTCTCGATGCCCGGCACTGCTGCGGCCAAGCGCGATGACCCCGTGAGTCTCGCTGACGTCGCACCCACGGTGCTGCGCGCCGCCGGCATCGCGGTGCCGGCAGCGATGAAGGGCCGGGATCTGTTGGCCGGGATGGGCGGGGCGGGCGTCGTGACGGCGAGCGCCGAGTTGTACTCTGAGACAGAGTATCCGCGCGTCGCCGGCTGGAGTCCCCTGCATGCGTTGACCGACGGGCGTTGGATGGCGATCAGCGGCGCCGGAGCCACGACGCTCTACGACCTGCAAAACGATCCACGCGAAGAGCACGACGTCTCGGCCGCGCAGCGATCGGTCACCGCGGCGCTGGCCTCGCGCATCGACGCCATCCGGCGGCGCGCCGCCAAGCCGGCGGGCCGCGCGATATCATCCGACGCCGCGCAGCGGCTGCGTTCGCTGGGCTACGTCGCCAGTTCGGGCCAGTCGTCGCCGGGAGACGGTGGACCGCATCCGGCTGCGAGGATCGATGCGTGGAATCAGTTCGAGGAAGCACTCGCGGCGCTCAATTCGGGTCAGGTCGCAGCGGCCGCGACCGCCTTGTCGAAGCTGGCCGCCACCAACGCTGATTCGCCGGTCTTTCAGACGACCTACGCACGCGCCCTCGGGGAAAGCGGTCAGCCGGCGCGCGCGCTCGAGGTCTACCGGCGCGCGGCGCAGCGCTGGCCGACCGACGCGCTGCTCCTGCACGACCTCGCGGTCGCCGCGCGGAATGCGGCGACCAAAACGGCGGGGCCAGCCGCCAGCGTGCTGATCGACGAGGCGGTTCGCGCGGATCGGGCCGCGCTCGTGCTCTCGCCGAACAGCGCGGTCGCGCACAATGGCCTGGGCCTGCTCGCGGTCGACCTGAACCGGCCGCAGGATGCCTTGAAGGAGTTCGAGCGCGCCGCCACGATCGATTCGAATAACGCGTCGTACTCGACGAACCTCGGGAACGCGCGCCGCGCGGTCGGCGACGTCAGCGGCGCGGAACAGGCGTACCGCCGCGCGCTCGAAGTGGACCCGACCGCCGGTGACGCCGTCAACGGCCTCGGTGTCCTACTCGTTGAGACCAAACGACCGACAGAGGCGATCCCGCTGTTCGAGCGCGCCATCGCGGCGGCGCCCGATTTCCAGGAAGCACGACTGAACCTCGGGATTGCCTTGCAGGAAAGCGGTCAGATCGCGCGCGCGGCCGACACCTACCGGCAGGTGATGGCCGCGCCGCCGCGCTACAAGCGCGAGCGCGACGCGGCCGCGAAGCTGCTGGCGGCGATCGGCGGTCATCGGTGACCGACGTAAGACGGCTTTTCACGAAGGCACGAAGGGTTCCTTCGTATCCTTCCCGCCTTCGTGAAAAAGTGTGGGTACTTGCGTTGCTCGCGTCGGCGTGCGGGAAGGCTCCGGCTCCGTCACCCGCACCTGGCGCTCGAAACTTGCTCCTCGTCACCATCGACACGCTGCGAGCCGATCACGTGGGCGCGTACGGATATGGCCGCTCGCAAGCGACGTTCGTCGACGAGGTCGCGCGTTCCGGTGTTGCCTTCGAGCACGCGTACGCCGCCGCACCGATCACGCTGCCGTCGCACGCGACGCTGATGACGGGCCGGTACCCGCCCGGACACGGCTCGCGCGACAACGGCATGCTCGTCTCGAAAACGGTCCCGACCATGGCGACGGAATTGAAGGCGCAGGGCTTCAGAACGGCGGCATTCGTCGCCGCGTTTCCGCTCGATCACCAGTTCGGTCTCGACCGCGGCTTCGAGGTGTACAGCGACCGCCTCCCGCGCGGTCCCGACGGCAAGCCATCGAACGAACGCCCCGCATCCGAAGTGGTCGATGAAGCGATTGGCTGGTTGCGGACAGGCGGGATGGGCAGGACGGGCGGGACAGGCGGGAACGTTCCGGCCCCTCCAGCCCGTCCTGCCTATCCTGCCTCCTCAGCTAGCCCCCAGCCCCCAGCCCCGGCTTCGTCGGTGACAGCTAGCCCCCAGCCCCGAGCCCCGAGCCCGGACAGGTACTTTCTGTGGGTCCACGTCTTCGAGCCGCATGCGCCCTATGGCGACGCGTCGGATCGCCGACCGGTGCTCGATCGGTACGATCAGGAAATTGGCGTCGCCAATCGCGAGCTGATGCGGCTGCTCGGGTCGATCGATGCCAGGGATACGCTGGTGATCGTCGCTGGCGATCACGGCGAGGCCTTTGGCGAGCACGGCGAGTTCAGCCACAGCATCTTCATCTACGACACCACCCTGCGGGTGCCGCTCGCGATGCGCGGCCCCGGCATCAACTCTGGTGAGCGCACGACGAACCGCGCACGACGAATCGCGAACATTTCCGATGCAGTGACCCTTGCCGACGTCGCGCCGACCGCGATGCGTTTGCTTGGACTCACGCTGCCGGACGCCGACGGGATCGATCTCTCGCCGGCTCTCGCAGGCGCAGCGCTGCCGCGGCGCGAGCTCTACGCCGAGTCGTTCGCCCCGCTGACGGAGTTTGGCTGGGCACCGCTGCGCGCGATCCGATCAGGACCGTGGAAGTTCATCGCGGCCCCGAAACCCGAGCTCTTCGACATCGACCACGACGCCTCCGAGCAGACCAATGTGGCCAACTCCCAGCCGAGCGTGGCTCGGGAGCTCGACGCGCGCGCGAACCGGTATTCGCCGCCGCGGCTGCCGGCGACGCCCGCCATCGACGCCAGCGGACGGGAGCGACTGCGCGCTTTGGGCTATGCCATGGGTTCGAGACTCGATACCGAGCACGGAGGCGTCGATCCAAAGGATCGGCTCGACGTCGCCGCGCGAATCGCCCAAGTCACCTCGGGGGAACTGTCAGGCCCGGCGCTCAGGACAGCGCTGGAGGAGATTCTCGCCGTCGACGCCGCCAACGGTCAGGCGCATCTGCGTCTGGGTTATGTCCTGCTGCAGTCGGGTGACTGCCCACGCGCAGAACACGAGTTCGCTACCGCCATCAATGGCGGATTGCCTACAGCGGACGCGCACCTCGGTCTGGCTACCTGCCTGGGGCGGCGCAACGATCTGTCCGGCGCCGAGCGGACGCTGAACGAGGCCCGGAAGCGAGAGCCGGACAATCCAATCGTGACCGCGAACCTCGGAATCCTGCAGGCCGCCCGGGGCAGCCTGCCTGACGCCATCAAGACGCTGCAGGCAGCCCTCGCAGTCGACCCCAACCTTCACGAGGCTCGATTCAATCTTGCGCTCGCGTTCGCCAGGGCCGGCCGTCGGGCCGAGGCCGCCTCGACCGCGCGCCAGCTGCTGGCTCGGCTTCCGCCGACGGCACCCCAACGGGCCGAAGTCGAACGCCTGCTCAAAGCCGTGGAATGACGAGCTGACCGTGTCCGTTTTCGTCTAGCGTACGTACCGCTGAGGTGTCCACTTTCGCACGCGCCAGCCCTCGAAACCCATCCCCACAAGTACTGAGCAAAAAAGGGGTTCCAGAATTAGGGCGAAAAGCGTAAGCTAAGCTGTTCCGTTTGAAAATATCGGTCGATTTGTATCGGTGTCTCGGGGCCGACATCGACCCCCTATGAACATTTGTGGAGGCTTTGGAATGAGAAGGTATCTGTTTGGGGCAGCCCTGCTCGTGCTGCTCGGCTGCGTGTCGGCCGCCGCGCAGCAGACCACCGGCAACGTGACTGGTCGGGTGGTCGACCAGCAGTCCGCCGCGGTTCCGGGCGTAACCGTGACCGCGAAGAGTCCGACGACAGGGTTCACCCGATCCGAAGTGACCGACGTCGAAGGTGTCTACCGCCTGACGGCATTGCCCGTGGGCGTGTACGAGGTCAACGCGGAGCTGCAGGGGTTCGCGACAGTGTCCAAGAAAGACGTCATCGTCGACGTCTCGACGACAGTGTCGATCGACTTCAGTCTGCGGGTGGCGGCGCTGGCGGAGACGATCAATGTCACCGGCGCCACGCCGCTCATCGAGACCGCCACGTCCTCGGTCGGCGGCGTCGTCGACGTGAAGCGAATCGAGAGCATGCCGCTGAACGGCCGGCAGTTCGCGAACCTCGCGGCGACGATTCCGGGAGTCGGCCTCGGGTTCCATACAGACCCGACCAAGAGCACGCAGTACTCGCCGCAGATCAACGGCGGCAACGGCCGCAACGTCAACTACCAGATCGACGGCGGCGATAACAACGACGATACGGTCGGCGGCCTGCTGCAGCTCTACCCGCTCGAGGCGATACAGGAATTCAACTTCCTCACGGCGCGCTACAAGGCCGAGTATGGCCGCAGCAACGGCGGCGTGATGAACATCGTCACCAAGAGCGGCACGAACCAGCCGCAGGGCAGCTTCTTCGAGATGTTCCGCGACACGAAGATGAATGCGCAGACGGAAACCGAGCAGCTGAACAAGATCGCCAAGCAGGATTACCGCCGGAATCAGTTCGGCGGCAGCTTCGGCGGGCCGATCGCGACAGACAAAGCGCACTTCTTCGCGGCGGTCGAGCGAACGCAGCAGAACACATTCCAGTCGGTCACGACCAAGGGGCTGTTTCCGAACAGCGACGGCATCTTTCCGCTGCCATATCGCGAAAGTCTGGTGACGGTGAAGGAGACGACCAACCTCAACGCCGCGCAATACCTGTCGGTGCGCTACGGCTACAATCAGAATTCACAGCCGTACGGCACCACACCCAACTCACCACCGGACGCCTGGGGCGCAAGCACGAACAAGTTCCACTCGTTCAACCTGAATCACAACTGGGTCCTCAAGGGCGCCAAGCTGAACGAGTTCATCTTCCAGTACGCAAGCTTCGCCAATGCGATCACGCCCAACAGCGTCGATCCGAGCCAGTTGTTCCCGAATAACGTCGCGATTGGACAGAACGGCAACGCACCGCAGCGGACGGAGCAGGAAAAATGGCAGTTCCGCGACGATTTTGCCTGGCACGTGACCGGCAAGGGCGGCCTCGGCCATGACTTCAAGGCCGGCGTCAACTTTATCAACGAGCCGCGTTTGTTCTTGACGTTCAACGTCGCAACCGGCGGCTACGCTTACCGGCACCTGACCAACGACATCAACGGCCCGTTGTCCTCGGTGACGAGGAATGGCGGCTCGGCGGACTCGACGCTCGCGTTCAAGCAATACGCGCTGTACTTCCAGGACGACTGGCGTCTCACCAATAAGCTGACCCTGAACCTCGGAGGGCGGTACGACCTCGTCAACGGTTTCGCCATCGACCAGTCGAGGAACCCGAACTTCGTCATCCTCGATAAGGGGGGAAAGGCCGGGCTGCTCGCGAACAGTCCCGGATTCGAAGACTTCGGCAAGGACCCCGCCGAGGACAAGAACAACATTCAACCGCGTATCGGACTCACCTACGATGTCAAGGGCAACGGCAAGGACGTCGTGCGCGGCGGGTACGGCAGGTACTACGACTTCGCCTACACGAATATCAACGTCCTCAACCCGGCCCAAAATGCGAACGGCAAGGGGTTCGGCACCATCTTCTCGGTCAACAATTCGAACGGGATCAAGAACCCGGACGGCAGCTTTTTCAGGGTGTCCGATCCGATTACGAACATCGCCGGGTTGAACGAGGTCAATACGGCGGCGCTCCCGGTCGGCGGGGAGATCGCGTCGCCACGAATTAGACAGCCATACAACGACCAGTTCTCAGCCGGTTGGTCGCACGAGCTCAACGCCGTGACCGCCATCGACGTCGATTACGTGCATTCCGAGGGACGCGACTACGGGCTGCGCCTGGCGTTGAACCAGCGCGATCCCGGTGTCGGGGCGACCGGCCCGCGTCACTACTCGACTCTCCTCGCGCAATTTGGCGCCTTCAGCCCGGCGGCGTTCACGGTCAACGTCAGTGACGGCAAGGGAAGGTACGACGGCGTGACGTTTGGGCTGCGCCGTCGAATGTCCCATCATCTGCAGTTCTCGGCCTGGTACTCGCTGCAGCGGGCACTCAGCATGAACGGCCGCGCCATCGACGAGCTCGGCGACAACGTTTACGTGAACCATCTCGATCCGTTCGCCGACATTCAGCTGGGGCCATCGGGCGGATCGTCGTTCAGCAGCCGGCAGCAGGGCGGCGACGTTCGTCATCGAATCACCTTCAGCGGCATCGTCGAGGTGCCTGGTGGGATCCAGGTGGCGCCGATCTTCCGGTTCCGCACGGCGATTCCGTTGAACATCATTCAGGGTGTCGACCTCAACCAAAACGGGATCAACAACGATCTGTCAAGCGACGCGTTCGCGTTCGACGGTTTCGACGCCAACAACAACCCAATCGCGAAGAACATCGGTTCCTGCAAGACGATCAACTGCGGCCGCGGCACGTCCTTTTCGCAGTTGAACCTGCGCGTATCGAAGTCGTTCCGACTGGTGGGCACGGCGCGCGTTGAGGCGATCGGCGAGGTTTTCAACGTGTTCAACGCGATCAACCCGTCGGTGTTCAACCCTCAGCGGTTCCTGGGCACGCTTGCGAACCCGACGGCAAATCCTGATTTCATGCGTCCGACGGTGTACGCCGGTGACTTCCGTCAAGGCGAACAGCGCGTCGGGCAGATCGGGTTCCGCTTCACGTTCTGACGCCGGCCCGACCGGCGGGATAGGCAGGAAGGCGAGAGGGGCAACCCTCTCGCCTTTTTTGTTGTACCTCGCGGCCGCCAACGTTGTTCTGATCCGGGGTGAACACTGTAAGCTGTGCCCTCGTCCCTTTGTCACATACCGGAGGCCTCGGAATGAGAAGGCATCTCACGGGGGCAGTGCTGTTTTTGCTGCTCGCCTGCGTGCCGGCGTTGGCGCAACAAACCACGGGCACGATCAGCGGCCGCGTGCTCGACGAGCAGGGCAACGCGATTCCCGGGGTGTCGATCACGGCCAGGAACGAGGCGACCGGCTTCACGAGGACGGAGTCGACCAACGTTGAGGGCATCTACCGGCTCGCGGCGCTGCCCGTCGGCATCTACGAGGTCAAAGCCGCGCTTCCAGGGTTCAGCACGGTCGCGAAGAAGGACATCGAAGTCGCCGTGGCGCTGGTGCAGGCGATCGACTTCGCGCTCAAAGTGGTCGCGCTGGCCGAAACCGTCGACGTCACCGGGGCGACGCCGCTGGTCGTGACGACATCGCCGTCGGTCGGCGGCGTTGTCAATCCGATCCGCATCGAAAGCCTGCCGTTGAACGGCCGCCAGTTCGCGAACCTGGCCGCCACGATTCCCGGCGTGGGGCTCGGTTTCCACACCGACGCCACCAAGAGCACCCAGTTCTCGCCGCAGATCAACGGCGGTAACGGGCGCAACGTCAACTACCTGATCGACGGCGGTGACAACAACGACGACACGGTGGGCGGCCTGCTGCAGCTGTTCCCGCTCGAGGCGATCCAGGAGTTCAATTTCCAGACATCGAACTACAAGGCCGAGTACGGCAGAAGCGTCGGTGGCGTGATGAACGTGGTCACCAAGAGCGGCACCAACGTCTGGTCCGGCAGCGCCTTCGAGTTCCTGCGCGATCGGGCGCTCAACGCCGAATCGCATTCCGAGCGGACGGCCGTCGACTCGAGAGGCCAGCCAGTCGGCAAGCAGGACTATCGGCGGAACCAGTTCGGCGGATCGTTCGGCGGTCCGCTGACGCATGACAAGGCACACTTCTTCGTCGCCGCCGAGCGCACGAAAGCCGACGCGTTCCAAGCGGTCAATACCGGCGGTCTCTTTCCGAGGTTCGACGGGTCGTTCCCGACGGAGTACGTCGAGCGGCTGTTCACGGGCAAGGCGACGAGGAATCTCAACGCGCGCCAGTTCGTGTCGGGCCGCTACGGCCACAACAGCAACACGCAGCCTTATGGCACGAGCGCCGTCAACCCGCCGAATAACTGGGCCACCAGCGACAACCGCTTCAACTCCTTCAATCTCAATCACAACTGGGTGCTGTCGGGCGCACGGCTGAACGAGTTCATCTTTCAGTACGCGGATTTCCGCAACCAGATCACATCGGCCAGCTCGGCGCCCAACGAAGTCTTTCCGAGCGGTGTCACCCTCGGCGCCAACAGCAATACTCCGCAGACGACCGAGCAGCACAAGTTTCAGTTCCGGGACGATTTCTCGTGGCACGTGTACCGCGGCGGCCTGGGTCACGATTTCAAGGCCGGCGTGAACTTCATCAACGAGCCGCACCTGTTCACGACCTTCAACGGCGGCAGGCGCATCGTGGTGTACACACACGCCACGAACGACCTCGACGGGCCGATTTCCTCGGTGTCGTTCAGCGACGGCGACGCGGCCGCGAACCTGCCGATGAAGCAGCTCGGGATGTACATCCAGGACGACTGGCGCCTCAACGGCAGGCTGACCCTGAATCTCGGGCTCCGCTACGACGTCATGACCGGATATCAGATCGATCAGTCAGCCGATCCAAACTTCGTCGTCCTGCAGGCTGCGGGCAGGACCGGGCGCTTGAACGGCCTGGTTGGGTTCGAGGATTTCGGCAAGGATCCGAGGGAGGACTACAACAACATCCAGCCGCGGCTCGGACTGGTGTTCGATGTTCGAGGCCAGGGCCACGACGTCGTCCGCGCGTCGTGGGGCATCTACACCGACGTCGGCTACACGAGCTCGAACATCCTGATCGGCGCCGCGGACGCGAGCCCGCTCGGTTTTGGTCCGACGTTCGCCGCCTCGAACCCGAACGGCCTTCGGAATCCCGACGGCAGCTTCTTCAGGGCCGGTCAGCCGCTGAGCAACATCGCGAACCTGAACGAGGTACGGCCGGGCAGCAAGCCGCTATTCGGGTCTGGCCCGATCTCGCCGCGCCTCGAGCAGCCGGAATCGCGACAATCTGTCTTCGGCTGGACGCATCAGATCAATGGCTCGACGATCGTCAATGCCGACTACGTGCACATCGACGGCCGGAGACTGAACATCCGCCCGCAGCTCAATACCCGCCCGAACGGCGGCCCCTTCCGTCTTGCCGATCTGGCGCTGTCGCCGAACAACACCAGCCTGCGGCCGTCGATCAGCCGTGGCATCAGCCAGTACGACGCGCTCATTCTCAGCACGCGGCGGCGATGGTCGAAGGGGATCGACTTCAACATCTCGTACACGCTGGCGCGAAGCCGGAGCAACATCGGCGACTCGTCGGACGCGCTCGATACCAGCCTGATTCAGGACGCCCTCAATCCGTTCGACGATCCGCGCGTGTTCGCGCCGAACCGCCTGACCGACGCGCGTCATCGGGTGACCGCGAGCGCCGTCGTGGAAGTCCCGGGCGCCGTCCAGGTGTCGCCGATCTGGATCTTCCGTTCGGCGCTGCCGGTCGCCATCATCCAGGGGCTCGATCTGAACAACGATTTCACCAACAACGACATCCCTGACCGCGCCTTCAGCTACAACCCCGGCAATCCCGCCAACCCGATCGATATCGGCGCCTGCGAGACATGGCAGTGCGGCCGGGGGTATCGATTCAGTCAGCTGAACCTTCGCGTCGCGCGACGGTTCAAGATCGGCGGGCGCACGCAAGTCGAAGCGATCGGAGAGGTCTTCAATCTTTTCAACAGCGAGAACCCCGACGGGTTCGTCACGCGCCGATACACCGGCACGACCGCGAGCGCGGCGCCCAATCCGACGTTCATGCAGCCGACCACCTTCGCCGGCGATTTCCGTCAGCCGGAACAGCGCGTCGGGCAGTTGGGCCTTCGCTTCACGTTCTGAGGCCTTGAGAACGCAAAGTCCGCCAAGGCCGCAAAGTATTTTTCATGTTCTTTGCGGTCTTGGCGATCTCTGCGTTCATCGTGTAGCGGTCATCTGCTCGAGCTGCGCCAGATGGTGAATCTGGTGACCCGCCAGCTGATGGAGGATCCAGTCCACTGTCAGCGCGCCGTACTCCGGGTGCGACAGCGTCGTCGCCAGGTCCGCGGGTGATAGACCGTCGAAGAACGTGCGATTCATGGTCATCAACGCGAGCAGCGCGTCCAGCGCCTCTTTTCCCGAGAGCGTTTGCTCTTTGGCCATCCACTCGTCCTGATTGAAGGCCTGCGCCGCATAGTTCGGCGTGCAGAGCGCCATGCGGGCACGGGTGCCGAGCGCCAGCTCGGTCTGCGCGAGATGAATCAGAATCTGGCGGGCGGTCCATTTGCCAGGCGCATAACTGCGTTCGAACTCCGCAGGGGTCCAGGACAACAGTCGCTGATACCGGCCGGTGCTGTCGCGCATGGCGCCAAGCGCTTCACGATCGCCGAGGTCTTTCGTGTACGGAGTCTGTGGCGGCATGCAATGAATGATACCGCCTCGTCGGCGCCGCCGTCCGTTCGTGGTTCGTGGTGCGCCGTGCGGCGTTCCGGTTCGTGGTTCGTGGTTCGTGAACGACGCACGTCGAACCTAGAACGACGAACGAGGCCGATCGCTACTCCTCCGCCAGCGCCACGACCGGATCCACCCGCGACGCGCGACGCGCCGGAAGATAGCATGCGGCGAACGAGATCAGTCCGAGAAGCCCAGCCGCCGCGACCAGCGTGAGCGGATCGGAAGGCTCGACGCCAAACAGAACGCCCCGCGCCAGCCGGCCGAGGCCGACGGCCGCGGGAATACCGACGGCGAGCGCAATCGCCGTCAGCGTCAGGCCGCGACCGACGACGTCGCGCATCACGCGATCGGTGGAGGCGCCGAGGGCCATGCGGATCCCGATTTCGTGCGTTCGCTCCGTGACGGCGTACGACATCACACCGTAGATTCCGACCGCCGCCAGCAGAAGCGCAACTCCCGAAAACGTCGCGAGCAGCGACGCCAGGAACCTCGTCGAGCCGTGCGACTGGTCGACGATCCGATCGAGCGCCACCACGGACCACATCGGCTGATCCTTGTCCACCGTCCAGATGGCGCGGCGCACATCCTTAGCGACGCTTAGCGGCGGTACTGTGGTACGCGCGACCAGGCTGCTGAAGATCATCGGAAGCTGGTAGTGCGCCAGGTACAGCTGCGCCTGCGCGGGCTCGGTCGACGACCGGTGCTTCGTGTCGCCGACGACACCAACGACGGTCAGCGCTTCCTTGAAGTCCGGCACTTTGATGTGCTTGCCGATCGGATCGTCACCGGGCCACGTGCTACGAGCCATCGTCTCGTTGATGACCGTCACCGGCGGCGATTGGAGGTCGTCTCTGTCGGTGAAATCACGCCCCCGCGTGAGCGGAATCCGCATGGTCTTGAAATAGTCAGGCGTGACGATGTTCTGACCCGCCTGCGGCTCCTGCCCTGTCGGCACCGGGCGGCCTTCCACCGTGAACGGCGTGTCGCCCCAGTTGCCGCTAAATGGCACGCGGCGCACGAGCGCCACCGATTCGACGCCGGCAACGCCGCGAACCTGAGCGACCGCCTCGCGGAAGAACCGGGCGATGTCCTCGGGTCGCGCGTACTTTGACGTGGGGAGACGGAACGCCAGCGTGAAGACGTTCGAGACGTCGAAGCCGACGCTGACGCGCTGCAGCGAGAGCATGCTGTGAATCAGCAGACCGGCGACCGCGATAAGTGCCAACGACAGCGCGATTTCAGCGACGACGAGGATGTCGCGCGTTGCGCCCGCGCCGCTGGTCGTGCGGTGTCCGCCGGATTGCAGGACGCGGCTCAAATCCGGCTTCGCGATCCGCAGCGCCGGCGCCAGCCCACACAGCAGCGCCACCGCAGCCCCCGCGCCGAGTGTGAACAAGAGAACAGGCGCGTCGAGCGCAATGTGATCCGGAATCGGCACCGACGGCGGTTTCAGCCACGTGAGGCTTTGCAGGGACCATCGGCCGAGGACGAAGCCCAACGCGGCCGACGCGGCGCCGAGAAGCGCCGCTTCCACCACGAGTTGGCGAAGCACTGCCCATCGGCTCGCGCCGAGCGCCGACCTCAGCGCGATTTCCCGCTGTCGATCCACCGCCCGCGCGACCAGCAGGTTGCTGACGTTGACGCACGCGATGAGCAGCACAACGCCCACCGAAGCAAGCAGAAGAAGCAGCGGTGTGCGCGAATCGCCGACGATGCTCTCCTGTGCCGAGATCACTTCGGCGCTGCGGCCGGTCTGCGCCTTCGGATTTGCGGCGAGCAGACGGCTCGACACGACGGCGAGGTTCGCGTTGGCCGCCTTCACCGTGACGCCCGGTTTGAGCCTGGTCACGCCGAGCATGCCCGGCCCGGCGTGCTCGATGCCACCCGGCACCGGGAACAGACCAACCGGCATGAAGACGTCGTAATTGATGAACCAGCCGTCTGCCGGCACCATCGACAGATCGAAGGGGGCCGCCATCACGCCGATCACGGTCATCGGTGTGCCGTTGAGCGTCAGCGTCGCGCCGATCGCCGAGGGGTCGGACGCGAATTGCCGCTGCCAGAACTGATGCGAGATGACGACAACCGGCTTCGCCGTGCCGGGGGCACCCTCCTCGTCGGTGAAGAAGCGGCCGCGTTCGGCAGTCACTTCGAGCACGTCGAAGAATGAGCCGGTCGCAAAGACACCCACGATGCGCTGCGGCTCGGCCACGGCCGTGAGGTTGACGCTTTGCCCCAGCCACAGCGCCACCGCGTCGAACGATTCTTTCTGTTCCCGGAACGCCAGGTATTCATCCCAGGACAGCAACGACTGCGGGCGCGTCGGCGTCCTCGCCCATAAGTTCGCGAGGCGATCGCCATGCGCGTACGGCAGCGGCCGCAGCAGCACGGCGTTGACGATGCTGAACATGGCGGTGTTGGCGCCGATGCCGAGCGCCAGCGTCAGGATCGCCACGATGGCGAATCCAGGCCGGCGGCGCCACAGACGGAGGGCGTAGCGAATGTCCTGCCGAAACACGTCCATGGCTCCCCTCCGTTCGACGTTCTCCGTTCGTGGTGCGGCGTTCTCGGCGAACGCCGAACCTGAACGCCGCACGTCGAACATCGAACGACGAACGACGTCGGTCCATTCCGCGGCGGCGTTGCGGAGTGTGTCGACGATGGCGCGCGCCCAGATGGATACGCTCGATGCGCCTGAGGCCCGGCGCGCGCGCATACGGTCGTCGAGCGCGTCGACCAATCCCTGACCCACGTCGCGACGGAAGCGCGGCGGGTATACCCAGACGAGCCACCACGCGACACGGCGCGGGCGGTCCGCCTTCGCAACTTCGTTGCTTCGGCGGGATAAATCAGCCATGGGATAGCAGTCGGTGGGTGCGCGCCAGGCTGACCAGGCGCCACAGGCGATCGGCCTCGGCCGTTGCGATCCGCCTGCCGAGCGCGGTCAGACGGTAATAGCGCCGTCGTTCGTCGTCCAGGTCGGCGGCCGGCCGGCGGGTCGATTCGGCCACCCAGCCGTCCTTGAGCATCCGGTGGAGGGCCCGGTACAGCGTCCCCGGCTCGAGTTCGAGCCCGCCGTCGGTGAGGGCGGCGACCTCCTGGAGGATGGCGTAGCCATGCCGTTCCTCGGACGCGAGGGCCAGCAGGATGTGGAATTCAACAGGGCGAAGCGGCATCGGCTCGGTGTGCGCCAACTATATGCGCGGCACACCGAGTATAGACGAACGTCGCAGGAGAAAAGTTGAATGGCGTCGAGACAGCTAGCCCCTAGCCCCTAGCCCCTGGCGGATCACACGGGCATCTGCACAACCGCCTTCTTGCTGCGGTGGGTGGAAATCATCTCCGGCAGGAGCTTCTTGCTCAGATAAACCTTCGATTCGGCGTTGTCGGCGGCGTTGCGCTCGTATTTGACGACTTCGAAGCGCAGGTGGTCCAGCGTGCCGCGCATGTCGTAGAACTTGTTCTTCGTCTTGACGACGATTTCATCGAATCCCTGCTCGATGGCCCAGAGCTCCTGCTGCTCTGTGAGCGCACGGAAGAATCCCTGGCCGCGCCAGTCGCGGCGCGTGCCGCCGATCCAGGTGTAGAGCACGCGGCGGCCCTGGAACTGCACGTAGTCGCTCAGCCGGTGCATGAGGTCCACGAGCTTCGGCTCGCTCTCTGGAATGCGGATTTCGTGGGCGACTTTGAAGGACACCGGCACGACGCTGCCCGGGTCGTCAGGGAGCGGTGCCGTCGCTATCAGGATGATGTGCGCACGGCCCTGGAGGCGCCGCATGATCTCGACGGCGCTTTTCTTACGCGGGAACTCCCCGAAGTATTCCTCGATGTACTGGATCTCGAGCGCTCCCTGCTCGAGGTCATAATGCTGGATATGGTATTCCACGGAAACCGGCATTTTATATGATTTCCCGCCGGCAGTTTCTGCAGTTTGCCGCTATCGCGGCCGGCCAGCGCGCGGGAAAACCGCGCGGCTCCGAATTCGTGTTCGCGCGGCTGCGTTACGAATCGGGCGATTGGGACTACAACCCGAAGGTCGCCGCGAATGTCCTCGACTCCATCGTTCAGTACACGTCGATTCCCGTTTACAAAGAGGAAGTGGTGATCGCGGCAGGATCCGCGGAGCTACCCTCGTTTCCGTTCGTGTTCATGACCGGGCACAAGCTGGTTCGCTTCACCGCCGCCGAGCGCGACAACCTCCGCCGGTTCGCCGACGCCGGCGGACTGCTCTTCTCGGACGACTGCAATCACGACGTCAACGGGCTGTACGCGCGATCGTTCGAGCAGGAAATGGAGGCGACCTTTCCCGGCGAACCGATGGCCAAACTGCCGTCGTCGCACCCGATCTACCGGAGCTTCTTCACGTTCAAGGGCGGACCGCCCCAGACGTCCCACGAGCTGAACGGTTGGGGCGACAACATCGTGCACGAGTACCTGAAAGGCATCGAGCGCCGCGGCCGAGTGGCGGTGCTCTACAGCAGCAAGGACTACGGCTGCGAGTGGGACTACGACTGGCGGAACAAGCGGTTTCTGCGCGAGGACAACACGAAATTCGCCGTCAACATCGTGGTCTATGCGATGACATAGGACTAGCTGTCAGCTATCAGCTATCGGCTTTTCAGCTACGCAACAGCTGAGAGCTTGCAATCACTAAAAGCAGCTGCCCGGGTGAGCGACCGTCACCTGATAGGTGATTTTGTCTGGCAGGGCGCCGGCGGGATCCGATACCGAGATGCACAAGTTACCGGCGAGCGCATTGCCGGCGATCTGCGGCTTGGTGGCGGGGGTGGCGTTGTTGACGACCATGTTCTGGCCGTTGAACACGATCGGCGAGCAGAGCAGGCCGATGGTCGTCGCCGCCGGCGTGCCGATCACGATGGTCAGCGGTGGGATCGGATCGGTGCGCGTCGATGGAATACTGGCGCCGGTGTCCGGATCCGTCGTCGGCGCGTACGCTGTGTTCGTCAGCGTGATGTCGACCTCGCCGGCTTTCTGGACACAGAACTGGTGATAATTGGTACCGAGGATGCTCAGCGTCCCGGAGAACTTGTCGGTGGTATCAGCCGGTGCCAGAGGTATCGGTACCGGCGTCGGCGCTTGGTTGCTCTGCGCGCAGCCAGCGGCCGCGACTGCCAGAGCCAGCGCCCAAGGGAATACCCGCCTCATGGAATCCATGTTATCCCATATGACGTTGCCGCCAGCCGTTAGGACTGAAGGATAGGAAATGCGAACCGTCGTGGCCTACGTTGCCGGGCCTGGGACCGCGTTCCTGGTGATACTCCTGCTCGAGGCGGCTCTGCATCTCGTGTTCGCGATGCCATCAGGCTCGAGCGCGGCGGACCCGGGTTCGCTCGACCGCGCGATGCGCGCCATTCCCACCCTCGCCTTCGTCGGCCTTCTCGTGGCCTACATGATCGGCTCGTTCGCCGGAGGGATGACAGCGGCGCTGGTCGTGGACGGCCGGAGCAACAGACCGTCGGTTGTGACCGGCATTCTGTTGACCATCGCGGGCGCCGCCAACGTATTCGCGATGTACCACCCGACCTGGTTTCGGGTGGCGAGCCTGCTGACCTATCTACCGTTCAGCTACCTGGGATGCCTCGCGGCGAGAGGACGCAAGGCGCGCCACTGACGAGCCGACGGAACGGAGGTGGCGGAGCGAACGGGATCACCACAGAGAAACGGAGCAACGGAGGTTGAACTGTGGTTTTGCCGTTGCCTCCCTCCCCTCCGTGGTCGGGACGGCTATACAGCCGGCGAGATCGACGTCATCCTGAAATCTTCGATCTTCATCGCCGGCACCAAGGCGGTGCCCGGGAAATCGTAGGCCTCGCCGATGTGCATCGGCACGGCGCGGCCGAGCATCGAGATGTTGTTGAAGGCGCGCGCGGGACCGTCGTTCCAGCGGAAATTCTGCACCGGCCCGGCGATTTCGCCGTTCTCGATCAGGAACATCCCGTCGCGCGTCATCCCGGTATTGAGCAGCGTCATCTGCTCCACCGGCCGGATGTACCAGAAGAACGTGATCAGCAAACCGCGCTTGGTTGACTTGACCATCTGATCGATGGTGGCGTCGCCGCCGTCCATGACGAGGCTTTGCTGTGGCCCGGTCGGCGAGAACGCCTTGTTCTGCTTCTTCGCCCAGTACCGGTCGTAGAACAGGTTTTTGACAACCCCCTTCTCGACCCAGGTGATCGGGCGCGAGGCGAGGCCGTCGGGGCCAATCGGCGTCTGCCGCAGGATCGGATTGCCGACGTCGCTGCGAATCGTCACGTTCTCGCCGAAGATCTTCTGACCGAGCTTCGTGGTCCCGCGCTCGGCTCCGCTCATGAAGCTGCGGCCCTCCTCCGCCGGCCGGGCGTTCAGCGAGAACAGCATCAGCGACAACAGGCGCGCCGCAGGGCGAGGTTCCAGGATAACGGTGTAGTTACCTGGTTCGATGGCGCGCGGCTTGCGCGACTTGAGGGCCTTGTCGGCCGCAACTTCCGACAACGCCGCGGCGTCGATCTTCGTCACGTCTTTCAGCCCGGTCGTCCCGGCCCAGCCGGATCCCGTACCGTCCGGCGTCCGGCACGTCAGGATGAAACTCGCCTCGGCATAGCGGTAGTACGCGAACAGACCCTCGGAATTCGCCAGCGCGTCGGTCCAGTGCAGCTTGGGGATGTAGCCTGCGCCAAGCACGCCCTTCTTCTCGCACACGTCGACGCTCTGCTTGACCAGACGCGCACGCTCGGCCGGCCCGAACGCAACCGCCGGCGGCAGCGCGCCGTCGACCGCCAGATAGTCCTGCGGCGGTTTGACCGGCGGCATCAGCTCCGGGTTGTCGGGCCGCCGCTTTGCCAGCTCCTGCGCCTGCTCGATCGCCGACTTCAGCGACCCATCGTCGAACTGGTGCGTCGACGTGCTCGCCGACTTCTGCCCGTAGAACACCGTGATCTGCACTTCCTGATCGTGCTCGACGAGGTTCGCCGTGATCGTCGAGTTCGCATACCGGGTCGCCGACCGCTCGCCGCCGGCGAAGCGCACTTCCACGGCGTCGGCCTTCGCCATGTTCAGGACTTTGTCCGTGATCGCCTTGACGTCTTCTCGTGAGTAACTCATTCAGCCAGCCCCTGGCCGCTACGCGTACGCAGCCCCGACCATGATTTTCCGAATCAGACAAGGCGCCGACCCGTGCGATGGGTGATTCGACTGCACCGGCTGCCCTTTCGCGTCGCCGGTCAGTCCGTGGTGTTCCCACGTTTCCGGCGGACCGACGGCATCGAGGTTCGCCCAGAAGTCGGTCGTGATGGCGTTGTAGGTGAAGTCCGAGACCATCCGCGTCTTCTTGCCGTTCTTGATTTCCCAAAACGCGTCGCCGCCGAACTGACCGTTGTAGCGCTGCTGGTCGATGCTGAAGCTGCCGGAGCCGTCCACCAGCACGCCGTCCTTGACGTCCGCGATCATCTGGTCGACGGTCGGCGATCCCTTGGGACCCGGTTCGAGCTGGACGTTCGGCATCCGCAGGAACGGATAGTTGCGCCAATGGTTCGCGAACGTGCAGCCGCGGCTCTCCTTCTCGTCGACGAGATGCGCCGTCTCGCGGTTCGTCTGGAGACCGACGAGGATCCCTTCCTTCACGAGCGGCCATTTCTGCGCCTTCACGCCGTCGTCGTCGAACCCCACCGTCGCCATGCCGGTCGGAAACGTGCGGTCCGCGGAAACGTTGAAGTGCTTCGAGCCGTATTTCAGCTTGCCGAGGTCGGCGATCTTCACGAAGCTCGTGCCGGCGTAATTCGCTTCGTAGCCGGCAATGCGATCGACTTCGGTCGCGTGCGCGACGATTTCGTGGATGGTCAGGCCGAGATGCGACGGCAGCAGCACGAGATCCTTGAGCCCGCGCTCGACCGGCTTGGCCATGGAGTGCTCGACCGCTTCGGCGGCAATGCGTTCAGCGCGCCCGGGCATGTCGGCCTTCAGCAGGAACTCGTACCCCGCTCCGCCCAACTGACCGTAGCTGCGCGTTTTGACCTGTTGCCCGGTGCGCGCCGTGGCGTCCGCGTCGCAGGAGGTGAAGTGAAACACCTGCTCGATGAACGAGCCTTCGCTCGTCGCCAGGTATTTCCATTCGTGCTCGAAGCTCATCGACGCGACTGCGAACATCACCGCCGGGTTCTTCTGCATCGTCGAGGTGACGGAGCGCAGGTGCTCGACTTTTTCCTCGAGCGGCACCTCCCACGGATCCTTTTCGATCGAGACCTGCCAGAACTCGTCGTACGCCGGAACGCCCGCGAGCTGAACGTCGCGTTTTTTCGCGATGGCGCTGGCGCGCGCGACGTCGGTGGCGATCCCGGTGACGCGCTTGATCTCCTCTGGAGTGACCAGCGGACTGCTGGCGAACCCCCACACACCGCTGTGAATCACGCGGACGCCGAACCCGTACGTCTCGGTCGCGTCGCCGCCGCCGAATCCACCGCCACCGCGGAGGATCTGCCCGTTGCGCACGCCAATCGACTGCGCGCGGTTGCGGGTAAACCGGATGTCCGAATACGAACATCCGAGACGTTTGGCTTCGGCGAGCGCCACCGTGGACCACTCGCGGTATTTCGGATCGCGCACAGGCGGCGCGGGTTCGCGCGTCGGATCGAACGTGCGCGCAAACGCCCACGCCGGCGCGCCGGCGACGATGGCGCCGGCGCCGAGCGACTGCAGAAAATGGCGGCGGGATCGAGGCATAGCTTCTGGAGATTAGCAGATCCCCATGCTACGATGCCCTCCTTCACAACGAGCCGCAGGATCCCGGAATGGCTGATCGATTGTTGAGCGACACCACGCTGGCGCCTTCTCCGCGCCTCGTCGGCGCGCTCGTCGCGGCGGCCATCGTCGTGGCATCCGCCGCGGTGTTCGCTCGTCAGGTCGCTCCGGCGGATACCGTGCGCGCTCTATACGCGGCGGCAATCGAGGCGTACGACAAGAAGGACTACCCGGCGTACCTGAAGAACATGGAAGCGGCGATTGCACAGCGGCCGGTGCACCCGACCTTCCTCCGCCGCCTTGCGGGCGCCTACGCGTTGAACCGGCGAGCGGCTGACGCCGCCGGCGCTCTGCGGAAGATGGCGACGCTGTCGCTGTATTACAACGCGCTCGACGATCCGGACTTCGGCGCCGTGAGCGGCGATGGCGCCGTGCAGATTGCCGCACGCGCACTCGAGGCGCTGCGAAACCGTCGAATCGGCGCGAGTGAAGTCGCGTGGACGATCCACGATCGCTTGTTCGTGCCGGAAGGCATTGCCTACGATCCGGCAACCCGGGCCTTCTTTGTCAGCAGCCAGTACAAACGCAAGATCGTGCGCATCGATCCGTCCGGCGCCATCCAGGATTTCGTCACGAGTGGTCGTGACGGGCTGTGGATGGTGTTCGGAATCGCCGTCGATCCGACGCGGCGCCTGCTGTGGGCCGTCAGCACCGCGGAACCGGTAATGGAACGGTATTCGATGGTGGACGAGAACGCGACCGGGGTCTTCGCGTTCGACATCCAGACCGGAGCGCTGTCGCACAAGTACGTCCTGCCGGACCGATCGCCGGCACACCGCTTCGACGACATCACGGTCAGCGCCAACGGCCGCGTGTTCGTCTCTGACGGCGGATCGGGCATGGTGTACACAGTGGCCCCCGGCGGCAAGTCGCTCGAGGTTTTCGTGCCCGCCGGGACCATCCAGGGACCGAATGGACTCGTCACGACTCCCGACGGACGATGGTTGTACGTGTCGGACTATGCCGGGTTCATCTTCCGCGTGGACACGGTAACGAAGGCGGTGATTCGGCTGCTCACACCGCCGGATGTGGCGCTGTACGGCATCGACGGCCTCACGCTGTACAAGGGGTCGTTGATCGGCGTGCAGAATGGCGTCGAACCGGCGCGCGTGGTGCGGCTCGATCTATCGACGGACGGCACGCGCGTCAGCGCCGCTCACATCATCGACATGAATCATCCGCACGTCGCGGAGCCGACTATCGGCGTGATGGCCGGCGACATGTACTACTACGTCGCCAACAGCTTCGGTGAACTCCTGCGCAGACCGAATTCCGTGCTCGCCACCCAACCGCTGGAAGAGCCGGTCATTCTGAAACTCAAGATCGGGTAAGCGTCGAGTTCTCTACGCCAGCAACTTGTGCATGATGTGCGCGTCGACGAATCCCAACCGGGGATGGCGAAACCCACCGGGCACGGTGCCGATGATCTCGAACCCCATGTGCTTCCAGAGGCGAACGGCGCGCTCGTTGGTGGACACGACGAGGTTGTACTGCATCGCCCGGAACCCGCGCGCCGCCGCCTCGGCTTGCGAGTGCTCGCACATTCTGGAGGCGACTCCTTTACCTCGCGCCTGTTCGGCG
>Ga0207641_10001065_pt1 | contig 27670 bp, 22 predicted proteins | sample KBSSwiS62_FD_184306 | JGI IMG/M metagenome (GOLD analysis project Ga0207641, IMG submission 184306) | Switchgrass rhizosphere microbial communities from Kellogg Biological Station, Michigan, USA - KBS Switchgrass S6-2 (SPAdes) (version 2) | ecosystem: Host-associated > Plants > Roots >... | reverse complement strand
GCCCCAATACAGCTCGGTGACCCGCCTGATCAGAATCTGGACGGCGGCGCCATCAACAATGATGTGATGGATGTGAAGGAACCAGACGTACTCGTCTTCTCCGACGCGCAATATCGCTGTGTCGTATATACGCCTGGTGAGCTCTATCGGCTGCTGCAGCCGGCGCTCGATCCATTGGCGCGCCGGCTCCCTGTCTGGCCGCAGATCGAGACACTCCACTTCGGCCTGGGCTGTCGGTAGCACCGTCTGCTGAGGAATGCCGTCGATTTCATTGATGACTGTCCGCAAGGCATCGCACGAATCAACGAGAGCCTGCCACGCAGCCTGAAATCGCTTCGTATCCAACCCGGGCCACCCGATGGAATACACCGAGTTGTACAGCACGAGACCCGGGTGCAACTGCTGCCCCGCGTAGATCAGGAATTGACGTCCCGTCAGGTTGGAGCGGTCCAGGAGCTCATCAAACGTGGCAGCCATGTTCGCGTTCAGGCGCAGGCTTCGCAATCGGCCGCGGGCGTTTCGAGTCGCGTCGAACGAGCGATCGGGCGGCGCAGGCTCTCGAGTGACAGTCCCTGCTTCAGGGCCAGGATGACACCGGCCGCTTCGAGATAGGACTTCACGTGGATGACGTTCCGCATCTGCATTTCGTCGTTCGTGACCGACAGCAGCGTCTGGTTCTCTTCTACTGCAATCAGAGGAATGTCACTGTATTCAGCCGCCAGCGCGGGAATGCCACCCAGACAACTCGCAGGCATCACAACCGCGCCCACGGCATTGAGTGTCACTAGATGCGCAGCGACGTGGTCGAGCCGTTCGACGGGTACGAGCCTCGGCGCCTTCGCCAGGCCTTTCAGCACGCACAGATAGTGGGGCGTTGAAATGAATTCCGCCGACGCACGCGGGTTGTGAGTTCCCCTTTCCTTCACATCCGCGTAGTACGGCAGCGGAGCGTGGGCTGTGGGCACACGGAACACCTTGGAGATCAGGTGTGTAATGATCGCTTCAACTCCACCGGAGGGGTTCGGTATCTGGCCTGACAGATGCTGGGAGAATTCCGCGGCAGTGACCCCATGGATCACGGAGACACCGCCGATCGCATGGGCGCCGTTGTCCAACAGTTGTTGGACGCTTTCGAGAATAGCGATTGGATTGAGTACGGTTCCCACGGCACAGCCGGTCTGGGACCATACCGTGCGAGCACCAATTTCGCTGGCGCCTACCGTGTAGTTGGCGCAGTCGATGCCGGCAACAGCACGTGCTGCATTCAGCGTATGCACCACTTCGTCGAGATAGGCTTTGCCTGTGGGGTCGACGAATGTGCCGATACGATTGCTGCGGGTCGGCACGAGACCGAGATGCCCCAGCAGAAAGTCATCGAGGCTCTTGCCTTCAACATACAGGACGTTGCCCGCCATCTCGTTGATGTCGGATGCGTTCACCGCGTTTGGATGAGTGATCACAACATCCGCCGCCGCGGCCAACAAGTTGGTTGCAGGGCACGCGTCGCCGGCAAATCCCCCGATCTCACACCGCACTCCCGTGGGCACGATCTGGACCACCGCAAACTTTTCGTCCTGGTGGTCTTTGCGCCGGGGTGATGTCAGCTCGATGTCAGTGAAGCGCTCGCGGTACGGATCGCGGGGGTCGAGCTCCACGAAGGTTGACTCAATGACCGCATCCCGCTCAGTGAGGCGGGCAATCGCAGCCCGCAACGGATACCGCCCGGCCCGCAGATGGACCGACAACTCGCGCCCCACCCGCTCCAGCCAACTGCGGGAGTCACTTTTGGGCACGGTCGAGGTGGCATTGGTAATTCTCATTCTCGCAGCTCCCCTCTCACCTGCTTCGGCTGATTTAACTCAACCCGGCCCCTGGGGGGCCTCCGGTGCGTGTAGCGCGGGCCAACGGGGTGTTTTGTCTTATCGTAGCGCCCGTGCCCAACTGCTGCGGGGCATTATAGCTCGGAAAGTGACGGTTTTGACCTGTGTAGGTGCGGACGCAACAAAATGACGGTTTCCCCTACATTACCGGGCAGCAATAGGCCAACGAGGGAGTTTCCACTGTGTCCTCACCCGTCTGAACAGGACGCTCACTCCATACGTCGAACTATGCGTCCGTGGCGTTTTCGAATGACGGAGTAATTGGATAAAACCACTGCTTTTAAAGGCTTCAAGAAACCAACAATGCCTGTTCAAATGCCACGGCGAATGGATAAACTACAACAGGAGAAAGGCAATGGCCGCCGTGTTGGAGAGCGCTGTGGAAGAGTCTCGGATCTGGAAGCTGGAGTCGGACGTCGCTGTTCTGAAAAGCGACGTTGCGCATGTTCAATCCGACATCACGGAAATAAAAACGGACATCCGCGACATGCGGAAAGACATCGGAGTCCTGAGCGGTGACGTTGCCGGTCTACGCGACGAGATACATACGGGGCTTGGCGGTCAGGGTGACGAGATGCACACAGGGTTCGCGGCCCTGCGTGGCGAGATGCATGCGGGAAGCGCCAGCCTGCGAGGCGAAATGCAGACAGGGTTCGCCGCCCTGCGTGACGAGATGCATGCGGGAGACGCCAGCCTGCGAGGCGAAATGCAGACAGGGTTCGCCGCCCTGCGCGACGAGATGCATGCGGGAGACGCAAGCCTGCGAGGCGAAATGCAGACAGGGTTCGCCGCCCTGCGCGACGAGATGCATGCGGGAGACTCGAGCCTGCGCGATAACATCGAAAGACTTCGAAACGAGATGCAGTTGAGTTTCTCGAAGCTGGATAAGGAACTCGTCCGCCGATCGCTGTCCGACAAAATCTGGATGTTCTCGTTCGCCGCCGGGCTCATCACCGTGATGGCACGCGGCTTCAAATGGATATAAATACGCGGCGCTCACTTCTCGCTCCACCGAGAATCAGAACGGCAATGCCCGTAAGTTGGGTTCCAACCAACTCCGACGCGCGTCCACAGAGAACAGGACAGGCTTGGACCAGTACGTCAGCAACCAGTCCGAGCGCCCGAATTCACTGCCCAACAATCCGTTCACCGCAGTATGGAGCGCTTCACCCGGCCGTGCAGCGAGCCACGCTCGGGCAGCTCGCAGTGAAGCCATGGTTATCGTCTCGTGGTAACCGCCACTGTCCGTGTTCGGAACGCCGGTAGACTCGTTATAGGCCCGAATGATCCCCGGCATTTCGCGGACGACATCCACACCAGGCCGCCGCAGTAACCAGAACGCCGCGGCAAAATGCGCGGCGTGTGTCCACTGCGCCTTGGGCAAGGTGCGATCGAGCAGATGCAGGCCGATGTATTCAACGGCCGCGTCAGATTCAAACCTGTGCATTTCAAAGCTCCTCCGGTGAATGCGCCCCGGCGAAGCCCGATGCTGCCCCGCCGGACATGGCGGGTTGCTTGGTAAGTGTCGCTACTGTCTGAAGACGATCAGTTTCGCAACGGCACGGCCCAACTCCGCCAGATTTGCATGGCGTTGCTGTTGTTGCCGGTGTGACGTAACGCGAAACATCCGGCAAATCTACCATGCGCAGGGGCTACCCATCAAAGGCATTCCGGGTCCGGCAGACCAACACACCGCTCGCGACAACAGCGGCCGTGCGTTGGTTCGGCTGCGGCAGGTACGCGACGAGGAAGCACGCTGCTCGGTGACGAAGGCGCTGGCTCACCATGGATCAATCGGCCGAGTTGGCCCCGATGTTGGCAACGCGGGATCGATATATCACCCAGGCTGACTAACCAACGCTGCCGCGGGCCTGGTTGTTGCGACGGTACGTCACCGCGGACGGGGGCAGTTGCGACGTGCCCGAAACTACGCATATACTCAGTCGCATCAAGATAGCGCTACCAAAGAATTCCGGGTGTACTTGCTCTTACGCCAGAAAGCTTTGTATTATAGGATGACAGCGCTGACATTATGGATGCACGTATACGGACCGCGTCGCACCTCGAGTGTGCGTGGGAGACGATGTTGAGGGGGTTCCAGTCAATTTTCAGGTAGCGGGCTGCGCCATATAGAGGGCACGGCCCGTTGCTGCGTGTTTGCAACACTTTCTGGTCAGGGGGAATTCGAATGAGCCGAAAGACACGGCGGAATGCGTTTCATAAGGCGGCCAAGGCTTCCAACGCGAGCTCCAGCGTAAGCGCACTCGCCAAAGCAGGCCTTTCAGGCTTCACATTGGGCTCGATGGCGATCAGCCGTTCGCTGTTCGCCGCGGACGCGGCACCAGCTGCTGCGGATGCCCCCCCTTCTTCCAGCTCGAAGGAGCCGCAGGAGCTGCAAGAAGTGGTGGTCACCGGTATCCGCGCCTCACTGCAGCGCGCAATGGATATCAAGATGCAGGCTGTTGGCGTCGTTGACGCCGTGTCTGCAGAGGATATCGGGCAGTTCCCCGATGCCTCAATCGGTGAGGCGCTGTCGCGCATCCCCGGTGTTACCGTCAACCGCGGGTCGATCAACGGAATGGCTGGAGCCGGCGCTACAACCGCTACCGGCAACCCGACCGGAATTACCGTCCGCGGTTTCGGTACCCAATTCAATGAAGTGCTGATTGAAGGCCGCCCGGTTGCATCCGGAAACGGTCAGACGTTCGACTTCGCCGCCCTGGGCGCGGAGTACGTGGGGGAGCTCGATATCCTGAAGAGTCCCGACTTCAGCCTCTCCACGGGCGCGGTCGGTGCCACGATCAACATCAAGTCCCCGCGCCCGTTCGATAAGCCGGGCCTGCAGGCACGCGCCTTCGGTTCCGCGACGGACTATCAGATGGATGGCGGTGTGCGTCCGGCATTCGGCGCCTTCGTGAGCGACACCTTCTTTGATGACACCTTTGGTGTCCTGGTCGCCGCGGATTACACCGACAAGCACAGCACCCAGCATCACTTTGACGATGTGGGTTGGAAAGGTGCCTATCTCGATTGCTCCGAGTTCGCAGCCGGCGCCTATCCCAGTGGGTCGGGATGCTCCGCCGCGAGCCCGGCGAAGACCGCCAGCAAGGTTCCGAGCTGGTACATCCAGGACCAGGCGATGTATCTCGAGCGCACGGACTCCCGGCGCAAGGATGGTCGTGCGGCCATCCAGTGGCGGCCTACCGATACCGTGCTGGTTACTCTCGATGACAACTTCTCCTCGGATGAGGAAATCACCAACCGCTGGCAGTACAGCACCTGGTTCGGATGCTTCCCGGCCGGCTGCAGCAACGTTCAGACGGACACGAACGGCACGATCACGAACTTTACCAATACCAACGCGCCGACGGACTTCAACGCCTTCGCGAACCGGACCTACATCACGACGAACACGCCCGGTCTGAATGTCCATTGGGATGTCAACGACCAGCTGAATGCGACGTTGGATGTCAGCCAGTCCACGGCCCACCTGAACCCGGAACACACCTGGACCAGCCTGGACGTCGACACCGGCTATGGCCCGAACACCAACCACGGTATCAACGGTTATACCGGCGGTGTCCAGGTTACGGGTAACGACAAGACGCTGCCCTACTGGACGGCGTATGGTCCGAACAGCACGGCCGGCAATCCAAACGCCAACTACCTGGGCCAGAACCCGTACATCATCGGCTCTCACGTTCTGCCCATCCAGGAACAGATCAACACCGACAAGGTGAATCAGGCGAAGCTCTCGGCCACCTGGCACACCGGCGACACCACGATCCAAGGCGGCGTGCAGTTTGTGCAGGACGTCTGGGACGCGCGTGAGCTCGACACCTTCACCAATAACGAATGGCAGCTCTGGGGCGGATATGGCCTCGGCAGCAACAACGTTACGGATGGCGGCATTGTCCACGGTGTTCCCATCCCGCAGAACCTGATGACTCCCTACAACTGGGGAACGTTCATCCACGGCTACAACAGCAGCAATCTGCCGGGCGGCCTGGAACTGTACAACCCGTATGCGGTGCTGAACTATCTGATCACGCAGCCGATCAATAAGGACTGGGCTCCGAATGCCGGTTATGGACCGTACACAGGTGGTTACCCGACTCCGGTTCTGAGCACCGGCTCGGTGCAACATGTCGATCGCAAGAACTACGCACCCTTCGTCAGCGGCTCGCATACCTTCGCTCTCGGGGACATGAGCCTGAAGGCCAATGTCGGACTGCGGTATCAGAAAACGCTGGTCCACACTGCCGGTATCCAGGCACAGCTCCAGAGCCTGGGCCTGCAGCCCAGCGATGTGACGGCGTATGCCTTCAATCTCGGGCCGCCGGTGCCGGTTCAGGCCTCCAATTCGTACGGCTACCTGCTGCCGTCCTTGGACCTGAACCTGTTCATTACGCCGACCCTGAAGGTGAACCTGGACTACTCCAAGACGGAGACGCCGGCGAACAATCAACAGGTCATTCCGAGCACCACCTATACCGGTCGTGTGAATGCGCTCAGTGCGACTGCCAACAATCCCGCGTTGAAGCCGTATCTGTCGCAGAACTTCGATCTGGGAGTGGGCTGGTACTACGGCAACAACGACTACGTGTCCCTCGACGGGTTCTTCAAGCACGTGACCCAGTTCCCGGTCACGAGCATCCAGAACATCACCGTGCCGGGTGTGATCGATGTCAGCGATCTGTCGCCGAACAAGGGCAACCCGGCGGTGTTTGCTGAAAGTATCGTGGTTAACGGCCTGTCGGCCAATGTCCACGGCGTCGAGGCGACCTGGCAGCAGATGATCTGGGGCGGCTTCGGCGGCCAGGTCAACGGCACCTACGTCCACAGCAACTCCAACTTCGACCCGTACAGCTACCAGAGCAACCAGTTCGCATTGCCGGGTATCGGCAACTCGGCAAACCTGATTGCGTTCTACGAGAACTACGGGTTCCATGCGCGTATCGCACTTCAGTGGCAGGCAGAGCAGTTGCTGGTCCTCGGCCAGGAGCAAAGTGGCGGCGCGTTCGGAAACGAGCCGGTCTACCTCAAGGCATCGACGAACCTGGACTTCAGCAGCAGCTATGACTTCAACAGCCACGTGAGCGTGTTCTTCGAAGCGCTCAACCTGACGGATGCGGTCTATCACACCCGGGGTCGCTACGATAATCAGACGTTGAACGTCATCGAGTACGGCCGGTCGTTTACGTTTGGAGTACGCGCTAAACTGTAACGGTGGTACAACCTGTCAAAGCAGTAGTCATCGTCGGCGGAGGAACCGCCGGATGGCTCACTGCTGGGATCATAGCCGCCCGCCATCAAGCTCGGATGAAGGCGGGCGGCTTCTCCATCACGCTGGTCGAGTCGCCGGATATAAAGATTATCGGCGTGGGAGAAGGCACCTGGCCGACGATGCGCCAATCCCTGGAAAGGATGGGCGTATCGGAGACGGACCTCTTTAAACATTGCGATGCCGCATTCAAGCAAGGCGGCAAGTTCGCAGGCTGGACGACCGGGGCAGCGGATGATGCCTACTATCATCCGCTCATGCTTCCGAACGGATTTGCTCAGGTTAACCTCGTGCCGCATTGGTTGCGGCGCACCAACAATCAAAGCTTCTGCGACTTCGTCACTCCGCAGGGCCGCATTTGCGATGGCGGGCTGGCGCCGAAGCTGATCACGAGCCCGGAATACAAGCCGGTCGCCAATTACGCCTACCACCTGGATGCGGGCAAATTCGCGCCCTTCCTGGCGCAACACTGCACTGAGAAACTGGGTGTTCGGCACGTTCTCGCGGACATCACCGAGGTCAACCTGGCCGAATCGGGCGACATCCGCAGCGTCCTGACGAAACAGGCGGGTGAGATCCCGGGCGAGCTCTTCATCGATTGCAGCGGCTTCTCTGCGCTGCTGATCGGCAAGGCTCTGGGGGTTGGTTTCAAGGGCTGCGGCGACATTCTTTTTTGCGATACGGCACTGGCGAGCCAGGTTCCGTATGAGACACCGAACGACCCGATGCCGTCTCAGACCATTGCCACCGCCCAGGATGCGGGATGGATCTGGGACATCTGCCTGCCGACCCGCCGCGGTGTTGGTTACGTCTATTCCAGCCGGCATACGAGCGAGGATGCAGCACGGCAGACGTTGCAGAAATACATCGGGAGCGAATTACCGGCGCGCAAGATACCGATCCGCTCCGGGCACCGGGAGATATTCTGGAAGAATAATTGCGTGGCTGTCGGCCTCGCGGGCGGGTTCCTCGAACCACTCGAGTCATCTGCCATCGTGCTCGTCGAGCTGTCAGCGAAGCTGCTCGCGGAACAAATGCCCGCCAACCGGCACGTCATGGATATCGTTGCCAAGCGCTTCAACGAGGTGACAACATACCGTTGGGGTCGGATCATCGACTTCCTGAAGCTGCATTACGTCCTCACACGCCGCACCGACAGCCCTTTCTGGCGCGACAACGTCGATCCAGTGACCGTTCCGGATCGGCTGAAAGAGCTGCTGGAGCTGTGGAAATTCCACCCGCCGTGGTTTTTCGATGAATTCGATCGGCTGGAAGAAGTCTTCCCGGCCGCCAGCTATCAGTACGTCCTGTATGGAATGGGATTTGAAAGTGAGAGCAGCCCGGAGGACATCATCGATACCGGACTGCAGGCCAGCCGGGCCCGCCAGGAAACTGAGCGGCAGACCGCGGAATTGCTGTCGCGGTTGCCGACCAACCGCGACCTGCTGAATAAAATCCGCGAATTCGGGCTCCAGCCTGTTTGACGCCGTACCGCCATGACTCCCAAGACATGACACAAATTGTTCCGCTCAATAAAGAAACCTATCGCGACCTGAAAGTCGACAGTCGCGCGTCCGCCGCCTTTGACAGCCGGCGCTTTGTGCAGGTCATTGTCAAAGAATTTCCGCTGCTGCTGGTGCACTACCCCATCCTGTTCTCGAAGGATCCGCAGACGGGGCAGTTCTTCTGCGGCGCCATGTTGGGTTTCGACGAAGACGAGAACCTGTTCCTCGAGGACTGGCAGAAACGCGACTTTTACCGGCCGCTGTACCTGCAGCGTGGGCCGTTCTACGGCAACGGCCCCGAGCTGGCCATCGATCTCGATGACCCCAGAGTGGGCGCCGACAGCGGCAAGCCCCTGTTTACGGATCAGGGAACCCCGACGCGCTACCTGCAGAGCATCATCTGGGCATTCCAGGACCTGACATCGGGGACGCAGATGACGAAGATCTTCATCGCCCGCATGTTGGAGCTGAAGCTGATCGAGCCGGTAGATGTTGAAGTTGAATTCGACGACGGCTCCATGCGCCGTTGCGTGGGGCTCTACACCATCGATCAGGATGTGTTGTCACGCCTGCCGGACGCGGTGGTCGTGGAGCTGTTCAGGCGCGGGTACATGCGGTTGATTCATTACATGATCGCCTCGCTCAAGCAGGTTCCGATCATGGCGCGCAAGAAGAACTCCCGACTGCTGAAAGGCACTGAAGGCCTGGCATCAGCCGTGGGCTGATATGCACCCCGCCCCCGATGATGCCGCCGGTCGCGACCTCTTCCAGAGCGAGGTTGTGCAGGTGGCCCGTCCGGCAGTTCTGCGGGGACTGGTTGCGGACTGGCCCGTTGTAAAAGCCGCACAGCCGTCGCCGCGGGCCTTGCGTGACTATCTCGCGAAGTTTGATGGCGGCGCGCGGGTGGAAGTCTTCTTCGGCGACCCGGCCATCCGCGGCAAGTACTACTACAACCCCGGCCTGCAGGGATTCAACTTCGAGCGGCGGATGATGAAGCTCATCGATGCCGTCGATTCCGTCCTGGCGGCAACCGGTCAGGCCGACACGCAATCCGTGTATGTCGGATCCATGCCCGCCGCCGATTGTCTGCCCGGTTTCGCGGCTGACAACCCGATGCCGCTGGTGACTTCAGGAGGCGGTCCCCGGATCTGGCTCGGCACAACCTCCAACATCTCGAGTCACTATGACACCTTCGACAACCTCGCCTGCGTCATTGCGGGGCGCCGCCGCTTCACGCTCTATGCGCCGGAGCTCATCAGCAAACTCTATGTAGGACCTATTGATAACACAATGTCCGGGCCGCCGGTCAGCCTCGCCGCCTCGGGGGCTGAGGGGCCCTTTCCTGCGTTCGAAGCAATCCGGGACCAGGCACAGATCGTCGAGTTGGAAGCCGGCGACGCCCTGTATCTGCCGAAGCTCTGGTGGCACCAGGTTGAATCACTCGATCCGTTCAACGGGTTGGTCAACTTCTGGTGGGACGCCACGAGCGCGGGACCTGATTCGCCCTACACCGCCATGCTTCTGAGCATGATCACCATTGCCGAGCGGCCACCGGCCGAGCGTCAGGCGTGGAAAGCTTTCTTTGATCACTACGTGTTCAGGACCCAGGGCCATCCGTTGGCACACCTGCCCGCGCAGCAGCATGGCCTGCTGGGTCCACTGAAGGACAACTACGCCAAGATACGCGCGCGAGTCATGAGCATGTTGAGAGGCTCCTGACTCACTATTCCGGGAGCGCAATCTGACGCGATACCAGGAACTGACCACTGACTGACGGCGCGCCCGTGTCAGGCTGACCGCCGCCCACCGACAATTGGTACTTTCCCTGGGCGACAATGATTTCGCCCGCGTCCGTTACCATGCTCAAATCGCGGCCCTGCAGGTGGAATTCAACCTGTTGGCTCGCGCCGGGTTTGAGGTGGATGCGTCTGAAGCCCCGTAGCGCCCGAATCGGCGCCCCCGCCACGTCGGGAAATTTTAGATAGACCTGCGCGACTTCATCGCCCTCGAGCTTGCCGGTGTTGGTGACCGTCACACGCACATTCAGCGGGTCGGTGGGACCGATGGGCACGGCCGGCAAGCTCAACCCACTGTACTTGAATGTCGTATAGCTCAGTCCATAGCCGAACGGCCACAAGGGCTCCTTCTGGAAATACCGGTAGGTACGGCCCTTCATGGAGTAGTCCTCGAAGTGCGGCAACTGATGCACATCCTGATAGAACGTCACAGGAAGCCGCCCGGCCGGGTTATTGCGGCCGCTGAGAGTCGCGGCGATCGCGGCACCGCCTTCTTCGCCCGGATACCACGCCTCGAGGATCGCATTCGCGTGAGCCTTCTCCCATTTCGCGGCCAACGCGCTGCCGTTCAGGAGAACCACCACGAGAGGTTTGTGAGCCTCTGCCACGGCATGGAGTAACTCCTCCTCGGCCGCGGGCATCTCCAGATTGGTGCGGTCTCCGCCACTGAAACCTGGCTCATCAACCGGCATCTCCTCGCCTTCGAGGCGGCTGGTGATTCCCACCACGGCAATCACCACATCAGCTTGCTTCGCGGCCTCGACCGCCGCCGGGTCGGGCCCGGGAGCAGCCTTCGCCCAGAGGAGCCGAACCTCCGGCGGAGCTTTCGAGAGTGTCCGTCCGTAGCGGATCTCAATCGGCAGTGAGTGACCGGCTTCGAGATGGATTCGGCGCAGGTTGCCTTCCGTTCCACCGCTTTGAATGAACTGCTGCCCCGAGAGCGAGATCCGCGCATGGCCTCGTGCCTGCAGCCCCAGCAGGTAGTCGCCGGTGACGGTCGGTGTCAGGTTCCCCGTCCACTTCACATTGAACGCACGATTGCCCTGCAACTCATTGGGCAGGTTGTTGGCGTTCACTTCCGTGTCGATCCGCGTGAGTACAGGAGCGGTCTCGGCGCCGCCAATGCCTGTTCCCGCCGCATATACCGCAGTCAGTCCCGGCTTGCCATCAGCCGTCGTCAGCATGGACGCGGGAACCGGGTCGCCGCGCGTCGACAGAAACTGCGTGCCGGGCACGAAGTCAATCTGCGCGCCCGGAAATTCCGCTTTCAGGCCCTCCATCACACTGACCGTGTGAGTGGGAATGCCGTTGTAGTTGCCCAGCAGAACGCCGGTCTGCTCGGCCAGCGGACCCACGACGGCGATCTTCTTGACGGACCGCAGCGGCAGGACGCCATCGTTCGCGAGCAGCACCATGGATTTTTCAGCGAGCTGGCGCGCCATCGCACGGTGCGCGGCGCTGTCGAGCCGGCTCGCCTCGATCTTCGAAAAAGGAACCCGGTCCGCGGGATCGAACATGCCCAGACGCATCCGGGCCACGAACAACCTGTTGAGTGCCACATCAATGGCCTGCTCGGACAGATAACCTCCCTGCACTGCTTCGATGTAGGGTCGATAGTCGTGGTCGTCCTTGACCAGATCGAGGAAATCGACGCATTCGTTGTCCATTCCCCGTTGCAGGGAAATGGCAGAGGCCTGTGCCTGGGTGACCCGGAAGTGGTGGCCCGTGAAAATATCCTGGACCGCGCCGCAATCGGAAACCACGTAGCCCTGGAACTGCCATGCGCCGCGCAGGGTGTGCTGGAGCAGAAACTGATTGGCGCAGGCTCACCATTGGCGCCGTTGTAGGCGCACATGATCGATCCCGCGTGTCCCTCGACAACGGCCGCCCGGAATGCCGGCAGATACGTGTCTTCCTGATCATGGCGGCTGACATCGACGTCCGTGAAGTGCCGGGTTGGTTCAGGCCCACTGTGGACGGCGAAATGCTTCGGGGTGGCAATGGCAAGGTAGTACTTCGGGTCATCTCCCTGCAGCCCGGTCACGAAGGACACTGCCAGCCGGCCGCTCAGGTAAGGATCTTCGCCGTAGGTTTCCTGCCCCCGCCCCCAGCGCGGATCGCGGAAGATGTTGACGTTGGGCGCCCAGAAATCCAGGCCTTCGAAGATGTTGGAATGACCGTCTGCCTCGGCCTGGACGTGCTTGATCCGGCCTTCGATGCCAATGACGTTCGCCATATCGTGAATGGCTGCCGTATCGAACGTCGCGGCCAGCCCGACCGGCTCTGGAAATTCCGTTGTGCCGTCCCGGGCGACGCCGTGGAGGGACTCGCTCCACCAGTCATAGGCGGGTACTCCGAGCCGCTGGATCGCGCGAGCCTGATTGACCAGCTGGGAGGCCTTCTCCTGCAGGGTCATCCGGTGAACGAGGTCAGACGCTCTCTCCTCGAAGGAGAGCTGCGTATTGAGATAGGAGGCATTCTTCGCTGCCTGCCCACCCGCTGCAGGTAACTCCTGAGCTCGTGCTACTGCCCCCACGGCCGAGGATCCCAGGACCAATGTCCCCACCAATCCCAATGCAGTCCGGCTCATCGACGTCCCCCTCGCCATGGTAGCGCTACCTTATGACTAGTATTGTCCGAGTTATCGAGGCCCGTCAACGAGCCGACGTCGTAACGGCTATAGCGGCTGTCCCAGCCTTTGCTCGAGCAGCCCGCGATAGGTCCGGCTGACGCGGGCGACACTGCCGTCTCTCAGTAAAACATCGAACTCGCCATGAGAGACGGCATTGAGCTGGATGATGCTGTCGATGTTGACGATCGTGGAGCGATGCACGCGGATGAAGCGAGTCGGATCCAGACTCGTGGCGAGTTGAGTGAGCGCGCAGCGGTATAACAGGGTTTTGCCCCCGACATGCAGGTTGACGTAGATACCTGCGCCCTCGATCCAGTCGATCTCATCCACACGCAGGAATCGCGTTACACCGGCTGATTTCAGTACCAGGCGGTCCCGGTAGCGCCCGGCCTGCGGGGCGGCCAGCAGCCGCACCAGGTTCCCGGCCTGGGTTTCGGTCAATCGGGTCCGGGCCCGTGCCAGAGTCTCCTCCAGCCGCTCATCGCTATACGGCTTCAGCAGGTAGTCCAGCGCGTTGGACTCGAAAGCTCGGATGGCGTGCTGGTCGTAGGCCGTGACGAACACCGTCAACGGCATTTCAGCGGCTCCCACTGCATCAATCACACCCAGCCCATCGAGCTCAGGCATCTGCACATCCAGAAATACCAGGTCCGGTCTTTCGCGCTCAATCATCGTGACCGCTTCAATGCCGTTGGTGGCTTCGAGAACCGCCGCGATGCCCGCCTCCTTTTGCAGGACGTCCATCAGGCGTTGCCGTGCCGGACCTTCGTCGTCCACTACGAGCACTCTCATCTACGCGCTCGCCAGGCGCAGGGGAAAGGAAATCTCGACTTCAGTGCCACCGCCCGGACGGGCCCGGATGGAGAAATGGCTCGACCCCGTCGGATGCATTCCGGCAATTCTTTCCCTCGTCACGGACAAGCCGAGACCTCCCCGACCGCCGGGCTCCTCGCCTTTCGGCAATCCAACGCCATCATCCAGCACGCCGACATACAGTTTGTCGTCCTTACGTTGGGCCTGCAGCACAATGCTACCGCCGCCGGCGCGAGGGGAAAGCCCATGCCGAATCGCATTTTCCACCAGCGGTTGCAGGAACATGCTCGGCACCAACGCATGGGCCACCTCCGGCGCGATATCAATGTCAATGCGCAAGCTGTCACCGAACCGGATCTTCTGTATCGCGAGGTAATGATCCAGGAACGCCACTTCCTCGTGCAGCGGAATCGTCGGCTTGCCGTGAGAAGCCAGGGACAATCGCAACAGGTCGCCCAGGTGCTCAATCATACTTCTGGCGAGCCGCGGCTCGCGCTCCACCTGGGCCGAGATGGTGTTGAGCGCGTTGAACAGGAAGTGGGGATCGAGTTGGGTCCGCAGACTGTTGAGCCTGGCGGCCGTGAAACTTCGCTCCATGCGCTCCATCTGCAACTCAGCGGAGAGGTAACGTTGTTGGTAGCGATAGGCTTCCCACGCGCCCACGATCAGACCGTAAACCAGCAGGCTCCAGAACATCTCGTGCCACGCGGCCGCGAGTATCGTTGTATTGCCGATGCCTGGCCAGGCGGCCGCTCCCAACACAGCCGCCACGTATGCCGAGAGGTATGCGTACACGACGACGCAGGTGACACCGACACCCAGGTGAGCTGCCAGCCGGTGTTGGGTCGATACGGGCAACCGATCGTCAATTGCCGTGATCGCGGGGGCCAGGGCGCCCCACGACCACCAGTGAGCCAGGGATGCGAGCAATACGCTCCAGTCAGGCCGCTCGGACAGGCCCGGCAGCGCAAAGACGAGCGCCACCGCCGTCCAGAAGCCCGCGGCCAGCGTAAACCTGAATAGTCTCTTCACAACCCATACTATAAACGAGGCGCCGACGAGTACGTGATGGCGGCAATCCGCCACCCCTCTCCCCCCTTGACCAGCTGCCAGGTCTCGCTGCCCTTGTTCTCCTCCCGCCCGTCAATCAGGAACACGAAGTCGAAGTACACCGACGCAATGGTTCCGTCAGTGTGGATATGGATATGGGAATGTTTCGGATTGAGCTGGGACTTCGTGGTGGACACGAACTTGGCGAAATCCTGGTAACTGCCGACGCGCACCGTCGCGGGTGACTTCAGTACATTGAGCCAGGTGCTTCCTTCCGGAATGAACAACGTGCCCAGCCGCGCGCCATCATGGGACACCACGGCCTCGTGGAAGCTATCCATGACCTTCCGGATGTCAGCAACGTCCTGCGAAGAATTGGCGAATGCGGGAGTGGTGAGCAAGAGCAGGGCTAAACATGCGCGCATATGGGTGTTCCTGTTCCAAGGACCCCCAACTTATCCGCAGCCGCCCCACCCGTCCCGCGGAATGTTGCGAACCGGCCTGCGCGTCGAACGAAACGGCTCGCGGCGGCAACCTTCGGCTTCGGCGCATGAAGACCGAGCGGCGCATGAAAGCTTAGTTCGAGAGCGTGCTCATAAGCGACCTGGCGGCCATGCTGAGCGCCGTGCTTCCCAACATGGTGAGAAGGACCCACCGCATCAGGTTGGCATTTACCTTTTGAATCTCCATGCTGAGGTTGGCATTTACCTTCTGAATCTCCGTGCTGAGATTTCCCAGCCCCTGCGCGAGCTCGGTCTTGAATTCCAGGCGCAGAGCCTGGATTTCGGTCTTGAGTTCGGTCTTGAGCTCCAGTATGCGCGCATCCAGAACAGGTACTGTCACCAGTTGTGCCAAGTTGATTGAAACCTCTATTGCCTCAGCGACGCCCAGAGCGACTTCGGGTTCAAACCGGCTCTTCCGAACGAGAATCTCAACTGCTTCTGCGTGTATCGCCATCGTCTTCATTCACAGTTTGGTTGTGAATGATCTTAAAGCGACTGACAGGCGAATGATACGAGCTTTGCCTGCGTGTTTACACAGAAATTCACCGCTATTTTCTGCGCCACCGACGCTTCAATCAGACGCACAATTAGACGCTCAAAACAACGTAACAATGGGACGCCAGCTCACACGGCGGCCACGCGGACACTGACGCCGGCTCACGCGCGGGCCACGCGGGCACCGACGCTGCCTGATGAGCGGGCCACGCACACACGGTCGGCGCGGACCGCAGTCAGAGCTGTTCGAGCGCGAGCTTCACCAACGCGACGACTCGATCAACCTGCTGGGGCGTGGTGAATCGCACCTCAATCCAATGTGAGTTGCGGCTTCGACCCGGGTGAACCTTGGAGTCAGCTGGATGAACCAGGCCTTCACGCTCGATGAGGGCCCTGGTGAGCTCGATGTCGATTTCGCGGTCATTGTGAAAATGCGCGAATTCCTTACCGGCATGACACAACGACGCGAATCCATCGTCACGCCCCGGCAGCGGCCGATGCTCCACGCCGAGCTTCGCCAAGCGCCGTACCAACTGATCACGCAACTGTGTGGCGCTCAATCGCGCTCCGGACTCAATTTGTAAGAGCAAGCTGCGGCGGCGGTGCCACACCCCTGCGCCGCAGTCGCAACCTTCACTTGCGGCGCGATGCCAGTCGCTCCGCGCGAGTGGCGGCCTATTTGCCGGCGGTCGTCCCGCTACTCCACGTCCAATCCTTCGCCGACGCGCGGCACGAGCTACCGCCACCCTTCCACGCCCGGCCTCTGACAATGCGGCCCGTGGAAACGCCCGTAGCCTTGCCATCTTCGAGTGCCATCTTTCCATTCACAACAACGTAGCTCACCCCGGTGCTCAACTGGTGCGGCTTCTCGTAGGTGGCATGGTCCTGGATCGTGTTTGGATCAAACACGACAACGTCAGCGAAGTAACCCGTCCGCAGGCGTCCACGATCTTTCAGGGAGAGGTTATCCGCAGGTAGCGCGCTCAGCTTACGCACTGCCTCCTCGACGGTTAGGACATGGTCCTTGCGCACGTACTGCGCAAACACGCGCGCGAAATTTCCGTAGGCCCGTGGATGGTTGGCGGACAGCAGGAAGACGCCTTCTGGCGCATCCCCCTGCTCATCTGACCCGAAGCTTACCCAAGGAAGAGCAACCTGACGGCGGACGTTGTCCTCACTCATCAGGAAATAAGCAACGCCGACTCGGCTGCCGTCCTCGATGACCAGATCGATAGCGGCATCCTCGGGCGTCACGCCTCGCTCCTTCGCGACCGCGGCAAGCGTCTTACCCGTAAGTGGCTTCAACTTCGGGTTCTTGAACGCCAGTAACAACACGCCCTGTGCGCCGGCTGCACCGTATAGGTTTTCCCACGTCTTGGGATGCGCAACGCGCATCTCGGCGATGACCTTTGCTCGCGTAGCGGGGTCCTTCAGACGCGCGATCCACGCCTCGAGTCCACCATCCTGAACCCACAGCGGCATTGCCGCGTTCAAACCAGTGGCACCTGCAGTGTACGTGTACATGTTCGCGGAAATGCGCACACCCGCCGCACGCGAGGCATCAACCATGCTGACTACCTTGTCGAGCTTGCCCCAGTTGTCCTTGCCGGCCATTTTGAGGTGATAGATTTCAGCGGGTGCGCCACTCGCCTTGGCGATGTCGATGGTTTCCTGCACCGCTGCTTCGATTCGATCACCCTCGCTACGCATATGCGCGGTGTAAATCCCACCGCAGCGAGCTGACTCCTGTGCCAGAGCGATCAGCTCCGGTGTCTTGGCAAAGTTCGCCGGCGCATAAATGAGCATGGTGGTCACGCCGAGCGCGCCCTCTTCCATGGCCTGGCGCACGAGCCCCTTCATCTGATCCAACTGCTGGGGCGTTGGATCGACGTCCTTTTCACCCAGCACATAGGTACGGACGGTCGGAGCACCCACAAAGGCCGCAACGTTCGGAGAGATACCCTTGTGCTCGATGGTGTTGAGGTATTCGCCCAACGTGGACCAGTTCATGGGGAACTTGATGTCGCTCTGGCGCTCGGTCTCCTTGCGCCGCATGTCGTCGTTGAGCGGCCCCATGGAGAACTCGCCCATGACCTCCAGAGTGACGCCCTGGGTCAAATCGCTGAGCGCCCGGCCATCAGCGAAAAAGGACTCCTCGGGATGGGCCAGCATGTTCACGAAGCCAGGGGCGATTGCCTGCCCCCTGGCGTCGATTTCCTTCCGCCCCTTCAGCCCTTTTTCAGGCCCCACGTAGCTGATGCGATCCCCATCAACGGCGACTTCGCCAGGCTTGCCCGGTTGGCCGGATCCGTCGTAAACCACGCCGTGACGGATAACGAGGTCGTGGATGCTGTTTTGCTCCGCGCCGAGGGCGAGCATCGGCAAGGCCGAGCCGAGAAGCAGGAGGCGGACAACCGGCGAATTGAAGCGGTATCGGGCCATGGAAATCCCTCATTTTCAGGCAGTGCGTGATCATACAGTGACCCCGTCACACACACGTCACTTGCACCGTCCCCCGCCCCAATGTTAGGGTCGGATCATGCCTTTCAGCGCGACAATCCCGTCCTTCGAGCCCGGCCCTCGGCCGTCGCTTACGCTCGCGCTTCTCCTTCTGCGCCCCCAGGCGCAATAAAACCCCATGCGCTAACGGTCGGCGCCAACAAGACCGGACTCAAACCGAACTCCAAAACGAGGCCTTTACCAGCCTTTCCGGTTGTTTCATTGTTCGCGACCCGACCCGAGAACCGCACCATGTTACGTAACCCTTCCGACAAGTACCGTTTCTTCAACCCGATCGCCATCCCTGACCGCACCTGGCCGGGCCGGGTCATTACCGAGCCGCCGACCTGGTGCAGCGTAGACCTTCGGGACGGCAACCAGGCGTTGATCGAACCTATGGATCCGGCCCGGAAGTTGCGGATGTTCCAGCACCTCGTGCGTATCGGGTTCAAGGAGATTGAAATCGGCTTCCCCGCCGCCTCCCAGACCGATTTCAACTTTGTGCGGCAGTTGATCCAGGAAAATCTCATCCCTGCGGACGTCACCGTCCAGGTTCTCACTCAGGCGCGCCCCGAACTCATCGCACGGACTTTCGAAAGCCTCGAGGGTGCCCGGCGGGCCATCGTCCATCTGTACAACTCGACATCGACGACGCAGCGCCGTGTCGTATTCCGGCTCGACAAAGCAGGCATCGTGGACATTGCTGTCAAAGGCGCGGAGGTTATTCGTGATCTGGCAGCCCAGCGTCCCGAAACGCAGTGGATATTCCAGTACAGCCCTGAGAGCTTCACCGGCACGGAACTGGATTTCGCAGTTGAGATCTGTGACGCGGTGACGAACGTCTGGAAGCCGACGCCGGATCACAAGGTGATTCTAAATCTGCCGGCTACCGTAGAGATGGCGACGCCTAACATCTATGCCGACCAGATCGAATGGTTCTCGCGGCATGTTGCGCGTCGCGACAGCGTCATCATTAGCCTTCACCCACACAACGATCGGGGCACCGGTGTAGCTGCCGCGGAGCTGGCCATGATGGCCGGCGCGGAAAGAGTCGAGGGCACGCTCTTCGGTAATGGCGAACGCACCGGCAACGTAGACATCGTGACGCTTGCCCTCAACATGTATACGCAGGGAATCGACCCGAAGCTGGATTTCTCTGACATCAATGCTGTGGCACGAACGGCGGAGCATTGCAATCAGCTTCCCATTCACCCACGCCATCCATATGTTGGCGACCTGGTGTTCACGGCGTTCTCGGGATCGCATCAGGATGCGATCAAAAAGGGCTTGGCTGCGCTCGACAAGAATGGCCTCTGGGACGTGCCTTACCTGCCCATCGATCCGGAAGATGTGGGCCGTACGTATGAGTCGGTAATCCGAGTCAACAGTCAGTCAGGAAAAGGCGGTGTCGCGTATCTTCTCGAACGCGACTATCAACTCGTGTTGCCGCGGCGGTTGCAGATCGAGTTCAGCCGCGTCGTGCAGGAGGCCGCGGATACTTCAGGCAAGGAGTTGATGTCGCAGGAGCTGTGGGCGTTGTTCGAGCGCGAGTATCTGGCGTCGACGGGGCCGATTGGGTATCGCTCGCATCAGCTATCGACGTCGGGCGACGGCGCTGACCGAGAGCGAATCACGCTGCAGATCCAGGATGAAGGCACCGCGCTCACCCTTCACGGCAACGGCACGGGACCGATTGACGCCGCTGTGAGCGCGCTCAACCTGCCGATTGATGTTGTGGGGTACCACGAGCATGCGTGCGGATCTGGAAGCGACGCGGTCGCTGTGGCCTACGTCGAAGTGTCGACGGGCCCCGGCAGCGTGATGTTTGGCGTGGGCCGCCACTCCAACATCATCACGGCGTCTCTGCTGGCGCTCGTATCGGGCGTCAACCGCGCCTTCCGCGCAGGCTCCCTGCCACGCCTGCAACGCGCCGCCGGCGCGTGACGCGTGAGCGGGCGCTTAGCGTGACGTAATAGATGACGGGGCGCGGAACGCGCCCCGGCTCGTCGACGCGGCGGTCAAGCACCGCCGCGGAGCCCCTTTTAGGCCCCAATTGCGCCGCGGCCCAACGAACGCCGCCCGTGGGGCCGCGACGACCCTGCCCGCCGCTCATGCGGGCCTGGGCCGAACCTTACTTCTCGCCGTAAAAGTAATAATCCGCCGAATAGGCACTCTTCGTCTCAGTGCCGTCCTTGGAGGCATCACAAGGTGACGCCGCCGACGGCTTGCCACCCTTGGTGTTGATTCGCTGAATGGCGGTCACCTTGGCGAACTTCCCCTCACCGGTGTGACCCGTTGCTGTCAGCAACAGCCACGGAATCGAATCAGCCGACGGTGAGTCGACATGTGCGCTTGCCTTGCCTGTCACCTCGCTGCCGTCCTTGTGCTTCCAGGTGGGGCCGGCGAAGTGGTGGCCGATCACGGCGCCCTTGCTGTCATGCAGATCGGCGTCGGGCGCTTTCAGCGTCCACTGGAACGCGCCATCCGTTCCCGTTTTACACATATAGATCTGCGACCCCGTGGCATGTACTTTCAACAGCAGCTTCGCGCCCGCAGGCGGAGTTAGTTCCGTTGGAATCCGCGGCGCTCCGGCCAGGGCCGTCACCGAGCCGGTCATCAACAGCACTGCTTGCAACACCCGCATCATGATCGTCCTCCATTGTTGTTCACCATCGCACCGAATCATTCTACCGCGTTGCAAACCGTGACGCGCGTCATGTTCGCGCCCGCAACAACAGACAACGGGGTGTCACGCTCTTATCAAACGCGCCGGAGTGGTGTAAAAATCATCAGACAGGCTTGCGAGGACGATCGTGGGAACGGAAACAATCGCTGAGATAGTCAGCAACTATGAGCTGACGATAGCCTGCGACAAGTGCGGCGCACAAACGCCGAAAACCATCGGTTGGATCCGTCTGCATCGCGACATGAAATGCCCGCAGTGCGATGGGGTGATTGTGCTCAACACCTCGCGTATCACGGGAACGATCCGCAGCGTCGAGCGCAGGCTCGGCGACCTGCAGAGTCAGCTGACGGAACGCATCCGCAAGTTGTGATCCGCCGCGTGCGCTTCAGCGGCAACCTTACCCTCGACGACGACAGCCTTGCACTCGGTGACGACAGCCTTGCACTCGGCGACAGCTTTGCCCCCGGCGGCACCAGCGTCCTCAACGCCAGCGGCTGATGTGCTCGCAGTACCCGCCGCAGCTACCGGGGACTGCAATGCCCCCGCCGTACCCGCCGTAGTGACTACGGGGGGCAATACTCCCGCCGTGTGAGCCGAAATAATCATCGTCGCCCGCAACCCGGGGTTATTGTCCCCCAGCTCCAAAACGCCACCGTGGACTTTGGCCACCGAGGCGACCAGCGTCAGTCCCAATCCAACCCCAGGCGTGCCACGGCTCGCATCGCCACGATAGAAGCGCGCCGAGACCTTGGGCTTCTCTGCATCAGGAATGCCGGGGCCGTCATCGGCAACGGTGATCTGGATCCGGTTGTCCGAGAGCTCGCGAACCTCAACAGTAATGGCGCCACCTGCGTTCGTGTACTTGAGCGCATTGTCGATGAGGTTGCCAATAGCTTGTGCAAGCAGGACCGGATCGCCGGAGATATGCGCAGGTCCACTGCCGCGGTACGACAAGGTAACACCTTTGAGCTCCGCGGCCGGCAGATAGAAGTCTACCGCCTGTCGTGCTACATCAGCCGCGTTGACCGGCACAAAACCGGATCGGCGCATGCCCGTATCAATCTCGGCCAGACGCAGCAGCGCGTTGAAGATCCGAATGACGCGATCAACATCGACCACGGCACCATCGATCTCCGCGAATGTTTCCTCAGCCTCGGGGCGTGTGAGGGAAAGCTCTTCCAGACGCGATCGAAGCTCGGCAAGGGGGGTGCGCAGATCGTGCGCTATGGAGTTGGAAACGTCGCGCACGCCATGCAACAACTGCTCGATCTGATCGAGCATGGCATTGATGGTCATTGACAGCGTGTTCAGCTCGTCGCTGCCGGCCTTCATGGGCAGACGATGACTCCAATCGCCCCGTACGATCGCCTGGACAGTGTGGTGGATACCATCCACGCGCACGAGGACGGCGCGCCTGATCATCAAACCGCCGAACACGCCCGCGATGGAGAGAACCGCTATCGCCGCGCCCAACCCGAACCAGAAACGGGCGGCCAGCGGCGCAAACAAGGCCTGATCCCGGCCCACCAGCAGGTGATAGTTTCCAGGGAGAACATTTTCCACAAACATCGCGCGCGTGTCGTTTCCCGACAGCTGGATAGGCAGGTCGTATTCACCCGGCGCGGGTGGAACCGACGCGGGCCACTCGGGCAGGTTGCCCGACATCGGGTGCAGAGTTGAGTCGGCCAGCAGCAGGATGCGCTCGCCGGGGATCTGCATGCCAACGCGATTGTCGATATAGGTCGAAAGGCCCGACACGCCCTGTCTGCGGAAAATCTCGGACAGTCGCTGGGCGTCGGTGCGAAGGCCTTCGCGTCGGGCGTCCTGCAGGGTTACGTAGTAGGCGTACCAGAGAGGCGCGGCAAAAAGAATGAGGGCAGCAATGCCAAATGCGACGTAGCCAAACGCCAGCGTAAATGCGGACGATCGAAGGAACTTATTCACGGCGCGGGGTCCGTGAAACGCCGGCACGCAGATGCCGACACAGCGCCACTACTCGTCCGCCGTCAACATGTAACCGGCGTTCCGAACCGTCCGCAACAACGGCCGCTCGGAATCCGACTCGATCTTCTGGCGCAACTTGCTGATGTGCACGTCCACGACATTGGTCTGAGGGTCGAAATGATAATCCCACACGTTCTCGAGCAACATCGTGCGGGTCACCACCTGCCCCGCGTGGCGCATCAGGTACTCGAGGAGCTTGAACTCCTGGGGCTGCAGCGCAATCGCGCGAGTGCCCCGCGCCGCCTTGCGCGACAGGAGGTCGACATGGAGGTCGCCCACCCGCAGGCTGGTCTGTGTGCCACTGCCCTGGATGCGGCGATTCAAGGCATCCAGGCGGGCCAGCAGCTCGCCAAACGCGAACGGTTTGGTCAGGTAGTCATCGCCGCCACTCTTCAGCCCCTTGATGCGCTCGTCGACATCGGACAGCGCGCTCAGGATCAGTATGGGCGTCCGGTTACCGGACTTCCGCAGCGCTTCAATGATCGCCAGGCCATCAATCTGTCCCGGCAACATGCGATCCATGATGATGACGTCATAAGGCTCGCTGGCCGCCAGAAACATGCCATCGCGTCCATTGTCGGCGTGGTCGGCGACGTGCCCGGCCTCCTGCAGGCCTTTGACGACGAAGCGAGTCACCCGCTCGTTGTCCTCGACCAGCAATACTTTCACAGCTCTCCTCGCATTCCTGAAGACCTCTGTCAGACCGTCGCGGGCTCGCGCGGCGTGGATTCCTGCTCAGGAGCCGCCGGCGCATGCCCCTTGCGCCCCAGCCGCGCATTGAGCCGATCCAGGTACAAGTACACCACGGGTGTAGTAAACAGAGTCAGCATCTGACTCAGGATCAGGCCGCCCACCATCGTATATCCCAGCGGCTTGCGCAGCTCCGAGCCGGTGCCGTTTCCGAGCATCAGTGGCAATGCGGCCAGCAAAGCGGCCATCGTCGTCATCATGATCGGCCGGAAACGCAGCAGACAGGCCTGTCGGATGGAGGCCTCCGGCGTCAGAGCGTGATCGCGCTCCGCCTGAATCGCAAAATCAACCATCATGATGCCGTTCTTCTTGACGATACCGATCAGCAGGATGATGCCGATCAGCGCAATCACCGACAGGTCGATGTGGAAGATCAACAACATCAACAGCGCCCCTACTCCCGCCGATGGCAGCGTCGACAGAATCGTGAGCGGATGAATGTAGCTCTCGTAGAGCATGCCCAGAATGATGTAGACCACGACCAGGGCGGCCAGAATCAGGTAGGGCTGCGACTTCAGCGACGACTCGAATGCCTGCGCGGTACCCTGGAAAGTGCCCAACATGGAAGCGGGCATTCCCATCTGCGCCGTGGTGTCTCTGATTGCCTCAACGGCATCACCCAACGCAGCCCCGGGGGCCAGATTGAACGACAGGGTCACAGCCGGAAACTGCGACTGGTGGTTCACTGAAAGCAGGCTCACGTGCTGAGTGTCGAAGTGAGTGAAGGTGGAGATGGGTACCTGTTGGCCCGTGAGCGGCGATTTGATGTACAGCTTGTTGAGCGTGTTGGGATCGCCCTGCAGCTCAGGCGTGATCTCCAGGATCACGTGGTAGGAATTGAGCTGCGTGAAGTACTGCGCGGCCTGGCGCTGACCGAATGCGTCGTACAGCGTGGCGTCGATCTGCGCCGGCTGGATGCCAAAGCGGGCCGCCGCATCGCGGTCGATCGTCAGTGACAGCATGCTGCCGTTGGTCTGTTGATCGGTTGCCACGTCGCGAAGCAGGGGCAGCCGCTTCATTTTCTCGAGCAGCTTCGGCGCCCACTCATTCAACTCTTTGAGATCCGAATCCTGCAGGGTGTACTGGTACTGGGTCCGGCTTGGACGGCCACCCACGCTCAGGTCCTGTCCGGCCTGCAGGAACAGCTCCGCGCCCTTCACCTGCGCGAGCTTCTTCCGCAGACGCGTAATTACCTGATCGGCGCTCGCCAAGCGCTCATCCCGGGGCTTCAGGTCGATGATGACAAATCCATTGTTGGCCGGCCGCGAACCGCCGAGGAAGCTGGCCGAATTGGCCACGTCCGGGTCCGCAGCTACGATCGCCATCAGCTCATGTTGCAGTCTCAGCATCTCCGTGAAGGAGACATCCTGCGATGCGTCCGACACGCCGTTGATGACACCTGTGTCCTGCTGCGGGAAGAAACCTTTCGGGGTGTAGACATACAACACACCGGACAGCACCACAGTGAGCAGAAATACGATCAGGGTCGGTTTCTGGTGCTTCAGGACGAAGTCCAGGCCCCGTGTGTAATGCGCCAGAACCCACTCGAAGCCCCGCTCGACACCCTGGTAGGCGCGTCCGTGCTTTGCCCGCCGTTCATCGCGCAGGAACAGGGAGCACATCATCGGTGACAAAGTGAGCGAAACAAATGCCGACACCACGATGGTCATTGTCACCGTGACCGCGAATTCCCGGAACAGGCGGCCGATGATCCCGCCCATGAGCAACAGCGGAATAAACACGGCAACCAGCGAAAGACTGATGGACAGGATGGTGAAGCCGATTTCCCGGGAGCCCTTGAGGGCTGCCTCCATCGGCGAAAGCCCGTCCTCGATATGGCGGTAGATGTTCTCCAACATCACGATCGCATCGTCCACCACGAAGCCTACGGCGATCGTCAGTCCCATCAGCGACAGGTTGTCGAGCGTATATCCGACTGAGTACATGAGCGCGGCAGTGCCCAGAAGGGCCAGCGGCACTGTGACACCCGGGATCACGGTGGCCCAGAAGTTGCGCAGGAAGAGGAAAATGACCATCACCACCAGCGCGATTGTCAGCAACAACGTGAATTCGACGTCGTGCACCGACGCCTGGATGGTCGTAGTGCGGTCGACAATCGTATCGACCTTGATCGATGGTGGGACCGACGCCAGCGCGCGCGGCAGCAGTTTGTTGACGCTCTCGACGGTATCGATGACGTTTGCGCCGGCCTGCTTGAACACCAGCATCATGATGCCGTTCTTGCCGTTCTGAAAAGCAATCGCCTGGTTGTTTTCGGGCCCGTCGACGGCCACTCCGATGTCCCGGATCCGGACGGGCGCGCCATTCTTGTACGCGACGATGACATCATTCCAGGGAGCGGCCTTCAGCAACTGATCGTTGTCGTAGATGGCAAAGTTGTGCCGGACGCCGTTGATCGACCCCTTGGGCGAATCAACCGTGGCCGCGTTGATCACCGTGGCGATATCCTCGAGCTGGATACCGAGCGCGGCGATTTTCGCGGGATCGACCTGAACACGGACCGCCGGCTTCTGCTGACCTCCGAGGGACACCTGTGACACCCCGGGGATGCGGGAAATCTGTTGGGAAAGAACGTTCTCCGCGTAGTCGTCGACCTCGGTGAGCGGGAGCACGTCCGAGTGGACCGACATCACGAGGATCGGAGAATCCGCGGGATTGACCTTACGGTACGACGGCGGCGACGGAAGATTCTTCGGTAACTGTCCACCGGCAGCGTCGATCGCCGATTGCACATCCTGCGCAGCCCCGTCGATGTTTCGGCCGAGCTCGAACTGAATGGTGATCTGCGTGGTTCCCAACACGCTGGAGGATGTCAGCTCCGTGACACCGGGTATGGCGGCAAACTGCGTCTCGAGCGGAGTTGCCACCGCCGATGCCATTGTCTCGGGGCTGGCACCTGGTAACTTCGCCGACACCTGGATGGTTGGAAAATCAACCTGCGGCAGCGGCGCAACCGGCAGCATCGGAAACGCCACGATACCGATCAACAGTATCCCGGCCATCAGCAGGGACGTCGCAATCGGTCTCCTGATGAATGGCTCTGAAATACTCATTGCCCGGCCTTACCGAGGAGCTGCTGATCCGGCGCCTCGTGAGCGATCCTCACGTGCGCGCCCGGCTGCAAGCGGTACTGATTGCTCGTCACGACCTTCTCTCCTTCAGAGATGCCGCCCTGCACGACCATCACGGAGCCGCTCTCCTCGCCCACCTTCAGGGGCCGCATCTCGACGGTCTGGTCCGACTTGACGACATACGTGAACATCCCATCCGGGCCCCTCTGCACGGCAGCCGACGGAATAGTCAGCGCGCCTTTTTCGGTGTGCACGAGCACCCGGGCATCAATGTACTGGCCTGGCCAGAGCTTGTTCTGCGGGTTGGGGAAAACGGCCTTCAGCCGGATGGTGCCGGTAGTCTGGTCAATCTGGTTGTCGACCAATGTCACCGTGCCCTGATCGAGGTCCTTGCTGCCATCGCGCGACATCGCCTCCACGATGACCTTTCCAGAGTTGAGCGCATTGCCTACGACGCTCAGCGCATCCTCCGGCAAAGTGAAGATCAGGGAGATCGGCTGCAACTGCGTCACCACGACGATCCCGTTGGTGTCCGTCGATCGGACGTTGTTGCCCACGTCGACACGCCTGATGCCCGTGCGCCCCTGGATGGGCGACGTGATCGAGGTGTACTGGAGCTGGGTGCGCGCGTTGTCGATGTTTGCCTGGTCACCCTTGATCTGGGCTTCGAGGCCGGCCACC